>Ga0105245_10001003_pt1 | contig 25631 bp, 21 predicted proteins | sample KBSM54metaG_FD_81523 | JGI IMG/M metagenome (GOLD analysis project Ga0105245, IMG submission 81523) | Miscanthus rhizosphere microbial communities from Kellogg Biological Station, Michigan, USA - KBS M5-4 metaG | ecosystem: Host-associated > Plants > Roots > Rhizosphere > Soil | place...
ACTGGAATACGTCTTAATTTATGGTTACTTCATCCTCGAGGTCGCCGACCTGAAACAAGTGACTTTATCTACCACCAAAAGGGGCTGCTTGCGAGTTGCCAATGGAAGAAAACACGCATTTTTTATCGATTGGCAATCGATTTTAAATTCGAATTTAAAAATAAAATAAGTTTTCAACACTGCTGACCTCGAAGGTCATCCAAAGCGAACGCGTACCTCTCGAAACGAACTTTTGATGGTCGCAACGCGCTCGTGTGAGGTCGTGTTAGACGGCGACGCGAGACTCGACAAGCTACGCGGTGACCGCCGCCAGTCAACAAACCACCGACGACATAAACTCGGTCGAGTGCCCACAGCCCAACAACTAACCACCACACACAACAAACACCGATGGCACGAGTCAAGAGCGACGCAAAGAAGCGAATCGATGCACCGGGACGCGCCGAAGCGGCGTCGAAAGGCAAAATGGACGCCAAGCACAATCTAACCGTGACGGGCACCGTATCGCACAAGGCAAAGCCTGCCGGCGATGGAGCGAAGAAGAAGCGACGCTCGCGCCCCGGCACGAAGGCGCTGCGCGAGATCGAGGCGCAACAGCGCTCGGTCAAGTCGTTGTTCGCGCGCAGCGCCGTCGAACGACTGATTCGCGAGATCGTGCAGGAGATGGAGAGCATCGAGGGACTGCGCATGACACCTGGCGCCGTCGACGCGCTCCGCGAGGCGATGGAGTTCTTCGGCGTTGAGTTTATGGAGATGGCCAACCTGTCGGCCATCCACGCGAAACGCGTCACCGTGATGCCGCCCGACATCGAGCACACAAAGACGATTCACAACCGATACACCTCGTTCAAGTTCGCCACGCGCGGCGATCACTCGACGACGCTCGAGGCGTACCGTGCGCAGGTCAAGGCGGCGAACAAGGTTCTCAAGCAGGAGCGCGCCGAACGCAAGGCGGCCAAGGATGCAAAGGCGGCCGCCGCTGCGGCGGCACCGCCGTCACCAGCCGCCGCCGACGAAGAGGTCGCAGCGAAGGAGCCTGCGGCGGCGGCACGCAAGCCCAAGAAGGAGGCTGGCGCGGGGAAGAAGAACAAGAAGGCCGCCGACGCAGCCGATCCTGGCAAAGGTGCAGCGGCAGCCGAGAGCGAAGCGGCGGGCGATGGCATCGATTTGGCGATTTGAACGCACGCATGCACACACAGTTCGTAGGAACGAATGAAGAGTTTATTTGAACCTTAGCACGATCGCGTGCGATCGTGCAAAGTGTTTGGATGTTTGTGCTCCAACTGTCCTTCGCGCCCACAGTCGCCTCCCAGCGAAAAGAGTGTAGCTGTTGGCATGAGTCACCTCCACCGATTGGATAAGGAGAAGGCGGCTGAGTTGCGCTACGAGAGCGCGTACGCCGTCGAGAATCTGCTGACGCGCAACGTCTACGTGCTGCGCTGGGTGTTTGCGTGGCTCGTCGACGAGAAGGATGTGGCCAAGGTGTATCGCGTGTGTCGCTTCTGGCGTCGCATGTCGTGCTGGGCCAACCCGCTGCAACGCTTCCTCGACGCGGAGCGTGCGGAGCACGCACGTGCGCTCTGGCGTTTCTCAGGCGAGTGGATACCGCCTGCGCTTAACGTGCTGCAGGCGGCGGTGAAGCACGGTGTGTACGACGCCGTCGACACGCTGATCGATCATCCGCTCGTCGTCGCCGAATACCATCGCTCGCCGCAAGTGCTTCTACTAACGGCGGTGGAGTACGCTGGTTGCGGCAATGTCCTGCGTCGACTGCTGCGTTCGGCACTTTGCGACACAACGTACGATCTGATGCGAGCGTTCTTCCGCGCGTGCACATCAGACAGACCCGACTTGGCGCTCATTCTTCTCGACCATTCCGTGTTTTGCGAGACGTTCATCGACGAGGGCAATTTCAGCTGGCTGTGTAAGTACGGTGAATACTCGGTCATCAAACGCGTCGTGCGCAACTGTGCAGCCGGACGGTACTTTGCCACACCCGACGCGCTGCTGTGCGCTGTTACGCACGGACGGTATGCGATCGTCGACTTGCTACTAGAGCAGCCGGGCATGCAGACTGAAGGCTCGATCGAGGCGGCGCTGACAAACGCGGCGGCCAACGGCTCGTACTACATTGTTCGACGCCTCCTCCGGACGCCGGGTCAGAGTCTGCGATTCAACGTGCATGCGGTGTACGCGGCGGCGGCGTACGGACACGTCGACATTCTCACAGCTCTGCTGGCGCCCGAGCGCGGCAGCGCGGCCGAGCTCGGTGCACTGGCGGCATCGGCACACTGTGCCGCCGCGTTTGCAGCCGCGATGTGCAACCACGACGCGACGTTGCGAGTGCTGCTTGCCGTTCCGACTGTACGCAACACGTTACGAGTGTGGCGCCGCCGTGGCGTGGCGAAGTACGCCGTTCGAGACACGGTCTACAGGAGTCGAACGCGTCCGCCTGAGACGTCTATGACTGGCTCACAGGTGTTCCATTCCGTACTTGAGTTTGACCAGCAGGCGCAAGACCACGCGCCCGAGCGCTACGTGCCCGACCTGCTCACGGCGGCGTCGATGAGCGGTGCAATCGATGTTGTGGCGATGCTGCTGCGTGACGAGTATGCCGATCTCGTCGCGCGTCGCGCGCACGAGTGCATGCCACTCGTGATGGCGACGACTTTCAATCATTGGAACGTCGTCGAGCTGCTGCTCGGAGATACACGCATCGATCCGAGTGTGAACAATCAGTTTGTGCTGATCGAGGCCATTGGCGCACGGTGCGTTGGCATTGTTAGGCGCCTGCTCGCCGACCCGAGACGCCGTGTGAATCCCAACGCACGTTGGGGCCTGCCGCTGCAGACGGCGGCGCGTGTGGGCGACGATGGTATTGTCGACGTGCTCCTCGCCTGCCCCAGCGTCGATCCGGGCTACCGGAAGAATCAGTGCGTGGCCATTGCGCTCGAGAACGGCCACTTGGGCGTAGCGCTCAAACTGGCACGTGATCGGCGAGTCGTCAACGTGTCGTACGACAGCAATCATCTTCTGCGTACGGCATGTCGGTTCAATTGTGCCGAGCTCGTCGGCGTGTTGTTGTCGAAGAAGGGTGCCGACGCTACGGTTAACAACAACGAGCCGCTGCGCTCGGCGGTGTGTCTCGCCGCCTACGATGTGCAGCTCGTGCTGCTGCGAAACAGGCGTAGCATTGTCGACCCGAGTTACAGCCGCAATTCGGCGTTGGAGATATTGTGCGAGACAGTTTCTGCACCCGCACATGTGGTGCGTGAGTTCCTCAACCATCCGCGCACCGTGGTCGACGAGGAACTGTTTGCACGCCTCGTCCTGCGCGCCGCCAACGCGCAGAATCTCGAGGTGCTGGAGTATCTCCTCGTCGGCCACGAGCGGTTCGCACTGTCGCAGAACATGCCTGAACTTCTCGCCGTGCTCAGGCACATGTACGAGAGGTCGAAGCTCGTCACGCTGCGCTACCTGGTCAACGATCCGAGATTCTTCACCGTCGATGCCGTCCTGAACGCGTTGCCCGATTTCGGCAACCCAATGACGGAGGCGTCGTTGTTCGAGCTACTCGCATGCGAGCGCATTCGTGCGGCGATATGTCTCCAGGGCCTGATGCGCTCGGCGCTGCACCGGCGAAACTCTGATTTGGCGCGGTGGATTTTCGCGCAACCGCGCTTCAATCCAGCCGCCGACAACAACGCACTGATGATTCTGGCGGCCGAGAACGGCATGTGCAACGTGCTCGCGCTGTTCGTCGACGATCCGCGTGTTGACATCCTGGCGTCTGCCGACGCGCTGCTGGCGCGAGCGGCAAAGTGGAGCGGCGCGCCGACGCTGCTGCTGCACGCGATACATGCACGCGCGCGCGAGCGCGGCGACGTTGTACGCGAGGCGCGCACGCTTCAGTTGATAAGCGAACTGCCGAAGCAGTGGCTCGGTGTGGCGAATCACGCGTGGGTGCACGCGCCCGAGCCGAACGTGTCGGCCGAATTCTTCGAGGCGAGCGACGACGAGGGCGATGAGACGACGTCGGAGGAGCTCGTTGTGCCAGAACCGCCAACCGCGCGGCGTGATGAACCAGCCAATAAACGCAGAAGAACGTAAACGACGAGCGCACGACGCCAGCGAGTGATGTCTGCCTTGGAAGTGAATGGAGTTTCGTCGTCAATTTTCGACGAACGGGGATACGATTCGTCGATATTCGACGAGTCGTATCCTCCGTTTGGTGTGCCTTCAAAGATCGTGGCACACCCAACAGACACCAACGTGTGGATAGGCTTCTTTCGCAACAAAATCGATCGACTCATCAAAGTCTTTGGCACACGCGATCTTTCAATCCTCGCCGCAGCGCAAGGCTTCGATGGTGCCGAGTGCACACCGGAACTTGTTGCAACGGCAATTGCCGCCAGTCCGCTCGTCGACGAGCGAACCACGAAGTTGTCATTCGACATCGACGTGCGCAAAGCGAGTGGTCTCAATCGCGTGTTGGCGGCCGACGCCTCGACCGCACACTGGGGACGCGGCGCGCTCCATCTCGACGTGTTTCAAAGGTTCACGTTCTGCGCGTTTGTGGGCACGTTTGGCGACGTCGACACGTCGCTCTCGCTGTCGCTGCACGTTTTGAACTACAGATTCGACCAACCCGAGCAAACCAAAACGACGACGACGCGACTGGAGACATCGGCAGACAGCAACGGAAATACAGCACCAGCGGCAGCAACAGCTCACGAACGCGGCACGTCGGTCGAGACACGGCGAATCGAGCTGTTCTGTCACAACCTCCTCCTCGAGTTCTACACGACGACCGTAGGTCTGGTGCAAGCCAACGCGACCGCGTACAACGACATCAAGCGAATGGGCAACATCAATCTTGTGTGGGACGGTGTGACTGGACGTGCCGTTGTTAGGATGTGTGTTGGGCGGCGCGTGATGGCCGAAGGAATGAGCGAAACCGTGCGCGGCGCGACGTCGGAGGCGTTCGCCTCGGCCATCCGGCGCATGCGTGTGCACGAGATGAAGCTCGCTGCAACACCACTATCGACTGCGTGGACGCGGTGGGTGTTTGAGAACACGCTCCGCGCACGACTGCACACAAAACCGGCCACCGCACCTGAAAGCAGTGCAAAGACATCAAACGCGGCTCCCAATGCACCATTGGAATCGACAGAGTCATCCAAGAACGCTGCAGCGCAGACAGCCGCGCAACGAACAGACAAGTAAACAGCGTGGAATTCTCCGTATCCAAAGAGCTCTGCGATTGTGCGCCCGTCATCCAAAACAGCGGCGCTCGCTTTGGATGATCACAGCCCAGGCGCAGCTCGGTGGGCGCCCAGCGGTCAGTACACAGCCTCCACCAGCCGAGGAGAGAGTGTGAGCAAATCGGTCAACCGCAACCCCCGAAAACACACTGATTCGCTTTGCTTAGAATGAATCGTCTTACCGAAATGGTTGCGAGCAGCATGAGTCAGAAAACAATGTCGAGCGAGAGCGAACTCGAAGCCAAGCTGCGTGCAGTCGACCTGGGCACGACACTGAAGACCAACGGACAGCGGAACATCGAGAAGGCAACGAAGAAGATCTTTGCCGAGGCGGAGCGTGCCGATAAGCGTGCCGACAAGCGTGCAGCGGCGATGGACAAAGCAACGACGGCGGCGGGTGACGAGGCGATGGCGGCGGGCGACGATCCGAACTTTGTCGATCTGGGCGGCGATGCCGACGGCGCGGCGGGTGGTGCGGCTGCGACGACGCTGGCGGCCGACGGCGTCACCGAGGTCGCCAAAACCGACGAGGATGTCGCCAAGGAGGCGCTGACCGACGAGACGGCGGCCGACATCGCCGAGTACAAGCACAACCTGAAGAGCAAGGGCGTGACGGACGAGGACATCAACAACGCGATCGCAACGTACAACGACGTCGACGATGATGGCGTCGAAGACGACGAGGCAGATTTGGACAATCAAAATGCTTTGGATGACGACGACGACGATGCCGCCGACGAGGATGATGACGACGACGATGCCGCCGACGATGAAGAAGAAAGCGAGGAGATCGCAGCGAAATCGGCGCCGAAACGAGCTATTTCAAAGAAGACGCCACGCAACTCAGCAACCCCCGCAAAGACAACACCAACGATGACCACCACCGCAGCTGAACCATCATCCAAAAAGGCAAAGAAGGCGACGGGCAACAAGCGCGTCGTCATTCTGAGCGATCCGGAGGAGATCGCACGTGAGAACGCGAAAGCACTCAGCGCCGACGGCACAATGGACGCCAACGCTGCCGACGAGTTTATGATGGCAGAGATTGCGCGCAAGGAGCCGATGACAAACGAGGAGGCCGAAGTCGAAGTCGAGGCGGCGCCAGCAAAGAAGAAGCGTCGTCGTGCAGCAACGAGTCAGCCAGCGGCAGCGGCCAGCAACGGACATGCAGTCGATCCAATTGCGAACGGAAGCGCGTCAACTGCGACGATTGCGGCCGGCGACACAACAGCGCGAATTCGCACGTCAAACGGCGCCGAAGAGGAGCCGCGCGCGGCCCTCAAGCGCAAACAGAAAGCCTACTACGAGGAGAACCTCACCGTGCCGCCCGAGGCCGAGCTGCGCGGTTATCTGAAGGTGGTCGCCGCCGACTACCTACGCAACCAGCCGTCGGACCGCGAGAACAAGTCGTCGATCTTCGCGATGCTCAACTCGGTGTCGCTCACCGACGGGCAGTTTGACAAGCAACAGCCGCTGCTCGACACGACGGCCGAGGCACTGCGCAACGACGTCGCGTACATCGAGGCACTGATCTCAGTGATGCTGGGCTTTGTGCGTGACGCCGACGCCGAGGCGTTCAACCTGATCGCCTACTCGTTGCTGGGCGGTGTGAAGAAGGTGACGATCGTGCAGGCGAAGGCGAACGAACAGGAGAAGCTCAACGAGAACTCGGACGAGCACGTTGTGTGTGCCATCATCGGGCGGCCGGTGTTGATGCGCGACACGCGCCTACTGCAGTGCACGGGCAGCGTCGGCTCGGGCGACACGCTGCGCAAGGTGCAGCGCGAGCTGCGTGTGTACCGCTCGCTGGCGCAACTCGTCGCTGGCATTCACACGCTCGAGCACTTCACCAGCGTCGTCTCCGAGGCCGTCGCGCCGCGTCTCAACGGCAAACTGATGAAACAGTCGGTGAAAGAGCGTCCGCCGCTCGCTGTGGCGACGAAATTGATCGTCGAGGAGCCGGTCGCCGACTCGGCGTTCAACGTGACGAAGCGTGCGTTCAAGGCGGCGCTCGACGGCGTGCGCAACTCGATCGGCAAGTTTGACGAGGCGCGCAAGGCGGCCGACAAACTCAAGGCGCAGATTGAGATCGAGGCTGTCAAGAAGGCTGCATCGTCGGCGTCGCATCTCGACGCCGACGCCGACGAGGACAGTGTTGAGCTCGACGACGTGATTGAGGATGTCGATGATGACGACGACGCAGACGACGACGATGAGAATGTCGAAGACATCGATGATGATGGTGAGGATGAGGAATGATAAAAAGCAAACAATTCAAGTGCAGTTTTTTTCACTTTGAGCCAGCCGCTTCTTCGGAGCGCATGTCTGCGCGTGTCTTCTCCTCGATCACGCGCAACTCCTCGCGCGTCTTCTCCTCGATGGCCTTGGTTACACGCTGGTACTCGACGACAGCCTCGTACCAGCCCAGCCCGACGGGGTTCGACTTGCCGCAAACGACGCACCGAAATGCGACGTAGGCCTCGCGGTCACCACTGTAGTCGCCCGCCACGCCAGCCGTACAGTCGGATATGTGAACCTCGAGTTCAGAGTTGCAGCCCGTGCAGGTGAACTTGCCGACGATGCGATCGCCTGTGAATGCCTTCGTGATTATCTTCATCGTGATCGACGCGTGTGCGCGTCGCGCGCGACTTTGGATCGAGTAGGCACTGTTTGAATCGATCAAATGATCGACGCTCGCAAAAAGATTGTGTTCGTTCATTCAGCCTGCTGATAGACAAGCGCATTCTGAAAGCCCTTGAGATGGGCACGCGGCGGATCGGCGGTGAGCATCGTGTAGTAGAAGTAGCCAAACAGGAGCGCCATGCACAAGTCGTCCTGCGCACGCGTCGTGCGCTCGTTGTCCTTGCCCGCCTTGCCCGTGTACGTGATACCGATCTTCGAAAGCACCGACTTGGGCACGTTGAACACCATGCGAAACTCGGTGAGCTGACGCTCGAACTTGCGTCGCGCCTCGTTGACACGCTCCTCGTCGGTCTGCGACGCGTCGAACGGGTTGACCGACACCAGCGTCGGCGCGTACATCACCGCCCGCTCCTGCAGCTTCTCACGCAGGCGGAACACGTACTTCTCCGTCACACCCGGCGTTGTGAACACACCGTAGCAGTGCTGATGCGAGCAGACGATCTCGACGTCGCTCAGCTCGGCGACGGCACGCCGCGCGACGTACTGCGCCTGATCGCCTAGGTTGGCCTCGAAGATGCCACGGAACTTGCAGTTTCGATAGCGTGGCACGCCACGCAGCCGCGCGCACAGCGAGCGAAACATGAGCCACGGCTGATCGACATCGTCGGTGCCGTGAGCGGCGAGAGCGCACACCTATTGAAGGAGACGTCAAATCATCCAAAGAAACCGACACACAACGGTACACACGAACCAAACCACACGCCCGCGCGCACACAACAAAACAAGTGAACGCGTGCGATGACTGCCAATGCCTATTCGTTGAGCATCTCAACGGTGCCGCCAACCGATACGACGTTGCGCTCGAAAGTTCGCTCGCTCGAGGCAGCCAACGACACGGTGGTATCGGTTTTTGATCGCGCGTTCTTCGTGCACTCGGTCATCATGAATCCACGCGGCACCGAACTGCACGCCGTCATGTCGACGATCCAGCAGTTGCTAACCGATCGCAACATGGGTCGCATCGCCAAGTACCGAGCCGTGTGCGCCAACGGCGCGCTGCCCGAGCGCTCGCGCACCGTCGGCGAGGAGGAGCTGGTGACAATCGAGCGTGTCTTTCGTCGGCTGTGCGATGGTGCGCCCAACGACGACGCTTCGCGTATCCAGAAGCTCACGGTCTTCTTCGCTGGACTGGTGCTCGAACATTCGTTGTTCGCACGTCTGCTGCCCGACTTTGAGCAGGCGGTGCGATACTTTGCGCCCGACGACAGTCTGCTGCCGCCACCCGACACGTCGAACGAGCGGTTCACGGCCAAGTTCCTCGATCGACGCGCTCTCGCGTCGTTTGCGACGAAGAGACTGCGCGAGAAGTTCTCGCGGCTCATCGACGGTGCGAACGAGGTGCTCGAGATCAGTGACACGTTTGCCGAGGACTGCGTCAACGACTACATGGCGCAGCTGCCGCCGTACATGCCGATCGAGATGGCACGACTCGCACATTGAAACGCAGCGCAACAGACGCAACAGACCGCAACGAAATAAAACGCGCACAGGACGAAACAACAACTCACCACGAGTCGACCGCGACTCATGAAGAAGCCCACCAGCGCGGTCTCGCTGCCACTCGCATTGCTCGCGTTGGCGCCGCCGTTCGGGTCGAGCGCGATGTAGATCACATTGTCGTTGATCGGCTCTGACTCGTCCCACAGCTCGCCCTCGAAGAAGTCCTTGAGCACGTGCCTGTCGAGACGCGCACCGTAAACGTGGTTGTTGTCAGCGTTACGCAGCCATTCCAGACCAAACGGCGGCGGACACAGTTCCGACACATCGTCAAATTGGCAAATGACACCGTCGAGCACAAATGAATTAGGACCGATGAGTGGCATTGGAGAGATTAACGTCAGTTGTCGTTACGCAACGTGTAGACATTTGCGCACCTGTTAAACGCCGTGTTGACCGCGTCGCTGATCTTGCCCAAAATTTCACGCTCGAGCAGCGTTTTCCTGTTGCCGTAGATCGCCTTGACCTTGGACAGCGTCTCTTCGGGCTTCCAAACCGGACGCTTGCCGGCATCGATGTGCTTGACATTGAACACACGTTTGCCGTTGGCGTCGCGCAGCTCAGTGAGCTCCGAGTAGAAGTTCCACGCGCCGAGCGGCGTCGAGATGGCGATCGTCGCCGTGCCCTTGACCTCCATCAGCGGAACGACGACCTCGTAGAACACGCCCAAGTCCATGTACGCCGCCTCCTCGAGAATGATCACATCGGCCGACACACCCTTGAGAGTCTACACTCACAAACGAACAAGTGAGATGTTCACACACGCACGCACGCGATGGACAAAGACGTCGGAGTAGTGGCGGCGACGCGCGAGAATGCTAGCATCCTCGCCGCATCGAGGTGATTACCGAGCGAAGCGATTGTAACAGGACGCGTTTGTTCGCTTTATGAGTCTCGTTAAGTAGTCAATGATGGAGACACAGACGTGCACGTGCGCGCACAGAAATGACGACGCCATCGTTTGAACTACGTTTTGAAATGCTGTACACACCAGAGATCGCGGGCGGCACTGGCTATCGTTGCGAGAGGTACCCGCTGTGGGTGCAGATCTTCACCAGCCACGAACTGCGACCACGCAAACCGTTGACGATGTCATTCCCGCAACCCGAATACGACCGACTTGCCGCGGTACGCAGCGTTTCACTTCCCCTCACGACTCCGGCAAGCGAGTTGGACGTCTACGCGCCGCTGCGCGACGCTGGTGGGTACGCATCGTTTGCCGCCGTAGGTCGACGCTTCGAGCCTGGACGTGCGTCGCGCTCGTCGTCGTTGATCTTCAACGCCTACGCCACAACGGTGGCCGAGGATGGCAACGTGGTGCCGACACGCGTGGGCACAGTACGCGTGTCGATGCGTCAGTTACTCGAGATGCTTCGTCGACCGGGCGAGCAGCGCTCGTTTGCCGTCGTTCAGAACACGGCCAATCCACCCGAGGAGAAACGTGTCGAGGGCCGAGGACCGCGACGTCCCGACGGCGCGCTGCGCAAGGGCGTGATAACTGTGCGTCACGCACGTCTCTACAACGCAAGTGGTTCGCACGCCAGCGTCGACGACTTTGAGCGCTCGGTAATTTTGCCTTCGCAGCCACAGATCGACAACGAGACCGACGAGCAGCGTGGCGCTATCGCTGAAGTGATGCGTGATCTCGTTGTTCGTTCATTGACGGCGTTCACGAGTCGCAACGGTCCGGCGCTGTTGCCAACGCCAACGAAGCCATTTCTGGCACACTTTCACTGTCCCGAGTGGCGTATGAGTTATCTGTTCACACCGGCATTTGCCTACCTCGCGTACCGCTCACATCTGCCGTCGGCACGTTCGTTCTACACCGAGGCGGTGCGCCACTCGCTGCGCCGTTGTCATCTGCGTGCCGAGGAGGCGATCGACTATGGTGAGCGTCTGCTCGCCGATGGAGCAATTGGGCAGCGCGAGCATGCGTTTACACGCCTTCTCGTGATGACGATCACAATCTACGCCAACTCGATGCCCTATCTCGATGATTTTACGAATGAGAATGTTGCATCGGCACCGTACAGCGAAGATCGCATTGAGCTGACTGAGGACTTCAAGTCGGCACGTATCTGCGGCGGCGACGATTGCGAGGGCACCGGTCACGAACCACTTCTCGAGGCGTGTGAGTTGCTCGAACGTCTCGAGCCTCGTGGAGGCGAGGGCTCGGCGTACGACGACCTGCTCGATGTGATGGTTCGCGTGCTGCGTTGCTACGTCGTCTGCCTGTCGCTGCACGCTGTTACGAACAAGAAGGCCGTGCCCGCTGCGCACCTCGATGTCGCCGACGACAGCGTGCCGGCGCACACCATCTGTGTGCTCATTCCCTACGCGCAGTTTGAACGCTGGACTGCCGATGACATCGGCGAGCGTCGGCTGCGCGCTACGCGCTTCTACCGCCAACGAGCTGCCGCCATCGAGCACGCACCAGCTCGGCTACCGCTGCTAATTGTCGACGGCACGGCGCGCAGCGATCCGACGATGCTGCCGCTCTCCGAACACTTCAGTGCCGACGAGCGTGCGCGTGGCGTGTACGGACGTGCGTTGAGGCACCTACACGACAAGTGCCTCTTTGTCGACGAGGCACGAAAGAGGTGCGCGGGCACGCGACTGACAATCGAACTGTTCGCCAGCGAGCCCGAACTGACCGAGGCGCATCGGAACAACTCGGCCGACGTGAGTGATTTCTACAAGTACACGGTGAAGATGCAGACGCTCGCAACCGCCGAGCTTGGTTTGTGTGATTTCGCCGCAGTGATGCGACCCACACACGGCGGTCGAGGCGCTGGCGCGCAGCGTGGCACGTACGGCGCCTACTTCAACCAGGTGCTGCTGCAGTCGGACAAGGTGGCGCTTGTGCCCTACCTACACATAACACCGGCGCAAATGGCTGCGATCGACATGCTCCTCGCATCGGAGGAGTTTGTGCCTCCACTCTCGACCACTCCAGGCGGTCCAATGTGCGGTGCCGCCGCGCTTGAACGCAGTGTTGAACAACGACTCATGGCGCTGGTGCGCGGTGGAGGCGTCAATGACTCGATCAACAGCTCGTCAGAGGTCGACGAGGCAACGATTATGCACCCACGCACGATGATTGTGTCGGCGCGCGCGATCGATGTTGAGGAGCGAGAGCTGCAGGCACTTCAGGCCGTGGCAGCGATGAGCGGCGTCACACGAATCGACGTCGATGTGTTCTGCATCGCCGATGCGGTGAGTGAGGTTGGACCGCCAAACAACATCGTCGACGTGACGTTCTACTACTAAACTCCACCGTGAATGAACAACGACTATTTTGTCTACGCGGTAATCCTTCAGCGCTTCATTCAATCATCGACAATGAGTGGCAATCCGGCAGTCGATGTGCGCATCGATATGATCAATGGCATGTTCGACCGCGACCAAGACACACTTGATTTCATGAAGCTGGCGCAAACCGAGTGCGCGGCGATGGCTACCAAGCTCAACGCGGCGCGCCCAGCGACGATCGACGTGGGCCGATTCATTGCGGCGCTCGATCACATTCAGTATGTCAAGAACCTCCTCTGCGACGCCGCCATCCTGGGCAAGGAGCTGGAGAATCGCAAGAAACGCAAAGTCGACACAAGCACGGACACGAAGAAGTAAATTTATCGTTGCACGCACGCATCTCGTTCAAATCAACTTTTGAAAGATCGACCAGACAACCAAGTCGCGCTCGTCGTTCATGCGCATCGCGTGCAGGAAGCCAATCATCATAAACGGCACCTCGCGGCGCATTGCCTCGCGTCTGGCATCGAGCACCACGTCGTCGAGCGGCTCGTGTGTCTTCTCGTCGAGGAACCAGTCAACAGGCAGCATGTCAGCCACCGCCGCAGCATTAAAGTGCTCGGCCAACCACGCGTCCGCGTGCCGCGAAAGCGTCTCGCAGCGTCGTTCAGCGTTATCGATGCGATACGCCTGTGCGTACGTCTCGAGGAGAATGAACTCGCGCATGTACGCGCGCCCCAGCTCGAGGATCAACGTGCAGTCACCCAGTCTTAGCTTACCCAAGCTGGCATGTCGCGCAACGCTTGGGTGTACGAGGATGTGTGGCGCAAACGTACGCATGTCAAGATGCAACTGCCGGTCGCGAATGTTGAGGAGTGTAGCGAGTTGAGCAACAAACACCTCCGACACAACAGAGAGGCGAGCCGCTACACGTTCGGCCTCGGCGGTAATGATCTTTGCGATGCGCTTCTGCTCGTCAAGCACGCCAAGCGTGCCTGGTAGACTACTGTCGTCGAGCGCGACAGTTGCACGACTGCCACGCATTGTGAGCGTGCGTCGTAAACTGCGAGTCTTTGACTCGGCGGCGCTACTAGCTGCCGCCTGACGCATGAACGCGTCGGAGATGTCGGCAATGCCACGCTCAAAGATGAGCGATTCGTCGACGCAGTTGCGCAACGCGAGGAACGGATCGGTCAGCCGCGTCGTGACGAAACGAGGCAAGTATGAGCGGTCCTCGTAGCGAAGGTGACGCACAGTGGCAGCAACCGCCGTGCTCAGCAGCGGAGTGATCTGCTCGGCAACTAGTCGTGTCACGTAGCGTGCAGTCTGCCAGCTAGGGTGACCGTTTGTCTCGCCCTCGTCGACCTCGCCATCACCATCGTCGTTATCATTTGGCACAGGCGTCTGTGCTTCTCTGTGACCACCTGCCAGCGCATTCGAACGCTCGCGGCGCCCGCGATACTTTGGTTCGTTGGTCGGTCGCACACGAACTACGGGCGTCGCTGACGTCTCACTAACTGCCGACGATGACGAAGACATTCGTTTCTTGCACAGGGTTTACTGTCATTGAGCTTCTCTATACACTAGCGTCGATCTGCGAAGACCGCCGAGGGCTCACCGTTGGCACGTAGAACCAGTGTGGCGCTTCGCCCTTCCACGGACCAGCCCACTGACGATCGCGCACGCGCGGTGGCTTGCCGCGAACCGCTTCGGCACAGGCTTCGAGTGCAGCAACAACGACATCGTACCGACTGCGCACCGCGGCGTTGTACTTGTCGTCGCGAACTATTTCGAGGTGTGCCATGCGCATCAACTGCAGTGCTGCGACGACGTGCACGAATCGTGCACCGCAGTGCGAGCCGGCGTACTGCGTCGGCGCGAGGCCGTGCTCGACGCACTGCGCACGACACGAGGCGTCGTCGAACTTGCACACGATCTTGGTCCACGGCGGCGAGCAGCGTGCGGCGCGACACAGCGCGCACTTGGCTGTCACGCGCGGCTTCGCGTCACGCGCCGCGTTGCGATTGTCACCGGCATCGTCGGCATGCACACATGTCACCACCTCGCATCGGCCGACGAGCGCGAGGCGAGCCATCATCCAGAGGTGCGCACGCACGACGAGACTCTGGCCGATCGAGTCAACCACGTGAGCGACACGCGTGCAGACGTATTTGAAGAACGCCGACGACAGCCACTCGCGTGCCGGCATGGCACGCCACGCCACAAACTGGTCGAACATCGAGCCGTCATCGGCGACAGGCTTACTCTTCGCATGCTCAAAGTTGTAGAAGTACGTAATGTTGTCGGTTGAGAGATCCTCGACGTACGGCAACAGGCTAAGCGGCGCGCGCATCAGCTCGATGTCGAGTCGGCGTGCACTGGCATCGGCACGACGCGAGGCCATCGAGCGTTTCATGCGTGCCACCTTCGTCTCGGGCACGGCGGGGCGTTTCTTGGCACTCGCACGCTTCTTCTCCGATTTGCGCTTGATCGGTCGGAACTCATCATCGTCGTCTTCGTTGGCGTCGCCGTCGTCGTCTGACGCCTCGCCGTCCTCCTCGACTTTGTCATCGGGTACAACGAAGCTGTCCTCGTCGTCTGTCGTCGATGCCGCATCGTCATCGTCAACCTCAATCAGTGGTTCGTCAACCTCGTCGCCGAGAGCGACAAACGACTTGGTTTTCTTGTTGCCGTTGACGGCCGTCTTCAGCGTGTGACTCGTCTCGCTGTCATCACGAAACGACTCATCCTCATCGTCGTCGGGTGCAGCGAGATCCTCGCCGTCGGTGTCGTCGTCGTCGGCAGCCGCTGCCTCTTTCGACATTTTCAGTCGCTCGGTTGGACGACGAACGCGTTTCGCACGCGGCAGCAGACTGCGTGCCGACGCCGCACGCTTGATCGGCGGCGGTCCTTTGGCGAGTGAAGGCAATGTTGGCGGTGGTGCCTTGAGCTCGCTCTCGTTGTGTGTCGTTGGTTGCTCATCGCCGCCGGCGCCCAGATCAGCGTCGATGTTGGCGTGTTCCTCAATCGGTTCGTTGAGGACGGCACGAAACGGCCGATAGATCCCATGCGGCGGGTCAAACGGTTCAAACTGCTCGACGTCGCCAATCAGCGCGTCGCCGCTCAGCGTGCCAGCGGCGAGACCAAGTGGCATCAACAGCAGCTCGATAAACGAGAAGCGAATGCGCGTGATCATCAGCTTGAACCGATTGAACGCCTCGCGGTCGTTGAGCGTTGCCAGCAACACCGCCAGTTTGCCAGGACCGCCGAGCACAGCGTCGTGCTCGGTGTCGCCAAACAGGTAGCCGCCATGTACGAGCAACTCAAACACGTGATCCGGCCCGCCGAGCAGCGTGTCGACGAAGCGACGGCGCACCTCGAGCTCGCGTTCGAGCAGTAGAGTGTTGAAATCTCCACTTCGAAACATATCGTTAAGCAGCCGCTCGTCGCCGTTGTCGCACGCCTGTTCGAATCGACTCAACAAAACGTCGATGTCGGCGTCGTCGGTGAAGACCGCCACGCTGGTCTGTGGCAGTCCCCAGCGATCGAGACGCAGGCGATTGGCGTCGGCCGCCACATCGATAATGGCCTGCTCGAACAACTGTCGACTCTCGTCGGTGCTGAGCAGCTGCCGAGGTACCGGCCGGCCAAGCAGACGCGCAAAGTTGGCGTCGAGCGACTGCTCGTGTCGACACGAAAATGACTGCATGAGCAACAACGCACGACGACGTGTGGGATTCATCTGTTGCGAAGGATTGTCAGCGAAGGGCGTGTGCGCCGGGTGTGGTCTTCAGCAAATTCACGACAATCCAAACAGACGCACACACTACTTGCTTTGGATTGCGCTTGCCGGCCGCACATGCAATCCAAAGTGTGTTTGGATCGCCGCTGTGTTGCCAACGATAGCCGACCCGCCGCACAACTCTGAATAGGTTGTGTGTGCGCAGTGAGTGTTTGTGCAGAAGTGTAATGTGTCGTCTCACGCGCAGCGACAGTTGCCAGAATGACGACGGTCAACAACGAAATCTCACCACGCGCATCGCCCTCAACCTCGCGCTGGACGCGTTCACCACCAACGACGCCACCGCCCTCGTCGCCTGCCACCTGGGGTGGTAAGTCGACGCCGACGCTCGCGTCGTCACGGCACCTGCTTCCCGACGAGCCAACCACGTCGATGGCTCAGCGGTGGCCGTTGCTGGCGCTCGTGTTCAACAGTGCCGCTGAGCGTCGGCGGTTGATGAACTCGCTGCCGACGTCGTACAAGGCGTTCATGCATGGGAATGTGAGCGAGCCCGACGGTGACGACGACGACGATGATGACTCTGAAACCGAGGACTACTTCGACTGGTCAAAGCCGATTGGTGGTTCAAACACCGACTCACTGATGGATCGCCTGCTCGACGCTGGAGCAGAGCGGTTGTGCGACCTGATGCCAGCCGACACCGTTTGTTGCACGCTCGGCGTCGATGTGCTGCGCTGCGAGCCAGTCGGGGTGACTCGACTCACCGATCGGCGCGGTGGTGAGCGACGCTACGTCAAATTCAGCTGCTTGAGCGCACACGCACCGTCGGTCGACACACCGGCGCTGTTCAACTCGCCAAATCTACTGGTGCCTGTGCGGCAGGCACGATTGAGCGATCGTGAGCGTGATGTGTGGTTGGCTGCCAGCGACGATCCGAGTAACTGGTGGCACACCGAAGTTGTTTTGCGAGCATCCACCGTCGCTGGCGACTGGTTGCTCTCGCTCTACGTCGAGGCGAGTTACTTGCTGCTGAGCGTGATGAAGCACTACGTGTGGACAAACGGAGCGGCCGACACGCTCGGCGGCGCCGTTCGATACGCCGCAGCGTTTGATGAGACGAGGAGCGATTTGGGCTACCTCGTGCTCGATTATCTGTATTTTGTGTTGCAAGAGAAGCCACGACACGCCGACGAGACGCGCCGACGAGTCGATGAGCTACTCAAGTGTTTGGAGATGCGAGTGAAGCGTAGAAAACGGAAGCGGTCGCAGTGAGAAATGAAAAAGATAGATAGCCTTATTCACTCAATTGCTTGCGGGCGCGGGCGTGGCCGCTGGCGTCTCCTCGGCCGTCGGCAGAAGCACACCGAAGCGACCAATCGAGTTGTGCAGATGCGCATGTGTGTCGGTGAGCGCATTCGTCACCGACGTCGAGATGGGCACACTCTGCGAGTTGTCGAGCATCGCCTTGCACAAGTAGCGCGCCGACTTGAGCAGACGCGGCAGCGACTTCTCGGGACGGCCGAGCGTGCGGCTGCACGCCTTGCAGATGATGCCGTGCACGACGGCGTGCTCACCCGCGGGCCACACGTCGACGTGCGTCTTGACGCGATCGGAGAACTGCAGCTCGCAGATCTTGCAGCGATTGTTCTGCTCCGCCAGACGTTTCTGAAACGCGGCAAAGTCCATCGAGCAGCGCGCCAACACCTGTCGGAACTGATCACACTGTCGACACAGCGCCGGTTTGGTCTCGTCGGGTAGAGTGCAGACTGCAGTGCATCGCGTACACACAGTTGTGATGACTACTTTGGCCGACGCTTGGTCATCGGGTGGCGCGGCAACGCCTGGCGTTGCCGCGAGTTGGGCTTTAGCGACACGCTGCTTGTAGCCGCCGCGGTTGCGACGTGCACGACGTGCTGCGCTGCTTGAACGTCCATCGACGACGGCTGGTGCACTGTTGGCGAGAGCTGCGTTGTTCATTCGCACACTGCTTGAGCTTTTCACTTTTTTTATCTGTCCTGCATGAGCGCTCGCCACTCTGCATACAGCGGCGAGGTTGTTGCAAACTCGCGTCGCACCTCGTCGCCCCACTGATCGATGTAGCCAATACACATCATAACGAACAACTTGAGTGCCATCACGTTCACAATGCGGTAATACTCGGTAAGGAGTTGTCCCGTCGCCTCGTTGACACGCCCGTCCTGATGCTCGCAAAGCAGCGTTGCGTGTACGATGCGCTCGGCAAACACATTGTAGCGCGTTGGCACCGAGAAGAGCATCACGATTTGCTGGCCTTCTTCGGGCGTCAACGTTGCCTCCCACTCGCGCCCACGCTCCTCGGCTCGCCGTCGTGTGCGGCCAATCTTCTTCAACTCGGGTGCGTCGCGTGTGTTCCAGAAGCAGTAAACAACACCAGGCTCGTCGGGTGTTTGTCGACGGATCACTTTCGGTCGTCGCTCATCGATTGGCAGTCTCTCGCCACGCATAATCGCCGCTCGCTCGTCGGCAAACAGGCGTTTAACATGCTCAACTACTCCCGAGTCGAGTAGCGTGAGAAACGCCACCGTGTACGCATCGGCAGGTCCGAGGTGCACTTTAACGGGCGGTCCATGCACGGTGGCAAGGTGAACGGCAACAGGCGGCTCGCCCGTGGTGAACGCCGCGTACGCCAGTCGATCGCGCGTGTCAAACGCGATGGCGTATCTCGAGTCGTTGGGCGTGAGTGGTACGTTGACGCAGCTCCGCTTGATGTGCTCTTCGGTGCCCGCCAGATCGATACGTGCTTGCAGTTCGTTGCGTCGGCGTTTCGTTGTCATTGTCGTTAATCAGCGCGAACGCGTCAAATGAAATAGAGCATCGTTTAGGTCTCCGGCCGAGCGGGAAATTTTAATAGCTCCGGCAGAGGTACATATTTGCGAAGTGTGTCGTGTCGCGCGCGAGCAACTGAGCCAACGCCCGAACCGGCAAAAGTGTTACAATTTTGCAACCGACTGCGCATGCAATGAGTCAGCGACGAACTCAACCAGAGACTCACGACGATGAGTCTGCTGCGGCGCCCGCACCACCGCTACCAACAATGCTTTCGCCTCGCGACGGCGCCAGTGACGATGATGCCATGCTGATGGGCCTGCGCGGTGCAACAACCTCACCATGCTCGATGAACACATCATCGTCGTCGACGTGCTCGCTCAACACATCATCCTCATCTACTTCGTCGGTGCTGAGTGGCGCCGAGCCGCTTGAATACGATTTTGATGGCGACCTCGACACGCGCGCGAACGAGTTCTCGCCGACGCACCGCCGACCGCTCGAATACTGGGCGCCCGAGGGACGGTGCTTGACGTACTCTGAGATCAGCAAGCTGCTCGAATTTGCCGACAACCCGACGTACGAGGTGCGCCGCCGACCCGTGCCGCCGCGCGCCACCAACGTGCAGTTTCCGTTTGACGTCTACGCCGAGCGCCAACGACTGAGACTTTTGATGTTCGACAACCGCAAGCTGGTCAAGCGACTAGCCAAAGAGGTCATTCACGCGATGTGCGATGGCACCGATCGACTCGAGTACGACATGTTGACGCCGACGCAGATCGAGCTGGTGCGCGCGCTGGCGTGCATCGCGGGCATCGAGACGCACGCACGCTGCCGACCAAGCGAGACTACGTGCACGGCGTTTCTACCACGCGGTGCGTTCCACAGCAGCGTGCGATGCGGGTGTGCGTACACACCTATCGAGGTGCATCGCTCGACGGCACTCCACCTCAAACGTATGTCACCGAAAATCGAGGCCGACAGCGCCGATGAGCGTGCGGTGCTTGCACGCGAACACTGCGCATCGATCAGCGACTCGAGGCGACTGTACTTTGGCGCGACGATCGTCGACGGGATTGTGCTGTTGCTCGAGCGACGCACACCACGCACGCCGCGACCGCTGTCCGAGGAGCCGTTGCCGCGTGTGCAGATTGCGAATGATCAACTGAGCACGCCGGCGCGCGCGAGATCGCTGCGCGCAGTGAGCGACGAACAGAAATGAAACCAACGAAATATGATTGTACTTGCTTCATTGGTTGCACTGTTTCACCACGGTTGCAACGGCGGCGCCGCCGGCTCGACAAAGTCATCGATGCCGATCGAGCGCAGCTTGCCAATCAGCTCCTGTCGACGTTGTGCGTTGGTCGTGTCGGCGAGATAGGCCTCTTCGAGCAAGTCGCCCATTCCAAAGTCGACAGTGTCGGCCAGATCTGACAACGGTTGACTGTACCACTGACGAATGAACAGCCCGCCGCCCAGCAGCCGAGAAATAGTACCAGCTGCGCCTTCGTTGAACCGCACCGTCTCCAACATGTCGTTTCGCTCACGCAGGTACTCGACCGTTTTCACAACGATGGCATTGAACAGAAACTGCAGGAAGGCGTACTCGACCTTCCGGAAGCGGCGTCCCGTCTCTGCGGTCTCGGCCGCGTACGCCTCCTCGCTGCCAAACATGTTCACAAACAGCAAGTTGATTTCGGTGAAAATCTCATCGCCCAGATCGCCACGTTCGAGCTCTCTGAAGAGTGTGCGACGCCAAACGACATCGTACACGATTGCGCCCTCGCCCAGAGCGTCGCGCATTAGCATCTCATCGATGAAAAACCGATCTGCCGTCTCCGCGACCTCGTCGTCTGTGATTTCGCCAAACTCCACGAGACGCTCTGCGTTGCGGTGTGCCACGAGGCGCAGCTGGTTTTGAAAGTGCGTTTCGAACGGCTGTACGTCGCGGGGTGTAGCAAAGATCGGCAGACGCGCGGCGAGTGCGTAGAGACCGTTGAGCAGCGCTTCGTCGACTGCTAGAATCTGTAGCTCGGGCGCCAACGGGATGCCGTCCCACAGTCCGGTCTGCGGCGGCGGCGGCGCGTTTGCAATGCTAACAACGCGGCGCGCGTCGGCGTAGTGCTCCCAGAACGGTATCATTCGGTTCGGGTTGACCTGCGGACTCATGATAGCGACGTCGCCAATCATGTAGCGCGCAGCGACGACGCGTGGCTGCACTTTGGGCGCAGGTCGGTTGCTCTCGATGAACTGCGCGCCAAACAGCGTGAAGCCTTCGGCGTCGGCGGGCAGTGGCTGACCGCTAGGAAAAACCGACCCCGGTCGTCCGTACTCGGCCGACAGCAGCTTTGCGCGTTCGAGGTTGCGCTCGACGGCCAACACTGCCTGCTCGCGGCGAAACGCCCACTCCTGGCCGAAGATCGTCTCCGATCGTCGGGTCGTCAGTAGCAGCGTCGTCGAGTTTGCTGGCGGCTCGCCATCGTTGAGGCCAGCAACGACGTTGAGAATGCGATCGGGCGTTCCTCGCGGCTGCGCAACGTAGTAGCGACCGCGAAACGGAAGTTTCGCGCGAAAAGTTTGCGTCCGTTGGTAGCCGCCGTTTTCGTTTGCGACAAGCGGTGTGAACGGCAAATCGAGCGCCACGCGGCGTATGTTGGCGTTGAGCCGGTCGGCCTCGACCGTCTTCAGCCACACGACGGCGTCGGGCTGCCACGCCGAGGTGAGCAGCGCGTCCTGCACACGCGGGTGGTGTGCCAGGTTATCGACAATGGCGAACAGCTGCGTCCAGGCGCGGTTGATTGCCAACACGCGCCGTTGCGCGGGTGCCGACTGGCCAACGCTCGAGACAGTTTCTCGTCCCTCGTAGCGAACAACGAGATCGCGTGCCGTGCGACGCTGCGTCTCGAGCTCATCGATCAGTGAACGCAGATAGGTTAGTCGCGTGGTTGCCGCAGCGAGTGTGTCTGCCGTCACCATTGCAGCCGTGCGCTCGATCGCCTGCGCAACGTCGTACGCCTCACTTCGCAGCGGATCGAGTTGACTGTCGAGCTCGGCGATTCGCGTGTACAGAAGCGCTAGGAGCGCGTCGGCGCGTCGCGCACGCGGTATCCATCGGCCGAATGAAAGATGCTCCATCGGCGATCTCAGCTCGGCGGACAACACCGGATACTTCTCTTCCCACAGATTTTTGAACACCTCAGGCTGAACAAACTGCAGCACGCGTGCAAACGAGCGTTCGACACTTTGCAACGAAGCGACGTCGCCGGGCCGATTGCGTGCAACAAAGTCGAATAGGATCTTTGCGACGAGATCGTGTGTGACGTAGGCTGTCGGTGACAGATCGGGCGCGCGTTCAGGCGGTAGAACGATGTTCTCGAGCTCGTCGTCGTCAACCTGACGACCGCTGGCGTCAGGTGTGTCGATACGCGGTCTCTTCTCACGTGCTGCGACATCTTCAGACATATCGTCGTTGTCGCCGCCAGCGTCGTCGTCGTCATCGTCCACGCTCTCGCCCTTCTTGCGCTTGGCGCGTGACTTTGCCAGCTCGTACGACACGACGATCGTGCGTCGGCCGCCCTGGCGCACGTTTGTGCCTCCACGACGCAAACCGGTCAGCGTAACATCGTCCTCCTCGTCGTCTTCGTCGTCCTCGTTTGACGACTCGGAGCCTTCATACTGCTCGAGATCGCGCACACCGTAGACGGCACCGATCAGCTCGCGTACGTACTCACGCAACTGTGGCGTGTAGTTGCGATATAGCCGGCCGAGCACGCCACGCTCGTCGGCGGGCGCGGCGGCGTAGGCGTGTGCAAACACGAGCAGACCGAGCATGTCGTTGACGACGGCGGGTGCGCGCGTCAACTGCGCCTCAATCGCCTCGCTGAATAGCGGCGCGAGCGCCGCGCCACGCAGAATGGCCAGCGTCTCGATCGGTTGCGACACGATGGTGCGAATCTGATCGATCGTCGAACCGGCAGGCTCGATGCGAGGACGCAGTGCGTCGACGCCGCGCAAATCACCAAACAGTGCGTCGTTGGGCAGCTGAGAGACAACGACACGCTCGACACCCGCACGTGATACATCGAGGATGATGCGACGCATTTGCAGTTGCCCATCGTACGAGCCGAGCTGAAGAAAGGTAACCGAGTCGGCACGCACAACGAGTAGGCCATCTTTCGCCTCGGCGTCGAGAATCGCGAGATTGGCGGCGCGCGGCTCACCACGTGCGCGCACAATGATAACAAACGGGTACGCCGTCGCCGGTATGTGCGCGTAGAAAAGCGCCAGCAGGTCGTTGAACATGCGCAAAAAGTCAATCACCTTGACGTCGCGATCGGTGTCGTCGAGTTCGATCGTGTAGTGCTCATCCTGAGGCACGATGATGCGCGCCTCGCTCGTCGCCCACTCGCTAACCGGCAGAATGCGTACGTGCGCAATCGCGCGCGCGTAGAACACGCCGGCCACCTCGCGAACAATGTCAAACGAAAACGCGCCGCCTGCCTCGCGCACTAGCCGACGTGCCAAGCGCGCGCGCTCCACTGCCGTGGTGCCAGGCGCGCTCGTGAGCAGCGCCGCGCGAACGGGTCGCAGAATGCGTTGCGCACGCGCCGCCAGCGCACGACGATCGAGATCGAGCACGTCAAACGGCTCGTCGTTGAGCAGACGCAGGAAGATGTACGACGCGGCGCGTGTCGCCGTCAGTGCATTTTCAACGTCGGTGTCGACGTCCTGCATGATCTCTTCGGTGTCGTACTGATGCGTCGTAACGAGCAGGTCGAGCGTCTTGGCGATGTCGTGCGTGATGTGCACGCTCGCCGACTCGTCGTCGCGGCGACTCGGCACGATCATCTCGACGTGATCGGGCGGCGCGCTCGGTGTGCCAGTGTTGCCAAAGTGCAGCACGCGCACCGACTCCTCGATGCCTGGCGGTCGGCTGGTTGGTGGCAGCAGCTGGAACACGCCGACGTTGGCGAGATGATTGCGCACGATCGCCACAACGAGTGTGTGACGCAGCTTGAACGCGAACCGCAGTGGTCGGTCGGTTGGCACGAAGCCAATGAACTCGTCGAGCAGCGCAGTCAGCGTCTCGAGCATCGTGCGCAGCTGGGCGCGCGTTTCGTCGTGACCAAACAGCGCAGCAGGTGGAACGCTTGGCACGGCGTCGAGCCAGTGCGGCACAAAGTGAGGCTTCTCGTGCTGATCGCCTTCGAACGCGGCGTGCCACTCGGTCAACTTCAGTGGTTTGACTTCATCCATGTGTGCTTCGGGTGCTTTTTCATCGAGTGCGCCTCGCGCCTCGATCTATAGACGTCAAGTGGCCGCGTTTGCGCCTAAAGCGACACGGCACTCCGCAATCGCTGAGACGAACAACGAATGGGTCAACTTCTCACCGTGCCACCGCCGCCGACTGCTCGAGTAACCAGTAGCAGTGCATCGACCAGCGACGCGCCAACGTACGTCAACGTGCCCAACGACAGCGAGATGAACCCCGAGCGGTACACACGCCCGATGGAGCGCTGCTTCTGTCATGGCAAGTATTTCGGACCCGACACGAAGCAGCATGTCATCTTTGTGGCGTTCCTCGACCTCGATAATGATGAACGCGAGCAGCCCGGGTCGATGGACGATCACATCGTACCGTGGAATAGGCTCGCCGCCGCGCTCGGACGCACCACGATCACGCACACGCAACTCGTGTTTGTCGACACCGAGCTGGAGGAGTTCTTCACTGTGTCGACCGACATGCTCCGCGGCGTGCATTGCATGTCGCGAAAGACGTTTGCCAAGCGCGGCTGGCACTTCCTCTGTTTGCGCGTCGACGAGCGCACCGAGGTGGCGATCTACAACTTCCTTATGTCGCAGCACGGCAAACCATTCTCGCGCTGGGGTATCATTTGGTTGTACATGCAGCCGGTCGACATGCACGCGCGAATGTGGTTCTGTAGCGAGCTCGCGGTGGCGGCGCTGCGCGCGGGCGGACTGCTGCACGAGTGGCACAGGCAGCCGTACACCGTGCCGCCACACGAGTTGTACGAGTATCTGACGTCGAATCCCGAGCTGGCCAATCGATGTATCAAGTTGAAGAACAATCCGGTGTTTGCGGCGGCGGTGCGCAAAGTGACGTTTCGGTAGAGCAGCCAATGTGGCAATGAATAAATCACGCTTGTAAATTTAAATAACGCCACATTTTTTGAATACTTATTTTATTTTTAAATTCGAATTTAAAATCGATTGCCAATCGATGAAAAATGCGTGTTTTCTTCCATTGGCAACTCGCAAGCAGCCCCTTTTGGTGGTAGATCAAGTCACTTGTTCGAGGTTGGCGACCTCGAGGATGAAGTAACCATAAATTAAGACGTATTCCAGTA
>Ga0105245_10001004_pt1 | contig 25627 bp, 22 predicted proteins | sample KBSM54metaG_FD_81523 | JGI IMG/M metagenome (GOLD analysis project Ga0105245, IMG submission 81523) | Miscanthus rhizosphere microbial communities from Kellogg Biological Station, Michigan, USA - KBS M5-4 metaG | ecosystem: Host-associated > Plants > Roots > Rhizosphere > Soil | place...
ACCGCGTAGGCGTTCAGCTCGTGGAATGCCGTGTAGTACAGGGTCCACGCTTCCTCGATCAGGCTCTCGTGGACTTCATCAACTACCTTGATAGTCATCCCTAACCCCGATCGCCCGTCCCGGCGGATCCTCCGCCGGGTACACGAACGAGAGCCGTGCCGGGGACTCTGAAACATGAGTGAATCCGGGAAGCTCTCGTTACGATGAGGATAGGATCCATCACGCGCCGTCACAATGACCGGCGGCGATACGGCACACGATCTTGACATGTGGCGCTCAGCTACTGGTCCACTACCGATAGCAACATGTGATGCGCACACCTCCGCGATCTTGGAAACCTGGGCTCGAAACGAGCCCTGAGCTTCCAAGATCGCGGAGCTGGTTTCCGGAGCCTCGAACTACCCGATTTCGAGCCTGGTAGCGCCCGGCGTGAGGACGTTCTCGAGCCGGGACGCCCGGCGCATGGGCCACACCGGCGGACCGTCGTCGGGTAGCCAGATCATCGCGTCGAACGTGTACCCGTGGCGCAGGTACAGGTCGCGGTTGCGCGCGTCGTTCGCCTCGAGATACGCGGGGATGCCGGCGGCGTCGATGCGGGCGTGGTGCTTGGCGAGCAGCGCGCTGCCGATGCCGAGGTTCTGCTTGTCCGGGCGGACGGCCAGGAACGCGAGATAGTGGTGCGGATCCGTCGGGTGGTAGACCTCGAACGCGGCGTCCATCTCGCGGACCCGGTCGAACGCCGCCCCACAGGCGTCCTTCAGGCGCATGTCGTAGTCGCGCGGCGGCGGGATCGGCTGGGTGAACGGGAACCATACGGCCACACCCAACAGGTCGCCGCTGCCCGGGTCGACGGTCGCATAGATCTCGCCGTGCTCGACGGCGTGCTCGACCAGGATGTCGAAGTAGGCCGGGCTGGTCTCCCGCCGGACGACCGGGTCGGGGCTCAGCCAGCACGCCACCGGTTGCTCGCCGATCGTGCTCGCGAGCAGCGCGCTGACCTCCGCCATGTCGATCGGCTGGACGTCGCGGACCACCACCTCCTTGATGTCGTAGCCGAGCGGCTTGCGGCCCTCGAACCGGGGCAGCGGACGCGTGGTGCTGCCGGGACCGGGCTGGGCGTGCTGGGCGCCGGTCGCCGGGGGCGGTGCCGGCGCGGCACGGTCGGCACCGCGTCCGATCGCCGCGTACACCTCGGGACGCGCGGCCCGCATGACCAGCGCCCAGACGCACCCCACCAACGCGAAGAAGGCGTAGGCGGCCGGGAAGAGCCACTGGAAGATCGAGTCCTCGGGGGCCTGGAGCAGATCACCGAGGCCGATCACCGTCGCCGCGAGGATCAGGGTCAGGAAGAGGAACGCGATCAGCGGCGCCACCTGGCCGCGCCAGATGTTCTCCAGCCGGTTCCGGAAGAAGAACACCATGACGGCCATCGAGGCGCCCCACATGAGGATCAGCACACCCAGCCCGCCGACGGTCGTCAGCCAGGCGAACAGGTACACCAGCGGATCCAGCTTGAAGAACGAGTAGGTGATCAGCACCGCCAGCGCCAGCAGACTCTGTGTGATCGAGCCGATCATCGGCGCGCCGGTGCGCGGGTGGGTGCGGCCCCAGGCGGAGGGCAGCACACGTTCCCGGCCGAGGGCGAACTGGTACCGGGAGACGGCCGCGTGGAAGGCCAGCAGCGCGGCGAACACGCTGGTGAGGAACAGCACGTAGCCGATCTGCACGAGCGGGGCCGGCAGATGCGGCGCCACGAGCGAGAAGACGAGGTCGGTCTGCTGCGCCTTCGCCGACTCCACGATCTTGTCCGGACCGGTGGCCACCGACATCGCCCACGCCGAGAGCGCGCAGAGCAGGCCGGGCAGCAGGACGGCCCAGTGGGTCGCGCGGGCGATCGTCCGGCGCGGGTCCTTGGCCTCCTCCGACAGCACGACAGTCGCCTCGAAGCCCACGAACCCGGCGATCGCGACAACCAGCAGCGCCGCGAACTCGGGGGTCAGCGCGTGCGCCGGGGACAAGGTGGCGAGGCTGACCGAACCGCCGGCCGGGTGCAGGACCATCACCAGGTCGTAGAGCAGCACGATGGTGATCTCCGCGACCAGCAGTACCGCGAGCACCCGGCCGCTGAGGTCGACCCACAGCAGACCGAGGACGGCGACCACCGCCCACGCCACAAGCGCGCACTGGAACCAGTCGACGGGTATGCCGAACGAATCAAGCAGGCCAGACGCGACGACGCCGAACAGCCCGAACAGGCCGATCTGCATCACCGCGTACGCCGGTAGTGCCACGAACGCGGCACCGACGCCCACCACCCGGCCCAGCCCGCGGCTGATGTACGAGTAGAACGCGCCCGAGTTGACGATGTGCCGGCTCATCGCCACGAACCCGACGGTGAACACCGCCAGGATCGCCGCGGCGACGAGGTACGACACCGGCACCACCGTGCTGCCGACCACCGCATAGATCGTGGTGACGGCGCCGAGGATCACGGTGAGCGGTGCCGCACCGGCGACCCCGAAGAACACCACCGAGGGAACCCCGAGCCGGTTGCGGGCCAGGGCCTGCGACACGATGTCGGGTCCGGCGGGGTCAGGTCGCGTCATTACCGGCCTCCAGAACTGGATGTTGGCGTAGGGCCCTCGACGGATGAGGGCGTGGCGCCCGAAAGGAATCACCGGCGACCGGCCGCGAGCACGGAGCCGACGGCGGCCTCGGTGTGGTCGACGAGCTCGCGCAGGTCGGCCGGGAGGGAGTCCACGACCGTGTGCAGGTGCGTGAACCCCGAGCGGTGTGCGGAGTAGTCCCACAGCACGTGCCGGGTGAGCCCGGTGGCGACGACGAGGCCCGCGAGGGCCCGGTCGGTGATGTCGACCACCCGGCCCTGAACCAGGATGTTCGCGAGGCGCACCTGTATCCAGGCGGCGGCGTTGCGCTGCTCGGAACTGCTCGGCACGTAGAGCGTCTGGGTGCCGAGCAGCCGCCGACGGGTCACCGATTCGACCACGCCGGCGCGGATCAGGCGTTCGCCCACCCGGGCGGCGGCGTCCTGGGCCAGGAACGCCAGCCACGTCCGCAGCTCACGGTGCTGCGGTTGAGCGATGAGCATGGCGAGTACGCCATGGGAAAGCGAGTCGCGGGGCGGCTCCGGATTGACCACGTGGAGCTCGCCCTCGATGGCGCGGACGCGGCCCTGCATCACGAGCTCACCGATGAGCCCGGCGGCAAGGCCGAGGCCGGTCGCCCGCGGATGCAGGCGGGACCGACCCGTTCGATCTTCATGTGCGATCAGGAAGTAATGGTCAGCCAGCAACGCTGCCACGCCCCTTTAGACCACGTCGGCAGGAGCCGGCTCCGATGACCTGCGCACCGGATCCCGGCTGTTTGCACAGGGTTTTGATTCTCGTCGGCACGCACAGCGAGACATCGGCCACCTGGCGTATGTACACGTGGCGGATCTCCACGAAGCGAGCCGCCCCCAGCGCCCCGGCTATGGCTCCTGGCGTGCGAAAACACCACGGGCGGCGGCAAGGGCGCGGGCCCTGTCGACCGGCCGCAGGCCGATGCGGGTGCGCCTGTCGAGCAGGTCGTCCACGTCGAGAGCACCCTCGTGCCGAACAGCCCAGAGCAGTTCGGCCCCGGTGACCTCGGTGCCGTCGGCGATCGGCGCGAGCAGCTCCGGATCGCCCTGGGCCAGCGCGAGCACGGCCGGCGCCTCCGCGCCGTAGCGGGCGACCAGCCGGGCCGGCGCCGGCACGCGCGCGAGCACGCTCGCCGGGGCGGCGCCGACGAGCGGCAGCCACGCCGTGCGGCAGGCCGCCGCCGGGAGGCCGGCGTGCGCCACCGCGGCGTCGACGGCGTCGCGCGCCATCCGGCGGTACGTCGTCAGCTTGCCGCCGACGACGGTGGTGATGCCGGCCGCCGACGTGTGCACCAGGTGCCGCCGCGACAGGTCCGCGGTCCGCACGGCGCGGCCGGCCGAGCCGTCCGCGCCGGCCGCGCCGGCCGAGCCGTCCGCGCCGGCCGAGCCGCCCGAGCCGCCCGCGCGGCTCGCCAGGAGCGGGCGCAGCCCGGCGAACGCGCCGACGACGTCGGCGTCGGTCAGGGCGGCGCCGAGCGTCGCGTTCAGGGTCTCCAGCAGGAAGCGGATCTCAGCCGTGGTCGGCTCCGGGACGTCGGGGACCGGCCCGTCCGCCGCTTCGTCGGTGAGGCCGAGGTAGACCAGCCCGTCCGGTTGCGGAACCGCGAACACGAACCGGTTGCGCTCGCCCGGAACCGGCACGACGAGCGCCGCAGCCGGATGCCCGAGCGCCTCCGCGCGCAGCACCAGGTGCGTGCCCCGGGACGGCCGCAGCCGCACCGTCGGGTCGAGGTGCTGCGCCCACACGCCGGTCGCGTTGACCACCGCCCGGGCCCGGATCGCGTGCCGTGAACCGGTGAGGGTGTCGAGCACCGCCACGGTGCCGCCGTCGACCGCCTCGACGCGGCACCGCGTCAGGATGCGGGCGCCCCGGCCGGCCGCGGTGCGGGCCAGCGCGACAACCAGGCGAACGTCGTCGACGAGTTGGCCGTCCCACTGCACGAGCCCGCCGCGCAGGCCGGCGCGGCGCACCGCAGGCAGCAGGCGGAGCACCTCGGCGGCGCCGATCCGGCGGGCGCGGGGCAGCGCCGCCGCCGGGGTGCCGGCGACGGCCCGCAACGCGTCGGCCGCGGCGAAGCCGACCCGGCTGAGCGCGGTGCGCGCGGGCGACACCAGCGGCGTCAGGGGAAGGACGAACGGCAGCGCGCTGACCAGGTGTGGCGCCGTGCGACGGAGCAGGATGTGGCGCTCGGCCGCGCACTCGTACGCCAGCCCGAGGTGTCCGGCGGCGAGGTAGCGCAGCCCGCCGTGGACCAGCTTCGAACTCCACCGCGAGGTGCCGAAGCCCAGGTCGTGGGCGTCGAGCGCCGCGACGCGCAGGCCGCGGGCGGCGGCGTCGAGCGCGACGCCGGCACCGGTGACGCCGAGCCCGACGACGAGCAGGTCGACCTCCCGACCGGAGGCGAGTTCGGCCAGTTCGCGCGCCCGGCGCGCCGCGGACAGCGACGTACTCACGGCCGCCCCTCGGTGCGCGCTCTCACGGCGCCAGGTACCGGTCGAGGAGGAGGCGCAGTTCGGTGTCCAGGGCGACGCCGGCGACCGCGTCGGTCATCGTGCCGGCCGAGATCACGAAGCCGTGCGTAGTGAGCAGCACGCCACGGGCCAGCAGCGCCGGATCGGCGGCGCGCACCGACCCCTCGGCCTGGCCGAGCCGCAGGTCCTCGGTGAGCCGGGCAAGGATCAGGTCCTGGCTGGTGCCGCGCCTGTCGACGAGGTACGGCAGCAGGGTCTCCGGATCGACGTCGACGATGCGGCGGAACACCGGATGCTCGCGCAGCGCGACGACCGCGCGGACCACGCCGTCGACGATGCGCTCGCGCGGGCTGCCGCCCTCGGCCCGCTCGGCGGCAGCGCCGACGAGACCGCCCCACTCGCGGGTCATCAGGTCGCCCACCAGGGACTTCATGTCAGGCCAGCGGCGGTACATCGTCATCCGCGAGACGCCCGCCTGGCTGGCCACGTCGGTGAGCGTGGTGCGGCGCAGGCCCACCCGCAGCACGCACTCGCGGGCGGCGTCCAGCAGAATGTCGTCGTCGCGCCGACTGTTACGACTGGACGTCATGTGTCACAGTGTAACCCATGACGTCCTTCGCGCGCTGGGGTGAGCCCGCCGACGCCGTCGCGCTGCCCGAGCAGGTTCGCCGGCTCCTCGCGTCGGCGCTGAAGCTGGCGGGGCCGCGGCCCGCCGGCGGGCCACCGGCGCTGCCGCCCACGGCGCTGGCCCCCAACCTGATCGCGGCGCTGCGCAAGGCGTGCGCCGACGTCGACGACGGCGAGCCCGCGCGCCTCGCCCACGCCGCCGGGATGTCCACCGCTGACCTGCTGGAGTTGCGGGCCGGGCACGTGGCCGGCGCGCCCGACGCGGTGGCGCGGCCGGCCAGCCACGACGAGGTGGTCGCGGTGCTCCGCGCGGCCACCGAGCACCGGATCGCGGTGGTGCCGTTCGGCGGCGGGACGTCCGTCGTGGGCGGGCTGCGCGCCGCCCGCGCCGGGTTCGCGGGGGTCGTCGCGCTCGATCTGACGGGCCTGCGCCGGCTGCTGGCTGTCGACGCGGTCTCGCGGACGGCGACGTTCGAAGCCGGCGTGCGCGGCCCGGACGCCGAGGCGCTGCTCGCCGGGCACGGCTTCACGCTGGGCCACCACCCGCAGTCGTTCCAGTACGCGACGCTCGGCGGGTTCGCCGCCACCCGCTCCAGCGGCCAGGCGTCCAGCGGGTACGGCCGCTTCGACCAGATGGTCCTCGGCCTGCGCGCGGCCACGCCGGTGGGCACCCTCGCCGTGGGGCGGGCCCCGCAGTCGGCGGCCGGTCCCGACCTGCGGCAGTGGCTGCTCGGATCGGAGGGCACCCTCGGCGTCGTCACCGAGCTGACGCTGCAGGTGCGGCCGACGCCGGCGGAGCGCAGCTACGTGGGCTGGGCGTTCCCGTCGTTCGCCGACGGCTGCCGGGCCGTGCGCGCCCTCGCCCAGGACGGCCCGGTGCCGACAGTCGTGCGGCTGTCCGATGAGGCGGAGACCGCGACGAACGCGATGGTGGACCCGGCCTCCGGGGGCGGCGGCGCCGGTGCGGTGCTGGGCTTTGAGGGGACCGACGTCGCCCAGCGCGCGGCGCGGGCCGCAGCGGTCCTGGAGTCGCACGGCGGGACGCCGTTGGGCGACGAGCCGGGCCGGGCCTGGCTCGCCGGGCGCTATCGAGGGCCGTACCTGCGCGACGCGCTGCTCGACGCCGGGGCACTCGTGGAAACCCTGGAAACGGCGACGTTCTGGCACCGGCTGCCGGACACCTACGCCGCCGTGCGGGACGCGCTCACCGGCACGTTGACCGGCCTCGGCACCCCGCCGATCGTGATGTGCCACGTCTCGCACGTCTACCCGGCGGGCGCGTCGCTGTACTACACGGTGCTCGCCGCGCAGGACGACGATCCGGCGACCCAGTGGCGCACCGCCAAGGCGGCCGCGAGCGACGCGATAGTCGCGAGCGGGGCCACGATCACGCACCACCACGGGGTGGGTACCGACCACCGGGCCTGGTACGCCGAGGAGATCGGCCCGGTCGGCGCGGCCATGCTGCGCGCGGCCAAGGACGCTGTGGACCCGGCCGGCATCCTGAACCCGGGAGTCCTGCTCCCCTGAGGCCTCTTCGCGATCTTGGACGCCCGTGGTTGAGTAAGCCTGTGATCGTGGAGTTCGATGCCGACCTGTGGATCTGGGACGCGCGCAAGGACGAGAGCTGGACGTTCGTCACCCTGCCCGTCGATGCGTCAGAGGAGATCCGCGAGCTGACCGACGGGCCGCGCCGCGGCTTCGGCTCGGTGCGGGTGCGCGCGGCCATCGGCGGCAGCACCTGGACCACGTCGATCTTTCCGGACAGCGGGCGCAACGCCTACGTGCTGCCCGTCAAGCGCGCCATCCGCAAGGCCGAGTCCCTCGACACCGGCGACACCGCCACGGTGACGGTGGAGATCCTGGACTGATCAGCGCAGCGGCCCGTCGCCCGCGCCGTTGGGATCGTCGACGACGTGGACCGCGGCCTCCTCGGCGCTGGCCGCTCCCCCGTCGATGCCGACGTCGGCGGCCACCGCGTCGACGTCGCCGCGATCGTCGTCGGCCACCAGCCGGCCGGCGCGCGGCTCCCGGTCGTAGCCGCGCCGGGTCAGCTCGTCCTCATCCTCGTCGGACGCCGAGCCGGAATCGAAGGCGGCCGCGTACGGGTCGACGTCGGGCTCCTCCTCGGCGAGCCGGAGATCGAGCGGCTCGCCCGCCCGCTGTTCGGCCGCCGTCGTTCCGAACCGGTTGGCGCCGTGCCAGCGGTCGGCGGGGGCGATCCCGACGTCGAGCGGGTCGCTGACGCGGTCGTCGTTGAGCGTGTCCGAGGCATCCAGCACCCCGTCGTCCTCGATGTCGTCCCATTCGTCCGAGCCGTCGGCGTCCTGTCGCATGAGGTCTTCCTTTCTCCGACCCGTCACACTACTGCGATGGGTCGCTACGCCGCGCTCGTGCAACGCCTCGGCCACCAGCGCTGGTTCGCCGCCTTCGGGCGCTCGATCACGCCGCTGGACCGCTTCCTGCAGCGGCACACCAGGGGGAAACTCACCACCGCCGGCTGGCACCCGCTGCCGTACCTGCTGATCACCACGACCGGCCGGAAGTCGGGCGAGCCACGCACCCAGCCGCTGCTGTACGCCCGCGACGGCGGCGACTACATCGTCGTCGGCTCCAACTGGGGCCAGGCCCACCACCCGGCCTGGACGGGCAACCTGCTGGCCAATGCCGACGCCGTCGTCAGCGTCGGGGGAAAGGCCGAACCGGTGCGCGCGGTCCTCGCCGACGGGGCCGACCGCGAGCACCTCCTGGAGGTGCTGGCCCGGGTCTGGCCGGCGTACCGGACCTACCAGCGCCGGGCGGCGGGCCGGGAACTGCGGGTGTTCCGGCTCCACCCGCGAGACGCCTAGCCGGCCGGCCCGACCGGCCGCGCCAAACCAGCCGGCCGTGCCGGACCGGCCGACTCTCCCTAACCCGTGCCACACCTGCGGCCGACCGTGGCCGCCGCGGCGGCCCGGGTGCACTGTTGGCTGCGTTCGGCGTCAATGCCACATCAGTAGGGAGACAACAATGTTCATCAAGATCCGGTGGGCCGGTCCCACCTGAGAGCCCAAGCGGACCGCCGGTGCTGCCCACGATTGCGTGGGCGATCACCCCGCCGGCGGGATGTTGTGGTTGAGATGGAACACGTTCGCCGGGTCGTACCGGCGCTTGAGCTCCCGCAAACTCGCCAGTTTGGTCACACCGTAGGCCCGCACGACGCCCTGCGAACCCTCGTCGCCGAGCGCGTTGACGTAGGCGCCGATCGAGAACGGCTCCATCGCGGCGCCGTAGCGCCGGCCGTTGGCGATCCGGATCTCGTCCTCCGCCGGGTCGTACCAGGCCGCGGCCGCCACGAACTCCACGAATACATCGCGGTGGCTGAACGCGGTGTCGCCGGCACCCACGTCGGCGATCGCGCCGCCGTACGCCTGCAGGCCGGCCGCTGGTAGCAAGGCGGAGTCGCCATCGCCGGTGGCTCCGCGACCGATGAACGCCTCGATGGCGGCGTCGCTGAACTCGCGCAGGTAATGGCCCTTCCAGTACCGGCGCCGCTGGAAGCCCTCCGTGTCGTCCTCCATCGTCTGCAGCTCGAGGTAGCTCATCGGCCGGATCCGCTCCGCCGCCGGCGTGGCGGCCGCCGCCACGGCGGCCAGCTGGTCGCGGCCGCGGTCCGGGTCACCGATCCAGACGAACCCCACGTTCACCACCGACCGGTGGTGCAGCGCCGCGGGCAGGAACGGCCATTCCCCCGCGGTGCCGACCCACGCCGTCAGCGTCGTGTCGCGCGGCGCCTGCGGGATCAGGTCGCGCCACGCGCGCAACGCCGCGCCTGCGGCCGCGTCGTGCGCGTCGTAGAAGAACTCGACGACGAGAGCAGCCGTCCCGATGTCGTGCAAGCGGAACTCGAAGTCGGTGACCACACCGAAGTTGCCGCCGCCGCCGCGCAGCCCCCCGAACAGGTCGGCGTTCTCCGATTGGGTGGCGCGCACCCGCTCGCCGTCGGCGGTGACGACGTCGAAGCCCAGCACGTTGTCGCACGTGAGCCCGTACCGGCGCGCGAGCCACCCCATGCCGCCGCCGAGGGTCAGGCCGCCGACGCCGGTGTGCGACACGTTGCCGGCCGTGGTGGCCAGGCCGTACGGCTGGGTCGCGCGGTCCAGCGCGCCGAGCAGCGCGCCGCCCTGCACGCGGGCCCGCCGCCCGTCGACGTCGACCCGAACAGCGGCCATCGGGGTCAGATCGAGCATCAGGCCGCCGTCGGGAACCGACATCCCGCTGACGCTGTGCCCCCCGCACCGCACCCCGATCTCCAGCCCGTGCCCGCGGGCGAACCGCACGGCCGCGGCGACCGTGTCCGCGTCGGCGCACCGGACGACGACCGCCGGCCGGCGGTCGACCATCGCGTTCCAGACCCGGCGCGCGTCGTGGTACCCGTCGTCGCCGGGCAGCAGCACGTCGCCCGTCACGTCCCGGCGCAGTGCCGACACCGCCGACGCCGCAAGGACCGGATCAGCCATCAGCTCCCCCTTGGCATTGAGTCGCACAGCCAACCATCCGAGGGTGTCAGATCAGCTTCGAGCGGGCGGCAGCAACGCCCGGCCGATCCGCTCGTGCACGACGCGGAACCGCTCGACGAGTTCGGGCGGTTCGTCGACGGTGAAGTCGAAACCCAGCAGCGTCACGTGCAGGGCGAGCCCGTCGAGGGAGTTCGAGCCGGCGAGCAGCACGCAGGTGTGGTCGTCGACGGCCTGGATGACGCCCGCGTCGGCCGGCACCTTCTCGGCGACCCGCTGCGCGGGCGCGTACATCGTGAACCTGGCCTGGAAGCGGTACCGGCCGACGCCAAGCTCCCAGGACGCGTAGCCGCCGACGTCGTCGGCCGGCGGCTCGCGCGGGGTGAAGCGCGGGCCGGCCGGCGTCCACGGCCGCAGCCGGTCGACCCGGAACGTGCGCCAGCCGGCCCTGTCGAGGTCGAACGCGACGAGGTACCAGCGCCCGGCGGCATGCACGAGGCGGTGCGGCTCGATCGAGCGGGTGGTCGGCGTGCCGTCGTGGCTGCGGTAGTCGACCCGCAGCCGAAGGCTGTCGCGGCAGGCGGCCGCGACGGTGCTCAGCAGTTCGGCCGCCACCGTCGCCTTCGGGCGGTGCGTGGTCACGGTGACCGCGTTCAACGCGCTGACCCGGTGCCGCAGCCGCGGCGGCAGGACCTGCTCGAGCTTGGTCAGCGCGCGCAGCGACGTCTCCTCGATGCCGGCGACGGTGCCGCCGGCCGCGGTCCGCAGGCCGACCGCGACCGCGACCGCCTCCTCGTCGTCGAGCAGCAGCGGCGGCATGACCGCGCCGGCGCCCAGCCGGTAGCCGCCGGCATTCCCGGTGGTGGCGTGCACGGGGTAGCCGAGGTCGCGCAGGCGCTCCACGTCGCGGCGCACGGTGCGGACCGTGACGTCCAGCCGCTCGGCCAGCTGCGGGCCGGACCAGTCGCGACGCTGCTGCAGCAGCGACAGCAGCCGGAGCAGGCGCGCCGACGTCTCCAACATGCGGCTCATTCTGCCCGTCAACGAGGACCGTAGCTGTCCTCGTTGGGTGCCAGGATCGACTCATGAGACCTTTCCGGATCGACGTTTCCCAGGCCGACCTCGACGACCTGTTCCGCCGCCTCCGCGACGCGCGCTGGCCGAGCCAGGTCCCCGGCATCGGATGGGACCGGGGCGTGCCGGTCGACCATCTGCGCGATCTGGTCGAACGCTGGACCACGACCTACGACTGGCGCGCGGTCGAGGCGCGGATCAACCGGCACTCGCAGTTCACCACCCGCATCGACGGCCAGGACATCCACTTCCTGCACGTGCGCTCGCCGCACGAGGGAGCGCTGCCCCTGCTGCTGGCCCACGGCTGGCCCGGCTCGATCGCCGAGTTCCTCGAGGTCATCGAGCCGCTGACCGACCCCGACGACCCGGCCGACGCCTTCCACCTGGTGATCCCGTCGCACCCGAACTTCGGGTTCACCGGGCCGGCCGGGGCCGGTTGGGACTCCTGGCGCATCGCCACCGCCTACGCCGAGTTGATGGCCAGGCTCGGCTACGACCGGTACGGCGCGCAGGGCGGCGACTTCGGTGCCTTCATCGCGCCGGATCTCGGCCGGGTCGCCCCGGACCACGTGGTCGGCGTCCACGTGAACGCGGCCACCGTCGGCTTCATCCCGTTCGGCGACCTGCCGGAGGGCACGGTCCTCACCGATGCGGAGAAGGTCCGGCTGGACCGGATGCAGCGCTTCCTCGCCGAAGGCAACGGCTACTTCCAGATCCAGGCCAGCCGGCCGCACACCCTCGGCTTCGCCCTGGCCGACTCGCCCGTCGGGCAGCTGGCCTGGATCGGCGAGAAGTTCCACGACTGGGCTCACCCGGCCGGCTCGATCGACGCCGACCACGTGCTGACCCACGCGACGCTCTACTGGCTGACCAACACCGGCGCGTCGTCGGCGCAGCTGTACTACGAGTCGATGCACACCCGGCACTGGCCGACCCCGTCGACGGTGCCCACCGGCGTGGCGAACTTCGCCGAGGACATCGCGATCCGCCAGTTCGCCGAACCGCTGAACAACATCACCCACTGGGCCGAGTACGACGAGGGCGGCCACTTCGCCGCGCTCGAGGTGCCGCACCTGTTCACCGAGGAGGTACGGATCTTCTTCCGCACCGTCCGGTAGCCGCTACCGGAACGGGCGCGGTAGCGGCCAGACTGATCGGCGTGACGAGGGCAGTTCCGACGGTGGGTACCGAGCTGACGGCTCGCGAGTCAGAGGTCCTCGCCCTCATCGCCCGGCATCTGATCAACGCGCAGATCGCCGAGGAGCTGTTCATCTCGCAGCGCACCGTCGAGACCCACGTGTCGGCGATGCTGCGCAAGCTCAACCTTCCCGATCGGCGCGGTCTGGCCCGTCATGCCGAAACGATGCCGGCCCTGCAGGTCCGGGCCGGCCGGCACGCGCTGCCGGTGCCGCTCACCCCGTTCGTCGGGCGCGTGGCCGAGCGGGCCGCGCTGGGGGCGGCGCTCGCCGAGCAACGGCTCGTCACGGCGACGGGTCCGGGCGGCATCGGCAAGACCCGGCTCGCCCTGAGCGTCGCCGCCGACCTCGCGCCGACCCGCCGCGACGGCGCGTTCTTCGTCGACCTGGTCCACGTCACCGATCCGGCTCTCGTGGCCGCCGTCATCGCGGAGACCGTCGGCGTGCCGGAGCAGCGGACCACCTCGCTCGACCGCGCGCTCGTCGCCGCGCTCGCCGACCGCGACGCGCTGCTCGTCGTCGACAACTGCGAGCACGTCGTCGACGGCGTCCGGGCGTGCGTGGAGCTGATCGTGGCCGGCTGCCCGCGCGTCACGGTGCTCGCGACGAGCCGGATCCGGCTGCTCGTCCCGTACGAGCGGGTGTTCATGGTGCCGGGGCTGTCGGTCGACGCCGAGGGCGGCGACGCCGTCGACCTGTTCGCCGCCCGGGTAGCGGCGGCGAGCGGTGACACGGCGCTACCCGACGCCGCCCGGGTGGCGGCGCTGTGCCGGGCGCTCGACGGCATGGCCCTGGCGATCGAACTCGCGGCGGCCCGGTTCCCGGTGCTGGGCCTCGACGGCTTGGAGTCGGCCCTGGACCACCGGCTGCGGATGCTCACCGCCGGCAGCCGGCGCGACGACCGGCACGCGTCGCTGCGCTCGGCCATCGCCTGGAGCCACGGCCTGCTCTCCGACGGGGATCGCGCGCTCCTGCGTCGCATCGCGCCCTTCGCGTCGTGGTTCGACGTGGACGCCGCGCACGCCGTGGCCGGCGCCGCAGACGCGGCCCGCCCGGCCGGCGCGGCCGGCGCGGGCGCCAGCGACGGCCACGCGCGGGCCGAGATCGCCGACGGGCTGGCGCGGCTGGCCGAGCACAGCCTGCTCGTCGTCGAGCGCGGCGAGCCGACGAGGTACCGGGCGCTGGAGACGATCCGCCAGTACGGCGTCGAGCGCCTCGCCGAGGCTGGTGAACTCGACGAGATCCGGGCGGCCCACGAGCGGTTCTGCCGGCTCGCGCTGGCCGCCCTGCGCGACACCGCACCGGCCGACGTCGACGACGCGTGGTGCGCCGGGTTCGACCGGATCGTCGACGACGTGGGCGCCGCCCTCGCGTGGTCCGCCGCCGACGAGACGCGACGGCCACAGGCCGCGACCCTGGCCGCCGAGCTGGCCGGGGTGCTGTTCCTCCGGGGCCGCCCGGCGCAGGCGCAGCACCGCTACGAACGGGCCGCCGCCCTTGCCGTCACGCCCGCCGAGCGGGCCACCTACCTGCGGCTGGCCGCCGGCGCCGCCGCCAGCCGGTTCGGCGGCGACGAGGCGCTGCGGCTCTACCGGTTGGCCGCCGACACCGCCGCCGCGGCCGGCGACCGGGCCGGCGCGGCCCGGGATCTGGCGACGATGGCGATGTACATCAACCGGGCGCCGGGCATCATGAGCACGCAGCACCCGCCCGCGGAAGCCGACGCGCTGACGGCCGAGGCCGTGGCCCTCTCCGACGGCTCGCCGGCGCTGCGGGCGGCGCTCGAGCTGACCGACTGGAGCGACATGAACGCGCTCGACCGGGCGCGCCGCAGCGCGGCCCTGGCCGAGCCGGCCGGCGACGGCATCCTGCACAGCATCGCGCTGGACCTGATGACGTCGGCCGACCTGGTCGAGAGCGACATCGCCGGCGCCGTGCGGGTCTCCCGCACGCGGCTCGCCGTGCTCGACAGGCTCGCGGTCGGGCCCCTCGCGGGGTTCGAGCACGCGGACGGCCGCCTGATGGCCGCCGAGGTCGACCTGGCCGCCGGCGACCTGGCCGGGGCGGCGGCCAACGCCGAGATGCTCGCCGCGCTGCCCTTCTTCCGGGACGAGCCACACCTGGCGATGTCCCGGCGCCTGCTCGTCGACGCGCTGGCCGGCCGCCACGACGACGTGGTCCGGTCGGGCGAACGCTTCCGGGTGGGCTGGGAACGGGCCGGCCGACCGATCGCACCGAACCTGGCCCGCGCGCCCTATGCCGTGGCGATGGTGCACGGCATCCGCGGCGACGAAGAGCGCCGGGCGGCGTGGGTGCGCATGACCGTCGAACTGGGCATCGACCCCGAGCGGCTGGCCAGCTGCGCGCTGGGCTGGCCGCCGGTGTTCGACGGCCTGCTCGCCCTGCACCGCGACGACCCGGCGGCGGCCGTCGAGCGGTTCGCGGTCGACGTCGACGACGTGGCGTGGCTCCGGTACTGGGCCGTGGGGCCGTGGCGGCCCTGGTACGCCGCGCTGTGGGCCGAGGCCGCGGTGCTGGACGACCACCCCGAGGCGGCGACCCGCGTGGTGCGGGCCCGGCACGTCGCGCGCGACAACCCGATCGCGGCCGCGATCGTCGAGCGCGCCGACGCGGTCGCGCGCGGCGACCGGTCGGCACTCGCCCCGCTGGCGGCCTCGTTCGCCGAACTCGGTTGCCCCTACCAGCAGGCGCGCACCGGCCGGCTGACGCACGTCATCGGACCGGGACGCCGGTGACGTCGACGGTGTCCGGGTACTTGATTCCGGCGCCGGTGTTGAGCACCACGACCTCGTCGTTCTCGCTCAACCAACCCCCGGCCCGCAGCAGCCGGGTCGCGGTCAGGCAGGCCGCGCCCTCGGGGCACAGCAGCAGCCCTTCCCGCGCACCGAAGGCGTGCAGGTCGGCGAGGAGGTCGGCGTCGTCGACGGCGACGGCGGTGCCGCCGGTCCGGGCCAGCGCGGCGAGGATCAGCTCGTCGCCGAGCGGCGCCGGGACGTTGATGCCGAAGGCGACAGTTCGCGCGCCGGCCCACGGCTCGATCCTCGTCGCGCCCGCGTGGAACGCCCGCACGACCGGCGCGCAGCCCGTCGACTGCACGGCCACGAGCCGCGGCAACCTGTCGCCGACCCAGCCGAGTGCTCGCAGTTCGGCCAGGGCCTTGTCGATGCCGATCAGCCCGACGCCGCCACCGGTGGGATAGACGATGACGTCGGGCACCCGCCAGCCGAGCTGCTCGACGATCTCCAGGCCCATCGTCTTCTTGCCCTCGACGCGGTACGGCTCCTTCAACGTCGACGCGTCGAAGACCGCGCCACCGCCTTCCGCGACGAGGTCCGCGACCACCCGGGCGGCGTCGCCGATCAGACCGTCCACAAGGGACAGTTCGGCGCCGGCCGCCACGCACTCGCGTCGGGTGATGACCGGTGCGCCGACGGGCATGCAGATGCTCGCCCGCATCCCGGCCCGCGCCGCGTACGTGGCCCAGGCCGCGCCGGCGTTGCCGTTCGTCGGCATCGCGATGTGCGCGATCCCCAGTTCCCGCGCCCGCGACACGCCCACCGCGGCCCCGCGCGCCTTGAACGACCCGGTAGGGATCAGCCCTTCGTCCTTGACCAGCAGCCGCGGCACCCCGATGTGGGCGCCGTAACGGGCCGCCGGCAGCAGCGGCGTGAAGCCCTCCCCGAGGGTGACGACTGCGGCGTCGTCGCCCACCGGCAGCAGTTCGCGGTAGCGCCACAGGTTCGGTTCGCGCCCGCCGATCACGGACACGTCGACGGCCTTCCGGATCGCGTCCAGGTCGTAGCGGGCCAGCAGCGGGGAGCCGCAGGCGCACAGGTTCTGCGGCTTGTGCGCGTCGTAGCGCGATTCGCAGCGGGGGCACGAAAGGTGGCTGAGGAACGTCACGCTAGGGAACCGTAACGCGGGCGGGGAACGAGCGGCCCGACTCGCCGGCCCGGTTCGTCGCCGTGACCACGAACTCGTAGTCGTGGCCGGGAGCGAGACCCGTTGCGAGCGCGGTGGTTCCGGCGACGGTGAGCCGCCGCTCGGTGAACGTCGTTTCCGCCGCCGTGACGTCGCGCTGGTAGACGCGGTACGTGACGGTGCCGGGCGGCGCCGTCCACGTCAGTTGGGCCGAGCCACCCGGCTGCGCGGTGGCCGTCAGGTTGGCGGGCGGCTGCGGCAGGCCCTTCCACGCCAGGACGCGCACCCGCGTCCACGGGCCGGCGCCACCGCCACCCATCGCGCGCACCCGGAACTCGTACTCGTGCCCGTGCGTCAGGCCGCGCGCGGTGAGCATCGAGGCGGCAGCCTTCGGATGGTCCAGGCGGGTGAATCCGGTTTCGCCCGCGGTCACGTCGCGTCTGTCCACGACGAACCACCAGGAGCGCCGCGGCGCAAGCCACGCGAGGGTCACATCGCCGCTGCCCTCCGCGACCGCGGCGAGGTCGGTCGGCGGGCCGGGTGGCGCGACGGTGGCCGTGGCCGCGGCCGGATCCGACATCGGGCTCTCGCCGGACGGGCCCTCCGCCGTCACCCGGTACTCGTAGCGGTGCCCGTTCTTCAGTAGGTCGAGACGCGTCGATGTGCCGTTGACCGGCTCGGGCAGCCGGACCCACTGCATCTGCCCGGCCGTGACGTCCTTCTGGTACACCCGGTACCTGCTCGCCGGGCCGGGTGATGCCCACGACAGGTCGACGCGGCCGTCCTCGTCGGGCCGGGCAGTCAGCGCCCGCGGCGGCGGGCCGGCCGGATTCCGCCGCACGGGCGGCCAGGCGACCTCGACGAACCGGGGCCGGTACAGCGTCGCGTCGGCGTACGCGTCGGCGTGGTTGAGGCTGTTGACGTTGTAGGAGAACAGCATCTTGCCCGGGCGGGCCAGGTTCGGGTGCATGGTGGCGTCGTAGGCGATCACCGGCCGCTGGTCGGTGACCTCCGGGGCGCGGAACAACTCGACGGGCTCGGTGAACGGTCCGGTAGGTGTGTTCGCCGTGTAAGCCACGACCACGGGGTTGAAGCGCAGGTGCGACTCCATGCTCACCAGCACGAAGCGGCCCTGCACCCGGTCCACCGAAAAGCTCGTGCCGACTCCGCTCGCCAGCCGGGCCGATTTCGCCTCGTCCGGCGACCACCCGGCGCCGTCCCAGAACTGCCACGCTCCGAGCAGCCCGCCGGCCGGCACCCGCGCCAGGTGGACGAAGTTGAAGTCGTCGGTCGGCTCCGAGCCGTAGACGTACGTGTAGCCGCCGTCGTCCACAATGGACTGTCCCCACGCGACCGTCGAGGCGAGCGGAAGGTCGCGCGTCTCCCACATGCCCAGGGCCGGCAGGGCCAGCGAGACGAGCGACGTCTTCGTGCGCCGAACGTCGAGCAGGCCCGGACCGGTCTTCTCGTAGTGGTTCACCAGGATGCGCAGGTAGCCGCCGTCGACGGTCGCGTCGCCGATCCAGCACCCGATCCCCACGCTGTCGTCGCACATCAACGACTTCGGGAACTCCGGCGAGCCGCCGTACAACGTCTCGGTGAGCCCGGTACGGGTCTGCACGACGAGCGTGTTGTGGACGAACGGGGAGTCGGCCGGGCGGGAGCCGTCGAGGTTGACGGCGCCGAGGAACGTGTCGGAGAACAGCCACCCGAGCCGGTCGCCGGGCAACGCGACGGAGACCGTCCGGTCGCCGCCGGTCCAGTGGAAGCCCGGCGAGCCGGCGTACCTCGTCCACATGGAGTTGAGCTCGGCGGCCGACATCGGCCGCGGCCCGGACCGGCCGGGCGACGGCGCGGCGCCGGGCGCGGCCTCGTCGTCGCCGGCCCTGACGAGTGCGACGAACCCGGCCATGAGCACGAGGACGACGAGGCCCGCGGCTACCCACAGCCATCCCCGTCGGGCCACGACACGAACGATAACGGGTGTCCGCGACGCCCGGATCCGTCTATGCCGCGCTGATGCAGAACGGATGCCCGGCCGGGTCGGTGAGCACCACCCACCCGTCGCCGGGTTGGAACTCGGGCCGGGTCGCGCCGGCGGCGACCAGTTCGGTGATCGCGGCGTCGACGTCGGCAACCTTGAGGTCGAGGTGGGCCTGCTTGGCGGGGTCGGGCCAGGCCGGCGGACGGTACCCGGGCACCCGCTGGAACGCGAGCTGGATCGGGCCGCCGTCGCTGAGGTACACGAAGTCGTCGTCGGCGGAGGCCACCTCCCAACCCGTCGCCTTGCTGTAGAACTCGCCCAGGGCGCCGGCGTCGGCGCAGTCGAAGATGATCGTGCTCACGGTGGCGGTCATCGCTCTCCCCTTCTCGGTGTCGGCTCGAGCCTGCCCCCACGGGCCCCGGGCGGCTTGGACATCCTTGCGCGCCGACTCTCCGCGATCTTGGACGTCCGTTGGTGCCAGGGCACCAGCGGACGTCCAAGATCGCGGAGAAATGTCGGACCCCGGGCGTAGCGTGCGGCGCGTGTTGTCAGCAGTGCGGGTGGCCGCCGTCCCCGGCCTCGACATCTCCGCGGTGACCTGCGGCCAGCACCACGCCGGCTGGTCGCCGCCGGAGGAGCAGCCCGACTACCGGGTGGTGCTGGTCCGCCGCGGCCGGTTCCGGCGGCGGGTGGGCGGGCAGGCCGCCGACCTCGACCCGAGCGTCGGCTACGTCGGCCTGCCCGGCGACGAGGAGCACTTCGCGCACCCGGCCGGCGGCGACGTGTGCACGTCGGTGCGGCTGCGGCCGGCGCTGTGGCACACGCTCACCGGGGGCGCCGATCCGTCGGGTCGCACCGTCTACGTCGACGCCCACCTCGACCTGGCCCACCGCCGGCTGCTGCGCGCGGCCCGCACCGGCGACGCCGAGTACGCGGTGGTCGAGCGGCTGGTGGCGCTCCTGTCCGCGGCCGTTCGGGCGGCTCCACCGGGGTCGCTGTCGCCGGGCGACCGCGCGCTGGCGCTCGCCGCGCGCGACGCCATCCGGGCCGACGATCCGGCCGCCGCCGGGTTGCTGCCGCTGGCCGCCCTGCTGGGCGTGTCACCGTTCCGGCTCAGCCGGGCGTTCACCCGGCAGCTTGGCGTGTCGCTCACCCGCTACCGCAACCGGGTCCGTGTCGAGCGGGCCCTCGACAGGCTGGAAGCCGGCGCCGACGACCTGGCGGCGCTCGCCGCCGATCTCGGCTTCACCGACCAGTCGCACCTGTGTCGCACCATGCGCCAGCACGTCGGCGAACCGCCCAGCGCCGTGCGAACCCAGCTCACCTGACCGCCCGCGCACGCCTCTCCGTACATAGACCGCGCTCCATGGGTGTGGGACGCGCGTCACACTGGCGGACGAGAGCTATACGCGCGTATAGTTCGCTTCGAAGCTGAGTAGCCTGCCATACGCTTGTATAAGGAGCGCAGGTTGATGGAAGATCCGGCCTTCGAAGACCTCACCGGTCGCGCGCGGATCCGGGACGCGGCGATCCGCCTGTTCGCCGAGCGCGGCATCGACGGCACCACGGTCCGCGACATCGCCCAGAAAGCGGGCGTGTCGCCGGGCCTGCTCCGGCATCACTTCGGGTCGAAGGAGGCGCTGCGCCAGGCCTGCGACGCCTACGCCCTGGACCGGATCGTCAAGATCAAGGAGGAGATGGTCTTCGACGACAAGCTCGTCAACCCGGGCTTCCTGCCGTCGGTCCATCCGACGATCCTGCTGCTGTACAAGTACATCACCAGGGCGCTGCTCGACGGCTCGCCCAGCGCCGCGGCGATGTTCGACGACATGGTGACGCTCAGCGAGCAATGGATCAGCAAACACATGCCGGACGTCACCGACGACTACCGCGGCTTCGCCGCCGTCATGGTCGGCATGCAGTCCGGGATGCTCGCGATGCACGAACACGTGTCCCGCGCCCTGGGCGTCGACATCTTCACGGCCGAAGGCCACGTGCGCATGGCGGGCGCGCTCACCGACTTCTACTCGCACCCACTGCTCGACTCCGACCTGTTGACAAAGATCCGCGGCGCGATGGACGCGCTGCGGGCAGCCACCCCCCGAACCGCCGCCGGGACCGACCCCGCGGCCGAAGGAGCATGAGGATCATGACCGAGGCGATCCGCACAGACGCACTGGTCAAGACGTTCGGGCGCACCCGCGCGCTCGACGGGCTGGATCTGGCCGTCGAGACCGGGGAGGTGCACGGCTTCCTCGGGCCCAACGGCGCCGGGAAGTCCACCACGATCCGGATCCTGCTCGGCCTGCTGCGCGCCGACGAAGGCGCCGCCCGGCTGCTCGGCGGCGACCCGTGGCGCGACGTCGCCGGCCTGCACCGCCGCCTGGCCTACGTGCCCGGCGACGTCACGTTGTGGCCCAACCTGTCCGGCGGCGAGGTCATCGACCTGCTCGGCCGGCTGCGCGGCGGCCACAACGCCAAGCGCCGCGCCGAACTGCTGGAGCGTTTCGACCTCGACCCGACCAAGAAGGGCCGCACCTACTCGAAGGGCAACCGGCAGAAGGTCGCCCTCGTCGCCGCCCTGGCCTCCGACGTCGAACTGCTGATCCTCGACGAACCGACGTCCGGCCTCGACCCGCTGATGGAAGAGGTCTTCCGCCAGGTCATCCGCGAGGAGCAGCAGCGCGGCGGGCGCACCGTCCTGCTGTCCAGCCACATCCTCGCCGAGGTCGAGGCGCTCTGCGACCGGGTCACGATCATCCGGCAGGGCCGCGCGGTCGAGACCGGCACGCTCGCCGAGATGCGGCACCTGACCCGCACGTCGATCCAGGTCGACCTCGCCGGGCCGGTGAACGGGCTGGAGTCGTTGCCGGGCGTGCACGACCTGCAGACCCACAACGGCACCGTGCGCTTCGACGTCGACACCGCCGCGCTCGACGCCGTCATGCGGCAACTGTCCACTGTGGGCATCCGCAGCCTGACGAGCCAGCCGCCGACGCTCGAGGAGCTGTTCCTGCGGCACTACGACCGCGCCGACGGCCAGCAGCCGGCGGGGGTGGCCCGGTGAACTCGCTGACCGGCACGCGCGCCCTCATGCGGTTGGCGCTGCGGCTCGACCGCGTCCGGCTGACCGTGTGGGTGCTGGGCCTTTCGGTGATGCCGATGGGCACCGCGGCCAACTACTTCAAGCTCTACCCGACCGAGGCCGACCTGCAGGCGGTGAGCGGCGTGCTCAGCAACCCGTCGCTCGTCGCGTTGAGCGGCCCGCTGTTCGTGGTCTCGATCGGTGGGATCACCGTGTGGAAGATCGGGGTGACCGAGTTCATCCTGATCGGGCTGATGAGCCTGCTGACCGTCGTGCGGCACACCCGCACCGAGGAGGAGACCGGCCGGCTGGAACTCATCCGGGCCACCGTGGTCGGGCGGTACGCGCCGCTCACCGCCGCTCTCGCCGTCACCGGCCTGGCGAACCTGGTTATCGCGGTGCTGATCGCGCTCGGGCTGATGGCGACGGGGCTGCCGGCCGCCGGATCGGTGGCCTTCGGTCTCGCCACGGGCCTCGTCGGGATGCTGTTCGCCGCGGTCGCGGCGGTCGCCGCGCAGCTCACGCGGGGCGCCCGCGCGGCGGTCGGGATCGCCGGCGCGGTGCTCGCCGGGACCTACCTGCTGCGGGCCGTCGGCGACACCGGGCCCACCTGGTTGAGCTGGCTGTCCCCGATGGGCTGGGCGCTGCACATGCGCCCGTATGCCGGCGAGCGCTGGTGGGTCGCCGGTCTGTTCGTGGTGTTCGCGGCCGCCTGCACGGTGGTCTCGTACGTGCTCGTCGGGCGCCGCGACGTCGACGCCGGGCTCCTGCCCGACCGGCCCGGGCCGGCCGAGGCGGCTCCCGGCCTGCGCACGCCGCTCGCGCTGGCCTGGCGGCTGCACCGCGGTCTGCTCCTCGGCTGGGCCATCGGGCTGACGCTGACCGGCGCCGTCATGGGTGGCGCGGCTGTCGGCATCGACAACCTGGAGTCGCCGAACCAGCAGCTGACCGACATCCTGGCCCGGATGGGCGGGCGCACGGGTATCACCAATGCGTTCCTCGCGGCCATCTTCGGCATCACCGGCATGGTCGCCGCCGCGTACACCGTGCAGGCGACGCTGCGGCTGCGCCAGGAGGAGAGCAGCGGACGGGTCGAGGCGTTGCTGGCGACGCGCGTCGGGCGGCTGCGGTGGGCGGCGAGCCACCTGACGTTCGCGTTGCTGGGTACCGCGCTGCTGCTGGCGCTCGCCGGCCTCGCCGGTGGCCTGTCGTACGGCGCTCAGGTCCACGACGTCGGCGGGCAGGTCGGCCGCCTGCTCGGCGCCGCGCTCGTGCAACTGCCGGCCACCTGGGTGCTGGCCGGGCTGGGTATGGCGCTGATCGGCCTGGCCCCACGGCTCAGCGCGCTGGCGTGGGCCGCGCTCATCGTGTCCGTCCTGATCGTCGAGCTCGGTGCGTTGTTCGGGCTGAGCCAGGCGATCGTCGACGTCGTGCCGTTCGCCCACGTGCCGAAGCTGCCCGGAGCCGCGTTCACTGTCGCGCCGGTGCTGTGGCTGACACTGGTGGCGGTGGCGCTCGGCGCGGCCGGCCTGGTCGGCCTGCGCCGGAGGGACATGCCGGTGGCCTGAGCCTTCCCCGATCTCGGAAGTTCAGGGCTCGTTTCCGAGCCCTGAATTTCCACGGTTGGGATGCTGGCCCGCGAGGTGGCGCAATGCGTTGACGTAACGGCGGACGGCGAGCCGCTGCACCAGGCGGGTCGCCGGTCCGCCGGCGCGCGTCAGCAGGATCGCCGGCCGAGAGAAGGCGCGCACGCGCGCCCGGACCTCGCCGTCGGCCGTCAACTCGACGGTGAACACCTCCTCGCCGCGTACCGGGTGGCCGGGAAGCGTGCCGTAGCCGAAGCCCCGTCGGTCGGCATCGTCCACTGTGTACACCACTCGGCACGGGACGAGGAGACTCAGCGGTCCCGGGCCGGCGCGCAGGACGACGAGTACTCCCGGGGCCGCCCGCTCGGCGGACGCCGCGACCAGTCGCAGGCCGGCGCCGGTGTGCATCCGCCACGTCACGAGGCCCTCGGAGGCGCGCTCGAACGCGGCCCGGCCCCGGCCGATCGGCTCCTCGATGTCGAGGTGGTCGTAGCCGGCGGGCAGCACCTCGTCGCGCGTGGCACCGGGTGTTTCGTAGGTCAGCTCGGCCGACTCCCAGCGGGCGAGTTCGTTCCGCGTCATCGCTGTACCGCCTTCGGTCCGCTGCCGTTCGGCCTGTCACACCGCATGGTGTACCCCGCCGGCGCCTGGAGCGCGGAACCGGCCCCCATGACGCCACGCACATGGTCCGCGAGTTCCGGCGCTCTCCCGCTTGACGGGTACATCGACATCGACTAGACCGGAAATCGTTGTCAATCGATGGAGGACATCGTGGTCCCACGCCGCATCGCCGTCACCGTGCTCGGCGCCGGCCTGCTCCTCGCCGTTGGTGCCGCGCCCGCGAACGCCGCGCCCGCGAACGCCGCGGGCGACACGCCGCCGCGCGTCACGAACGGCCCGTGCCAGTACACCGAGACCCCCGACGAGCCGGCCGCCCGCCCGGTGCCGCTGCCGCGCGATCCGCGCCACACTCCGAACCGCGGCACCGTCACCGTCACGCTGTTCACCAACGTCGGCCTGATCCCGCTCACGCTCGACCGCGCGCAGGCGCCGTGCACCGTCCAGAGCTTCCTGCACCTGACCCGGCACGGCTTCTACAACCGGACCATCTGCCACCGGCTCACCACCTACCCGACGCTGTCGGTGCTGCAGTGTGGCGACCCGTCGGGCACCGGCGAGGGCGGCCCGGGCTACCGGTACAAGGACGAGCTGCCGACGAACCTGCCGCCCGCACCCACCGACCCGACCGGCGCGCGCAGGGTCTACGCCCGCGGCGTGCTCGCGATGGCCAACGCCGGCCCGGACACCAACGGCAGCCAGTTCTTCCTCGTCTTCGCCGACTCCGCGCTGCGGCCGAACTACACGATCTTCGGCAGCGTGCGGCCGCTCGGCCTGCGCACGCTCGACAGGATCGCCGCCGGCGGCGTCGCACCCACCGACGAGGACCCGGTCCCCGTCGATGGGGCCCCGGCCATCCGGACGGAGATCTGCCTGGCCCTGTAGCCGTAGGATCCGCCCATGAACGAGTCGGTGCAGATCCGCCGCCTGATGAACGGATACCAGGTATCCCAGGCGATCCACGTCGCCGTCGTGCTGGGCCTGCCGGAGCTGCTGGCAGACGGTCCGAAGGCGGTCGCCGACCTGGCGGAGCGGGCCGGCTGCCAGGCCCGGCCGCTCTACCGGCTGCTGCGCGCGCTGTCCAGCGTCGGCGTGTACCGGGAGTTGCCGGACCGCCGGTTCGAAACCACCAGCCTGGGCGACACCCTGCGCGCCGACGCCCCGCGCTCCATCGCCGGCTGGGCGCTGTTCGTCGGCACGCAGACCCACTGGCAGTCGTGGACCGGTCTGCTGCACAGCGTCCGGACCGGCGAGAGCGCGTTCGAAGCCGTTCACGGGCAGGACGTCTGGGCGTACCGGGCGAGCCATCCCGGCGAGGGCAAGGTTTTCGACTTCGCGATGAGCTCGTTGTCGTCGCTGCTCGCGGAGTCGGTGCTCGACGCGTACGACTTCGGGCGGTTCAGCACCGTCGTCGACGTCGGCGGCGGCCGGGGCTCGTTCCTGGCCGCCATCCTGGGCCGCCATCCGGCGCTGCGGGGCGTCGTCTTCGACCAGCCGCACGTCGTGGCCAGCGCGCCGGCGACGCTCGCCGGGGCCGGCGTCGAGGAGCGCTGCGAGGTCGTGAGCGGCGACTTCTTCGCGTCCGTGCCCGGCGGTGGCGACGCGTACGTGCTCAAGGCCGTGGTGCACGACTGGGACGACGAGCGGGCGACGGCGATCCTACGGACCTGCCGGCGCGACATGCCGGACACCGCGACGCTCCTCATCGTCGAGCGCGTGCTGGGCGGCCCGAACGAGGGCCCGGACGCCGCGTTCACCGACCTCAACATGCTCGTCGGGCCGGGCGGCGAGGAACGCACCGAGGAGGAGTACGCCGCGCTGCTGCACGGCGCCGGTTTCACAATGACCCGCACCGTGCGCACGGACATCGAGGTGGCGGTGATCGAGGCCCGCCCGCACTGACCGG
>Ga0105245_10001006_pt1 | contig 25603 bp, 20 predicted proteins | sample KBSM54metaG_FD_81523 | JGI IMG/M metagenome (GOLD analysis project Ga0105245, IMG submission 81523) | Miscanthus rhizosphere microbial communities from Kellogg Biological Station, Michigan, USA - KBS M5-4 metaG | ecosystem: Host-associated > Plants > Roots > Rhizosphere > Soil | place...
CGCGAGCGCCTCTTCTGCGCGCTTGCGTTCGGTGATATCGCGGATCGCGCTCGTAACCAGGATACCTTCCTCGGTGTCAATTGGGCTAAGGCTGACCTCGACCGGAAACTCGGTTCCCGCCTTGCGCAATCCTGACAGCTCCAACTTCGCTCCCATAGGGCGAAGACGCGGCTCGGCGAAAAAGCTTATGCGATGGCCCCGATGCTGTTCGCGGAAACGCTCCGGGACAAGACTTTCCATTTCACGCCCAAGCACCTCTTCCCGCTTATATCCGAACAGCTTCTCGGTTTGAGTGTTGATGAGGACAATCTTGCCGGTCTGGTTCACGACCACCATCGCGTCCGGGGCCGCTTCCAGCAGATCTCGAAACCTGCCTTCCGCCGCTTCCGTAGCCTTCGCGGTGCGCACCAGAGAGAGGATTTGTGGAACGGTGAACGGAAGCAGCACCGCTGTTGTCATCGATACCAAAGCAGTGAACACCTTGACGCTTGCGGAAAGCACATAAACCGGGACCCAAATGGTAACAACCTCCATGAAATGCGTGCCGCCGCAGGCAACAATGAACAAGCCGAAGGCCAGGAACATCCAGTGAAAAGGTATATCGCGCTGCCCTTTCGTCACCAGATAACCAAGCGTTCCTGAAATGGTGAGGTAGGACAGAGCAATGAGAGAGTCGGCTACCACATGAGTCCACACCAATCCCGGCTGGGCGAGATAGCAATAGAGATGGGGCAAGAAATTCGAAGCCAGAATGCGATTTGAAAGGGCCGGCCAGATCAGAAATGGAAGAACTGCGAGCGCTAGCAGTCCGGCCGTCCAATAAAACACTTGATGCGTGGGGAATCGTGACGGTTCAGACCGCCCAGAGGTGGGTGTTGGCATTAGCATACGGCGCCCTCCTGCCGCTGAGTTGCCCATTGAAAATCCTGCGATAGCTGCATTTCTTCCTATCCATCAGCTAGCGCACTTGCTCCCAAACCAACTTTCTTCATTGGAGTACTTCATATATTGCGGGCATTGTACACCGGAAAGTTTGGAAGGACTCACGATGGCGATCGTATACCGGAGGATGGAATATTCGAAAAAGCGCCGGGCCATTGCGGCCCGGCTTAAAAGTGGCCAAGATGGACTGGATGACCAAACTGGTTGCCGCCGATGGCGCGACGCGGGCGTAGCCATCGGCGAACGCGCGGCCGCTGAAGCGCATCGCTCAGGACATCTTGCCGACGTGCCCATGTTCTGGGAAACGGCGCTGGTCAGTCCGGAAAAACCCGGGCTGCGCTCGCCCGCTGGTAAGCGGTTGGTGCCGCAGCCGGTTTAGAGAAGATAGAGCGTTCGCGCCAGGAAATCTTTCACCACTGCCGCCGCGTCCTTCTTTTCTCCATCCACGGCATAGTTCATGCGGCGCATATCTTCGGCGGTGATGCGGCCGCTCAGCTTTTGCAAAGCCGTTCGTACTTCAGGATTGCGATCAAGAGTTGCACGACGCACAATCGGCACCGCGTCATAGGGCGGGAAATAATGGCGGTCATCTTCAAGCACGGCGAGATCGAGCGCGGCGATCAGGCCGTCAGTATTCGAGCCGGCAACGATATCGACCTGATTATTTTGCAAAGCGCGATAGAGCAGGCCTAGATCCATCACGCGCGGCGCTTCCGCGAATTTGAAACCGTATTTGGCGGCCAGCCCCTTGTAGCCATCGGGCCGCTCCAGGAATTCATAGCCCACCCCAAGACGCAATTGCGAAGAGACGGCAGCAGCGTCCGAAAGCGTTTTCAGGCGCAGGCGGCGCGCGTCAGAGCCGCGCATCACCATGGCAAAGGTGTTGTCGAAGCCGAGCGACGGAAGAACTTCCAACCTAAATCGCCGCGCGTATAGATCTTTCACGGTATTGAAGACCGATGCGTGATCGGAAACCGGTTTCTCTTTCAAGATGGCGACAAGCGCAGTTCCCGTGTATTCCACGTACATGTCGATGCGTCCGGCGAGCAGCGCCTGATGGCAAATATAAGTTCCCGCAAGATAGAAGCGGCGATCGACTGGTACTTTGGTAAAGCGGCCAAGATATTGCGCCAGCAGTTCGCCGAGAACGAGTTGCTCAGTGAAATTTTTGGAGCCGACGGTGAGGGCTGAGCCTTTTGGCATGCAGCCGGTCAGCAGCAGCGCGAGTCCGGAAAGAAAGCTGCGGCGGTCCATTAATCGCGCGTCCGCACCGGTCTCCGCACTAATGACCGCTGGATAAGGCCAAGCACAAAGTCGGCGCATAGCGCCATGAGAGCGGCGGGAATTGCTCCGGCAAGAATCACGTTGTTGTCGACCATCGCGAGACCGCGAAAAATAAATTCGCCCAGGCCGCCAGCGCCGATAGCGGCGGCGATTGTCGCCACGCCGACAGTGATGACCGTAGCCGTGCGAATGCCGGCGACAATTACGTTTGAAGCCAGCGGCAACTCCACCTGCCAAAGCAACTGCCGCGGCGTGAGTCCCATGGCAACGGCAGCTTCGCGCACCGGAGCGTCAACACCGGCGATTCCGGTATAAGTGTTGCGCACCACGGGAAGCAGCGCGTACAGCGTGAGCGCCAGGATCGCAAGACGATCAGCGCGTGCGCCGATCCACGGCACGGGCAGCAGCAGCCCGAACAGCGCGAGGCTGGGAATGGTCTGCATGATGTTGTTAGCGCCGAGGACCAAAGACTTCAACGCTGGCCGTCGGCTCAGCAAAATTCCCAGCGGCACGCCAATGGCGACGGCCAGCAGCATGGAGACCCCGACCAGCCAGAGATGCTCGCCCGTAAGCGTGAGCACTTCACGTTTGTGGACGACAAAGAAATCTGGCAGCGACATGGCGCTAAGCTCCGGAGTTCAGGATTTGCTGCGTGGCCCGGAATGCGTTTACGTACGGTTGAACAGACTCGTCAGGTGAGCGAAGAAATTCACCCGGCGCAAAAATCCCCTTGAGCTTGCCGGAATCGATAAGCGCGATACGGTCACCCAGCATCAACGCTTCTGCGACGTCATGCGTGACGAAGACGATGGTCTTGCTGAGCGTTTTGCGCAGCTCAAGAAATTCGTGCTGCAACTCCGCGCGGGTAATGGGATCAAGCGCGCCGAAGGGTTCATCCATCAGCAGAATTTCGGGATCGGCGGCAAGCGCGCGCGCCAGGCCGACACGCTGGCGCTGACCACCAGAAAGCTAGTCAGGATAGCGGCGCGCGTATTCATCGTACGGCAGACCGACGAGCTGCAGGACTTCGCGCACACGAGCAGTGACGCGCTCCGCGTCCCAGCGCTCCAGCCGGGGAACAAGCGCGACATTCTCTTCCACAGTGTAATGCGGAAAGAGCCCAGCTTCCTGGATGGCATAACCAATATGCCGCCGAAGCTGAATTACGTCCCAGTCAGTGGTGGAGCGGCCATCGACGAGAACTTTGCCTTCACTTTGAGACACCAGCCGATTGATGAGCTTGAGCGTCGTGGTCTTGCCGGAACCGCTCCGGCCCAGCAGCATGAGCGTTTCCCCGCGACGGACGGAAAGATTGAGATCAGAGATGAGCGTGCGATTACCGCTGATGCGGTAGGTGACGTTGACGAATTCAATGGCCGCTGCGGGAGAGTCGTTCATCGCCAGCGGAAAGCGTAACAGATTGGCGGTGGTTACGCAGTTGGGCGGGAGTCAGGTAAAACCAAATCTCACCACGGAGGCGCGGAGAAGAACGGGCCAAAAATAAATATCGAAAACGAATCGACGGTCGTGGAACTGAGGAATGCGGTGGAGAGGATGCGGAGAATAGTTTGGAAAGCAGGTCAGCGACCACAGGACTCGAAAAAATAGAGACGGTGCCCGGGCCGTCTCTATGATCTCCATCTTCGATTCTTAAACCGAATCTTTGACCTGGGGCCCGTGAAAAGGATACTGCCTTAGGGGCGATGCGGTTGTACGTCAAGGACTCCGCCGGTCCGGGCCTCACTTTCGCCCTCGCCCGGTTCAGTGAAGTAGCAGAGAAAGGGGTAGGCGCCACCCACGGTCAACTGGCGCTGCTGGGAATCGAGCATTTCGACCGTGCCGTCATTGAAAGGAGAGACAAATACTACCCGAACCTTGCCTTGAGAGCTTGTGAAGTAGATCGTGTCATATTGAGTCACTTGGTTGGGCGTTACAGAAACTGTGTAGGTTTTGGGATCGTAGGTGAGCGTGATCGCTTTAGCGCCGGACGCCCCAGAACCGGATCCATTTACAGCCAGGATTGGAGATATCATATGGCATTCCTCCTTAATCGCTTTGTGCCATCAACTGTATAAAGCGAGAATCCCGGCTGAAATCCGCCAGGTCTGGATGATGTTTTATGGAAATTCTTACTTCCGGGGTCGTCTGGGCCGCACATTTCAGCGCCGACTGCCGCATTCCCAGCGCTTCATACGTTAAAACTCCATTCCGAATGAGCTGGTTATCATTTGCTGGAGACTGTAACGCCTGAGCTATCTCTTCTTTTGCCTCGCGCCGTCGACCAAGCCTGGCGAGGGCATAAGCCATAAAAGCACGAATGGATCCGCTCGCAGGGTTGTCCTTTATCTGTTCTGACGTCAAGAACAAAAGTTGGCGGTAAGCTGCGGCTGCCTTCGTAGCATGGCCAAGCCGGCGGTGAGCATCACCCAGGTTCATCCAATAACGGTGATTTTTTGGCTCCAGTGTCGCAGCCCGGGCAAGGAATGGCAGGGCCTCACCGTCGCGGCCCAGGTATTCCAGCGTAACTCCCATGTTGTTCAGATTGGGTGGGGTTTCTTTGATTTGTAATGCTGTCTTGAAAGCCATTTCAGCTTCGGTGTATTTACCTTGCTCGGTGAGAGTGGATCCCAGATCACTGTAACCATCCAGGTCATTCAGAGCATGTTCTACTTCTTTCTTGTATTGCTGCTCAGCCGCGGCAAATTTACCCCCATAATAGTAAAAACCTCCAAGATATTGGTACGGTTTGTAGTAGCCGGGATCAAGTTCGACCGCCCTCTGGTAGGCTTCCAACGCTTTGCCCTTAGCACCCTGCATTTCGTAGGCAAAGCCAGAGCGTATCCAGGCTTCCGTATTGCCGGGATCAATCTCCAGCGCGCGCCGGCAATCGTCCAGTGCCTGCGGATATCTGCTGAACGCTATATTCAATCCTGCGGAAGCAACCCGCAGCCGGGGAGAATCCGGGTCCAGCATCTCGCCAGCCTGCAAATAAGCTCTGGCCGCATCTCGCGCTTGCTGGTTCTTCTCCACGTTGTATTTGGCAACATAAGCTTCCGCAAGGCCGGCAAAGGGTAAAGGTGAATGACGGTCCGCGACGGCAGCTTGCTGGAATTGGGCGATCGCCTGGTCATAGCTATAGCGGCCCTGGCGAAGATAGTTGCGGCCGCTTTCATAGGCTGCTTTGGCGGCCAGAGAGACGGCTTCTGGTGTTGCTGTTCCGGGCAAGTGCAGGGCGGCGGAAACCGATCCTGCAAGTCCGCCAGGCAAATCGCCGAGATCAGCTTCAGCGAAGTGCCCGGTATAGTCGCCAACATGCGCCTGGGTTTTTAGGTCAATCACGGCTGCTTCCGCAGCAATGTCACCCTGATCGCGGTGCAATTCAAGCTGCAGGGCATGGGTTGCGTGCAGGACACTTTCCGCCTGACCCAGAGTGGCAACGCCCTTCTTTGCGGCTGCGTCCGATGAAATCAAGAGAAATTTTGGTGTGCCATTTGGCCGCGCAGCCAGGCGTTGCGTTACGTCATGTAAGACAAGTTCACCCATGCGCGGTATATCGCCAGTGCCCCGAACAGGAAGAATTGCCAGGCTGATGTCGGGGGGGCGGAAGTATCCATAGATTGGCCGCCACAAAGACGACCCTGCGGCAAGAAATATGAGAGCCGCGATGGCAATCCAAGGTCGAAGGTATAGCGGCTTACGGTTGAGAACAGCAAGAATTTGTTCGGCGGAAGGTCTTTTTTCTGGGAGGGTTGCAAGGCAGGGAAGGATCGCATCAGCCCAGATTCGCGGCAGTTGTTTAATAAGCTTGCCGGGAGCAGCAGTCAAATGCGTGTGACTCTTGCTTCCTGCAACTTCCACGAATGGTTTTGATCCGGTCACCATTTCATGGAGAATCACACCGAGCGCATAAACGTCAGAAGCCGGCGATGCCGTGCCGTCCTGCTTCAATTCCGGAGCCATGTAGCTAGGAGTGCCGCCTATTAAATCGGTATTCCCATCCTGGTCAGCAGCCAAGCCGAAATCGGTAATGACAGCCCGCAGCTCTTTATTTTTTTCGGGAGACAGGATTATGTTGGCAGGCTTTAAATCCCGGTGCAGCACACCGCAGCGATGGGCTTCAGCCAATCCAGCACAAAGCTGGCGAGCCAGTTTCAATGCCTCGCTATGTTCCAGTTTGCCACGGGAAAGCCGGCTGAGCAGGGTTTCACCATCCAGGAACTCCATGGTAAGGAAGTCCAGTTCGCCCAGATCGGTGGTCGCCGTGTGTATCTCATTCACAAGGCATACGTTTGGATGGCGGACCTTTAGCGCGCCACGCAATTCCGGCGAGAGACGCTCATACCCTAATTTGGCGCATTTAATGGCGATGGTTTGCTGCCGCTTGCGATCATAAGCTTCATATACCACGCCCATGCCGCCATCGCCGACTTCACGGATGATTTCAAACCTGTCTGCAACCAACTGGTCCGGCTTGAAAGGACGATCCAGAGCCTCCAGGTCGATCAGTCCAACCAAAGGATCGCGCATGAAGCCACCCATGCGCTCTTCCCATTCCACTATCTCGGAAACTTCAGAATAAAGGTCTTTATCTTGATGACACGCAGCCAGCAGGTAACTTTGGCGTTGAGCGGGAGGGGTACGGAGCGCCTCTCGCACCAGGCCCATCAGTCGATCCTCTCTGTCTTTCATTGCCCCCCGCTCAATCTCTGATGAAGCCACTTTTTGCCCCGGTGCCATTCGTGTTCAACAATCGCCTCTGACAAGGCGAGCTTTTCCGCAGTCTCTTTTGTACTCAGCCCCAAATATGACCGGAAAACCACCACGCTGCACCGTATGGGAAATTCTTTCTCTAGCTCATCGAGCAACTCGTCGATTGCCACGGCTTTTTCAAGCCAGTTGCGTTCTGCCAGAAAGCCTTCTGGTAAACCCTCCAAAGGCAGGGGCTTTATTTTTTTCTTTCTGGCGTAATCAATTAGAAAACGCCGCATCTTCACAGTGACTATAGCGAAGAAATGGCCCCGATCCCGCCAATCAATCTTTCTGGCATTCAAGAGCCTTATAAAACACTCATTTACCAGCTCACTTTTTTGAACCGAATGGTCAGGACGCTCGCCACGCAGGCAGCGAGCGGCAAGCTTGCGGAGATCCGGCATGAGCAACCGAAAGAGTTGTTCTGCCGCATCCGGGTCCCCATCCCCCCATCGGTGGAGAAGCACGGTAAGGTCCTTGTCGCTGGTGGGCACAGTCTTTCTTGCCTCTGGTGGTTAGTTCGGCCAATTATAGGTCTAAGTAGTAGAAGTGCAAGATTTTCCTGTGCCAACCATTCAATCCCGGAACAGGCGGTTGCCACGGCCAGGTTAAACCGAAGAAATCCAGGAAAAATTCCAGCCCGGTTGGCGGAATTTCATTATTCCCATCGCTACTTCAAATGAACCCGAGTCAATTTTCTACCGGCTAGAGAAGCTGAGAGGATTGGGCGCACCAGGCATCCGCTGAGCGCAAGAACCCGGTTCAGGAGCGAGAACCCAATGGCTTCCCCAGGGGCATTGCCTTCATTTGAATTCAATGCGGCATATGTTCATTCGCTACGGCAGAGAGATCCTGCGACGGAAGAACACTTTGTCTCACATTTCAGCCCCGTGTTATTGCGGAAGCTGCGTAAGCATCTGCGCTCCACCGAGTTGGCGCACGACTTGCGCCAAGAGACATTTTTGCGGGTCCTGACTTTTCTTCGTTCGAACCAGAGCATACGCGAGCCTGAGCGTTTTGAATATTTTGTGCTCGGAGTCTGCAATAACGTGCTGCATGAAACCTATCGACAACAGAAAAATCTGGTGTCTCTGGATCCGGAAATCGAAATAGCCAACAATGCGCCCGGCCCAGATAAATGTGCGCTGGCCGCTGAAACCGCGGACCACGTGCAAAAAATGCTTTCGGGCTTGTCTCCCCGCGTTCGCGCCATCCTGAAGGCTGCCTTCCTGGAAGAGCAGGACCGGGACGAGATCTGCGTGAAGTTCAGAGTCAAACGCAATCACCTGCGCCTACTAATTTGCCGTGCGAAGAAAACACTCAGTCTTTGCGCGCAAGAGCAAATGAGCAGCAAGAGCGGCTTGCATTTGCGCCGCTCATCGAGATCGAAACGGAGAACTGTACCCCAAGTCATCTCTTCATGCCCAGAGGGGCCGGAAAGCGCAATGTCTCGTCCAGCGACGGTCTTTCTGCCATTCCTGCGCGCAACTGATGTCTCGGCCCCTCCCGGACTTGGTTGAAACGAGCATCTGGGTAGAACTCCCTGATGCGGCATTGGATGGCTGAAATATTCTCGGGATCCTTCCACTCAGCCGTGCTCCCGTTCGGTCGCGCGGCTTCAGTCAGGACGGCAGGGTCTTAGGATCTTTATGTGCCCTGAAAGGTGTTTCATGAACAGCGGAGTGCGGGAAGAACTCCCTGACGCGGCATCGCTTGCCTGAAACATTCTCGGGATACCTACCGACTTCTCACTCACGGCGCGGCTGGCGGCCGTGGAAGGCTGGCGGAAGAAGTTGTGGTCATACAGAGCGCGGTAGAACTTGCCGCTGATTCGGCGGCCTTGGGGCCGACATGGGACGGCCACCCTGGAGAAAGACCACGGTGAAGATGTATCGGCACTGCGTGTCCGCGTAATCGGGGATTATTCCGAATGGCCGGCCAAGCGCTGTCGTGATACTCTTTTCGATCCTTGAAATCCAGGAGACTTCTGGTGAAGTTGATGTCCGAATTAGAGCAGCCCACAACAACGCGACCTGAACCCTTTGGGATCTCGCTATCTGGGGGTGGCTTTCGCGCTACTCTTTTCCACCTCGGAGCCATTCGTCTTCTTTACGATGCTGGGCTGCTCAGCAAAGTAAAGTTCATTAGTGGAGTATCTGGAGGGGGAATTCTCGCAGCACATCTTGCGCTGAATTGGCCACGCTATACTGGAACTCAAGATAAGTTCGAAGCCGCCGCTATGGAAATTGTCCGTTTCACGCAGAAAGATGTGCGAAATAGGATTCTGCGCCGGTGGCTCCTTGGTTGGTTAGCACTCTGGCCTCGTATTTTGTTCAAGTGGTCGCGGGTTGAACTTTTGCGGCGAGAGTATCATTCGCTGTACGGAATGAGAACTTTCAGCGAATTCCCCAACGTCTATAAGGGAAATGGCCCGCGTGTTACGCTACAGTGCACAAACTTGGCGACAGGATTGCCATGTTCTTTTGGGCGTTCGGGACTGATGTTGTACAAAGAACAGGCGGAGGGTCGGGGAATCAAGCTCGATAAAGATAAGGAATTAACGTACGCGACAGAACTCCACGGCAAACATTCTGGCCACCGGTCCGGTAAAGCGGCCATCTCTGTTGCTCATGGCGTTGCTGCATCCTCAGCGTTTCCTCCAATGTTTCCTCCTCTGAAGATAGACAGTACATTGCTCGATTGCTCTAAGGAATCATTACCTTCACAACTCTATCTTAGCGATGGTGGTGTATTTGATAATCTGGGAATGGACCGCCCGCTGTGGTGGTACCGGCAGCAACACGACGACGCAATGGATCAGATCAAGAACTTTCTGATTATCGACGCTGAGGGCCCATTCAATCAAGTCGTTGGGAAGCCCTGGCGTTACAAGTTCATACTGCCGCGCAACATACGTGCAACAGAAGTCTTGATGAAACGAAGCTCCACGCTCAACTGGCAATTCCTCAGTGGCCTTACCAACTTCACGCTAGTTAGAGTACCTGAATCGCTCGTAAAATCGGCGTCGCCCACGGAACTGGAGCTTGCGCAAGCAATCCGAACCGACTTGGATCGCTTTAGCAATCTGGAAATAGAGGTATTGACACAGAGTGGATACGTATCCGCGCGATCCGCCTTGCAGAAAATGAAATGGATTGCGGGCAATCTTAGCAGCGAAGTGTGGTGCCCTGTACCCAAGGCTAACCTGACTTCTGAACAGCGAAACAAGAAGCTACTCAGGGCTCGTTTTAAGCGTTGGACGCCCCTTTTCCTTGGATTACGGGATTGGGTATGGTGGCTCCTCTTCGCGATTTTATGCGCTTCCGCTTTTCTACTGTACCTGCACGCTCCGCTAAGCTTTACCTTCTTGTAGCTTTTGCAAAAATTGATTCACGCGCTGCGCTGCGCGCTGGCCTGCGGCGCAAGGATAAAGGCCTTTCGTTTCCTTTTGCCGCCGTTGAAACGGCGGGCTACTACCGATCGTCCCCTGCGGGGACTCAGGCTGGCGTGGGGAGCGCATGGAAAGAATTCCCTGATGCGGCATGGTTGGCGGATAAATTCTCGGGGTCCTTCCACTCAGCCTTGCTCCCATTTGGTCGCGCGGCTTCGGTCAGGATGACAGGGGGTAAAGGGCATCGATGAGAGCACTTCATCCGCTGGGCGACGGCCCGATATGAACCGACGGAGATGTCACAATTACCATGATTACCAAAATCGCCGAAATTTGAAAACCACAAATCGCACTCTGGGTTTCAGGGGCTAAAGCCCTTTCATTTTTTAGGCGCGTAGCGGCATGAGTAAACTCATGCCCTGACACTTGCCTGGCGCGTGGAGACGATTCAGAAAGCAGGCCTTTCTTGTAGCGTCCTTGGCGGACATGTTTCTATTTCGGGGTCCTTCGAAGCTCCCTCGGCTCCGCTCGGGATTTCGCTTGCGGGCTCAAACGCCCGCAACACAGCTCAACTTCGACTGTACGTTGCTCCTACCGTCGCGCGGTGACGCTCAGGATGACAACGAGTAAAAGGTATTCAAAAGGTAAAAAGGCGTCCCACGCGGGACGCCTTAATGGTCAGGGTCGAAATGAAATTACTGCTGCACGCCTACTGTCGGCTTTTCTGCCGTCGAGCCGCTGGCCGTGGTGGCGCGCGCGGCGAAGAAGTTATGGTCGTACAGAGCGCGGTAGAACTTGCCGCTGATTTCGGCGGCCTTGGGGCCGAAAGTCGGACGGCCACCCTGGAGAAAGACCACGGTGACGATGTGTCCGTACTGCGTATCAGCGTATGAAGCGAACCATCCGAAGCGCGTGCCGTCTTTGGAGCAGGTGCCGGTCTTACCCAGAATCTGCTCTTCACTAAAGTTCAGGCCGAGGCGTCGAGCGGTGCCGTAACGCACTGCGCCGGTCATGCCTTCAGCAATTTCCGGGACGAGCGGACCAATATCAAGCTGGCGCTTTACGCGCGGCTCAAAGCTGATGACCTGATCAACAGACGTGGGATGCTGCAGGTAATAGAGCGTGCCTCCGTTGGCGACGGCGGAAACCAGCGCGCCGAGTTGCAGCGGAGTCATGGAAATGCTTTCACCAAAAGAGCACATCTTGCCGACGCCACCCAAATCGGCTGGGAGCTCATGATCGGGGAAAGTGCCGACATGCTCGCCCTCAATGCCGTAACCGGCAAGCTCGCCCAGTCCGAACTGGTGCGCGTAAAAGCTGACTTTGGGGAAGCCGAGACGGCGTCCGACGGCTTCAAAGTAAGCGTTGTTGGAGTGCGCGAGCGCCTGAGTGAGACTCATGTGCGCGCGTCCGCCGAGCGCGATGGATTCTTCACGGGTAATAACTTTTTCACTCAGGCCGGCCAGTGCCACGGCAACCTTGATAGTGGAGCAAGGCTGCGCGCCTTCACTGAGCGCCAGCTTCTGGTTGACCATGGTGAGAATGCGTCCGCTGGTGGGATCAATGGCGACGACGGTACCGTTCATGTTGCCCAGCGCATCAATAGCGGCCTGGCGCACAACGGGATCTTCACCTTCAACGATATCGCCCTCGGTGATGTCGTCGGCAAAAGAGCTGGCGGTGAACTGCTCAACCCAGCGGTGGCGGGCATGGCGGCGATGGAGGCTGACAGTCTTCAACGTCGCGCTATTGGCTGATGCTTTTGTGCGGGTAGCTTTGGCAGTGGTGGTGCGCGCGGTAGCGGAGCGTGCAGCTACATGCTTTCTGGCGGCACGCTTGTGGCGGAGCCGGGCCATACGCTTTTGGGCGCGAGCGCTTTCAGTTACTTGTCCGCTGGACTTGGTTTTGGTGGTGCTGGTGCTTGAGCTGCGCGCGAACGAGGCGCTGGAGAGAAGGAGACTGGAGACGAATAGAACGAGGAGCCGAAGACGAAATGTCATTGGAATCACTGCCACCTGGAATACCCTGGAAAATTCTTGTTGCCGCTGGTTCTCCGCACATCGGCCAGTGAATCGCCGGCCAGAACATTGAGGGTCATTGGTAAATTACAGACCAACGCGGAAAATCAGCTCTTATTGCGATGGTAAGTGAAATTTTCCATCGCGTGCAACCGTAAATTCTCCTAGTACTGAAGTAGTACCTTTCTCTTAACTAAAAAGATGCAGCTGCTCTGGTTGGAGTGGCTGCATGCCAATGTTTTTGTTAGCCGCCAGTGAGGACGGCTAAGTCCTCGCCAGTATTAACCCTAAGTTGCTGCTCTTGTTTTTGCCTTAAACGCGCATTAATGTTGCTAATTTTGTGGCCGCCAGTCTGGAGGCTGGCGGCAGCTCGATGGTTGAAAGATCGGGACGCTGGCGGTTTGCGTCCCGGTAAACGGTTGCTGTTGCATGAAGTTGCGACCTTGGTTAGCGATCGACGCTCTGCTGGTCGCGGCTAGTTGATCTCTCCGCGCTTGCGGATAAATGCCGGCACGTCGAGGTCATCCTGTTCGACGGCCGTCCGGATGGACTCAGTCATGGTGGCCAGGTTTGGGCTTTCGCGCGTGGGAGCCATCACGCGGGCGGGAACAGCCGACGCTTGGGCGGAAATCGGGGAGCCATGAGGAACATGCGGTATATGCGTGGCATTTACCACTCGCGGAACCGCCGCTGCGGCCTGCACCTGATACGCGGAAGCCGTGCGGGCGGTGGAGATGGCCGCTTGCGCCGCGTTTACCGTGCGATCTTTGCGCGCCGGAACGTCATTCTTGAACCCGGTCGCAATCACGGTGATCTTTAGATCGTCCTTCATTTTCTCGTCTTGCACGGCGCCAAAAATAATGTTGGCATCTTCATGCGCGGCAGACTGAATAATGGTGGAAGCCTCATTCACCTCAGCCAGCTTGAGTGACGAAGAGCCGGTAATGTTGATCAGGATTCCGCGCGCTCCGTCGATTGCGCCGGCTTCAAGCAGCGGAGACGAAATCGCCGCCTGCGCCGCGTCGGTCGCCCGACGCTCGCCCTTGGCCACGGCCGTTCCCATTACGGCATAACCCATGCCGGCCATAATCGTCTTCACGTCAGCAAAGTCGCGATTGATAATGCCGGGAATCGTAATGATGTCAGAAATTCCCTGCACGGCCTGACGAAGAATGTCGTCGGCGATGCGGAACGACTCAAAGAAGCCGGCGTTCTGCGCTACCGCCAGCAGCTTTTCGTTGGGGATAACAATCGTTGTATCGATCGAGTCAATCAGTTCAGCCAGTCCGCGCTCGGCCTGCGCCATGCGACGACGTCCTTCAAACGCAAACGGTTTTGTCACCACCGCCACGGTTAGCGCGCCCATCTCACTGGCCAGCGACGCAATGATTGGCGCAGCGCCTGTGCCGGTGCCGCCGCCCAGACCGGTTGTGACAAACACCATGTCCGCGCCTTCCAGTGCTTCAATGATTTTGTCGGCATCTTCCAGCGCGCCACGGCGTCCCATTTCAGGGTTGGCGCCCGCGCCCAGTCCGTTGGTGAGTTTAGTGCCCAGCTGTATCTTCACCGGCGCACGCGACATCTGCAGCGCCTGCAAATCGGTATTGGCCACAATAAATTCCACGCCTTCAACTCCGGCGCAGATCATCCGGTTCACCGCGTTGCCGCCGCCGCCGCCCACGCCAATCACCTTGATCTTGGCGTTGGTCCGGGGGTCTTCATTGAATTGGATTCTTACTTCTCCGTCCGCTCGTTTTTGCTGATCGCTCATACATCACACTCCTGATCCGTTTGGTCCCGCTCGCTTGCGTCACCTTGCTGGAACTCGAAGCCTGCGTTTCCAGCGTTGCGTTTAAGTTTTGCGCCGCCACGTACATTCTTTGGTGACGCCTGATTCCCCCGGCCTAACCAAAATTGTTTTCTGTAATCCCGAACCCGCGTCTTTTGCGAGTGAGGGATCACTATTCCCTTCCAGCCACTCGCACGCACTATAATCTCGTTCCACCCGATGTTACCTGGCAGCCTATAGGGCTCCCTCGCTTCGCTCGGGATTTCAGAAAATTCTCCTAAGCTCCCAGCTTTGCCAGCAGTGCGCGCAGCTTGTGGCCAAATCCCTGTTCCGGATTCATCTTCGCCATCGTCGTCCGATGCGCATACATCGCCAACCCAACCACCGTGGCAAATTCCGGCTCGCTCAACTCGGAAGGCATGTCCGCTATCGGCGGCTCCGGGACAGCCAGCCGAATTGGCCGGTCCAGCGTCTTTTGGCAGACTTCCGCCAGCCCCGTCATGCGCGATCCGCCGCCAGTAAGCACCACGCCTGCCGGACAAAGTTCCATTACTCCGGCCTGCTTCAGGTGATCACGCATCAGCTCGCACAGCTCCTGCGCGCGCGGCTCAAGAATCTCCGCCAAGAATCGCTGCGGCATCAGCCGCGAAGGTCTGTCGCCCACGGCCGGTACTTCAATTTCATTTCCTTCGGCAACCTGCGCGCTGATGGTATGGCCAAACTGCTTCTTGATTTTCTCCGCTGAAACCAGCGGTGTTCTCAATCCCACGGCCACGTCATTGGTGAAATGGTCTCCGCCCACAGGCACCACGCCTGTATGAGCCACCATGCCGTCGGAATAAACAATCATGTCAGTCGAGCCCGCGCCGATATCGGCCAGGCACACACCCAGCTCTTTTTCGTCTGCCCTGAGGGTGCTGTCGGCGGACATCAACGCTTCATAAACCATGTTGTCCACGTGCAGGCCGGCGCGGTTCGCCGCCGTTACCACGTTTTGCGTGGCGCTGGCGGAAGCGGTCACCATGTGCAGATTCACTTCCAGGCGTCGGCCCATCATCCCCGCAGGATCGCGCACGCCTGTCTGGTCATCCAGAATGAATTCCTGCGGCAGCAGGTGCAGCACTTCGCGATCATCAGGCAGCGTTACTGACCGCGCTTTCTCCACTGCCGTACGAATGTCTTCTCGCGTGACGTCGCGCGGGCGTTGGCCCAGCGTCACGCCGCCACGGCTGGTCACTCCTTTAATATGTGAGCCTGCAACGGAGATCACGGCATTCCCCACCTGGCATCCACCAAGTTTCTCTGCTTCTTCCACCGCTTTGTGGATACTCTGCACCGCTTTATCCAGCTCAACGATGATGCCCTTACGCGATCCCCGGCTCTCCGCCATTCCGTGTCCGCGATACTTCAGGCCCGCGTCCGTGGCCTCACAGATCAGAGCAACTGTCTTTGCGCTGCCAACGTCCAGCACCGTAATCAGGTTCAAAGGATGTTTACCATTGCCGTTACTGCTCATGAGTGCGTCCTTTATTCTGGAATCCCGAACCCCGCGTTCTTTGCGGGTGAGGGATCTCTATCCTCTCCCAGCCTCTTCACTTACCGAATTACCAGATTACCTTTGCGCTCTCTGCGTCTTTTGCGGTGAACTCTTCTTCGCTTTCGCCGATTTAGGTTTGGCTGCTTTTACAGCAACCGGTTTAAACACAGGCTTTACTGAAGGCGCACTTGCCGCTGTTTGCTCCGTGTCTCCGTGAGCGGGGCCCCCGGCAAGCCCGGTTTTAGCTTGTTGGGGTGGTTGTCTCCGTGGTGAGGGTTTTTCTGAAGCCGTCTTGTCCGGATTCACCACCACCTGTCCTTCATACCGCAGGTCCACAGACTGCACGTTCTGGAACTGCTGCCGCCATTCCGCAATGTGCGTCACATAAAGCTTGTAGCGCGGCAGAAAATCTTCCTTGCCCAGATGGACCACCATCGTCCCGCCCGGATCATTCGCCGTGACCTTCACGTTTTCCGGATCGGAAAGATCAACTTCGCTTAGCTGCTTGACGTAGTTAGCACCCCCATTAGGGCTGCCGCTCGAAGCCGCGCTCTCGCCATCGTTACCGCCCAGCTCGCTTACCAGCCGGTTGTAAATCTTCATGGCTGCCGCGCGCGACGAAAGCGGTTCGGTGTCCGTGATCCCACGAATGACGGGGAAGGAATATTTGGTCTGGCGGTTGGCAGGCAGGCCCATCACAACGCCGTTGGCGTCAATCAGGCTGATGCGTGAGCCAATCTGGGCAAACGCCACCGGCGTGCGCTCATGGATGGTTACGGCGATGCGGTTCGGCAGCAGCCGCATCACGGTCGCTTCCTGCACCCAGGGAATCTGCTCCAGCTGTTTCTTGCGTTCGTCCAGCGGGACAAAGAAAGCGTTGCGGCCAATGTCCGCGCCGGCTACTTCCATCACATGTGCGCGTGAGGCATTCTTTACGCCGGTAATTTCCACTGCATCGCTGGATTGAATGCGGAAGCGCCATGAGGTCATGCCATAGCTGTAAGCCCAGGCAGAAAGTCCGCCACACGCGACGACCAGAGCTGCTATCACGCCGGCAATCTTCAACTGGCTGGCTGCTTTTTTCGGGATCGCATTGCGACGCACCGGCACGCGCCGGTTTGTTCTGAGGAACTGCGCTTCTTCGCCATCAAGATCAAGATCAAGGTCCAGATCTTCGCGATTGATTAGCAGCTCGGAGTCATCGTCATCCATAGCGATCGCGCGCCGATCAGCGGATGAACGAGAACGCGAAGAAACTTTTGAATCGTTGTCGGTTGAGTTACGGGAATTGGCTTGCGCTCCGAGCTTCAGCTCAGAGTTGGCGGAGCGGCTTGAGCGCCCCTTGGAGACAACATCATCGTATTGTGTCAACTCAATAGAGTCGCGCGCCATTAAGTCGCGGTCGACGGAGTTGTGCGCCAGCACGAACCAATATATCCGGTTTCTTTCCTTTTTGTTACCAGAATTTTAAGGTAATGCCGTTTTTTTTCGGGTTTGCAGGGAAGTAGCGACTGGAATCGTCAAACCACCTTGGCGTTCGGTGGATTTACATCTTTTTATCTTGGGCTGGTGGCAATCACTGCAACCAGCCCCTTTTGGCCAATCGACCGTTAAACCGGCCCTGTTGATCGATTTCCAGATTTCCGGGGCCCACTTCCGATCGAGAAAAAATTTTAAAACAAATCCCCAAACCTGACAGGGAAATTCCGAGCACCAGCGTCTTATGAAACAAGCAACGGTTTAGCACTCAATTTATTGATGTGCCCGGCAGGCGACGGGAGGAGAAACCCTGGATCCTGCGGGGAATGCCGTTTGCACGGCAGCGTTTATCGAGCGAAGAACGCGCTGTAAGGAGACGGAATGGCCACCGCACAATGCATGGATTTCCATCAGTTCAACGAAACATACCTGCACGAACTCAGGGCGCAGGATGTAACCACAGAAGCCCACTTTGTGGCATATTTCAGCAAAATCCTCCATAACAAGTTGCGCCGCCGGTTGATGTGTCCGGAGCATATCAAGGACGTGCAGCAGGAAACCCTGTTGCGGGCGTGGGCAGCGGTACGGGCCGAAGGCGGCATTCGGCAGCCGGAACGGTTCGGCGCGTTTGTGAGTTCGGTCTGCAACAACATACTCCGGGAATCGTACCGCTCACGCGCGCGGACCAAGCCGCTGGACGACCTGCAACGCGATCCCACGGACCAATCCCTGACGCCGGACGGCATGCTGCTGGCGGAAGAAACGAAGATGCAGGTGCAGCGCGTACTGGCAAAGCTCCCAGCCAAGGACCGGACAATTTTGCGAGCGGTTTTCTTTGAGCAAAGAGACAAGAATGAAGTGTGCATGGAATTGGGCGTAAGCCGGGAGTATTTGCGTGTGCTGCTGCACAGGGCAAAGCAGCAATTTGTGGCGGAGTATAAGCAGCTGGACGCAGCGCCCAAAAGGAAAGCCACGTTGATCCGGATGCAGCCTAAGACGATCCGGCACGCGCACAGAGCCCGTTCAGCCACTCCAACAAGCTTCCCGCATTGCTGCTGACATTTTTTTTGGATGAGCAACCTGCAAGATGGCCGACGCCTGACGAGCGCCGGCTTTTTTATGATCGCGTATAAAGCTGGAGTGACGCCCAATAATAAGGAGCAGCGTGGAACCCGCCAGCCTTAAGGATCGATAACTTGGCGTGGTGGAGCGCGTCGGTCGCGCTCTTGCCTTTCGTAAGCTGATCGTAGAAGTCGTCCATCAGCGCCGGCGTCACGGCATCGTCCTGGTCCCACAGGGCCGCGACAACCTGATGCGCTCCCGCACGCATGAATGCCCACTCCAAACCAAGCAGGCCTTCCAATGACTGTATCTGTGTGCCCACGCCCTCGCAGGCGGAAATCGTAACAAGGTCCGCATTCAGCCGCGCTTTGCCATCGACAATGTCCCGGGCCAGAAGCTTGAAATTGCCATCTTTTCCGGAAGACAGAATGATGGCCGACTGGAGAGGGTCGATTGCGTCCGGAGTGCCGTGCGTAGCCAGATGAATAAATTTGTACATTCCGGGCGACGCTTTTAAATATGAATCAGGAGTGGCATCGCGACCCGAAAAGCTGGTTATTTTGCCGGATGGAAAATGCTTTTCCACGCTCGCCATCTCTTCTTTCGCATGAGGCAGTTCGCCAAAGTGCGGATCAGCTTGAGCTGGAGCGCCAATTAGCAGAAGACCTTTCGCAGGAATACGCTTCGGATGAGAAGCGATGAGCAGATCGATGGAGCCCGCATTCTCCAACTCCACATCTTCAATCCAGTAGTGGTCCTTTCCTTGAGAAGACACCAGCGTTTCAAAATTGATGCTGTAGCTTTTACTGTCCGCTACTACGATTACGTGCGAGCCTGCGGGAATGAGATCGCTCGCAGGTTGGACGAGAACCTGATGCAGCTTTTTTGCCGCCGGACTGTCCGCAAGAGGCAAGTGCTGCTGGATTTCCTGCTGGTAAGAATCAATGAGATTGTCTAAATCCGGCTGCTTTATGCTCAGCGGAGAAAGCCGCAATTGGCTGGCGGTGACAGTCCAGAGATAACATTCGTCTGCGGTTTCGAAATAAGAGAGCAGCACTGACTTGTCACGGGCAAGATAGCGTTGGATATTCAGGAGCCAGGCATTTGCGTTATCGGCAACAGGCGTCTTAGAGGTAGTCTCTTCCTCATTAAGCAATAATGTCCGGGCGCGTCCTAATTGGGCGACCTTCAGTGCTTCAGCAAACCTCTTTTGAGCAATCAAAAAGGCTACGTATGCATCGTACACTGGCATGTTGTCGCGCACGGATGTTCGCAATTCCTCCCGCTTCATGCTTTTCGCGGCTTCGTCCACTGTGTGGATGCTGCGCTGGAACCATTTCTCCGCTTCAACAGTATCCCCTTGCAGGGCGTAGTCGCTGGCCAGGCGGGATTGAATCCTCCACATTTGCTTGAAATCAAACCGAGGCTGATGTGCATTCTCGGTCTCCACTTGTTGCAACGCTTCGCGCAACCCGAGAATGGCTTTGCCATAATTGCCATGGGCGGCTGCGATATCTGCATCATTCAATTGCCAGTCCGATAACCGAATCTCTTTTAGTCCAAGACTGGCTATCTGGAGATGATATTTTTCCGCGATATCAAGCTGGTGCTGTTTTAGCTTGATAGCGGTCAAGTTAAGTAAACACAAAGAGGCGGTGTCTTTATCTCCAAGTTCTAAGGCCATAGCAAGGGCCTTGCTGTATGACTGCTCCGCCATGCCCGATTGTCCTTGTATTGACTGGGCCCTGCCGATATCGCAAAGAAATTTTGGCCGGTTGGCATCCTTCAAGTCAGAAGCTATTTTCTCTGCTGCCTCAGAATATGGCCTGGCTTTATTGAAGTCGCCCAAGCGTATGTACAGACTTCCCAAATTGCCTAAAACCAGTTCTTCCAGTGGAGGGGCACGCAACGTCCTAAGGACCACCAGGCACTCCTTATTCAAATCGATCGCGTCTTCGTAACGGAAGTCCCATTCGGCTAACCGGCCAATAGTAGCTAATGCATAAGCCTTGAGAAACGGGTCTGGATTTGAGCTCTGTGCAGTCACCAGGCGCAGGAAACGTTCTGCTGTTCCCAATTCACGTCTGGCCATGGCGCATCGGCCGCGAGCATAGTTCAGAGCGCCCGACTCCGCTTGCAGATTTGCTGCCTGAATGAAGCTTTCTTCCGCTTGCCGGTATTTGCCCAACTGGCAGAGAGACAAACCTTGGGTGATCCTGCGACGCCATAGGATTTCAGAAAGAATGTTGGAAGGAGGTTCAGGATCCAGAAGCTGAAGCGCTTCAGCGTACCGGCCCTTGCGGTTACGGACATCCGCGGTAAGAACGCGAAACTTCCAATTCAGATCCGGATATTTTGTTGATGCTTTATAGCCCGCTTCTGCGAGTGGCAAGGGTTGGTCAATGTAGCCCTGTTGGAATAGAAGGCGGGCCTCAGCGTATTGCTTTTCCAGAGAGGCCCGCTTGTCTTGACAGCCCGCAACGCTAAAGATCAGTAGCGCAATGATCCAAGTTAGATAGGAGGAGTGGAACCGCCGGTATTTGGACCATCGGCCCCGCCGTGCCCTGAAGAGCACATCTGCACCCGAAACATTCGCAACGTTCGCGAATGATGATGCACCACCATTTCCGCCAGACGAATGACGCCGAATTTGGGAATACAGATGATGGAGCCAAAGCCCTGAATTTCGGACGAACCGACTTGCTTGTTCCAATCGAGATGGTTGGCCGGCGAGAACCAGTAGCCTCCCCGGTCCTCCGGCCGTTTGGGTTTCTTCCATTCCTTGACCAATCCGGACATGCCAATCAAGGCATGATATTCGTTTTCCAACTCCTCCAGCTTATCGTCCTTAAGCTGCATCAGCTTGCCACCCACCAACCAATCATCAGTCTTACGAGTATGGTGTGCCTTGGCCAGCTTTGAATAAGTATCGTGTTCGTGGAAAACGTGAGTGGCCAATTTTACCTCGATTGGATGACCGGCAATGCGGAGATTTTCAAAATAGCTGCCGGTGATGTCATAAGTAGCTTCGCTTCCATCAGTTGGGGAATAATAGATGGCCATGCGGGCAACAATGCGGTCTGCCGTGAGCATGTCCGCAACGTTCAATCCCTCGACGACCGACCACGCATGAGTGGTGTGGAGGCCGTGACAGTCATCGAAACTGCCGCCGACTTCAGAGTAAGCGTTTTTAAAGGAGATTAGGCCATCAGCGTTGTAAGCTGAGGCGCGACTTGATCCATGACCTCCGTGGCCGGCAAGGACAACTGAAGCTTGCGGGGCCATGCTATGTTTTTTGGGTCTTTCGAATTCGGCCGAAACTGAGTAAGCCGAGGCGTGGTACATATGTTGCGAGTGGTGGCGCGTGCACGTCATTTTTTTCTCCATGTACTTCACCTGAGATGAACAACTGGGCATGGGCACACTTATAGACACCATGAAGCGAGGGAGTGTCTTTGGCCCGAATACGCCGATTGTACTACGGCCAATTATTGGCGAAGGGTGTGCCGCCTGAAGAGAAATAGAGTAGGGAAAACATACTGCGTCAAACCGTGTCAAAAGCCCGGAATCTAGTTAATTAGTAAACTGCAATTCAAAAGCGCCGCGACCTACTTCCTCTTGCGTGCCATCACTCCTGCGCCCGAAAACTACCATTGAATACTGCGCCGGTTTCAACGCATCGGCCGGCAGAGCTACGGTAGCTGTAGTTCCAACCTGAGTTTCCGGCAGCGCAACAGTGTGCAGCGCTTTTCCGGAACTCGAGAGAATCTGTGCCTGATAAGAGATAAATTCGCCCTTCGGCGCATATTCCACATTCAGGCTCAGTGCGGAATTTCTAGGAACTCTTATCAAATGGATCTCGCTGGAACCATGAGCAATCCCCGTTAATACAGAACGTATTTCAGGGCGAGGTTCCTTCAGATAAGAAATTTCTGAATTCTGATGTACGGCAAAACTGCCCATTAATACTAAAAAAGTAAACATGGTAAGGGTAAGCGGCTGGCGCGTAGCCGCCATAACGCGAGACATGAAGCCGGGAGCAAGCGGAGCCTGGGGATGTGGTGCATCGATATTCCGCAAGTGGCTGACAAACTCCGTCCCGGCCTTTACTTGCTCAAAGCAGGCGTCACAAGAGAACAAATGCTCTTCGTACGCGTCACGTTCATCAGTGTTCAACTCGCCCAACAGGTAGCGCTCTGCCATAAGATTTTTAATGGCGTCATCGTGGTTTATTATTCGTGCGGTCATCATCTTTTCCCCTGCTTTACTAATCGGCCGGCTTAGTTAAATTTTTTCTTATAACGTTCCGCAAACTTTTGAATGGCGCGGTGAAACAGGACACGAAGGTAGTCACGATCCACACCAAAATCGCCGCAAACCTCATCGTTGTCGCGGTCCTCAAAGAAACGCGCCTGCAGCAAGTGCTTGTCCCTTTCAGGAAGCTCCGCCAGGATGGCGCTCACCACGGCGCTGTTTTCACTGCGTTGTATCAGTTCTTCCAGGTTTAATTGCTGGTCCACAACATCAATGTCATCCAAAGGATCGTGCTGATTGCGGATATCAATCCGGCGGCTTTCCGATAGAACATTCTTGCAGACCGCATGCACATAAGCCCCGAACCCTTGCGCGTTATGTACGCTGCCAGACTGGATAGCGACCCACACGCGGCAAAAAGTTTCCTGGCGCACGTCCTCAATGGTGTGCGAGTCAATGCCCCGAGCGCGCAACGTGATTCTCAGCCGTTCACTGAAGTAAGCGACAAAGTGGGCTTCGGTGGCAGGGTCATGGGCCCCGAGGCGGCGCAGGTATTCTTCATCGAAACTGTAGAAGTCCACTGGGAAAGATCTTTCATCCCAGTATACTTCAGCCCTTGCTGCTGGTTTGCGTTTTCTGGCGTGTACTGACGTTCCTGAAGCCGGGCGGGGCAACAAAGCGCCAATCCCCTTCTTTTTGCTGATCCGCGATTGAACAGACGCGCTTTTCACCTCAGAAACTCCCCCGATACAGGCTCCGGCAAAAGCACCTGCTCACGCTACCCGACATCGCTAATTCCCGGCCATCCGCGTTAGCGCGGGGGAGGCAACCGCCTTCGGCTTGGAATTCCTGTTTTCCCGACGTCACGTTCGCTCCAGTATGCGGGAACCGCAGCTCGCCAGATTCAGCTAACCGCCCTACAGATAGCTAGTGATAAACAGAGCTGAAGCGTTTCATTAGGATTGGCAAAAAGAAAGGATCGCAGCTAAGCCCTTTGTTTTCAGTCGACGCAGCCCACCTCAATGGGTGCCATTTTCCAAGCGATATAAGCCGTGAAGGTGGAAATTGGTGCGACGCAGGGTACCCAATCCGTCAAAAATACACAGGCAAAGACCCGGCCCGTCGCCGGCATGTCACTTCGGGTCCGGACGCGCCTCAAGCACCGGCCCATGTGGCTTCAGAGGCGGAGCAACGGGCTCAAAGGTGGATCTGATGTATTCATTCGCGGTGGTCTCATAGCAGGGCAGGGGAATGCGTCTGCGGTCCAGGTCCTCTCTGGGCACGTTGCGGGAATAGATCAAAGGCTCATGGCGATCAGGCTGGCTCCGTGCCGTTAATTGCGCAATGGTCTGGTCACAATTCTCGTCGCGCCAGGCTGAGACTTCATGGACGACCGAATAATCAAAGCCCGATTCTGAAAGCCGCGGTTCATATGGCAGGAAGGTAAAAACGAGCTTGATCAGGCTCCACTCCTCATGGGCAATCTCCGTTTCGGCAACAAATACTTCCTGGCTGGAGAAGAAGGAAGACCGCGGATGGTCTGCGAAAGCTATAGCCACCAGGCGCAACCGTATGGGCGCTTTCTTGGGAGGGTACTCCCAGCGGAGCTGTCCTTGAGCCCGCCTACCCGCACCGCTCATACCCATGGCGGCCAGGAAAAGCAGGGCTGTCGTCCAGTTCCTAATCCTTGAGCTAATCACGCTCTGCTCCTCTCGGCTTCTACCAAAGCGGTGCCGCATAAACCCTAGTTTATTGCAACCAGAAATTCGGTTCCAAGGAATCCACCTTCTCTGAGATGCTTTTTCGGCAGCTACGGAAACTTCTGAAGAGCTCAGGCACACGTGGTACTAAGTGTTGCTTCTTAATCGCTGCCCATCGGCCGCGCCATGACTCTGCTTTCGCCGCTGAAGCACTGCGCCAGCTTGCGGCCAGATTCGACGAAATTTGCCGTGCCGGAAAACAAAAAGCTGGCAGCGTGAGGAAGGCAACTTATCGGACGAACCGCACTGTTGCGCTTTCCAGTTGAAACCATGTGCCAAGAGGTTCACAATCTCAGTTACAGCTCGCCCTAAATCCGGATAACGGACAGAAACTGAGAACCCCCTTGGATTATTGTCGCGGGAAAGAAACCATTCTGCTGGTGGATGACGAAGAGTCTTTGCGTACCGTCATCGTCGATCTGCTCAGCCATCTGGGATATTGCACGCTCTCAGCGGCCAATGCCCACGATGCTTTAAAGCTGGCGCAGGAATATCCGGAGAAGATTGACCTGCTGCTGACAGACGTGGTCATGCATCCGCTTACCGGCCCCATGCTGGCGGAAAAGCTGGCGCGCTCACGGCCAGAGATGAAAGTGATCTACATCTCGGGTTATGCCAATGCGTCACTGGCGCCGGACGGCGTGCTGAAGCCGGGAACCGTGCTGGTGCATAAACCGTTTACCATGAAGCTGCTTTCCGCCAAGCTGCGCGAAGTGCTGGGAAATCCTGCTCCAGCCTGAGCCGGATTTTCAACTGAAAGCCGGGATAGGCGGAGTCAGACTGTGTGGGCCGAAGACTCAAGCAGGGCTCGGGACATCAGGAAAGCAGCCCTTCCACAGCCGCGTAAGCTTCATTCAACGCAGCATCGAGCTGTGCGGGATCTTTGCCGCCGGCTTCGGCCATGTCTGGGCGTCCGCCGCCGGAACCGCCAACTTTTTCCGCGACCTGCTTGATAACTTTTCCGGCCTGCACGCGTGAAGTCAGATCGGCGGTGACGCCGACGATCAGCGCAACTTTGCCGTCCTGCACTCCACCCAGCACCACCACGCCGGAGCCGAGTTTGTTGCGCATGTTATCGACCAGCGTGCGCATCTGGCCGCGATCAAGATTGTCTACACGCTGCGCCACCACTTTTACGCCTTTGATGTCGCGCGCCTTCTCACCGACGGAAGCCACCTGCGAGCCTGCGGACTTCATGCGAAGCTGTTCCAGCTCTTTTTGCAGCTTCTTGATCTCCGCATCTTTTTTGTCGAGCTCGCCACGCAATGCCTCAGCCGGAGAATGGGATTTGGTCTGTGGGATCAACGATGACACCAGGTTTTCCAGCTTGTGGTCCAG
>Ga0105245_10001008_pt1 | contig 25583 bp, 25 predicted proteins | sample KBSM54metaG_FD_81523 | JGI IMG/M metagenome (GOLD analysis project Ga0105245, IMG submission 81523) | Miscanthus rhizosphere microbial communities from Kellogg Biological Station, Michigan, USA - KBS M5-4 metaG | ecosystem: Host-associated > Plants > Roots > Rhizosphere > Soil | place...
AGCGACTACGGGGTCTGGCGCGCGTTCGACAACCATTTCTGGCCGGCGATCTACCTGGCCGACGTGGAGCAGGGCAAGCAGGTCGACTCCAAGGCGGCCGCCGACCGGTACGTCACCAACCTGCGGGACAAGCACCTGGAGGAGGAACGGGCGGGCGCGACCACATCGACGACGGCGCCCGCCGCCACCACCGTCCCCGCCCAGGAGCCGCCCCCTTGATCCAACGCGACCCGGTCGTCGCCGTGCGGCGGACGACCGAGCTGGGGCTGATGGTGATGGCCGGGGTGATCACCGCGGGCGCCTACGTGCTGGCCGCCCTCGGCCGGAGCTCGTCGCTGCCGGCCAACCTGGTCCCCCTGCTGCTGATCATCCTGGCCTTGCTGGTGGGGGCCCACCTGGCGGTGCGCCGCCTCGCCCCCGGCGCCGACCCGCTGCTCCTCCCCATAGCCGGGCTGCTCAACGGCGTCGGCTACGTGTTCGTGGCCCGCCTGCGGCCCGACCTGGCCGGATTCCAGTCGATGTGGACCGTCATCGGCGTCGGCGCCTTCATCGCCACCCTGGCGCTCGTCCCCCGCACCCGCAACATCGAGCGCTTCCGGTACACGCTGGCCCTGTTCGGGATCGGCCTGCTGCTGATGCCGCTGCTCCCGGTGCTCGGGCAGAACATCAACGGGTCCCGGCTGTGGGTGCGGCTGGGCCCGGTGACGTTCCAGCCGGGCGAGCTGTCGAAGATCGTCCTGGTGGTGTTCTTCGCGTCCTACCTGGTGGAGAAGCGGGAGCTGCTTTCGATGGGCACCCACCAGGTGGCGGGCCTGTGGCTGCCCGAGATCCGCCACCTCGGGCCCATCGTCCTGGCCTGGAGCTTCTCCCTGGTCATCATGTTCTTCGAGAAGGACCTCGGCTCGTCGCTGCTGTTCTTCGCCCTATTCATCACCATGCTGTGGGTGGCCACCGCCCGCGGGGTCTACCTGGGCATCGGCGGCGTGATGTTCGCCCTCGGCTCGTTCGTGGCCTACATGCAGTTCGGCCACGTCCGGACCCGGGTCGAGATCTGGCTCAACCCGTGGAAGGTGGCCAACGACGCCGGCTACCAGATCATCCAGGCCCTCTTCGCCTTCGCCGCCGGTGGCCTGGCCGGGGCCAACCTGGGCCAGGGCAGCCCCCAGCGCATCCCGGCCGTCGCCACCGACTTCACCTTCGCCGCCATCGGCGAGGAGCTGGGCCTGCTGGGGACGGTCGCGGTGGTCGTCTGCTTCCTGCTCATGGTCGGCGCCGGCCTGCGCATCGCCATGCGGGCCGAGCCGCCGTTCGAGAAGCTGCTGGCCACCGGGCTCACCGCCATCCTCGGCATCCAGAGCTTCATCATCATGGCCGGGGTGACCCGCCTGATCCCCCTCACCGGCATCACCCTGCCGTTCATCTCCTACGGGGGGTCGTCGCTCATCTCCAACTACATCCTGCTGGCCCTCCTCCTGCGCATCTCCGACGACCAGGCCCAGCGGGCGGCGCAGGCCGCCGTCGGCCAGGACTCCACCCAGCTGGGCGCCCGGTGAACTCCCAGATCCGGACGCTGGGGATTGTGCTCATGGTGCTCTTCAGCGCCCTGTTCCTGCAGCTCAACAACCTCCAGATCTTCAGCGCCCACCGGCTCAACAACCACCCGGCCAACACCCGCACCGTGGTCCGCGACTTCACCCAGCCCCGGGGCTCCATCGAGACCGCCGATGGCGTGCTCGTGGCCGAGTCGGTCAACGTCGACGACGCCTTCGAGCGCCAACGCCGGTACCCGGAAGGCGCGCTGTTCGCCCACATCACCGGCTACTTCTCCTTCACCTACGGCACCGAGGGCGTGGAGCGCACCTACAACGACGCCCTCACCGGCCGCGACCGGCAGATCACCCTCGGCCGGCTGGGCGACATCCTCCTCGACAAGGACAAGACGGCGAACGTGACCCTGACGGTGTCGAAGTCGTTGCAGCAGATCGCCAGCGACGGCCTGGCCGGGCGGAAGGGCTCCGTGGTGGCCATCGACCCCCGCAACGGGAACATCCTCGCCTTCGCCGACTACCCCTCCTACGACCCCAACGTGCTGGCCAGCCACAACCAGGACGAGGTGCGCAAGGCGTGGGCCGACCTCAACGCCGACGAGGGCCGTCCCCTCCTGCCCCGCACCTACCGGGAGCGCTACTTCCCGGGCTCGAGCTTCAAGGTTGTCACCGCGGCCACCGCCCTGGCCTCCGGCGTGGCGACGCTCACCCAGCCCGTGTACCCGGTCCTCACCGAGCTGCCGCTGCCCCAGAGCACCGAGCCGCTGCGCAACTTCGGGGGCGAGGCGTGCGGTGGCGCGCTGCCCGAGATCCTCAAGGTGTCGTGCAACACCGCATTCGCCCAGCTCGGCCTCGACATGGGCCCCCAGGCGTTGGCCGCCGGCGCCAACCAGTTCGGCTTCAACAAGGTCCCGCCGATCGACCTGCCGTTCGGAGCCGAGTCGGCGTTCCCCGACCCGAGCGCCTTCGCCCGGGACAAGCCGGCGCTGGCCAAGTCGGCCATCGGCCAGCAGGACGTGGCCGCCACCCCCATGGAGATGGCCCTAGTCGCCGCCGGCATCGCCAACAACGGCGTGATCATGACGCCTCACGTCATGGGCGAGGTCCGCGACAGCAAGGCCGACGTCCTCGAGCGCTACGAGCCCAAGCCGTGGCTCCAGGCCGTACCCCCCGAGGTGGCCCACGCGGTGCGGGACATGATGGTGGGCGTGGTCGCGGCCGGCACCGGCACCGCGGCCCAGATCCCCGGCGTCACCGTCGCCGGCAAGACGGGCACCGCCCAGACCGGCCTGGGGACGTCCCACACCTGGTTCATCGCCTTCGCCCCCGCCGAGGCCCCCCGGGTGGCGGTCGCGGTCATGCTCGAGAACCAACCCAGCGCCAGCGAGTTCACCGGCGGCGCGGTGGCCGCCCCGATCGCGCGGAACGTCATCGCCGCCGCGCTGGGCGCGCCGTAGCTGCTCGCTCGGCCGGCGACGGTCCGGGTTTCGGCTCGCTCGCGTAGTCTGTCGTCGTGGCCTCGCAGGTCTTCACCGGCCGCTATCAGATGGTGCGTCAAGTGGCGCGGGGCGGCATGGCCGAGGTGTACCTGGCGCGCGACCTCCTCCTCGACCGGCCGGTGGCGCTGAAAGTCCTCTTTCCCGAGTTCTCCAGCGACCCATCGTTCGTGGAACGCTTCCGGCGGGAAGCGCGGGCGGCGGCCAACCTCAACCACCCCGGGATCGTGTCGATCTACGACTGGGGCAACGACGGTGGCACCTACTTCATCGTCATGGAGTACGTCGACGGCAAGACGCTGCGGGAGGTGATCCGGGCCGAGGGCCCCCTCCTCGCCCACCGGGCGGCCGAGATCGGGGCCGACATCGCCAGCGCCCTCCAGTTCGCCCACGACCACCGCACCTACCACCGGGACGTGAAGCCGGGCAACATCATGATCACCGGCCAGCAGGTGAAGGTCACCGACTTCGGCATCGCCCGGGCCGGCGATCCGGGGGAGGCCCTCACCCAGGTGGGGGCGGTGATGGGCACCGCCACCTACTTCTCCCCCGAGCAGGCCCAGGGCCACGACGTCGACGGCCGCAGCGACGTCTACTCGCTGGGCGTGGTCCTGTACGAGATGGTGACGGGCCGGCCCCCGTTCAAGGGCGACAACCCGGTGGCCATCGCCTACCAGCACGTCCGGGAGCAGCCCGTCCCGCCCAGCGAGATCAACCCCGACGTCCCCCGGGTCTTCGACGCCATCATCCTCAAGGCGATGGCGAAGGACAAGACGCAGCGCTACCAGAGCGCCGAGGCCCTGCGCAACGACCTCCTCCGCTACGCCGCCGGCCAGCCGGTGTCGATCGAGCCCGCGGTGGTGGCCCCGATCGGCCGCACCGCGGCGACGGCCCGGCGGGCCCCCGTCGCCACCCCCGCGGGGGCGGCCGTGACGGGCGTCATGCCCCGCACCGGGGGCGGACCCAACGGCTCGGCGGCCGACGGCACCCGCATCGCCTCCGTCGGCACCCAGGTGGTCGACTACGAAGAGCCTCCCCGGCAGCGCACGGGCATCTACATCGGCATCCTGGTGGTCCTGCTGGTCATCCTGGGCGGCCTGTTGTACCTGCTCAGCCGGGAGCTCGGCGTCGGCCACAACGCCCAGATCTCGATGCCCACGGTGATCGGCAAGACCGAGGCCGAGGCCACCGCCATCCTCCGCGACGCCGGGCTGCGGGTGACGAAGAAGGAGGTCACCGACGAGGCCAACGAGGCGGGCAAGGTCATCGAGCAGGACCCCGCCCCCGGCCTGCAGGTGAAGAAGGATTCCGCGGTGACGATCACGGTGAGCCAGGGGGCGCCGTCGGCCACCATCCCCGACGTGCGGGGACGCAAGATCGACGCCGCCACCGACTCCCTGGAGAGCGCCGGCTTCCAGGTCAAGACCGTGCGCCGCACCGACCTCACCGCCGTCGTCGACACCGTGATCGACCAGGATCCCAAGCCCGGCGCCGGCAAGCGGGGGGCCACCGTCACCCTGATCGTCTCCAACGGGCCCGACCAGGAACGGGTGCCCGAGGTGCGGGGAAAGCCGGAGGGCGAGGCCGCCAACCTCCTGGGTCAGGCCGGGTTCAAGACCCGCACGAGCGTCGAGCAGAGCGCCACCGTGGGCGCCGGTCTCGTGATCCGCACCGAGCCCGACGCCGGCACCCGCCTCGACAAGGGCGAGACCGTCACCCTCGTGGTGTCCAACGGCGCCCCTGCCACCACGTCGCCGCCGACGACTGCCGCTCCGACCACCACCACCAACGGGCCGCTCATCACCCTCTTCCCGCCATCGACGACCTCGACGGTCCCCACCACCACCACGACCGAGCCCTGACGCGACGATCCGGTGGAGCCATCGCCCGGGCCGAGGTGACCTCCACGCCCCTCGCCGAGCCGTTCGACCCGACCGACTTCCGCGAGCTGGCGGCGGCCGAGGATCGCCACTTCTGGTTCCGTTCGCGCAACGAGGTGATCGTCGGCGTGCTCCAGGGCGTCATGGGCCCAACGTCCGCGATTCCTCGAGGTGACCTACTCAGCCACTACATGGCGCCCCTCGTCCCGATCCTGTGGATGCGTCGGACGATGGCCGAGCGCAGCCGCCGTTCGGGGCACAACGACGTGCGTGAGCTGGCCACGGACGAGCGCCGGGTGCCACGGGGAGTGAACCGGGTGCTCGGATTCGTGCGGGAGATCCGGCACTTCTCGGGGGGAGGTCGGCTGCCGTTCGGCACCTCGCTCCTCGCCGTCGCCCGCCGCACTGCCGGTCAGGCGCCGCCGCCGATTTCCTCCAGCACGGCATAGATCGGCTTGTCGAGGAGCCGGGCGTACATCCGGGCCAGGTACTCGCCCATGATGCCGAGGGCGAAGAGCTGGGCGCCCGAGAAGATGGCCACGACCGACGCCAGGAACGGGAAGCCCGGCACCTCGTTGCCCTGGAAGGCGGCGCGGCCGACGACGAACAGCAGCAGCGCCACCCCGAAGCCGGCGAAGGCGAGCCCGACGACGCTCGCGATCCGGAGCGGACGGGTGCTGAAACCCGCGGTCAGGTCCATGGTGTAGGCGAAGAGCTTGCCGACGGAGTACGTGGTCCGTCCCGCCTTGCGGGCATCGTGGCGCACCGACACCGCGGCGTACCGACTCGTTCCCCACGAGAGCAGGACGTCGATGGAGACCGAGGATCCCCGGTAGTCGCCGAACGCGTCCCGTAGCCGGGTCCGGAAGACCCGGAAGCTGCTCACCGATCGGGCGATCTCGGAGCCGATCAGACCCCGCAACACTGCTCGGGTGAGTCGGGTCGCGATCCGTCGACCGGCGCGGTGCTGGCTGCGGGCCGGCGTCCCGTAGACGATGTCGACCTGCTCGACCATCGCCTGGAGCAGCTTGGGTATCTCCTCGGGCGGGTTCTGGAGGTCGTCGTCGATCGTGACGATCAGCTCGTGGCGGGCGGCGCGGATACCGGCCAGGAGCGCCGTGTGCTGGCCGTGGTTCCGAGCGAGGTTCAGACCCCGGACGACGGGGGCGTCGGCCACAATCTCCTGGATGGTGGCCCAGCTGCCGTCAGTGCTCCCGTCGTTGACGAGGACGATCTCGAATTCGGTGGCCGCGCCGCGCACGACGTCGACGATCCGGGCGCAGAGCTCCCGCAGTGTCGACTCGCTGTTGAACACGGGCACGACGACCGAGAGCGAGGGTGGAGTCAGCAATCGAGCACGCCGGCGTTCTCGGGCGGACCCGCGGCCAGGACCAGGACCGATCGGAAGCCCCGGCTCCGGGCTCGCTGGCAGATCTCCTCGTCGGACAGTTCCGTCGAACGGGAGGACTCGTCATACTGCGCGTAGCCGTAGTAACTCGTGGTGAAGCACGAACGACTGGCGGGCGGGAGTCCCTGGATCAAGGGAACGCCGGCCATGGCCGGGAAGAAGAACGGTCGGGCGCTGCACGGGCCGAGCGGCGACCAGAACTGCTCGTTGCCGGGTGGGACGAAAACGGCGAGGCCTTCCCCGTACTGCCGCCTGGCCGCGTCGGCTCTCCTCGCCGCCCTCGCGCCATACGTGTTCTCCACCTCGGCCACGAAGCGACGATCGAACAAGCGGTGGTCGTTGCGAAGCGATCGGAGGAAGAACGACCCGCCGGACGATGGCAGGCGCACCGCCGGCGAGCCCGCGTTCAGCGCCAGGAGCATCGGCCTGGTCAGGGCGGCGGCGCGGCCGGGCGCGTTGAGCACCCCGAGAATCGGCGCGGCCAGGACCACCGCAGCCACCACGGCGACGGCCACACCGGACGCCGTGGTCGGCACCGAGTGGACGAACGCCCGCACGTCGGCCGCCGGCAGCCGGGCCAGCAGCAGCGGGAGGGCGAGCCACATCGGGACGTCGAAGAAGTAGTAGGCCGCCTCCGCGGCCAGGCTCAGGAAGAGGGCCGGGATCAGCGAGGCGAGCGTCACCACGAGGATGGTCTCGGCCGTCAGCATCCTGCCCGCACCGAACGCTGTCCGCAGCGGCTCCGACCGCCGGTGCTCGGCAGCCAGCACCCCGAGGAGGGAGGCGGGGACGACCAGGGCCGCCAGCGTGAGGATGGGATTCTCCCGGACGAAGGTCAGCCGGGCGAGGGCGAACCTTCCGACCCCGGTGGAGTCCCGGAAGAGGATCGCGGTGAGGACGACCGTCGCGAGCAGCGCCGCCAGGGCCACGCCTGCCCGGAGTCCGCGGGTACGGACGATCACATAGGCGACGGCCACCGACAGCACGAGGGCAGCCGAGATCTTCACCGCCCCGGCGAGGGCAACCAGGCCCAGGAGGGCGCCGTAGCGCACCGCCGCGGCACGGCCCCGTGCCGCTCCGCGTTCGCTCATCAGGAGGGCGAGCAAGGGGACCGAGGCGAGCACCACGACGATCCCGAAGGCATGGGATGCGCTGAAGTATTGCGCTGGGGGTGCCAGGGAGTCGGTCACCATCACGGCCCCGGTTCCCGCCAGGACGATCGTGGCGACCGAGCATCGGTTCGAAGTGTCGACCGCGACGGCGGCGAGGAACAGGAAGAGGAAGATGCCCGGGATGACCACCGTCGCCAGGCCCACCATCATCGTGGTGACCATGGGCTGACCTCCGAGATCGGAGAAGCCGGCGAACCACGCGTGCGACCCGACGTGGTAGCGGTAGGGAACCCGCCCGTCGAGCCCCGTCGATACGACGTGCTGGAACTTCATCATGTTCGCGATGTCGGCGTGGAACAGCGTGTCCTCGTGGGCGATACCCAGGGCCGCGTATTCGGCCGAGTACACGTGCAGGTTCTCCCGGTGATTGACGTGCCCGAAGATGTAGAGACCCAGGACGACAGGGGTGACCATCAGCAGGGCCAACCGCCGGCGGGAAACCGGCCGCATCCACCGCCAAGCCCTCGCCGCGCCGGTGCCCGCGACCACGACGTAGGCGAGGAAAAGGACTGCCGACGGCACCACGAGGGCGAGGACCGGCGAGATGAGGACGGCGAGCGCAGCCACGGGGACCAGTGCGCTTCGGAACGGACCGGTGTGCCAACGTCCGGGGAGGAGGAGCGGGGAGTAGGCGGCCGCGGCGAGGACGGCGATCCCCGCCAGGAGGGGGCGGACAGGGGTCGGCAGACCCAGCCGGGCGATCGCGATGAGCACCGCGAGCACCCCCGAGGTGGCCACTGCGACGGTGGCGACGACCGCGAGCCGTTGCAGTCGTTGCACCCCGACATCGACGGGGCCGGGAGCCTGGGTCGTCAAGTCGGCTTGACCATCTCTACGACGAGAACGGTGTACGGAATCCGCAACGCGTCATGGCGGATGTCGGCCTGGAGGACCTCGAAGGTGCGTGGGACCAGGGCGAGATAGTCCTCGGCCTTCCGCACATGCTCCCCCCGATCGCGTGTGAGCAGGACGCGCACGACTCTCGACTGCTCGTCGACGAAGCACCCGTCGAGCGTGACCAGCCTGCCACCGGGCCTGAGCGCCCGGTGGGCGAGCGAATACAGATCGGCGGCACCGGCGTCGTCCAGATGATGAAGAACGCCGTAGGCGATGGCGAGGTCAAAGCTTTCCGGCTCGACCGCGGCGGTCGAAACCGGGGAGCACACGAACGCGGCCCGCCCTCCGTATCGGCGGCGAGCCGCCTTGACGTACGCCTCGCTCTGGTCGATCCCCAGATAGTCGAGACCGTGCAGGTGCTCGAGGATGCCGGCGGGGCCACACCCGATGTCGAGCACACGTTCACCCGGACGGGGTCGGACGTACTCCTCGACGAAAAGCCGATGGGCACCGCCACGGACCACGCGTTGCACCACGCCGTAGACGGAGGGTCGAGCCAGCGCTCGCATCCCCAGCCGGCGCGGTCGGCTGTCCGGTCCGGGGGTGGGTCTCATAGCTCGGGATCTTGTGCTCAACCCTAGCGGTCCTGCCCAGATCAACACAGGTGCTCGGCGATGGTGGAGCAACCAGATTCCTCGCTCACTTGGGACCAAGATCCGCCTGCCAGCGGTCCGGCACCTCGTTCGCAGCCGTCTGATCAAGGTCATGTGAGTGTCTGGCTCAAAAGGTGGAGGATCTCGTCGCCGTTGCGGGCGACGTCCCCCTCGGCCTGCAGCCGCGAGAGGAGCAGAGCGCCGTCACCGGTGAGCACCACCGACCCTCGGCCGGGCCGGATCTCCACGACGCGTCCCGGGACCCGTCCGACGTAGGTCAGCAACGGCTCAACCCGCTCCGCGGCCCACACCGTCAACCGGGCGCCGTCGAGATGGCTGTAGGCGCCGGAGTACGGGGCGGTGACGGCCCGGATCAGGTTCCACACCCGGTCCGTCGGCGCGCTCCAGTCGATGTGGTTGTCGGCCGGCGACCGCTTGCAGGTGTAGGTCGCCCGGCTCTCGTCCTGAGGTCGTCGCGGCGCGGAGCCGTCGACGAGGGCGGGGAGGAACCGCTCGACGAGCGCCAGGTAGGCGTCGGTGACCTTGGTCATCACGTCGGCGATGGTCTCGTCGGGGTCGATGGCGACCTCCTCCTGGCCGACGATCGCCCCCGCGTCGACGGCGGGCACCGCCTCGAACAAAGTGGCGCCGGTGCGCGTCTCACCGTTCACCATCGCCCAGACCGTGGGCGAGAAGCCTCGATAAGACGGCAGGAGCGAGTCGTGCAGCACGAACGCTCCCGACCGGAAGCGAGGCAGGAGCGGCGGCGGGAGGAGGTACCGCCAGTGCGCGGCCAGCAGCAGATCCGCTCCCTGGGAACCCGTCAGGGCGTCCAGCTCGGCCAGACCGAACCGCTTGACCCTGAGGAAAGGGGCCCCGATGGCCGCAGCCAGGGCCTCGATGTCCGCCGCGAAGGGAGGCTCACTGGCATCCTCCTCGAAGGTGCAGACCCCGACGACCGCCCCCGGCAGGAGTGTCGACACCCGTTCCAGGACGCGGAGGCCGCGTTGGGTCGCGCACAGCACCACGACCCGCACCGCCTCAGGACCCGGGTCCCGGTCCGCAGGAGAAGGCCGTCACACCGTCGACGACGCGATCCTGGTCGGCCGGCGTCAGGTCGGTGTAGAAGGGCAGGCGGACCATCCGCTCGCTCACCGAGTCCGACACCGGGCACGACGACCCGTCGGCGCCCAGCCGCCGGGCCATGGCCGAACGATGCAGCGGCGAGTAGTGGAACACCGCCGAAATACCGAGCTGGGCGAGGTGGGCGATGAGCCGGTCACGCCGGTCCCGATCGGCCAGCAGCACGTAGTACATGTGGTACGACTGGTCGCAATACGGCGGGACGACGGGCAGCGCGACCTGGTTGTGTTCGGCCCACGAGGCCAGCCGGGCGTGATACGTCTCCCAGATCGCCATCCGCTTGCCGAAGATCGTCTCCCGTGCCTCGAGCTGGGCGTAGAGATAGGCGGCCAGGATGTCGGACGGCCGGTAGCTCGACCCCAGGTCGACCCAGGTGTAGCGGTCGACGTCACCCGTGAAGAACTGGGCCCGGTTGGTGCCCTTGTCGCAGATGTTCTGCGCCCGCTCCGCGTAGGCGGGCTCGTTCACGACGATGGCGCCGCCCTCGCCGCACGCGAAGTTCTTGGTCTCGTGAAAGCTCTGGGCCGCCAGTTGCCCGAGCGTCCCCAGGTAGCGGCCCTTGTATCGGCCGAACAGCCCGTGGGCGTTGTCCTCCACCACCGCGATGCCCCGCTCGGCCGCGGTGGCGAGGATGTGGTCCATCTCGCAGCCGATGCCTGCGTAGTGCACGACCACGATCGCCTTGGTGCGCGGCGTCAGCACGGATTCGAGTTGGCCCTCGTCGAGGTTCAGCGTGTCCGGACGGATGTCGACGAAGACCGGCGTGGCCCCACGCAGCACGAACGCGCCGGCGGTCGACGGGAACGTGAACGACGGGACCACGACCTCGTCCCCGGGGCCGATGTCGAGGAGGAGGGCGGCGACCTCCAGCGCGGCCGTGCCCGAGGTGGTGAGCACCACGTCGTCGGCGGCCAGGGACATCCGCAGGAGGTCCTGGCAGCGGGCGGTGTACGGGCCCCCTCCCGACGCGTGGCCGGCCCGGACGGCGTCAGCGATGTACTCCAGCTCCCGCCCGACCAGCGCGGGGCGGTTGAACGGGATCACCGGGGGGCCAACCGCCGTCATCTGGCGGACCCTACCTGCTACCGGGAAATCCTCGCCTGGGCCAGGAAGTTGCCCAGCAGTTGGCGGCCGGCGTCGGTGAGGATCGACTCCGGGTGGAACTGGACACCCTCCACCGCCAGCTCCCGGTGGCGGATGGCCATCACCACCCCGTCCTCGGTCTCGGCGGTGACCTCGAGGACGGCCGGCACCGACTCCCGCTCCACGACCAGCGAGTGGTAGCGGGTGGCCTCGAAGGGTTGGGGCAGCCCGGCCAGGACGCCGTCGCCCCGGTGGTGCACCAGCGAGGTCTTGCCGTGGACCACCGTCGGCGCCCGCACGACCCGACCGCCGAACACCTGGCCGATGCACTGGTGGCCCAGGCACACCCCCAGGATGGGTGTCACCCCGGCGAACTTCTCGATCACCTCGTTGCTCACCCCCGCGTCCTCGGGCCGGCCGGGGCCGGGCGAGATGAGGATGGCGTCGGGCGCCAGGTCGGCCACGCCCTCGATCGAGAGCTCGTCGTGGCGGTGGACGACGGGCTCCGCCCCCAGCTCGCCCAGGTACTGGACGAGGTTGTAGACGAACGAGTCGTAGTTGTCGATGACCAGCACCCGGGGGCCCACCGCGCCGAGCGTAGGCGGGACGGCCGGCAGGTCGATCCTCTATTCTCCGGGCCCATGGCCAAGTCGAAGCCCAAGGGTGGGCGGGTCACGCCGCCGCAGAGCAAGCGCTACACGCCGCCGGTGCCCAGAACCGAGAAGGTCAGCCCCCTGTGGGTGCCGATCCTGATGTTCACCACCCTCGGCCTGGGAATGCTCGTGATCCTCGCCAACTACGTCGACCTGCTGCCCGGCGACGGCCCCAACAACTACTACCTGCTCGGCGGCCTCGCCCTCATCACCACCGGGTTCGTCACCGCCACCCGTTTGCACTGACGTCCGTCCGGGTAGGTACGAGTTTCGCGGCCGCGAACGCCATCGGTGTAATTACCCACAGGTAACCCCCATCCTGGGGACTACTCGAACGGCGGGGCGACCAGGTCCATCTCCTCCTGGCAGTGGCGGGGAGGCGGCGGCATCTCCTCGGTGGCCTGCACCATCTTCACCTCGGCCAGGCAGATCGAGCACCGGTAGCGGAGGTTGACCCGGCGCAGCAGGCCCGGTTCGGGTGGCGGATGGGGACGGGCGAGCCCGCCCAGCATGAGCATCCCCAACCGCATGAACAGGGCGAACACGACGATGGCGACGGCGAGCTTGGCCAGGAAGCCGATCACGGAGCCCGTTCCAGCACCAGGGCGTTGGCCATCCCGCCACCCTCGCACATGACCTGCAGCCCGTAGCGGCCCCGGCTTCGTTCGAGCTCCCACAGGAGGCTGGTGGTGAGGCGGGCGCCCGAGGCGCCGAGAGGGTGGCCGAGGGCGATGGCGCCGCCGTTGACGTTGACCCGGTCGATGTCGACGGGGTGCTCGGCGGCCCAGGCCAGGACCACCGAGGCGAAGGCCTCGTTGACCTCGAACCGGTCGATGTCGTCGAGGGCGAGGCCGGCCCGGCGCAGCACCGCCGAGGTTGCGGGGATGGGACCGGTCAGCATCGTCACCGGGTCGACGCCGACCACCGCGAAGGCGGCCAGGCGGGCCCGCGGCCGCAGCCCCAGGGCGGCGGCCCGCTCCTCGCTCGTGATCAGCACCGCGGCGGCCCCGTCGGTGATCTGGGACGAGTTGCCGGCCGTGATCCGGCCACCGTTCTCGAAGGCAGGCTTGAGCCCGGCCAGGGCCTCCAGGCTGGTGTCACGGCGGATGCCCTCGTCGGCGACCATCTCGACCTTGCCCTTGGGCGTGTCGACCGTGAGCGGCACGATCTCCCGCCGGAAGCGGCCCTCGTCGGTGGCCGCCGCCGCCAGCCGGTGGCTGCGGAGGCTGTAGGCGTCGAGGTCGTCGCGGGACAGGTTCCACGCCTCCGCCATCCGCTCGGCGGCGATGCCCTGAGGCACCAGCCCGCCCGCCGGCAGGTAGCGCTGGTGCACGGTCGGCCCGAAGGGGAGGCCGGGCCCGTTGAGGATGGCCGAGCCCATCGGCACCCGGCTCATCGACTCCACCCCTCCCGCCACCACCACGTCGTAGGCCCCGGCCATCACCCCCTGGGCCGCGAAGTGCACCGCCTGCTGCGACGACCCGCACTGGCGGTCGACGGTGGTGCCCGGCACCGACTCGGGAAAGCCGGCGGCCAGGGCCGCGTTGCGGGCCACGTTGAGGGCCTGCTCGCCGGTCTGGCTGAAGCAACCGAAGATGACGTCGTCGACGGCGGCTGGATCGAGGTCGTTGCGGGCCACCAGGGCGCGGAGGACCTCCGCCGCCAGATCGACCGGGTGCCAGTCCCGCAGCCGTCCGTTGCGCCGGCCGAGGGGGGTGCGGACCGCGTCGACGATCACGGCGGAGGCGGGAGCGGCCACCCGGCCATTCTGCACGCCTGCGAGCGCAACGTACGCTGCCGCGGTGCTCGGGGTGATCGACGGGTTGGTCTTCATGGCGGGCGCCACCGTCGTGGTCGCCACCATCGGGTCGGCCATCCGCACGGTGGTCCTGCCCCGGGCCGTCCCCGCCCGCCTGGGCAGCGTCGTGTTCGTGAACATGCGCCGGCTGTTCGAGCTGCGCATGCATCGAGTCACCAGCTACGAGGAGCGGGACCGGATCATGGCTCCGTACGCCCCCCTCAGCCTGTTCGTCCTCGCCTTCACCTGGCTGGTGATCGTGTTCATCGGCTACGCGGCCATGTTCTGGGCTCTCCGCGAAGGCTCGATCCGGGAGGACCTGGCCTCCAGCGGGTCGGCCCTGTTCACCCTCGGGTTCGAGCGGCCCGACGGCCCGGCGACGACCGCGCTGTCGTTCACCGAGGCCGCCATCGGACTCACCCTCGTCGCCCTCCTCATCACCTACCTGCCCAGCCTCTACGCCGCCTTCTCCGCCCGGGAGTCGGAGGTGGCCATGCTCGAGGTGCGGGCGGGGGCGCCACCGTCGGGCGTGGCCATGATCGAGCGCTTCGCCCGCATCAACTGGGTGGGCGGCCTGTCGTCGGTGTGGGGACGCTGGGAGCGGTGGTTCGTCGACCTGGAGGAGAGCCACACGTCGTTCCCGGCGCTGGTGTTCTTCCGCTCGCCCCAGCCCGAGCAGTCGTGGGTGACGGCGGCGGGGGCGGTGCTCGACGGCGCCGCCCTGCATTCCTCCACCCTCGTCGAGCACGACCCCGACGCCATGCTCTGCATCCGGTCGGGCTACATCGCCCTGCGCCGCATCGCCCGCTTCTTCGGCATCCCCTACGACGACGACCCTCGTCCCGACGATCCCATCTCCGTCACCCGGGAGGAGTACGACGAGGCCTACGACCGCATGGCCGCCGCCGGCGTCGCCCTGAAGCCCGACCGCGACCAGGCGTGGCGGGACTTCGTCGGCTGGCGGGTGAACTACGACCAGGTGCTGCTGGCCCTGGCCGCCCTGGTGATGGCTCCCTACGCTCCGTGGTCGTCCGACCGCTCCAGCCGGTTCCGGCCCCGGGCGCTCAGGGGACGGAACTTCTCCGCCGGTCGGAGCAGGTCGTGGACAGCCTGGGCGAGGAGGGTGCGCCCAGGCGGCGACAGCGCGGGATAGGCGGGCAGGAACACGATCCGGCCACCGACGTACCCCTCTGTTCGCGGCGGGGTCGATGTGGTAGGACACGGGCCGTGGACCCTGGGGGGACCGGGTTGGCCAGCCGTATCGACCAGTATTTCGGCATCCGCGAGCGGGGCTCGACGGTGCAGACCGAGTTGCGGGGTGGGCTGGCCACGTTCTTCACGATGGCGTACATCGTGGTCCTCAACCCGATCATCCTGAGCAGCGCGGCCGACGTCAACGGGGCCCACCTCGACTTCGCCCAGGTGGCCAGCTCCACCGCCCTGGTGGCGGCGGTGATGACCATCCTCATGGGCGTGGTCGGCCGCTACCCGTTCGCGCTGGCGGCCGGGCTGGGCCTCAACGGGGTGGTCGCGTTCCAGTTGGCGGCCCAGATGTCGTGGCCGGCGGCCATGGGCGTGGTCGTCATCGAGGGCCTGGCCATCACCGCCCTGGTGCTCACCGGGTTCCGCCAGGCGGTCTTCGACGCGGTGCCGCTGGCCCTGAAGCACGCCATCAGCGTCGGGATCGGGCTGTTCCTGGCGTTCATCGGCTTCGTCGACGCCGGCTTCGTGCGCCGGGTGCCGGACGCGGCCAACTCCCCGGTTCCGGTCGGCATGGGCATCGGCGGCCGGCTCCTCGGGTGGCCCACGCTCGTGTTCGTGTTCGGGCTCTTCCTCGCCGTCGTCCTGGTGGCCCGCCGCACCCGGGGGGCGATCCTCATCAGCATCGTGGTGACGACCGTGTTCGCGGTCGTCCTCAACGCCATCGTCGACGTGACGGCCCAGATCGCGCCCGGCCAGCCCTACAACCCGAAGGGGTGGAGCCTCAACGTCCCCAAGGTGCCCGACAAGCTCCTGTCGAGCCCCGACTTCGGCCTCATCGGGCACTTCAGCCTGGGCGGGTCGTTCGCCAAGGTGGGCGTGATCAGCGCCCTGCTGCTCGTGTTCACCCTGATGCTGGCCGACTTCTTCGACACCATGGGCACGGTCGTGGGGGTGGCCGCCGAGGGCGACATGCTCGACGACGACGGCTCGCTGCCGGGGGTGCAGCGGGTGCTGCTGGTCGACTCCCTGGCCGCGGCCGCGGGCGGGGCGGCGTCGGCGTCCTCCAACACGACCTACATCGAGTCGGCCTCGGGGGTGGCCGACGGGGCCCGCACCGGCCTGGCGTCGGTGGCCACCGGCGTGCTCTTCCTGGGCGCCCTGTTCGTGTCGCCGCTCACCGCGGTCGTCCCCTACGAGGCCGCCTCGCCGGCTCTCGTGGTGGTCGGCTTCCTCCTCATGGTGCGGGTCAAGGACATCCCCTGGGACGACTTCGACCTCGCCATCCCCGCCTTCCTCACAATCGTCCTCATGCCGTTCACCTTCTCCATCACCAACGGGATCGGCGCCGGCTTCGTGTCCTACGTGCTGATCAAGGCGGTGCGGGGCAAGGCTCGCGACGTGCACTGGCTGCTATGGGTGGTGGCCGCCCTCTTCGTCGTCTACTTCGCCATCGACTGGGTGGAGCGGCTGCTGGGCGTGCACTAGCCGTCGCCGGAGGTCACACCAGGCGCCAGCGGCGGATTCGGTCAGGCTCGACAGTGAGCCACGTGCGCTTGGCCGCCGGCACCAGGTTGCCGTCGCCCACGTCGAGGACCTCCAGCCTCCCGTCCCGGTGGACGGCGACGGTGACGTCGGGCTGCCCCGAGAGGCGGGCCACCAGGTGCTGGCCGACGAAGCAGGCGTTGAGGTTCCAGAAGGTGTGGGGGTTGGGCGCGGCGACCCGCTTGAGCACTTCCAGCTCGGGAAAAGTCCAGATCACGAGGGGTCCGGTGCCGAGGGGGGCGGTGACGATGAGCTTGCCCGAGGGGTCGACGTCGGTGAGCAGGGCGTCGTCCCACCCGCCGTCGATGACCTCCAGGCGGGGTGGGCCGTCGTCGTCGGCGAGGCGGACCCACCAGGCTCGGGCCCCGTGGTGGCCCTCACTGGCCGACAGGCCGACCCACCCGTCGCGGTGGTGGATGGGTTGGATGCCGCCGGGGGCGATGGCGATGGCGGCGTCGGCCACCACCCGCCCCCGGGCCCGGGAGAGGGCCACGATCAGGCACCCGTCGTAGTCAGCGGTGGGGATGACCGCGAACGGCCGTCCGGCGTCGTCGAACCAGGTACAGCCCGACTCGAAGTCACCGTCCCACGGGGGATGGCGCATGCCCCACACCGGCCCGTTGCCGTGGCGCAGGACGACCGCGTCCGCCCCCGACTCGAGGGCGAACTCCTTGTCCGGCCAGCTGGCGTGACAGGCGCGGGAGCGGGGGTCGACCGACCACGTCGCCAACACCGACAGGTCGGACCCGGAGAGGGCGTGGAGCGACCCCCCGACCTGGACGGTGAAGGTCGTCCGCCGGGCGTCGTTGGCCGCCACCCGCCCGACCGGCCCCGGGAACCGGGCCTGGGCGACCAGCAACGCGGGCATCGCCCCATCCTGCCGGCCCGGTCCCTGTGAATCGCGGTTCGGTGGCGTATCCGGGGTGGTGGCGAAGCGGGTGCGGTACCGGCGGCGAACGTCGAGGGCGCCTACCGTCGACGTCGAATGTCATCTCCGGCGAACGGCCGCGGCATGGGCGGCCTCGAGCGGGTGCGGTCGATCCTGCTGGCGACGCTCAGCGTCACGATCGGGGTGCTCGTCCTCACGGGGATCGCTCTGATCTTCCTCTACGTGCCGACGGAGAGCCAGGCGTGGAGTGATGTCTTCGCCCGGGGGGGTGACACCGGCGTCCGCCTGGCGGACGGGATCCGGCTCGTCCACCGACTGGCGGCGGTGCTCGCCGTCCCCACCGCCCTCGCGTCGGGCGTTCTCCTCGCCGTGCCGAGGCGGGCGGGAGCCCGCCGCCGGGGAACGGGCGCGGCCATCGGCGTCGGGATCATCCTCACCACCGTGGTCGTCTCCGTCACCGGGTATCTCCTGCCCTGGGACCAGCTCGCGCTGTGGGCGGTCACCGTCGGCACGAACATCCGGGGCTACCGGTGGCTGTGGGACGACTCCGTGCGGTTCGTCCTCGTGGGGGGAGTCGAGGTCACCAAGGGCACCGTCCTCGGGTGGCTCGTGGTCCACGCCCTCGTCCTGACACCCGCCCTCGTCGCCCTCGTCGCCCTGGCCATCCGACGGACCCACCCGCCCCGAAGACAGAGCGTGACGCCGACGTGAGAGTGGCGGGCCGACTGTGCGTGTCGGCCGTCTCCGTGGCCGCGCTGGTGGCCTGCGGCGGCGGCGGCTCCGGACTCAAGCGCCGCACCGACGTGCCCGAGCCGGCGGTGGCCCCGCCGGCGGTTGCGCTCGGGGACCCGCCCGGCCGGATCGTCCCTCTGCCGGGTGAACCCGAGGGCCTGGCCTGGGACACCTCCACCGGCATCATCGTGGTCGCCGTCCGCAACCCGGGGGCGGTGGTCCTGGTCGACGCCACCACCGGCGCCGAGCGGGCCCGCGTCCCCTTGGGCGGCGCCGCCCGCCACCTCCAGCTGGCTGCGGCCGGGGGCCCCGTCCTCGTCCCGTCGGAGAACGACGACCGCCTGTACCGGGTGACGCTCCCCGATGGCGCGGTGTCCGCCGCCAGTCCCGTCGGCCGCCAGCCCCACGACGCCGCCCCCGCCGCCGGAGGCCGGGTCTTCGTGGGAGACGAGTTGGCCGACACGGTCCACGTGGTCGGGGCGGACGGCTCCAGCCGGGTGGTCCCCGCTCCCGCCCAGCCGGGTGGGGTCGCCTCGTCTCCCGACGGGTCGGTCGTGGTCGTCGTGGGCGTGCGCGGCCGGCGCATCGTCGCCTACTCCCCCGACGGCGACCGGCTGGGGGAGACGGACTGCGGCGTCGGACCGAGCCACGTGCGAGCCGGCGCCGCTGGCAGCGGCCTCTTCTACGTGGCCGACACCCAGGGCGACGCAGTGCTCGTGTTCCGGGCCGGGCCCGACGGCATCCGCCAGGTGGGGCGGGTGCGCACGGAGGGCGAGGCGCCCTACGGCCTGGCCTTCGACGCCGCCCGGGCCCGCCTCTACGTCACCCTGACCGGCTCCAACCAACTCCGCTCGTACGCGGTCGACGGCACCTCGCTCGTCGCCGACCGGGAATGGTCGACGCCCCGCCAGCCCAACGACGTGGCCGTCGACGGCACCAGCGGCCGGGTGGTCGTGGCCGGCACGGCCGACGGCGTGCTCCAGTTCATCGACCCCTGAGGGTGGGGCGCCCCTTCCGCAGGCGGACGGCGAGGACGCCGCCGGCGACCGCCCACACCACGCCGAGGACCAGGGTGAGGTTGAGGGTGTAGTTGTGCGGCAGCGACGTCGGGTTGTGGGCGGCCAGCCCGTAGGCCCGGACCAGCGGGTACGAGAACAGGGCGACAACGCCCGAAACCACGAGGGCGGCCGTCACCGTCGACCGGGCCCGCCCCGGCACCTTCCGGGCCAGCACCACCGCCGCCAGCAGGACGAGGGGGGCGATCACCAGGTCGTGGAGCAGCGCCCCGCCCACCACGAACCCGGCCAGCTGCGCGGGCCGGGTGTCGATGCCGTGCTGGAAGACGCCCCGCAGGCCGATGCCGATCACCACCCAGCCGACGGCGGCCGACGCCCAGAAGGCGGGCCCGGCCCGGTGAGCCTCGTGGCCGGGCGCCGTCACAGGACGGTCACCCGAGTGACCCACTTGGTCTGGAGGACGCCGGCTCGGTTGGGGGCGATCAGGCGGCAGGGAAAGCCGTGGTCGAGGGCGAGCTCGTCGCCGTCGAGATGGGTGGCCAGCAGCGTGTCCCGGTCGGCCGCCTGGCCCGGGTTGAGGGTCGACGTGCGGTAGGCCCCCCGCGGCTCCAACGACTCGACCAGGATCGTGCGGTCGGGCTCGGCCCCGGCCATGGCCAGCAGGTCACGAACCCGCACCCCCTTCCAGTCGGCCGAGTAGCTCCAGCCCTCGACACAGGCGATCGGCAGGCGGGTGTCATGGGCCGGCAGGGACAGCAGCTGGCCGCGGTCGAGCGACAGGGGCGTGGCCACCCGGCCGTCGACGACGAGCCGGTAGTCGGGCGACCGGGCCAGGTCGCGCACACCGGCGTTGGCCGAGCCCCGGTTCACCGGGTAGCCCTGGGGGCCGACGCCGGGGTCGCGCGGTGCGAGCAGGGCCAGGCGCCGCAGGGGGGAGAACGTCTGGCCGACAGTGGTGAGGGTGAGCAGGCCGGAGGCGGCGGCGACGGAGCCGAGCAGTCCCCGGCGGGTCAGTCCGGAGCCGCCGGGCTGGGCGGCGCCGTCGGCCGAGGTCCCGAGGACGGGGTCGGCCTCGGCCAACGCCGGGCGGCGGGAAGGGCGGGTCAAGGCCCGGCGGGCGATGAGCCACTTCGCCCCCACGTGGGCGATGAGGGCGCCCATGGTGACCCAGGCGATCCAGAAGTGGGAGGCGGTGAACGAGAACCGCCAGGGGTACCACTGGGCGATGTTGGCGACGCCCGAGAAGACCATGAAGATGCCGCCGCCGACGAGCGGGAGCAGCCCGATGCGCTCAACCAGGTGGCTGAACCCCTTGACCGCCGGGAGGGCCACGAACCGGGGCCACACCAACCACAGCTTGGCCACCAGGACTGGCACCGAGGCGATGCCGGCGGCCACGTGGATGCCCTCGGTGAGGCGGTAGAGCCCCGCCGGCCGGGCCGGGATCGGCAGCCACGACTGCGGGTGCTGCTGGAGGTGGGAGTACAGGCCGGTGACGAAGCAGACGGTGAACAGGATGCCGAGGGAGGCGCCCAGGTAGGCGGCCAGCCGCTCGTCCCGGAGTGACGACTGGTATGCGCCCTGGCGCAAGGGCTGGTCGGCATCGGTGGTGAGCCGGCGGACGGCCGGGGGCAGACGGTGGGAGATGCGCAGGGGCCTCACCCTAGGGGTCACGCGACGAGGGTCGCGCCGAGATCGTGACGCAGGCGGAGGTCGGCGAACCACCGTCCCGACGGCGTGCGAACCAGGTCGGCCACCTCGAAGCCGGCGGGACCGGCGACGTCGGCGACGGCGTCGGCGCCCACGATGGCCCAGTCGAAGGAAGGGCCGCCGTGGGCGCCGCCGTCGCCATCGAACCAGGCGACCACGCGGCGCCACCCCGTCCCCGGGCGCTCGACCTCGGCCAGGACCCGTCCGCCGGGACCGGTCAGCTCCCGGCACCGGGACAGCAGGCGGGTGGGGTCGCCGCCGATGCCGATGGTGCCGTCGAAGAGCAGGCACGTCGCCCATCGGCCCTCCCCCGGGACGGGGCCGAAGACGTCGGCCTCGAGGACGGCCGCCCCTCGTTGCCGGGCCAGGGCCAGGGCCGCGGGCGACGAGTCGACGCCGAGGGCCGCAACGCCCCTGGCCGCGAGGGTCACGACCAGGCGGCCGGGCCCGCAGCCGAGGTCGATGGCGGGGCCGACGACGGTGCCGAGCAGGTCGCGCTCCTCGGCGGTGGTGGGGGCGTTCCACCCGGCCCGGTCGAGGACGAGGTCCTCGCCGGTGTGGGTGCGCAGCACGAGCGGCGGCGTCGAGCGACGGGCGGCGGACGAGTGCCAGTCGGCGCCGCCTCGGGCGTGCGGCCGGAAGGGGAGGACGGCCGTCGCCGTCATCACGCCACCCGCTCGAACTCGCCGACCGGACCGGGGCCGAGGTCGCAGGCGAGGTCGCAGGCGAGGTCGCGGGCGAGGCGGGCGGTGCGGGTGTCGGGACCGGCCGCGACCACCGCGGCCAGGTCGTCGGCCGTGTCCAGGTCGACGAGGGTGGGGAGCAGGGCGACGTCGAGGCCGAGCGCCCGGAGCCGGGCCTCCTGGGCCCGACCGGTGCGGGCGGTGCTCATGGGCAGGCCCCGGAACACGGCCCCGTCCGGGCGACGGAGGCCGAGGGCCCACCACCCGCCGTCGGCGGCGTGGCCGAGGGCGGCGGAGGAGGTGTCGAGCGCGCCCAGGGCATGGTCGAGGTCGGCCGGACGCACCTGGGGCGTGTCCATCCCGATCTGCACACCGGGCCCGCCGGCCACCGCCCAGGCATGGGCCAGGCGGCGGTTGAAGCTGCCGTGGGTCTGGGCGACGACCTCGAACCCGGGCGGGAGCCAGGGGCCGGGCTCGCCGTCGAGGGCGAGCACCCGCCGGCCGGCGCCACAGGCGGCGACCGCGTCGAGGGTGTCCGCCAGCGCCGCCTCGGCCAGGGCGGCCGCCTCCCCGGGTGTGAACGGGGGGCTCAACCGGGTCTTCACCCGGCCCGGCACCGGCGCCTTGGCCATGACGAGGACGTGCATCACCGGTACCGCCGTTGGACTGCAGTCGACATCAGGCTTCTTTCTGCGAATCTGGGGATGCGTCTCTCGTGGTACGTCGCCGACCACGAGCCGAGATGAGCGAACCCGCCAACCCGACACGCGTCAGTCCGGCCTCCGCGGGGGCCGTTACAACGGGCGGTGCGGCATCATTGCGCCGGTGAAGGTCCTGGTCACCGGCGGCGCCGGGTTCATCGGCTCCCATGTGGTCGACCACCTGCTGGCCGGCGGCGCCTCCGTCCGGGTGCTCGACGACCTCCGCGCCGCCGGTCACACAGTGCCCGACCACCTCGATCCGGCGGTCGACCTCCTGGTGGGGGACGTGGCCGATCCCGCCCTGGCTGCGGCCGCCGTCACCGGCGTCGACGCCGTCTGCCACCAGGCGGCCAAGGTCGGGCTGGGCGTGGACTTCGGCGACGTGCGTGCCTACGTGGCCGACAACGACGCCGGCACCGCCTGCCTCCTGGAAGCCCTCTGGCGGCGGTCGTTCCGGGGGCGACTGGTGCTGGCCAGCAGCATGGTCGTCTACGGCGAGGGCCGCTACCGGTGCGACGAGCACGGCGACGTCCGCCCCGGCCCCCGCTCCCCCGCAGACCTCGACGCCGGCCGCTTCGAACCCCCGTGCCCTCGAGTCGGCTGCGGCCGCCCGGTGCATTGGGCCGCCGTCGACGAGGGGGCGCCGATGGACCCCCGCAACGTCTACGCCGCCACCAAGCTCCACCAGGAGCACCTCTGCCAGCTCTGGGGCCGGGAGGTGGGGGCGACGGTGGTGGCCCTCCGCTACCACAACGTCTACGGGCCCCGGATGCCGCGGGACACGCCGTACGCCGGCGTGGCCTCTCTCTTTCGCAGCGCCCTGGCCGGGGGACGGGCGCCCGAGGTTTTCGAGGACGGCGGCCAGACGCGCGACTTCGTCCACGTCGCCGACGTGGCCCGGGCCAACGTCCTCGCCCTGACCCGGTCCGACGTGGCCGCCGGCGCCTACAACATCGCCAGCGGTACGCCCCACACGGTCGGCGACCTGGCCCGGGCCCTCGCCGCCACCATTGCCCCCGACCTGACCCCGGTGGTCACCGGCCGGTGGCGGCTGGGCGACGTCCGCCACGTCGTGGCCTCGCCCGCCCGGGCCGAGGCCGCCCTCGGGTTCCGGGCCGAGGTGAGTTTCGAGGACGGGATGGCCCGCTTCGCCGGTGTCACCGACGACGCCCGGCGCTGAGCGGGGAGTGACGGCGACTCTCCGGACCCGGGGGGCAGCCGCGGGGTTCGTCGTAGCCGGCGTCGTCGGCGTCGCCCTCTCGTGGGCGATCGCCACCGGCGGCGACATCCTCGCCGGGCGGTGGGCCATCCTCGCCCGCCTGGCCGCCTGGTCGGCGGTGTGGGTGGTGGGCGTGGTGTGCGCCCTGCGCCTGCCCCGGCGGGTGGCCCTGGCCGCCGTCTTCGCCGCCGCCGTCGCCCTCCGCCTGGCCGCCCTCGCCGGTCCTCCCGTCCTCTCCGACGACCTCTACCGCTACGCGTGGGACGGACGGGTCCAGGCCGCGGGCATCGACCCCTACCGCTATCAGCCGACGTCGTCGCACGTGGCGTCGCTTCGAGAGCCCTGGCTGTGGCCCGACGCCGCCGGCTGCGCCGACCTGGGACGGGCGCCGGGGTGCTCCCGCATCAACCGGGCCACGGTGCGGACGATCTACCCGCCCCTCGCCCAGGCCTGGTTCGCCGCCGTCTACCGGATCGGTGGCGTCGGCGCCGAGCACAAGGCGTGGCAGGTGGCCGGCCTGGTGGGCGATCTCGCCCTCGTCGGCCTGCTCCCGCTCGCCCTTCGTGCCTGGGGCCGGGACGAGCGGTGGACGGCGCTGTACGCCCTCTCCCCCTTCCCCGTTGTGGAGGTGGTGAACAACGGCCACGTCGACGGCCTGGCCGCCCTGCTGGTGGTCGGCGCCCTCCTCGCCGTGGCCCGCCGCCGGCCGGGATGGGCGGGGGCGCTGATCGGCGCCGCCACCCTGGTCAAGCTCTACCCCGCCCTGCTGGTGGTGGCCCTCGCCGGCGCCGCGGTCGGGGGGCGGAAGCGGGTGCCCGACCTGGTGCGGGCGGGTGGGGCCGCGACGGCGGTGATCGTCGCCGGCTACCTGCCCCACGTGCTGGCGGTCGGGGTGAAGGTGCTGGGTTACCTGCCCGGCTATCTGAAGGAGGAGAACTACGACAGCGGCGGCCGTTTCCTGCTGGCGTCGATGCTCCATCTGCCGCGGGTGCCGGCGGCGGTGGTGGCGGCCACGGGCATGGCGACCGTCGTGGCCTGGGTGTGGAGGGCCCGGCCGTCCCCGCCCCGGGCGGCGGCGGCGCTGGTGGGCGCGCTCCTTCTGGCCACGACGCCGGTGCAGCCCTGGTACGCGGTGACCCTGCTGGCGGTCGCCACGGTGGCGGTGGCGCCGGCGTGGTCGCTGGTGGCGGCGGCCGGGTACCCCGACTTCTTCGCCGTGATCCTGGACTCGGGCCCCACCCTTGCCATCGGCCGCCTGACCTACGGCCTCGCCCTCCTCGGGGTGGTGGCCGCGGCCGTGGTCCGCCACCGCCGGCGTCGGGTCCCGACCTCGTAGGCGACACTGGGCCGGTGCCCGATGTCGTCATCCCCGTCCTGAACGAGGCGGGAGCCCTTCCCGACCTGCTCGCGGCCATGCCCGACGGCTTCACCGCCATCGTGGTCGACAACGGGTCCGATGACGGGTCGGCCGGCATCGCCCGGGCGGCCGGCGCCCGGGTCGTGGACGAGCCCCGCCGGGGGTTCGGCGCCGCCTGCTACGCCGGGCTGCTGGCGGCCGACGGGCCCGACGGCGTCGTCTGCTTCATGGACGGCGACGGCTCGTTCGACCCCGCCGACCTCCGTCGGGTGGCCGGTCCCGTCCTCGACGGGCGGGCCGATCTCGTCCTCGGCGCCCGCTCGCCCACCCGCCGGGGGGCGTGGCCGGCCCACGCCCGGCTGGCCAACAAGGTCCTGGTGGTGGAGATCCGGCGGCGGACGGGGGTTCGCCTCCGGGACCTCGGGCCCATGCGGGCCGCCCGCCGGGACGCGCTCCTCGCCCTCGGCGTCGAGGACCGCCGCTTCGGGTGGCCGCTGGAGATGGTGCTGCGGGCGGCCGCGGGCGGGTGGCGGGTGGAGGAGGTGGCGGTTCCTTACTCGCCCCGGGTGGGGAAATCCAAGGTGACGGGAACGGTGCGGGGCACCATCCGGGCCGTCGCCGACATGAGCCGGGTGCTGAAGGACGGCGTTCGCTGATCCGCACGGGGGACCGGCGACGTAGACCGGTCAATCCCCAAGAGAGAGAAAGAGACCCCGTGCGAATTCGATCCAAAGCATCCGCCGCAGCCGTCCTGGCCACCCTCGCCCTGGTGGGCGCCGCCTGTGGGAAGGACGCCTCGTCGAGCTCGTCCGGCTCCACCTCGGGCGCCACCGACATGGTCACCGCCATCCCCAGCCTGTC
>Ga0105245_10001009_pt1 | contig 25547 bp, 23 predicted proteins | sample KBSM54metaG_FD_81523 | JGI IMG/M metagenome (GOLD analysis project Ga0105245, IMG submission 81523) | Miscanthus rhizosphere microbial communities from Kellogg Biological Station, Michigan, USA - KBS M5-4 metaG | ecosystem: Host-associated > Plants > Roots > Rhizosphere > Soil | place...
GCCGTCGACGACGACGATCCGCTTGCTCCCCATGCCGCGCGCCATGATCAAGCTCGGCAGAACAAAGGCCGCAGCCATCAAGAGCGGCAGCAGGATGGTCATGATGATGAACATCTTCCGCCGCACGGCCTGCAGGTATTCGCGCTTGAGAATCGCCAGGAGTTTGTTCATGCGGCGAGCATTATGGCGCGCCCCACGACAACCATTTCAAGAGAATGCCGAGGTCGCGTGGGTCGCCGCCGGGATGAACCTTCGCTTCGTTGAAGACCTGACTCGTATCGAGCTCCAACACGTTCGGCGCTCCATTCGCCGCCGCCTCCACCTCATACGCCTTCGTCATATGCGCTTCGGACGGTTGGAAACGATCGATGATCGCGCCGTTCAACGTGATCGTGAGCGTCGGCGGCGCCGGCATCAACTCATCAGGAATGTCGAACGTCAGGTGAAGCGCCGACTTTCCGCTGCGCGGCGGAAGCTGCGTCACGGAGTGACGTCCCATCCATCGCGATTCGTCCGTCGCGTTTCGCTCGGCCATGGACCAGCCGGACACGAACTGCGGCGGCGCACCCATCGGCTCGAGCGCGGCGTCGAAGTAATGACGGCGTGCGATGTTCCAAAGGCGGCCGCGCTCTCGCGAGAAAGACCAGCCGACCGGCTTCTCGACGTCGATCTCGGTGAGCAGGAACGGCCGCCGCGACGGCGTCGCGACCGGCAACGCGCGCTCTCCCTCGACGCGAATATGCGGAAAGTACGGGACGAAGTATTCGAGGAACGGCGACATCGAAAAGCCGACGTACAGCTGATCGCGACGCGGATCGACGTGCTCTTTCACGGCGAGCGTCGCCGCAACCGACGGCGCGACGTCGGTACGCACGCGCGTGAGCTCGGGCGCCGTCCAGCCGATGAAGAGCGCGATGACGATCGCGCCGATGAGCGGCTCGAGCAAATCGCGGCGCTTCCACGACGTGCGCGCGATGCCGTCGGCGCCGAGGATCGCGAACATCGGACAGTAGCCGATGGAGAAGCGCGTGATGCTGTAACGGTCGAGCATCAGCCACGCGGAGATCGCCACCGGCAGGAACGCGAGCGCGAGGTAGAGCACGCGGCGATCGCGCGAGCGGATCGCGCCGGCGATCGAGATCACCGCGAAGATCGACATGATCGCGTTCATCAACTGCCACTGATAGATCTTGATGAAGAAGCGATCGAAGAGACGCCACAACGGCGGGCGATCGGGACTGTGAAACGAATCGACGCGCGAGATGTACGCGCCGTGCGTACGCACGGCAGTGATGTAGTCGTTCCACGATCCGGTGGCGACGACCGCGGAGCCGAAGGCGAGAGCGCTGATCGTCGCGCCGACGAACGCGGCGAAGACGACGTCGCGCCAGTTTGCTCGCCAGCGATACCACGTCGCCAGCGCGCCAGGAAAGAGTCCGATCAGAAAGTTCTGCGGACGGATTCCGATCGCCAGCGCGAGCAGAAACGTCCCGAGCAGATACGCGTTCGCATCGCGGCATCCGCGGAAGAGCATGGCCACGGCGAAGACGACGAGAACGATCGACGGCACGTCGCTGAACGCCGTCCCGCCGAAGAACCAGACGTTCGGGAAGAATGCGCAGAGCGCGCCGGCGATCACCGACGTCGTGAATCGAAACCGCAGCTCGCGCGCGAGAAGATAGATCGCCGGAAAGAGCAGGATGCCGGCGATGAGGTTGATCGATTGCAGCGCGCGAAAGTCGTCATGCGTGAAGAAGCGCATGACTTTCGCCGCGAAGATGTAGACGGGGAATCCGGGTGGATGCGGATGATGATTCGTGACGTCGTACGAGCGCATGCCGAGGCAGAAGAGCGCTTCGTCCCAGTCCCAGAGCGTGCGCGCGCGCGCCATGAAGCGCGTGGCCGCGCAGAGGATCGCGACGATCCAGAAAATGATGCGCTGCTTGGAGTTCGCAGGCTCCAGGTCGGGGGCCGCCACTCTCACCGCGAATACGTCTCGTAAAACTTCCCGCCTCGCGCGACGAGGCGCTGGAGCGGTTCGCTCGCTTTGAAGCGTGGGCCGACGCGGTCCGCCAATTCGTCGAGACGCGCGACGATGTACGGCAGTCCAAGAGAGTCGGCGTAACGCAGCAGACCGCCGCGAAACGGAGGAAAGCCGGTGCCCATGATCATGGCCAGGTCGAGCTCCGCGGCCGAGGCAACGATCTTCTCGTCAAGGATCAGCGCCGCTTCGTTGATCATCGCGAGCAGCATCCGCTCGCTGGCGATGCGCGCGTCAGCCGGTTTCGGCGACGAGACGCCGAGCACTTTGTAGACGCTCGAATCCGGTCCCTGCCGCTTGCCGTCCTTGTAAACGTAAAGTCCTTTGCCGTTTTTCTTGCCGTGCCGTCCGTCGGCGTAGAGCTTCTCGACGACCGTCGATTTCTCCATGCGCGCGCCGAATGCCGCGCTGAGAATGCCGGCGACTTTTGCGGCGACGTCGATGCCGACTTCGTCGAGGAGCGCCATCGGACCCATCGGCATCCCGAAGTCGACCATCGCCTTGTCGAGCGACTCGATCGTGTTCCCTTCTTCGAGCAGGAACCCCGATTCATTCATGTAGGGACCGAGGATGCGATTGACGACGAAGCCGGGACCGTCGTTGCAGTAGACGACCGTCTTGCCGAGCTTGCGGGCGAGGTTCGCGACGGTGGCCGCGGCAATGTCCGACGTGTGCTTGCCGCGGATCACTTCGACGAGCGGCATGCGATCGACCGGATTGAAGAAGTGCATGCCGACGACGTTCTCGGGACGGTCCGCCTCTTTGGCGATGTCGGTGATGGGGATCGTCGAGGTATTCGTCGCGAAGATCGCGCCGTCTTTCGAAACTGCTTCGAACTCTTTCAGCACCTGTCGCTTGATGCCGACGTTCTCGACGACCGCTTCGATGACGACGTCGGCGCGCGGAAAGCCAGTCCAGTCGGTCGTCGTGGTGATGCGCGCGAGCTTGCGCTGCATCTCCCCTTTCGTCATGCGGCGGCGGTCGACTTTCTTCTTCCAGACTTTTGCCGCTGCACGCAGTCCGCCGGCGAGCGCGTTCCAGTTGATGTCGCGCATGCGCACCGACGATTCCGTCTTGTCGGAGACGATTTGAGCGATGCCGCCGCCCATGATTCCGGCGCCGAGAACGCCGACGTAATCGATGCTGCGCGGCGTCGCGGCGACGCGGTCTTTCTTCGATTCCTCCATGAGGAAGAAGAGGCGCACGAGGTTCTGAGCGACGTCGCCCATGATCAACGGCACGACTTCATCGACTTCGCGCGCGAGGCCTTTGTCGACATTCGTGGCCAGTCCGTACTCCATGACGTCGATGGCTTTCAGCGGCGCGGGATATTGTCCCTGCGTCTTCTCCATCACCGCTTTGCGCGCCTTGCCGAAGATGAATTTGCGCGTGGCGGGATTGCCGTCGACGATGAACTTCGTCCGCGTGCCACCTTTGCGCTTGCCGCGCTCGGTGAAGCGGCGGGCGACGTCGAGGAGAATGCCGCGCTCGACGACTTCGTCGACGAGTCCGATTTTCTTCGCGCGCCGTCCATCGAGCTGCTTGCCGTTCAGGACGATGTCGAGTGCCGCCGGAAGGCCGACCAGGCGCGGAAGCTTCGTCGTTCCGCCCCACGCCGGGAAGATGCCGAGGTTGACTTCGGGGAGACCGATCTTGGCTTTGGGATCGTCGGACATCACGCGCCAGTCGCACGACAGCGCGAGCTCGCATCCGCCGCCGAGGCAGGCGCCATTGATGGCGGCGACTTTCACTTGCTTCAGTTTCGAAAAGCGATGAAGCGCCTGCTGTCCGAAGCGCGTGTACTCCTTCGCCTGCTCGGGACTCGTCGCCTTCGTGAATTCGCTGACGTCGGCGCCGGCGATGAAGATCGAAGGCTTGCCCGACGCGACGATGATGCGCGTGATGTCGTTGGAGCGTTCGAAGTCGTCGACGATCGACGCGAACTCCTGCATCACCCACGACGAGAACTTGTTCACCTTCTCGCCGGGCAGGTCGAACCAGAGGATGGCCAGATCGTCGTGACGTTCGATGTGGAAGGCGCGCTCGAGGGTCGGTTGTGCTTTCGATTCAGGGATTGAGGTCATGCCTGTGCTCGTTCGCGCTCGTCCTCTAGATCATCGGCGTACATGTCGTCGATCATCGGCTTGTAGCGTTTGTCGATCATCTTTCGCTTCACTTTGAGCGAAGGCGTGATCTCGTCGTTGTCGATCGTGAAGTCGTTCGGAAGCAGCGTGAAGCGGCGGATCTTCTCCTGCCGGTCGAGGTTCTTGTTGAACCGATCGAGCTCACTCTGAAACAGCTGTTTCACCTTCGTGTCGCCCACCAGCTCTTCGTGATTCTTGAACTGCACGCCCATCGCCGTGGCGTCGCGCTCGAGCTTCTCGAAGTTCGGGACGATCAGCGCGGTGAGGAACTTGCGGCGGTCGCCAATGAGAACCGGCGTGCCGATGTACGGCGAGCTTTTCAGCAGCGCCTCGAGTGGTTGCGGCGCGATGTTCTTGCCGTACGCGTTGATGATGATGTCTTTCTTGCGGTCGGTGATCTTCAGGAAGCCGTCTTCCATCACGCCGATGTCGCCGGTGTGGAACCAGCCCTCTTCGTCGATGGCCTGTCGCGTGGCGTCTTCGTTGTTCCAATAGCCCTTCATGATGTGCGGGCCGCGCGAGAGGATCTCGCCGTCTTCGGCGATCTTGACTTCGACGCCGGGGATGAGCGGGCCGACGCAACCGATGCGGCGTCGATCGGGCGTGTTGACGGAAATGACTGGCGACGTTTCGGTGAGTCCGTAGCCTTCGAGGATCTCCAGTCCGGCGCCGATGAAGAACGCCGCGAGCTCGGGCGACAGCGGCGCGCCGCCGGAGAGGACGTACTTCACGCGTCCGCCGAGGCGCTCGAGGATTTTCTTGAAGACGAGTTTGTCGGCGATCGCGGATCGGATGGCGAGTCCGAACGGCATCGACGTTCCGTTGACGCGATACGGGAGGCGCTCTTCGGCGATCTTCAGCGCCCAGCGGAAAATCTTCTGCTTCGTGGCCGGCTGCGTCGCGACGTTGTCCAGGATCTTCGCGCGCATCTTCTCGAAGAGGCGAGGCACAGCGGCGAAGACATCCGGCTTGATCTCCTGCAGGTTCTCGCCGACTTTCACGACGCTCTCGGCGTACGCGATGACGGCCCCTTTGTAGAGGTAGGAGTAGTCGGCGGTGCGCTCGAGGATGTGCGAGAGCGGCAGGATCGACACCGCCACCCAGCCCTCCTGCAGCCGGAGGACTTCGGTGACCGCGGCGACGTTGCTGGCGATGTTGCCGTGCGTCAGCATCGCGCCTTTCGGATTGCCGGTCGTGCCCGATGTGTAGACGAGCGTGGCGAGATCGTTCGGCTTGCGCGAGGTGCGCAACTCGTCGAATCGCGCACGTCCGTTCTTGCGTTCTTCTTCGCGTCCGCTCTCGACGACCTGCTTGAACGAGAGCACGCCGGGCGGCATGGTCTCGTTCGGCGGATCGAAGACGATGATGTTGTTGACGCTCGGACAGTGCGAGCGGATCTCGAGGAGCTTGTGCAGCTGTTCGTCGGTCGAGCAGGCGACGCCGACGCATCCGGCGTCGTTGAGGATGTACTCGATCTGCCAGCCGAGAAGCGTCGGGTAGACCGGAACGGTGATTCCGGCGGCGCAGAGGATGGCGAAGTCCGACATCGACCACTCCGGACGATTCTCGGCGAGGATGCCGAAGCGATCGCCCGGCTTGATGCCGAGTAGCCGCAGGCCCGTCGAGAACCAGCGGACGGTGTCGCGGAATTCATCGAGAGAGACGTCGACCCATCGACCGCCCTGCTTCGATTTCATGACCACCGGCCGCGCGATGTCGCACGTCGTGGCGTAGATGTCCGTGAGAGTTTGAATCGGCATCCGGCCCCCCTGAATGCTGAGGCGCCAGATCATAGCCGACTTGCTAGGCTGTGACCGACTCCGCGCCCACTTGATCGATGAAAATCTTCTCCAGGGACGGCGTGCCGAGCTCGAAACGGCGGATGCGGATCTTCCCCATCGACGCTTCGAGGATCTGATGCGCATCGGCGCCGTCCGCGAGCGTGAGCTCCGCGGAGTTGTTGGCGATGTTCGACTTCGTCACGTGCGGCAGCGCCGCCAGGAACTCGCCGTCGCCTTCGAACTCGAGGTGGAGCGTGTTCTTGCCGAAGGATTCGCGCACATGCTCGAGATCCCCCTGCAACACCACCTTTCCTCGGTGGATCAGGATGATGTCGTCGGCCATCTTCTCCGCTTCGTCCATCATGTGCGTCGACAGAAGAATTGTTCGTCCTTCCTGCTTCAACTCGAGGAGAAGCGCGCGAACGATCTGCATGTTGACCGGATCGAGGCCCGACTGCGGCTCGTCGAGGATGATGAGCTCCGGCTCATGCAGAAGCGTGCCGATCAGCTGCACTTTCTGCTGATTGCCTTTCGACAGCTCTTCCACTTTTGCGTCGCGCTTCTCGCCGAGCTCGAAGCGGTCGAGCCAGTGGTCGATGCGCGGACGGACATCCGCCGGCTTGCGGCCTTTGATCTCCGCAAAGAAGAGAAGGTGCTCGATGACCTTCATCTGCTTGTAGAGTCCCCGCTCTTCCGGCAGATAGCCGAGCTGATCGCGAAAGCTTCCCCCCGCCCCGCCGCCCAGCCAGTCGACAGACCCGGTGTCCGGCATGAAGATGCCGGTAATCATCCGGATCGTCGTGGTCTTACCGGCGCCGTTGCGCCCCAGGAGCCCCGTGATCGTCCCGCTGCGGACGGTGAACGAGACCCCGTCCACCGCCCGCACGTCCCCAAACACCTTGACCACATCCCGAACCGACAGAATGTCTGCCATACGCGAAGCGTCCTCCTTGGACGTGCGCGTATTCTACGGGCAGGGGGAACCGCAAGGTTTGGGGGGAGCGACGGTATCGTCGAAGAGCCTTGGCAACGTCGGACGGGGAAGCCTCTTAATCAGTCGGACAATTCGGTCGCGAATCTCGACCGGGTCCTTTTGATCTGATTCTCGCGAAGCCAAGACTGCGGATTGCGCAGTGAGGCACGTCAGCAAGACAGCACAAGCCGAGAATTTGGATACAACTGTCATATCGCCCTCCTAAGGTTTGGAGGGCGCGCCCATACGTAGGAGTGACGGCCAAGGACGAATCCCTACCTTGAGATTCGCTCTTGGCCTCCTACGAAGAGGGCGGGAGAGCAAGAACAATCGCTTCGCCGGAGAGGAATCGTCTAACTTCACGCACGGTTGCTGGCGTCGTCCGTCTCTGACGCGCGCTCTCGTGCAAATAACCGAATGCGGTAAGAACGCGCTCGGTCATGCTCAGACCACCTCGAGTATAGAAGTCGATAGCACGCCGGCACACGACCTCGACTGATGAATGGCGGCCACTTTGTAGATACAGCTCGGCAAGATTAAGACCTACCTGCACAGCCTCGGAGTACAGACCAAGAGCTTCAAAACTCTTCGAGAGCTGAAGTAACGCCTTCTCGGCCTGATCACCAGCGCCAACGCGGCTTAGGAGGATCGCTATGCTCCATTGGATGAGCAACTCATTACAGTTGCTGTCACCGTTTGCAAATCTCGCTTGTGTAAAGTATGTGATCGCCGCTTCTTCATCCCCTAGGTCGCGATGTATTGCCGCAACGGTTATGAACAGGCGACTCTGAGTATCAGCGTCGACAGCATCTAGAGCGCTCAAAGCAAGTAGATCATTCAACGCCTCGTGACTGGAGCCGCTCTTCCACTTCGCTTGCGCCGAAGCTAGGGCGGCTGACACCATTCTGTTGGTATCGCCGTGACTCCGGAACGTTGAGACGCTGCGTTCCGCAATTCTCGAAGCGGACCGGAATGACTCAAAGGACCGTTCGAGCACGGCACGCGCGATTCCAAGTCTTGCGATATCGTAGTCAGCGACAACTACCTCACTTAGAATCTGGTTTGAAACGTTGAGAGCGCGTGTTGATTCCGCAAAATGCGAGCAGCGGTAGAGGCAATACCCCCTATCCCGCCACGCGTTCCCCCTCAACTTCATCACCGTATCCGACGGGTACATCTTCGGATCCAGCTTGTCGGCGATCTCCGTCGCCAGCGCGGAGATCTCCAGCGCGTCGGGGGGCATTACGTCGATCGCTTTGTCGCTGGCTTCCATCAGCGCGCGGACGACGCCGGCGGTGCGGTACTTCTCGTTCGCCAGCAAGCGGGGCATCCACTCTTCTCGGGGGCCGGCGAGGAGCTCGGCGACGAGCGGGGTGGCGGCTTCGTCCTCGGCTCGCATCGCGCTTGCGAAGGACTGGAGGTTGGCGATCGTTTGGCGGTTTGGTTCTTCGTTGAGCGGGCGGAAGTTCCAGACCGAGTTGTCGCCGAGGGACGACGTCACGGCCTGGTACTCCTCGAACGACGCGCGGCAATCGGCGCACTCGGCGATGTGCGGATCGTCGGGTGTGTCGAGGAGCGCGATCAACGCATCGTCGTCGTAGTGCGCGTTCATCGGTGCACCACCGTGATGCTGTTGTAGATCTCTCGTGCGCGCTTGAGGCAGTTGTGAATCAGCTTCTCGGCGTAGCGGTTCGTCGTCTCCATCTCCTTCGCCACATCGCCTGCCGAGCGGCCGTCGAAGTAGTGGAGGCGGAGCGTCTCGCGACACTTCGGATGCATGTAGCCGAGGACTTTTTGCACGGTCATCTGCATCGCGAACTTGTCGGCGAGGCTGTGCGTGCCGGGATCGGACTGATTGTCGTAGTCGTCGGGCAGCGGCTCGACGCGGCCGACCGAACGCCAATGATGCCGGCTGGCGTTGCACATCGCGGCGACGAGCCACGCGCGCACGTTCTCGATGCGCGTCTGCGTCTGGAGGAACGACAGGAAGACTTCCTGGATCAGGTTCTCCGCTTCCGACTGCTCGATCTGAAACTTGCGGCAGGCGACGAAGAGGAGCAACTGACGGTGCTCGATGTAGAGCACTTCGATTTCCGTATTCGAGAGCTGTTTCGGATCGACGGGTCGCGACTTCGGTGCTGTGCGGCGCTGCGGCTGCGGTCCTGCCGGTTCGGCCGCGGGCGGAGTCACCCCGGCGGCTGAAGCGGAAACTTCAAGTGTCTCTTGATCGAGCACGGAAGCCTTTCGTTCGTTCGCGACGCGCCGATGCGGATTTATGGATTTGGTTAGACCCATATCAACTTACCACGAAACCGATTCGGCGGCGCGCATTCGAACGACGAAAGCGAGGCTGAACGACCGCAGCGGCCGGAACGATTCCGTGTGATTTCCGTTTGTATGGATATCATCGCACGATTCGAGGCTTGGATGCTATCCTCCGCCGCTTGATGAATCCGACGCAAACTCGCGCCGCCGTCGATCAGCTCTGGGACTCCTCGATCGTGCCGGCGCTCCAGCAGTACATCCGCATTCCGAACCAATCGCCACTCTACGATCCGGAGTGGCGCGCCAACGGCCACATGCATCGTGCCGTTGAGCTCGCGCGGCGCTGGGTCGAGCAGCAGAACATCCCCGGACTCACCATCGAGGTCAAGGAAATCGAAGGCCGCACGCCCGTCATCTTCATGGAGATCGAAGGCGACGCGGCGTCGACCGTGCTCATGTACGGACATCTCGACAAGCAGCCGGCGATGATCGGATGGGAAGAGGGACTCGGGCCGTGGACGCCGGTCCTCCGCGACGGAAAGCTTTACGGCCGCGGCGGCGCCGACGACGGCTACGCGATCTTCGCCACCATCGCCGCCATCCGCGCGCTGAAGGATCAGAACATCGCGCACTCGCGCATCGTCGTCATCATCGAATGCTGCGAAGAGAGCGGGTCGATCGATCTGCCCGCGTACATCGACATGCTCGCCGACCAGATCGGCACTCCACGCCTGGTAGTTTGTCTTGACAGCGGCTGCGGCAATTACGACCAGCTTTGGATGACGACATCGCTCCGCGGATCGATCGTCGGCAACCTCACCGTCGAAGTGCTCACCGAAGGCGTGCACTCCGGCGACGCGAGTGGCATCGTCCCCTCGAGCTTTCGCATTCTGCGCATTCTTCTCGATCGGCTCGAAGACGCAAACACCGGCGACATCATCCCGAAGTGGCTCTCGATCGAAGTCCCCGAGAATCGCCTCGCCGAAGCCCGCGCCACCGCCCGTGTTCTCGGCGACGACATCTGGAACAAGTTCCCTTTCGCAGGCGGCACGCAGCCCATCACGAAGGATCCCGTCGAACTACTTTTGAATCGCACGTGGCGTCCCGCGCTTGCGTACACCGGACAAGGCGGCCTGCCCGATCTCGTTCAAGGCGGCAACGTGCTGCGGCCGAAGACGTCGATCAAACTCTCGCTGCGCATTCCGCCGACGCTCGACGCGACCGACATCGATCGGCGCTTGAAAGAGCTGCTCGAAAGCGACCCACCCTACGGCGCGAAAGTCGAGTTCGAGCCGGAGAAAGGCGGCGCCGGATGGGAAGCGCCGATCGTCGCGCCGTGGCTCGAAGAATCCGTTGAGCGCGCGTCGAAGGCGTACTTCGGCAAAGGCGCCATGACGTTCGGCGAAGGCGGTTCGATCCCGTTCATGGGAATGCTCGGCGTCCGTTATCCCGAGGCGCAGTTCCTCATCACCGGCGTCCTCGGCCCGCACAGCAATGCGCACGGACCGAATGAGTTCCTCCACATCGGCACCGCGAAGAACGTGACCTCGTGCGTCGCCCAGGTGCTGGCGGACGAGCACGCGTCGCGCTAAGCGTGACCGCCTGCGTACTTTTTCTCGCCCGCTTCGACGCGCACCGGTAGTCGATTCTGCGACGGCGGTAGCGGGCACGTTGCGTAAGGCGTGAACGTGCACGGCGGGTTGTACGCCTTGTTGAAATCGATCACCGTCTTCCCATCTTTCGCCGGCGGCGCGTAGACGTAGCGCGCGGCGGCGTACGTCTCCTTCCCGCTCGTCTGATCCTTGAAGATGATGAAGTAGTCGGTCTCGCCTTGCTCGAGGATCGGCTCGATGCGGTACTCCTTTCCATCGACGGTGAAGACCAACTCGCCCGGCGCGACTTCGTCGGTGACCATGCCGAGGACGTTGGTGATGGCGACGTGCTTGGGTGGGGAGAAAGGCTCGAAGCGCGCTTCGACGCGCCATTTTGGATTGACGTCGAAGTATTCGAGACCTTTGAAATCGCGGCGCGCTTCCGCGTTCGTATCGCGGACGCGCAGTCCGAACTTGTCGGCACGCTTGATCACGTTGAACTTCGTCGTGCCGCTTTGCACGATCGTCGGACCTTTCGCATTCGTGTCATCGAGAAGGGCGACCGGCTTCGTCACCGGTTTGCCGTCGATCGTCAGCTTTGCGTTCGGTGCGAGCGTGACGACGCCGTCCTTCAGATCGGCCGTCGCGCCGACCGCCGGGTTCTCGATCTTGTTCGATCCCGGGTCCAGCCATTGAAGGCCGGTGAGCGTGAGCCAGCTGTCGTCGGCGAGGAGTCTCGTTCGACGATGTTCACGCCATTGCATGATTTCTTGTTGATACTTGTTGTCGGCAGCGACAGGAAGTGTCTTTTCCGCAGCCGGTTTGCAGGCCAGGACGAGGAGAGCGAGTACGAACATCCGTTTCATCAGCGAAAGGATACGACGTCATCCGTCGACAAACGGTTTCGAAACGGATGCGAGCGGTGTCCAATCGAGCGTGGCCAGAGTGGCGCCCTTCCCGACTTCCGCAGCGCGCGAAGACGTGATTGTCGGGTGGGATCAGGAGCGCCGAATGCTCGAGGCCGTTCGCAGCGGCGACCGCGCCGCGGCGGAGGAGATGGTTGAACGTACGTACTCGGCAGTGTTCGCATCGCTGTTTCGCCTCTGCGGCGACAGCGATCTCGCCGCCGATCTGACGCAGGAAACGTTTCAGAAGGCTTGGGCAGCACTGCCGAATTTTGATGGGAGGTCGCAACTCTTCACCTGGCTTTACCGTATCGCTTACACGACGTTCTTGAATTACATCCGGCGTCCGCGCCGCGTCACGTCGCTCGATGATCCAGATACACCAGACGTCAGCGACTCCACTCCCCGAGTGGACGACGTGCTCGCAGATCGCGAAGAAGGAGAGCGGCTTCGTGCCGCGGTGCTGCAACTGCCGGAAGATCTTCGGTTCACGGTGACCGCGCATTTCTGGGGCGGTCTGGCGGTGAAGGAGATCGCGGAAATCGAGGAGATCACGACCGTGGCGATTCGCAAGCGTCTCCACAAGGCGTTTTCGATCCTCGAGACGATGCTCCATGAGGAAGTACGATGACTTCGAAACGAAAAGCTGATCTGCAGAGAAAGTTGTCGATGGTTTCGGTGCCGAAACCGCCGGCAGGTCTCGCTGATCGGATCAAAAATGACATCCCCGAATACCTCGGCACCAAACGAGAGCGCGAACGGTTTACGAAATCGATCGCCTTCGATCTGCGGGTGGCCGCCTCGGTCATCCTGCTCGTTGCCTCGACCGTGTTCTGTTTGCAGCTCTTCATGCACTCGTCGCCGGAAAGCGCGATGAATGAAAAGCGGATGGCCGCTTCGTCACCCATCGCCGAGCTCGCACGCGCCGACAAAAAGTCCGACGTGTTGTCGAACGCCACGCCGCCGCCGCTTCGCCAGCCGGTGATCGCACCGAACGCGCCGCCGATGACGCGCGAGCCGGTCGCGAACATCGCACCGCCTCCGTCAATCGCAGAACGAATCGTGCTGCATCGCAACGTCAGCGAAACGACCGTTGCGGCGCCGCCACCTCCACCGCCAGCACCGGCGGAGAGTGCTCCGGTATGGACCTTTGCCGACAACGCGGTCGCCGGTAACGCGATCGCGGCCGATGCACGCGACGAGAAGAAGCTCGAGAAGGAAAAAGACTTCGTCAGAACCCTGAAGGCGAACGAGCCGGTCGCGGAAACCGTCGTCGTTACCGCGTCCGCGCCCGCCGTTGCTCCGGCGCCGGTGCCCCTGCCGACGGCGATGGGCGCAATGACGGATCGCATCGTCGCCGCGAAAACGCAGGCGACTTCGATGGAAGTCGTGCGCTCCGCGCAGGCCGCCGATCTCGATCTCGCCGCGCGCGACTCCGTTTTCGGCATCTCGGTCAACGACGGCGCATTCGGTCGCGTGAAGGACGCGATCGAGCGCGGCGAGCGTCCGGCAAACGTCGACGTCGAAGGACTCGTCAACTACTTCGCCGGTCCCGCGTCGCGGTCGCCGCGCGAGGTTTCGCTCGAAGTGGAAGGCTCTCCCGCGCCGGTGAACGAAGGCGAGCGCACGGTGTTCGTGCGCTACACGGTCGACACCGCGCGCGACGAGTTCGCGCACGCATCGGTCCCGCCAATTGCGACCAACGCGCATGTCGAGATCGAATTCGATCCGCGCGCGGTCGCCTCTTACCGCCGCGTCGGCGGCGAGCCGAAGACGGACCTGTTCGAGCCATCGTTGCTGAAGAACGTCTCCGTCACCGCGCTGTATGCGGTCACGCTCAAGTCGAACGTCACCAATCTCACGCCGCTCGCGACGATCACGCTTCACTACAACAGCGTGACGAACGGTCGCGTGCGACTGCAGACACGAACGCTGCGCGTCGGCGATGTAGCTCGCCCGTGGGCGCGCGCGTCGCGTCGGCATCGTCTTGCGTCGCTCGGTGCGGTGTGGGGCGAGAAGATGAAGTTGTCGTCGCCGAGTGGTGCGGACGTCGTGCGCCGCGCAGAGGAACTTTCGAAACAGGAACCGACCGACGAGCGCGCGAAAGAGCTCGCGACGCTGGCGAATGCTTCGTCGCGCTAGCGCTTGCGCCCGCCGCCGAAGTTGCGGACCGACTGGAAGTGGACGTTGAAGTAGTTGGCGGCCGCGCGCATCGCGCGGCCGACCAGCCACACGTCCTTGCTCGGAATCGCTTCCAGCGCGCCGCGCATCTGCGGCGGCAACTTGCTGCGACAACTGCGGCAAAGCGCGTTGCCGACGGTCTTATTCAGATCGCAGCGCGGACATCGCGCTTTTCTAGCAAGGCGGCTGACGTCGTCGTTCGTATACACCATGGGCAGGGGCCTCTCTCGCCGGCGCATCGATTCTCGCACACTTGATACGAACGAGCATCGCCGAACGTCGCGTTGAAATAGAATCCGCGCGCGAAAAAACGGAGGACCTCCATGGGTCAGCGCGTCGACTTTCCATCGAACGGCCACACCTGCAGCGGATATCTCGCCACTCCATCGTCGGGAAAAGGTCCGGCCGTCATCGTCATTCAGGAATGGTGGGGACTCGTCTCGCACATCGAGGATCTCGTCGAGCGATTCGCACGCGAAGGATTCATCGCCATCGCGCCCGATCTCTATCACGGCAAGACGACGAAGTCGCCGGACGAAGCGGGCAAGATGCTGATGGAGCTCGACGCGGACCGCGCGCAGAAAGAGATCGCCGGCGCCGGCGCGTATCTGCTGCAGCGTCCCGAATGTTCCTCGAAGACATTCGGCGTCGCCGGATTCTGCATGGGCGGCGCGCTCGCGAAATACGAGGCGACGAAAGATCCGAACGTCGGCGCCGCGGTGAGCTTCTACGGCGGATTCAAGAAGGTGAGCTTCGACTGGGAGAACCTGCACGCGCCGATTCTTCTCATTGCCGGCGAGAACGACAAAGGCGTCTCCGCCGACGGCGAGCGCGCCCTCGGCGACAAGCTGAAGTCGATGGGCAAGGACGCGACGGTGATCACGTATCCGAACGCCGATCACGCGTTCTTCAACGACACGCGCCCGGAGGTCTACAACGAGAGTGCGTCGCGCGACGCGTGGCAGAAGACGCTGGAGTTCTTCCGCGCGAACGTGAAGTGACCGCGCTTCGCATTGCGATCTTCGTCGTCGCGATCGCATTCTGTCTGACGCCGTGGGCATCGCCTCCGATCGCGCTCGCGATCGGACTCGCCATCGCGCTCACGATCGGACAGCCGTTGCCGCGCAAGACGACGTCGCGCGCGACAAAGATCCTGCTGCAAGCGTCGGTCGTCGGCCTCGGCTTCGGCGCGAATCTTCACTCGATCATCGAAGCGGGACGCGAGGGCATCCTCTTCACCATCGCCACCATCGCCGGCACGCTGATCCTCGGCTTTTTCCTCGGCAGAGCACTGCGCGTCGAACGAACGACGGCACACCTGATCTCGTCCGGCACCGCGATCTGCGGCGGCAGCGCCATCGCCGCTGTCGGTCCCGTCCTCGGCGCGACCGATGAAGAGATGTCCGTGTCGCTCGGCACCGTCTTCATTCTGAATTCGATCGCGCTCTTCATCTTCCCGCCGATCGGACACGCGCTGGCGATGTCGCAACGCCAGTTCGGAATCTGGGCCGCGATCGCGATTCACGACACGAGCTCGGTCGTCGGCGCCGCGCAACGATTCGGATTCGAGGCGCAGCGCATCGCCACGACGGTGAAGCTGACGCGCGCGTTGTGGATCGTGCCGTTGACGCTCGCAACCGCCGCAGCGTTTCGAAAGCGATCGACCAGCGTCGCGATCCCATGGTTCATCGGGCTCTACGTCGTGGCGTCGGTGATGCTCACCTACGCGCTCGTGCCGTTGTGGCTGTGCGCGAAACTGGTGATGCTTGCGCGCATCGGATTGACGGTGACGCTCTTCCTGATCGGTGCGAGCCTTTCGCGGAGTGCCATCGCTGCCGTCGGCGCGCGTCCGCTCGTCCTCGGCGTCCTGTTGTGGATCGCGATCTCGGCCGCGTCGCTCTGGAGCGTGCTCACTCTCGTTCGATGAGCAAGTCTCCGGAGTAGAAACTCCGCCCGCGGTCTTCGCGTCCGAACGCGAGGATGATCGCCAGTGTCACGATCACGACGATCTCGTAACCCGCCATCGCCCACGAATAGCCGAAGCGTTTGCTCAGCGCGTGCTGAATCGAATTCGTCGGCGCGGCGAAGAAGATGCCGAGTTGATACGCGAGTCCCGGCATCAGCCCGCGCGCGGAATCGGGCGCGAGCTCGTTGAGATGCACTGGGATGATTCCCCACGCTCCCTGTACGCCCATCTGCATCACGAACGCGGCGATCGCGAGCACCACGATCGTTTTTCCGAACGCCCAGAACGGAATCAGACAAAGCGACAGCGCGATCGCGCCCATCATCGCGTAGCGCCTTCCGATCTTCTGCGAGAGATGTCCGAAGATGATCGCGCCGACGACGGCACCGACGTTCGCGATGATCAACACGATCGGCACCGTCTTCTCCGCGATGCCGCGATCGTGTTTCAGAAAATCGGGGAAGAGATCCTGCGTGCCGTGCGAGAGAAACATCATGAACGTCATCAGCAGGACGAGGTATGCGAAACTCTTCGCCTGTCCGGCGACGATGCGTCCGATCGCGCTCAGCGATCCGACGCGATGCTCTTCCCACGCCGGCGACTCCGGCACTTTCGAGCGGATGTACAACGCGAGCAGCGCCGGCAACGCGCCGAGCCAGAACATCCAACGCCAATGCGGAATGAGCGCGCGCGCGACGACGGCGGCGATCAGATAGCCAATCGAATATCCGCTTTGCAGAATCCCGGAGAGCACGCCGCGCCAGCGACGCGGCGCCTGCTCGAGCGCGAGCGACGCGCCGACGCCCCACTCGCCGCCCATGCCGATCCCGAACAGCGCGCGCAGGATGATGAACTGCGTGAAGTTCGTCGCGCAGCCGCTCAGCAACTCGATGATCGAGAAGTAAATGACGTTCGCCATCAGCGGCGCGCGCCGGCCGAATCGATCGGCGAGAAGGCCGAAGATGATCGCGCCGACGGGGCGAAAGACGAGCGTCACCGTCAGCGTGGCGATGATGCTGGCCTTCGACACGTTGAACGCGGCAGCGAGCGTATCGAGCAGGAAAACGACGACGAAGAAGTCGAACGCGTCGAGTGTCCAGCCCAGGAATCCAGCGAGGACGGCGTGGCGCGAAGCTGTTGGATTCATCGGTGCGGGCATTGTAGTGTGATGGTTTCATGAAGGGCGCAGTCCTCAACGGAAGCCTCGCCGCGTTCAAACTGCCGGAAGTGCTGACGTTCATCAGCATGACGCGCAACACCGGAACGCTCACACTGACGAATGGATCGCGCGAGGCCTACGTCTTCTTCAGCGACGGCTCCCTCATCTACGCCGGCTCCAATCAGGAGCAGTTCCGGCTCGGCGCCATCCTGCAGCGCAAGCGCCGCATCACGCGCGAACAGGCCGAAGAAATCGATGAGCTGATGCGCCGCGACGGCGGACGATTCGGACAGGTCGCCGTGCAACAAGGCGTGATCAGCGAATCGCAGCTGCGCGATTTTCTGAAGGTGCAGGTGTCCGAGATCATCTACGACTGTTTCGTCTGGAACGGCGGCACGTTCGAGTTCAAGGATGAGATGGCGCTGCCGCCACACGCCGTGACGATCTCGGTCGATCTCGCGAACCTGATCATGGAAGGCGCGCGCCGCATCGAAGAGTGGGAACAGTGCCTTCGACTTCTTCCCGAAAAGTCGACCGTGTTCCGCGTCGTCAGCAATCCGAGCGAAGAGAAGATCACGCTCAGCGCGGACGAGTGGAAGATCCTCTTCCTGATCAACGGCACGCGCACGCTCGAAGAGCTATGTCATGACGCCGACGAAGATCCCTTCCACGTCTATCGCGTCGTGTACGGGTTGTATGCGAGCAAGTTGATTGAGTCGATGTCGCCGATGGCGCGCGAGGACGAAAGTGGCAAGACGCGCGTCGTCACTGCGCATTCGGAAGAGACGTTCATTCAGCCGGGACCGCCGCAGTTCGGCGTCGAGTCGACGATGCGCGAGCGCGACGACGACACGAGTCTGCTCGTGTCGCAGGAAGCGAAGCTGCTGTCATACGCCGACGTCGTGAAGCCGACGATCGCGCAGTTGAAGTTCGCCGGCGACGGCCGCATCACTCCGCTCAGCGAGCCGGAGTACCTCGTCGGCCGCCACCGCGACAATCAAATCCAGATCACCGACCTCGGCGTCTCCGGATTCCACGCGCGAATCTTCCGCGGACCGGAGGGTTACGTCATTGAGGATTTGAAGAGCCGCAACGGCGTATGGCTGAACAGCACGCGCGTGTTTCAGGCGCTGCTGCAGCACGGCGACAAGCTGCGATTGGGCGCGACGGATCTCGAGTACGAGATCCTGTTCGGCGCGTAAGAGGCGCCGCGAAGACCGTGTCATTCCGAGCCGCGAAGACGGCGAGGAATCCCCATCGCGTGAACGACGCGCCTTCGCACATGCGAAGGGGATCCTTCGGCGTCTCCGCGCCTCAGGATGACAGGGTGGCGCGCGTGATCCGTTCCATCCCCTTCATGTACTTCCGCAGCGGCTCGGGAACAATCACGCTGCCGTCGCTTTGCTGATAGTTCTCGAGAATCGCGACGAGAGTGCGGCCGAGGGGGAGGCCGGAGCCATTGAGGGTGTGGACGAATCCCGTTTTCTTCTCCGCGGTGCGATAGCGGATGTTCGCGCGCCGCGCCTGGAAGTCGACGAAGTTCGAGCATGAGGAGATCTCACGAAACGTCTCCTGTCCGGGCAGCCAGACCTCGAGGTCGTACGTCTTCGCGCTCGTGAATCCCATATCGCCGGTCGACAGCGTCATGCGCCGGTAGTGAAGATTCAGCGCTTCGAGAATCGACTCGGCGTCGTGCGTCAGATTCTCGTGCTCTTCCCACGAGCGATCGGGCATCGCGAACTTCACCAGCTCCACTTTCTCGAACTGATGAAGGCGAATCATGCCGCGCGTGTCTTTGCCGTACGAACCCGCTTCGCTCCGGAAGCAGGGCGAGTACGAACAGAACGACTGCGTGAGCGTCGACGCGTCGAGGATTTCGTCGCGATAGAGATTCGTGACCGGCACTTCGGCGGTCGGGATCAGGTAATACGCCTTCTCGCCGGAGAGCTTGAAGAGATCCTCTTCGAATTTCGGGAGCTGTCCCGTACCGCGCAGCGAGTCGGCGTTGACCATGAACGGCGTGAGGATCTCCGTGTAGCCGTTCGACGTGTGCGTGTCCAGCATGAGGCTCGCGAGCGCGCGACTGAGTTGCGCGGCCGCGCCGCTGAGAACGACAAAGCGCGCGCCGGTCATCTTCGCGGCGCGCTCGAAGTCGAGGATGCCGAGGGATTCGCCGAGCTCCCAGTGGGGCTTGGGCGTGAAATCGAAAGAGGGTTTGTCGCCCCACGTTTTCTCGACGCGATTCGCAGACTCGTCTTTGCCGACCGGCACGGACTCGTGCGGGACGTTTGGAAAGTACAGCTCGAGGTTCTGCAGCTCTTCTTCGATTTGGCCGAGGCGGGCGTCGAGGTCTTTGATGTCATCGCCGACGCGCTTCATCGCTTCGATCTGCGACGACGCGTCCTGCTTGTTCTTCTTGAGCGCCGCGATTTCCTGCGACGCCGTGTTGCGCTGCGCCTTCAGCGTCTCGACGCGCGTGATCGTTTGGCGGCGTTCCGAGTCGAGCGCAACGAAGCGATCGAGATCGACGGTCGTGCCGCGATTGGTAAGAGCCTGGCGATAGTCATCCGCGCGCTCGCGCAGATATTCACGAGAAAGCATGGCGCGGCATTCTAATGTCTGACGGCGCGAACGCGCGATGGCACCGACGTCACGTCGCCGATGTCGCCGGTGATCACGAGCGCGTAACTCTGACGCGGACCTTGCGCGATGTGCGCGGCGTTCACCGTGATCGTGTATGTGCCGTTGTCAGGCGCGTCGATCGCGATCATCTCGACGTTGTTCAAGTGATCGTCTTTGCCGAGCGTGGTCGTTTGCGTCGTGACGCGAAGATCGAGATCGTTCACGAGCTCCGGCGTCGAGTCGTCCACGCCGCGCGGAACGCCGGCGGGATCGGTCCACACCAGCACCGCTTTCAACGGCGTGCCGCTGTGCGCGTTGACGCGGATCGATGCCGACTCGCCTTGCGCGAGGCCGCTCGCGAGAGGGACATCGATCACGCGCAGCTTCGAGCGATCGCCGGGAAAGAAGAGCGCGTCGTCGAGGACGGGAAAACCGTAGCCCTGTTCGAATGACGGCGTCGGCTGCGTGATGATGTCGGTCGTCGGCCCGGACTTCACCGGCACTCGTCGCGCGGCGGCGATGATCGTGGCTTTCAGCAACGCGGCGCTCGGCGTGAATTTGTTCGACGATGTGGCGACGCCGCTTGGATAGAAACCGTCGGTGTAGTACTGACGCACGAGCGCGGCGGCGCCGGCGATCGTCGGCGATGACCACGACGTTCCGCCCTGCTGCGTAGCGCTGCATTCATTGCCTGTGAGAACGATCGCATCGCCCGCGATCACGTACGCGGGACCGACGACGTCGGGTTTGATGCGGCCATCACGTGTCGGTCCGATGAGCGTGAAGCTGGCGACGATGTCGTCGCCGCGCGACAGCGCCTGCACGCGCGTCCCGCCGACCTGAATCGTGTTCTTCGCGCAGCCGGGCGCGGAGAGCGAGCTTGGCGGCGCCGGTTGCAACGTCGACGCGTTGCCGGTGTTGAAGACGACGAGCATGTCGGGATGCGAGTAGACGAACGCGTCGACGTCGCGCGCGCCGGCGGAGTAGTTCGCTGTCGGCGGCGCGGCGGGAAGAGCGACGCCTTGCCGATCGCCCCACGAGTTCGAGTGAATGCGCGCGCCCTGTTTGTAAGCCTGATCGAGAATCGGCGTGAGGTTCACCGGACATCCGATGCCGGGACGCTGCGAACAGTTGTCGCCGCCGATGTATCCGGCGTCCTGCACGACGAGCTTCGCACCGGGCGCGATCGAGTCAGCGAAGTCGTGTTGAATCGCCGGAAGGCGATCGCCAACCGCCGACGCCGCGGCATGCGTTCCATGATCCTGATTGTCGTAATCCTCGGCGATCGCCGGGTTGTCGCAACCGCGCGCGTTCGGGAACTGATCGCACGAGTAGAGGAAGTCGTACGCGATCACTTTGCGTCGCGCGAGATTCACGCGATCCGACTGCAGTCCGCCGTTCGGCGTTCCCGTGTTGATCGGCGGCATCGAGCCGTCGGGCTCGACGAAGTAACAACTATTGATGTCGAGACCGGTGTCGAGCACGGCGACGATCTGGTTTTCGCCGTGGATGCCGTGGTCGTGGATCCGTGTCCCGCCCGTTTGCGAGCCCGACTGCAGCGTCCGAACGGAGAGATCGTTCGCGTACGCGGTTCCCGCGATCAGCAACGAGGCAAATAACTTACGCATCGGATCGATGAAACGAATGACGAAAGCAACCGATTCCGCGGGAATACGTAAAGCCGACTTGACATTTACTCGCGATGACGTAAAGTTGGCTTGACATGGCGACGATCACAAACCGAGTGAAAGAGCTTCGCGACGCCCGCGGCTGGACGCAGCAGCAGCTGTCGGAGCTCGTCGGCGTGTCGAGACAAAGTATCAACTCGATCGAGCGCAATCGCTACGTTCCGAGCCTCGAGCTGGCGCTGATGTTCGCGCGCGTCTTCGCCCTCTCGACGGATGAGATTTTCAACCTGGAGAAAGAGTGATGAGTTTCTTCGACGAACGATTCCTGATGCACCGCCTGCGCTCGACGAGCATCGCCGGCGTGGTCGCCTGCGTGCTGGCGACGTTGCTGTGGTTCTACCAATACGTCTTCCAGCATCACTGGCGGTGGGATCTGTTCGCGATCCCCGCAACGATGGGGGTGATCAAACAGAGCCTAATGCTCTGGTACCGCTACAAAGACTGACATTCAAGGAGACAACGACCATGTGCCTCATCCCGATCAACGACAAAAATTCGAAAGCGATCTACATGCTGATGCAGGTCGCGTTGCTCATCTTCTTCCTGCTGCAACTTCCGGCGCACCACGATCCGAACTTCCACCCCAACCTCATCGACGGCGTTCGCGGCCTCCTCCTCGGCGTCGTCATCGGACTCCTGGCGTTGCTCGGGTACCGAAATCGCCGGCGTATGGCTCAGTGAACGAACTTGCGGCGATTGCGAATGTAGTCGGCGAGGATGTACTCGCCGAGTCGATCGGGTGACGAGTAGAACGCTCGTCCCCGATTGATCTTCGAGAGTTGCTCGACGAAGTTCACGAGCATTGGATCCGTGGCGAGCATGAAGGTCGTGATCGGAATCCCGGCGCGGCGGCAGCGGTCGGCCTCTTCGAGCGTCCGATTCACGATCTTCATGTCGAGCCCGAACGAATTCGTGTAGAGGTGGCCGTTCTCGAAGAGCGCCGACGGCTTTCCGTCGGTGATCATGAAGATCTGTTTGTTGTTGTGCTTCCGCCGCCGAAGGATGCGCTGCGCGAGATCGAGTCCCGCCTTCGTGTTCGTGTGATACGGCCCGACTTTCACGTACGGGATCTCGCTGATCGGCACTTCGACCGCTTCGTCGCCGAAGAGCAGGACGTCGATCGAGTCCTTCGGATACTTCGTGAGGATCAGTTCCGTGAGCGCGAGCGCGACCTTCTTCGCCGGCGTGATGCGATCCTCGCCGTAGAGGATCATCGAGTGTGAGATGTCGATCATCACGACGGTCGCGCAGTTGGAGTTGTGCTCCGTCTCGAACACGGCGAGATCGTCTTCGGTGATCTGGATGTCGTTCGCCGGATCGTTGTGCCGCATCGCGTTCTGAATCGAGCGGATGGAGTCGATCGACATCGGATCGTCGCCGAACTGGTACGGCCGCGTCTCGGTGAGGCGCTCCGTCCCCTGCCCCGCGTTCGCGACCGAGTGATAACCGCTCATCGATTTCTGCAGACCGCCGAAGATCTCGTCGAGCGCGTCACGGCGGATCGATCGCTCGCCCCCGGCCGCGAGCGTCATGTTCCCCTGCGCGTCCTGGCCGATGACGTTCTCCTCCATCAGCTGCGCGAAGAATGCATCGAGATCGACGTTCGGATCGATGTAGCCGCGCTCCTGCAGCAATCGCATCCACCGCATCGCCTCTTCGACGTCACCGCCGCTCTGCAGCAGCAGTTGATTGAAGAGACGGCGCAATCCCATCTCCGCGAGAAGACGGCGGATCAGATCGGGATCGAGGAACGAGTAGCGATGCCGGGCCATGGCGACGTTTACGCTTCGCCGCGCGGTCTCGTCTTGTTCAGTTTCTCAATCCATCGCGCGATGGTTGGATTGTTCGGCAGCTTCTCGCGCGCTTCTTCGAGCGAGACGAGCGCGTCGGCTTCGCGGCCGAGGACGAGGAGGATCTGGACGCGGAGCTCGATGAGGGCTTGATAGAGCGTGAAGTCGGTGAGCGCGTCGTTCGAGAAGAGCGACAACGCGCGGTTGACGAACTTGAGTGCGACGTCGGGCTTCGAGTCGTTGAGCGCGTCGGCGGCGAAGCGGTGGAGCATGCGCGGCGAATCGCCGAGGAAGGACTTGGCGTCGACGAACTGAAGGAGCGCTTCGCGGACGACGGTCTCCTGATCGGGGAACCAGCCGTCGCGAATGATGCGATCGATCTGGCGACTCAACTCGTTCGGGATTTCGGCAGCGACTTTGGGCATCACTTCACCGTCCGCAGCACATTGAACTTCATCAACTCGTGGAACGTGATCGTGGAGTCGAGATCTTCTCGCGCCAGCCGGAGCGACTGATGCAGCGCCTCGAGCACCATCTCCATCCAGAACGCCAGCTCGCGATCGCTCTCGGCCTGAATGTACTTCGACGCCGTGTCGGCGAGCTTCGGCACCTTGTTCAGTTCGCGGAAGTAATCGTCGAACGGCTGCTCGTCGGAGAGCGTGATCTTGTTGCCGTCCGCGAACCACGCCAGGATCAGCTCGTAATTCGGATCGCCTTTCGATTCGGTGCGCGGCTCTTCGCGCGGCGGCTCTTTCTTCTTTCCGCGGCGATTCGAGAACATCTCGTCGAGATCGTCGTTCTCTTCGTACGTGCGCCGCGTCTGTTGTCCGGCACGCTCGACCGGCGGCAGTTTCGTCGCGTACAACTTCGCGACCGCTTCGCCGATCAGTTTTCGCGCGACGACTTCCGCGCCCTGCTGCTCGCCTTCGTAGACCATCTCGACTTTGCCGGTGATCGCGGGAAGAAGCATGGCCAGATCGGAGAGACGCGGGAAAATGACTTTGTCGCCGGTGATGGCCGCGCGGCGTTCGAGATTGGACTGCAGAAGTTCCATCGCCGCGATCGTGAGTCGAGCGGAAACGCCGGACGACTGATCGACCAGCTCCGATCCGCGCGCGACGAAGGCGATGTTCTCGACGAGATCGCGCACGTAGACCGGCATCTCGATCGCGACTTTCTCATCGCGATCAAGCCACGCTTCCTGCTCGGTGATGCGTCGCGCGGTGGCGACGCTCTGCGGATAGTGCGTGAGGATCTGGGAGTCGATGCGGTCCTTGAGCGGCGTGATGATGTTGCCGCGGCTCGTGTAGTCCTCCGGGTTCGCGCTGAAGACGAGGACGACGTCGAGCGGGATGCGCACCGGAAATCCGCGGATCTGCAGATCGCGCTCTTCGAGGATGTTCAGCAGCGCGACCTGGATGCGCGGCGCGAGATCGGGCAGTTCGTTGATGGCGAAGATGCCGCGATTCGTGCGCGGCACGATGCCGTAGTGGATGACTTCTTCGTCAGCGTAGGTCAGACGCTGGTTCGCGGCTTTGATCGGATCGATGTCGCCGATGAGATCCGCGACGGTGACGTCCGGCGTCGCCAGCTTCTCGCGATAGCGCTCGTCGCGCGACATCCACGCGATTGGCAGCTCTTCACCGCGCTCGGCCGCGAGGCGGCGGCAGCGTTTGCAGATCGGCGCGAACGGCGAGTCGTTGATCTCGCATCCTTCGATCACCGGAATGCGCTCGTCGAGGAGCAACGTCAGCGAGCGGAGGATGCGCGTCTTCGCCTGTCCGCGAAGTCCGAGAAGAATGATGTCGTGCTTCGACAGCACGGCGTTGTGAATCGCGGGGACGACCGTGCGCTCGTAACCATGAATGCCGGGAAACGTCGTCTCGCCGGACGCGATTTTCCGGAGAAGGTTCGCGCGCATCTCGTCCTTGACCGATCGGATCTGATAGCCGGCCGCGCGCAATTCGCCGAGGGTGTGGAGGTTCATGAAGTGGGCTCTTTTTCCGGCTCGTCCGGCTCAGGATCTCGGTTGAATTCGTTCATGGCGCGCCGCAGGTCTCCGCGGGCGAACAGAAACAGCGCGTCGACGGCGCGTTCGACGGTGCGCTCGACGAGCGGCGTCTCGTCCGGCGTGAACTCGTCGAGAACGTAGTCGCGAAGCTTCGACGTCTCCGAATAGTCCGCACCACGCACGCCGCATCGTAAGCGCGGGAATCGTTCCGTCGCAAGCGACGCCACGATCGAGCGCATGCCGTTGTGCGTTCCCGACGATCCGTTCGGGCGGATGCGCAGCTTGCCGATCGGAAGGTCGACGTCGTCGTAGACGATCATCAGATCGTGCGCGGCGTCGATCTCGTACGCGTTCACGAGCAGCCGCACCGCGTCGCCGGAGAGGTTCATGAACGTGAGCGGCTTCGCCACCTTCACAGTGCCGCCCCCC
>Ga0105245_10001010_pt1 | contig 25528 bp, 19 predicted proteins | sample KBSM54metaG_FD_81523 | JGI IMG/M metagenome (GOLD analysis project Ga0105245, IMG submission 81523) | Miscanthus rhizosphere microbial communities from Kellogg Biological Station, Michigan, USA - KBS M5-4 metaG | ecosystem: Host-associated > Plants > Roots > Rhizosphere > Soil | place...
CCCACCAGCTGTTCCGCGAGTCATCGCGGGTTTCAAACCGGCGCCGGCCCCACATGTGGGTTGCCGAATTGACCAGCCAGGTGGCATGCAGGCCGACAACGACGCGTAAGCAGCCGCCCCACAAGAAGAGCGGCAGGCCGCCGATGGCGTATAGCAAGCCCCCCAGAACGGTCAAGGGTACCCAGTGATAGTTGTTGAGCCAGATGTAAAACCTGTGCTTTGCCAGATCGGGTGCGTATTTAGAGAGGACCCGAGTGTTGTTGTGATTGGTGTCGCCCAGCAGGATCCAGCCAATGTGAGACCACCATGCGCCGTCACGCGGAGAATGCGGGTCGCCGGGCTGATCGGACTTCTGATGGTGCAGGCGGTGAGTAGCGACCCAGAAGATCGGACCGCCTTCGAGGGTTAATGAGCCGCAAACCGCGAAGAAATACTCGAGGAACAGGGGTATCTGATACGACCGGTGGGTGTGCAGGCGATGGTAGCCCATGCTGATACCCAGTCCAACGGTCATCCAGTATAGAAAGACGGTGACTAGGAAGACACGCCAACTGAACATGAACAGCGCCGCAACGGCGCCGATGTGCAACAGAATCAATACGATGGTGGTAATCCAGTTGAGCTTTTGGCGGCTTGGTAAGACGATCGGTTCAGTTCCCACGCGTTCTCCCAGTTCTGTTGGTGCAGTTCTAACCTACCAGGGTTTCCGCTAGTCTTCTGTAAGAGTTGTGTAATTTCCACATGGGCCTTGCGCCGGGAGTAGGTGGATTCCCTTAACTAGCGCGTGGTTCGGCTAAGATAATAACGACCAAAGGCAAATATGCCGCCGTTACGATCCACCACTCTTGCCGTCCTGTTTGGCATCCTCAACGCCGTGGCTGTGGCGCAGCCGGCGACGGTGAGGGGCACCATCACCGATCCCGATGGTGGCGTCGTAAAGGACGCTTCCATTCAGGCGAAGAATTCCGCCGGCGGGGATGTGGTGCGGGGCATTGGTTCGCCGAAAGGCGAATACTCCGTCACGCTTCCTGCGGGAACTTACGACATTGCTGTGGTTATGCCTTGCTGCCAGTACGGGACATTTACCCAGCCCGGTGTAACCTTGCGATCGGGAGAATCGCGCCGCCTGGACGTCCGCCTTCCGTGGGGAGCCAATCTGGGGACACTGGCGGACGATCCCATCCTTCTGTTGAATGAATTTCGGGAGCGTGCCGCGGTTCCGACGGGGCCTACGCCGCATACTCGCGACGGCAAACCGGATCTCTCGGGCATCTGGATCAACGTGTACAACCCCGATGCTCCTCCGCCGCCCTTGCAGCCGTGGGCGGCGGAACTGCTGCGCCACCGTATGGACAATAACTCGAAAGACTATCCGGGAGCATATTGCCTGCCCGCCAACGCCGCTCCGATTACGCGAGCGTTCCCGTACAAGTTTGTCCAGACTCCGACGTTAATGGTTGTGATCACCGAATCGGATACGCCCGGCGTACGCCAGATTTTCCTCGATGGCCGCGCTCATCCTGCGGATCCGAATCCCACCTGGCAAGGACACTCGATCGGCCACTGGGAGGGCGATACGCTGGTGATCGACACAACGGGTTACAACGACAAGAGCTGGCTTTCGCTCAGCGGCATTCCCCATACCGAAAAGCTGCACACAGTGGAGCGCATCCGCCGCCCGGATTACGGGCACATCGAGGTCGAGATCACCATGGACGACTCCGCGGCCTTCACGGGTCCATGGAAGCGGACATTCTCGGCGACACTCGCGCCGCCCGACGAAGAGATCATGGAGTTCATCTGTGCAGAAAACAACCGCGACGCGAATCACTATCGCGGTAAGTGAACTCTAGGAGGGTTGAGTGCTTGTTTCTCTTGGCCACTGGCAGGACGCTTGGCAGGGCTTTCAACAAATAGGGCTCACGTATCTACTGACTGCCTTCATAGGTTGGGATCGCGAAAAAGAAGCGCACAGCGCGGGTCTGCGGACGTTTCCCATTGTCGGTATGGCAAGTTGCGGCTACTTACTGGTTCTGGGCGCCCAGCCGGATGTTGCCGCGCAATCGCGTGTATTGCAGGGTTTGATTACGGGAATCGGATTCGTCGGAGGAGGGGCGATTCTCAAGGAAGGCGCAACGGTGAGGGGAACCGCGACTGCCGCGAGTATCTGGAATGCGGGCGTGATCGGCGCCTCGGTGGCATTGGGTCACATTGAAATAGCTGTAATGCTGGCTGCGCTCAATCTCTTTACCTTGCGAGCGCTGTTGCCGGTCAAAAATTGGATCGATAAAAAGAGCAGTCCAGAAGCATGAACATCTCCGCGAGGGAGCGGGTCCGTCGTGGCAAGCGCGGCCGCGAGCAAGTGAGCCGGGGTGCGCTGGCGGAACTGCATCCCAAGCAACGCGGCTTTGATCCGATGGACGTACTGAAAGCGTCGACTAAAGACCGGGTGCCGCAGTTGCTGCCAGTCAAGTATGCGCGGATGAAGGCATCACCCTTCGCATTCTTCCGCGGCGCGGTGTCGATCATGGCGGCGGATCTTGGGCGGCTCGTGAATTCGGGCCTGCAGGTTCAACTATGCGGTGACGCCCATCTACAGAACCTGGGGTCCTTCGCCACGCCGGATGGCAAGTTAGTCTTCGATCTGAACGATTTCGATGAAACCATCCGCGGACCGTGGGAATGGGACGTCAAGCGGATGGCGACCAGTATGATTCTGGCGGGCCAGGAGTGCGGGCATGATCGTCCTGGCTGCAAGGACGCCGCCGCAGCATTTGTAGAGAGTTACTGCCGGTCGATCGCCGCGTTTTCGGAGCTGCCGATCTTGGGAGTGGCGCGGTACCAAATCCATCGGGAGAAACGTATTCAGCCGATCCAGGCGGCGCTGCGGCAATCGGAACGCGCCCGGCCGCTGGATCTGCTGAAGAGGTTCACGGAGAGGGACAGCCGTGGCGGGCGGCGGTTTCGCGATTCGCGGCCCCGGTTCTGGAGGATTCGAGGCGCGAAAGCCGGGGAGATTCTTGGCTCGCTGGAAGCCTATCGCAAAAACCTCGCGCCGGAGCGCCGCCACCTGTTCGATTTGTTCCACGCTGTCGATGTCGGGTTCAAGGTGGTGGGTACGGGAAGTGTCGGACTGCGGGATTACGTGGTCCTGTTTGAAGGGAACAGCCCCGACGATCCGATGTTCCTGCAGATCAAGCAGGAAGTCGCGTCGGCGTATGCGAATGTCCTGCCGGGACCGCATCCGCATCAGGCACAGCAACATCAAGGACGGCGAGCGGCGGATGGACAGCGAGCGATTCAACCGATTTCGGACCTGCTGCTCGGCTGGACCACGATCGGGCGCCATCATTATGTTGTCCGGCAGCTCAACGACCACAAGGGCAGCGTGGATTTGCAAAAATTACGTGGCCGAGGGCTGAGCAGCCTGGCATTGGTGGCAGGCGAACTGCTGGCGCGCGGGCATGCCCGGTCCGGTGACGCCTGCGCCATCCGCGGATACTGCGGCTCAGGTGCACGGATGGCGAAGATGCTGCGGGATTTCGCATCCGCATACGCGGACCAAACCGAGGCCGATTACGGCGCGTTCATCGCGGCGATCAAGAGCGGCCGGATCAGAGTCAACCAATAGAAACCAAGCTGGACGCGGGGCTCCTCCCTCTTCCTCTAAACTGGAATAGGCTGCCGGAAATCGATCTAGATGCCCGAATTTCTTCTGAATGGCCGCCGCGCTGATCTGGAGGGCTCTGCCGTTCAGGCCACGCTGCTCGACTATCTTCGTGATCGAGGTTTGACCGGCGCGAAGGAGGGCTGCGCGGAAGGCGAGTGCGGTGCATGCACCGTAGTGATGCTCGCGGACGAAAACGGTGGCAGCGCTTATCGCGCAGTGAATAGCTGCCTGATGTTCGCGCCGATGGCGGCTGGCCGCGAAATTTATACGGTCGAGGCGCTGGCGGTAAACGGTGAGCTCGCCGAGGTTCAGAAGGCGATGGCGGCCGCCGGCGGGTCACAATGCGGCTACTGCACGCCGGGTTTCGTGATGAGTATGTTCGCCGAGCAATACCGCCGCGACCGTGCCGGCGCGTGCGATCCTCACGAACTCGGTGGGAATTTATGCCGATGCACGGGCTATCGTCCAATTCGCGATGCAATGCTGTCGCTGGGCCCGGCGCCGGAAGGCGATTTACTCGCGCGTCTGTCGCGACCCGCGCCACGACTGGAATCGTTCGCTCAACAGGCTGCGGGCTCGCGATTTTCCCGGCCGGCGACGCTAACGGAATGTTTTGCGATTCTCGCCGCGGATCCTGAAGGACGTCTAGTCGCCGGCGGAACGGATGTGGGCGTCGAATCGAACCTGCGGGGCAAACGATGGAGCCACGTCGTAAGCCTGGAAGGCATCGCCGAGCTGCTCGAGTTCTCGGAGACGCCGGAACACGTATTGATCGGAGGCGGGCTGACTTTGAGCGAGATCGCCGAGCGCTGGGCGACTCACGGGTCAACCGCGCCTGCGTCGTTCGGAGAATGGATGGCGCTATTCGCGTCCAAGCCTATCCGCAACCGAGCGACGCTGGGAGGCAATCTGGCGACCGCGTCGGCCATCGGCGATAGTGCCCCCCTGCTACTTGCGCTCGATGCATCCGTGCACCTGATCAGCATGGGCGGAAGGCGCGTGGTTCCTATCCAATCGTTCTTCACTGGATACCGGCGAACCGTACTTGCGCCCGGGGAACTGATCGTGGCGATCGAAATTCCCAAGCCTCTGCCGGCTTTCGTGAAATTCTACAAGGTGGCCAAGCGGCGGATGGACGATATCAGCACGGTGGCCGCGTGCATGGCCCTAGATTGGGATGAATCCGGTCATACGGGGAGAATTGCCCGGTGTCGATTCGCGTTTAATGGCGTTGCTGCGGTTCCATTGCGGGCAACGGCTTCTGAAGAAGCGGTGGTCGGGCAGCGCTGGAACGAAGCAGCGGTTGAACGGGCTCAAGCGGCGCTGGATCGCACTTTGCGGCCGATCAGCGATCATCGGGGTTCGGCGGAGTACCGTCTGGCCGTGGCGAAGAGCCTGTTCGGCAAGTTTTTATGGGATCGGCAGGAGCTGGCTGAATGAGTCGCGGTCGCGTTGCTGGGAAACCCGTTCCGCACGAAAGCGCCCGCGGGCACGTGACCGGTGAAGCTCTGTACACGGACGACCTGCTCTCGCGATTTCCGAACTTGCTGCACGCCTGGCCGGTGTTGGCGCCGCATGCGCATGCGTTGGTCAAAACGTTGGATATTTCTCCGGCGCTGGCGCAGGGCGGCGTCGTAACCGTGCTGACTGCCGCCGACGTGCCGGGCGAAGGCGACTCCGGCTCGAACAGGCATGACGAGCCTCTGTTCCCAACGGAGGTTATGTATCATCATCAGCCCGTCGCTTGGGTGCTGGGGGAAACTCTGGAGGCCGCGCGGCTAGGAGCCGACCGTGTTCTGGTCGAGTACCAGGCGTTGCCCGCGATCCTCACCATTGAGGATGCCATCGCGGCGGGAAGTTTTCTGTCGGGTCCTTTCAAGCTTGCGGACGGTGATGTGTCCAGCATCGAAGCGAGTCCTTTGTATTTCGAAGGCGAGCTGATGATCGGCGGCCAGGAGCATTTTTACCTGGAAACGCATTGCGCGATCGCGTGGCGCGACGAGATGGGCTGCGTGGCGGCGCATAGCTCGACACAGCATCCCGCCGAAGCGCAGGAGGTCATCTCGCGAGTTTTGGGAATACCGCGCAACAGGGTCTCGGTGGAATGCTTGCGGATGGGCGGAGCCTTCGGCGGCAAGGAGGTCCAGTCGAATCCATGGGTGGCGATTGCGGCCCTCGGAACATGGAAGACCGGACGGCCGGTGCGTGTTCGCCTGACGCGGGCGCTCGATTTCGCACTAACCGGCAAACGCCATCCGTTCCTGGCGCGCTATTCCGCGGGATTCGACCACGACGGTCGTCTGCAAGGCGTTCGGATTTCTGTTTACTCCGATGGTGGCTGGAGCCTGGATCTATCTGAGCCGATTCTGTGGCGGGCGCTATTTCACTCGGATAACACTTACAAGCTGCCGAACGTCGAACTGACGGGATCGATTTGCCGGACGCACAAGACGTCGCAAACGGCGTTCCGGGGCTTCGGAGGACCGCAAGGGATGCTGGTGATCGAGGAGATTCTAGATCAGGCGGCGCGCCGGCTATCGTTGCCGCCCGACGTGGTGCGCGAAAGGAATTTCTATCGCGAGGGCGATTGCACGCACTATGGCCAGCTAGTCAAAGACGCCGGCAGAATCGAGACGATCTGGCAGCAACTCAAGATATCCAGCGAGTTCGACCGCCGGCGGAACGACATCGAGCGTTTCAACGAGCATCATATTCATCACAAACGCGGGCTGGCGATCACCCCTGTGAAATTCGGCATCTCGTTCACGGCGCAGTTCTTCAATCAGGCCGGAGCGCTGGTGCTGATCTATCGTGATGGCAGTGTGCAGGTGAATCACGGTGGCACCGAGATGGGGCAAGGACTACACACTAAGATCCAGCAGATTGCGGCGGATGGCCTGGACGTACCGCTGGAAGCGGTTCGCGTGATGCCGACGCGCACGGATAAAGTTCCGAACACATCAGCGACTGCGGCATCTGCCGGCACCGATCTAAATGGTGCAGCCGTCGCCGACGCGTGCCGGCAACTGTGTGTACGGCTAAACGAGGTCGCCGCTGGCTTGCCGCAAGGTACTCCCTTCGCGCAAGTATGCGAAGCGGCTTATCGAAAGCGGGTGCCACTGTTCGCGCAAGGCTACTACCGCACTCCCGATATCCATTTCGATCCGAAGGCCGGGCGCGGCAAACCCTTCCACTATTTTGCGTACGCCGCGGCTGTTTCTGAAGTCGAAATCGATGGATTCACGGGGGAATATCGCCTGCTGCGCACGGACATTCTCGAAGATGTCGGCGAGTCGGTTTCACCTATCGTGGATCTCGGCCAAGTGGAAGGAGGCTTCATCCAGGGCGTCGGCTGGCTGACGCTCGAAGAGCTGGTCTGGAACGCAAAGGGACACCTGGCGACCGCGGGAGCCTCCACCTATAAGTTGCCATCCTGGTCCGAAATCCCCGAAGTGTTCAATGTCGATTTCCTGGAACGCGCCGCCGATCCCACGGTCGTCATGGGCAGTAAGGCGGTGGGCGAGCCGCCGCTGATGCTGGCGATTTCCGTCCGCGAGGCGATCCGGGACGCCGTGGCGGCTTTCGGCGACGGAGGGCCGCTCACGTTCGCAAGCCCGGCGACTCCGGAGCGAGTATTTTTCGCGATTCAGGCCGCGCGGGCGACACGAGAAATCGTCAAGGAAGTGATACAGCAGTGACCGTCCCCGAGCGGGGCGAGTTGCTGCGGGCGCCCCTGTTTCATACGCCCCGCAATCCGTTTTTGCAGGATCGCGCGCTGGAGTCTCATGGGGACGGGGGACTGCTGATCCGCGACGGCCGCATCGCTGCTTGCGGCGACTTCGAAGCGATTCGTGGCGCGCATCCTGACGCCACGACCAAAGACCTGCGCGGCGGGTTTCTGCTGCCCGGCCTGATCGATACGCATATTCATTTTCCGCAGCTTCGCGTGCTCGGCGGCCTGGGACGGACGTTGCTCGATTGGCTCGAAGAGTGCGCGCTTCCCGAGGAGGCGCGGATGGCGGATCAGTCGTATGCGCGTGACATTGCGCGGGAATTCGTTCATGCCCTGGCCTCGCATGGGACCACCACGGCATTGGTTTTCGGAGCGCATTTCGCCGCCGCGACCGCCGCGTTGTTTGAGGCGGGTGAGTCATGCGGCTTGCGAATCGTCGCCGGAATGGTCCTGTCGGACCGGCAGCTTCGTTCGGAGCTCCATCAGACCCCCGAGGCTGCCTATCGTGAAAGCAGCAACCTCATCCGGTGCTTTCACGGACGCGGGCGTTTGCTGTACGCCGTGACACCGCGTTTCGCCCTTTCGACATCCGAGGCGATGTTAGAGGTCTGCCAGACTCTGCAGCGCGAACATGAGGGACTGCGATTCCAGACGCATTTGAATGAGAATCCCCGGGAAATCGCGGAGGTGATCAGGCTGTTTCCGTGGGCTCCCGATTATCTGGCTGTATATGAGCGTTTCGGATTGGGCGGGCGCGGCGCGGTGATGGCGCACAACGTCCACACGACAGCATCTGAACTTGAACGGCTGGCAGTGGCCGGCACGGCTATCGCGCATTGTCCCTGTAGCAACGCGGCGCTCGGCAGCGGTCTGTTCGCGCTCCGGCCTCATGTGAACGCCGGCGTACGTATCGCGCTGGGGACGGATGTCGGAGGTGGCACTGGGTTCGGAATGCTTAAGGAAGCGCTGCAGGCATACTTACTCCAGCGAGTGGCGCCGGACGGAGCGATGCTGGACGCAGCTCAGATGCTGTATCTGGCCACGCGGGCGGGTGCGGAGGCGCTTGGTCTGGAACACGAGATCGGCGATTTCCAAGTGGGCAAAGCCGCCGACGTAGTCTATCTCAAGCCTCCGGAAGGCACGCCGCTGGCTGCCGTTCTCGAGCGAACGGAGACTCCCGAGCAGACTCTCGCCGCGATATTCACACTGGCCGGAGCGGAGAGCATTCGCGAGGTTCGCGTGGAAGGGACGATTGTCTATAAGTGATCGTCTACAAATGACGATGGGGGAATTGAATGCGATGGACCGGGGTGGCTTTGTCGCGGCCCTGGGATGGGTGTTTGAGGACTCGCCCTGGGTCGCCGAACGAACCTGGTATACAGGACCATTCGAAAATGTGGACGCCTTGCACGCGGCGATGGTCGATCAGCTTGCGGGTGCGAAGCCTGAAGAACAGCTCGCGCTTTTGCGGGCCCATCCGGACCTGGGAACGCGCGCTCGTATCAGCCGGGCATCCACGGGCGAGCAGGCCGGCGCGGGTCTGGATCAATTGACTCCGGACGAATTCGATCGCCTGCACCAGCTCAATTCGGCGTATCGTAATAAGTTCGGGTTTCCGTTTCTGTTCGCGGTTAGAGGCAGCACCAAACACGATATTTTGCGAGCCCTTGAGAAACGTCTGGAAGCGTCACCCCAGGAAGAATACGAGGAGGCGCTGCGGCAAGTGAATCGCATCGCGAGATTTCGATTGCAGGAAACAGTCCAGGAAGGAACATCCTAGTGGAGCAGTTTTCAAGCGGCTGGAAACGCAGCTACTACGGTAAAGGCGATGTGACGGTGTATCGCTTGAATCGCGACGGGAAAAATCCCGCGGGCGGAAGTCCCGTCTTCGGCGCGAACATTCTGATGCTGGTCTACGGCGACGCGTTTTGGCCCACCTACACGACCGGAGACAACACCGGGCTGATCGCGACCGATTCGATGAAGAACTTTATCCAGCGCGAGACGCTGAACTATACCGGTTCCGATCTGGAGGCCTGCTGCCAGTTTCTGGGTACGAAGTTTATCCAGACCTATCCGCAAGTGGAAGGCGTGCAAGTCTCCGCGGTTGAAGTTCCGTACGCCGCATTGCCCGGAGGAAACGCCGCATTTTCACCGGGCGGACCTGAACGCGCCACTGCGCGCGTCGAGATCAGCCGTAGGGCCATCGTTGAAGTTGCGTCGGGTATTCGCGACTTCAGGCTGCTTCGCCTGGGCGGCAGCGCGTTTCATGGCTTCGTTCGCGACCAGTACACGACTTTACCCGACATCGCCAATCGTCCGCTTCACATGTGGATGGATTTGGAATGGCTCTACACGACAGAGCAAGCCGCGTTTAGCGCGGGGACCGTCACGGCGAGCGTACGGCAGATCGTCCGCGATGTGTTCAATACTTTCGAGTCGGGCAGCATTCAACAAGTGATCTATCAGATCGGCACCAAGATGCTGGCGGATATTTCCGCGATTTCCGAAATCCATCTGGAAGCGAACAATCGGACCTGGGATACAGTGGTCGAACGCGGCGAAGAACTGGGCGTTTACACGGACGCCCGGCCGCCTTATGGCTGCCTTGGATTGAGGCTGCGAAGGTAGCATGGCAAAGCTCTCCACACATGTGCTGGACACGTCGCGCGGGAACCCGGCGCAGAAGCTGGTCATCGATCTGCACGCCCTGCGCGACGGCGAGCGCCGCCACCTTAAAACAGTCACTACGAATCAGGACGGCCGGACCCACGAACCTCTGCTGTCCGGCGAAGAGTTGGAACCCGGCGTGTATGAATTGACGTTCCATGCGGGCGATTACTTTCGAGCAACGGGACTGGCACTGTCCGATCCACCGTTCCTGGACGAAGTCGTCGTGCGGTTTGGGATTGCCGATCCGACTGGAAATTACCACGTGCCGCTTTTGCTCTCACCTTACAGCTACAGCACGTATCGAGGGTCGTGATGGAGCTGTCCGTCGCACAAACCGTCATTGCGCGGTGCCGTAAGCTGGCCGATTACAGCGAGGAGCCCGGTTTCACGACTCGAACGTTCCTGTCCGAGCCTATGCACGCGGTTCACGGCTGTTTGCGCAACTGGATGGAAAGCGCGGGCATGACCGTGACCGTTGATCACGTGGGCAACCTGCGCGGCGGTTATTCGGCTGCGCGTTCGCACGCCCGGCTCTTGTTGATCGGCTCGCACGTGGATACGGTGCCTCATGCTGGAGCGTTCGATGGGATCCTGGGCGTAATTCTGGGTGTGGCGCTGGTGGAAATGCTGGCAGGCCGCCGGATGAAGTTCGCAATCGAAGTGGTCGGGTTTTGCGAAGAAGAAGGCGTACGGTTCGGCATTCCGTTTATCGGCAGCCGGGCCTTGGTGGGCGACATCGACGATGGTTTGCTGGCTTGCGGCGTAGGTGACGCGATCGCGGCATTTGGCTTGGATCCGCGTCGGATTAAAGAGGCTGAAGTCGGTCCCGACGCGCTCGGATATATCGAGTTCCACATCGAGCAGGGACCGGTACTCGATCGTCTGAATTTGCCTTTGGGCGTGGTCGAGGCGATCGTGGGTCAAACTCGCGGCACCCTGGTCTTTGAAGGGTCGGCGAACCACGCGGGAACTACGCCGATGAACCTGCGGCACGATGCCCTTGCCGGTGCCTCGGAATGGATTTGCGCCGTGGAGCGTGAAGCAGGCGCGATCCCTGGGCTGGTCGCGACCGTTGGCAAACTGGATGTTTCTCCCGGAGCGGAGAACGTCATCGCGGGCTCCGCCCAAGCAAGCCTGGATGTGCGGCATGCTGACGATGCCGTTCGCCGCCAGGCGGTCGATCGGCTGGTCGATTGCGCGAGGCAAATCGCGGCGCGGCGCGCCCTCGCGGTTCGATGGGACCCGCGAGTCGACCAGGCGGCAGTGGCGATGGATCCGGACCTGATGAATCTCTTTCCACCCGCGCATCGGATGACCAGTGGGGCCGGGCATGACGCGATGATCATGGCTCGTCGCATGCCCGCCGCGATGCTGTTTCTGCGCAGCCCGGACGGCATCAGTCATCATCCGGATGAAACGGTTCTCGTCGAAGACGTCGCGGCGGCGCTTGAATCCGGAATGGCATTTCTCGAAAGGTTGGACGCGCGCCATGGTTGACAGTGTGGTTCGCGGTGGCACGCTGGTCGCCGAAGGCATGCCGCAAGCCGATATAGCCATCGAAGGCGGACGGATCCAAGCCATCGGGCGGGATCTTCCGGGCGGCAGGGAAGAAATCGACGGGCGCGGCTTGCATGTGTTTCCCGGCATCATCGACGTTCATCTGCATTTCAACGAACCCGGTCGCACGGAATGGGAAGGCGGCGAGACCGGAAGCCGGGCTTTCGCCGCGGGTGGCGGCACGCTGTACTTCGATATGCCGCTGAACTCGACCCCATGCACGGTGAACGCGCGCGAGTTCGATCGCAAATGCGCCGCATTATCCGCAGTGTCGATTACCGACTTTGCGCTGTGGGGCGGTCTGGTTCCGGGAAACATTCCCGAAATGGCGGAGCTCGCCTCACGCGGAGTGGTCGGATTCAAGGCGTTCCTGTGCGACTCGGGCTTACCGGAGTTCCCGCGCGCGGACGACCTGACGCTGCTTGACGGACTACGCCAGGCGGCCAGGCTAAGCTTGCCCATCGCGGTCCATGCCGAGAGTGAAGAACTGACGCAGGCGCTCCGGCGCAGAATGGTCGAGGAAGGCCGCTCGGGCATTCGTGACTTCCTGGCCTCGCGCCCAGTCGTCGCCGAGGTTGAAGCGATCCATCGCGCCACGCTACTCGCGGGCGAGGCCGGCGCGAAATTGCACATCGTACATATCAGCACTGGCCGCGGCGTGGTGGCGGCTTCGGAAGCTCGCGCAAGCGGCGTGGATGTTTCCATCGAGACCTGCCCGCACTACCTTTTCTTTACCGAAGAAGACATCGAGAGGCTCGGTGCAGTCGCCAAATGCGCGCCCCCGTTGCGAGAGAAGCGCGAACGGGACCGGTTGTGGGTGGAGCTTCTGAAGGGCACGGTCGACATCGTGGCATCGGACCACTCGCCTGCGCCGCCGGAAATGAAATCGGGCGACTTCAACAAGGCCTGGGGAGGGATCGCCGGCGTGCAGTCGACTCTGGCTGTCCTGCTCGAACGAGGTCATCATGAGCGCGACATGCCGCTGGAACGCATCGGTTCGCTTGTAGCCGGCCAGCCGGCTTGCCGTTTCCGGATCGCCAATAAAGGCCGGCTGATTCCCGGCGCGGACGCGGATCTTGCGATAGTGGATGTTTCCCAATCTTTCGAACTACATGCCGATGATCTGATGCAACGCCATCCCATGAGTCCCTATATCGGTGCGCGCTTCCGCGGCGAGGTGAGGCGGACGATCCGTCGCGGCGAGACTATTTTCATGAACGGCAGGATCACTGCGCAGAGCCGCGGTGCGTTGGTTCGTCCCAGCTAGAGGAACAAAATGCAGCATCTTGGAAATACTCGCAGTGCGCAGCACGCCGATCATCTGTTGCAGACTCCCGACACGTTTGTTCGCACGCCTCTTCCGGGGATGCGCAAGGCCACCGCGATCGTTCATATCGGGCCGGCTGGCGGAGCACGATTCACGCAATACACGGCCGAGTTCGAGGTTGGCGGCACGATGGAACCCTCTTCGATCCAGAGGTTCGTTTATGTGCTCGAGGGAAAACTAAAGGCAGGCGCGCGTTCGATCGCAGCCGGCGAATACGCGTACTTCCCGGCAAGCAGCCCGGAAGTCTTGTCCGCATCGCGCGCGGCTCGTGTGGCCGTGATCGAGAAGCCATACCAGTCGCTCAAGGGCGCTGCCGCGCCGGTATTCATCACCGGCAAGGAAAGCGCAATCGCCGGGCAACCCTTTATGGGCGACGACGCCCTCCACGTCCGCACGCTTTTGCCCGCTGATCCTGCCTTCGATTTGGCCGTCAATACGATGACGTTTCAACCCGGCGCGACATTGCCGATGGTCGAGATTCATGTTATGGAACATGGTCTGCTCATGCTGGAAGGGCAGGGGATCTACCGGCTCGGCGAGCATTGGTATCCCGTATCGGCGGGCGATTTCATCTGGATGGGTCCGTATTGCCCTCAGTGGTTCGGCGCTCTCGGTAAAACGCCCGCTAAATATCTTCTATATAAGGATTGGAACCGGCATCCTCTGGCTGGATGAGCATGCAGTTAACGATCGAGCAAATCAGGCTCACACATGAGTTGGACCAGCTCGGAAGCATCTCGGAAGCTCCGCCGCCTGTAGTGACAAGAGTTGTTTTCACCGATGCCGACGTACGCGGCCGCGAATTCGTGAAGTCACTTTGCCGTGAGGCTGGGCTCAGTATTCGAGACGATCCTGCCGGCAACACTTTCGCGCGCTGGGAAGGGTCGGAACCTGCTCTCGCGCCGGTCGGCACAGGTTCGCACATCGACGCGATTCCGAACGCAGGACGATTTGACGGAACAGTCGGGGTGCTGGGCGGACTAGAAGCGATCCGGGCGTTGCAGCGCGCCGGATTCCGTCCCAAGCGATCGATCGAACTGGTGATTTTCACCTCCGAGGAACCCACGCGCTTCGGCATCGGATGCCTGGGCAGCCGCCTGCTCAGTGGTTTGCTCGATCCATCCGTGGGTGAACGTCTCAGCGACCGCGATGGCATTTCCCTCAATCAAGCGCGTGCATCGGCTGGATTCGCGGGATCTTTGGCGACCGTGGTTCTGCCGAGCGGTTACTATTCCGCGTTCGCCGAGCTACACATTGAGCAGGGTCCCCTCCTTGAGCAGCGCCAAGTTCCATTGGGCGTAGTCACCGCAATCGCCGCTCCCGCGAGCCTCAAGATTCAAATCGAAGGTGAGGGCGGGCACGCCGGAGCCGTGCTCATGCCGGGCCGCCGCGATGCGTTTCTAGCGGCAGCCGAGATCGCGCTGTCAGTCGAGTCGGCGGCGCTCTCTACCCGATCGGTCAATACAGTTGGGACCGTGGGCGTTTGCGATGTATTTCCGGGCGCCGTGAACAGCATCCCCAGCCGCGTACGCATCGAAGTGGATGTTCGCGACATCGATCAGCCGCGGCGCGACGCCGTGCTCCAGCAGATCGCCGAGGCGTGCGCCATAATCGCCGCCAAACGTCAAGTCAAGGTGCTTTCGGACGTCGTCAATTCCGATCCGCCCGCACAATGCGCCCCTGCGGTTGTCGACGCTTTGGTTCAGGCTTGCGAGACACACAAAATTCGCTTTGAACGCATGATCAGCCGCGCCTACCATGATTCGCTGTTCATGTCGCGCATCGCGCCGACTGCCATGCTGTTTGTGCCGAGCCGCGGCGGCGTGAGCCATCGCCCGGATGAATATTCTTCTCCGGAGTCGATTGCGCAAGGAGTTCTCGTCCTGGCAGAAGCCCTCGCGCGGTTAAGCTCCTAAGTGCGGCCCCCGATATAGATAAATCGGATTATGAGTAGCCCCGCCAGCAAATAGGCCGCCCAGGGCACTTCCCGGCCGCGAGCTCGCGCCAAGTGAATCAAGACGTAGGATATGATTCCGCACGCAAGTCCGTTCGCGATACTGAACGTGAGCGGGATCGTCACCAGCGTTAAGAACGCCGGCACTGCCACGCAAGCGTCTTCCCAATCGATCTCCGCGATGGCCGACATCATTAAGCCGCCTACGACCACCAGGGCAGGCGCTGTGGCCGCCGCAGGGATCGCGCCCATGAGAGGCGCCGCGAACAAGGTCACGACAAACAGCAGCCCGGTCACGATGGAGGTAAGGCCGGACCTTCCGCCCGCTGCGACTCCGGCCGAGGACTCGATATAGCTCACTACTGTTGTCGTCCCCAGTAGCGAGCCCCCGATGGTCGCCGTCGCATCAGTGAACAGAATACGGTTCACGCGCGGAATCTTATTGTCTTTGTCCAGCAGGCCCGCTTTCTTAGTCACGGCCATGAGGGTTCCAATGTTGTCGAACATATCGACGAACAAAAACACGAAAACGATTTCGAGTAACCCGAGCCCGGCAGCGCCGCGAATGTCGAGATGCAGCATGGTGCCGGAGAGATCGCTCCAGCCGAACGATTGGGGCTGCCAGTGAACGAGTCCCACCAAGGCGCCGACCAAGGTGGTCGCCAGGATGCCGATCAGAATCGCCGCTTTTAGATTCCAAGCGCGCAGGGTGGCGATGGTCAGAATACCGAAGGCCGCGAGCGCCGTATTGGGATCGCGCAGATTGCCCAGGGTCACCATGGTCGCGGGATCCGCCTTCACTATGCCCGCGTTTCGCAGTCCGATGAATGCGATGAACAATCCGATTCCCGCGCTGACAGCCGCATACAAGGCGGGCGGAATGGCCGCGATGATCCACTGCCGGATCCCGACCAGCGTGAGGATCAGGAAGGCGGCGCCGGAAAGAAAGACCGCTCCGAGCGCGGTTTCCCACGGTACTCCCATTCCTTTGACGACGCTGTACGTAAAGTACGCATTCAGTCCCATGCCCGGCGCAAGTGCGATCGGATAACGGGCGAACGCACCCATCAAGATCGTGGCGAACGCCGCGGAGAGGCAAGTGGCGGCGAAGACCGCGGCGACGGGCATGCCCGCGTCCTTGAGGATCAACGGGTTCACGAACACGATGTACGCCATCGTGATGAACGTAGTGATGCCGGCCAGGACTTCGGTTTTCCAGTTGGTTTTCAGTCGCTGGAATTCGAAGTATCGCTCCAGGCCCGCAGTAGCTTGTCGAAACAGAAGCCTCCTCCAGATTCAATCTTAAGAGCAGACCGATCATGAGGGGAGGGACGTCAAAAAAAAGCGCCTCCCCCAAAGGGGAAGCGCCTAGAGGTGAAGATGTTTAGGCTTAGCTAGTCGTGGCCCTTGACTTTATCGCCCACGATCGTGTCGCCTTCCAGTTTGCCGGAGACAGAGATATGGACGTCGCCGTCTTTGTCGGCCTTTATTTTTCCTCTTTGCCGGTCTTCCGCAATTCGCGCATTCGTTGCGTCGTCCAGTTTGTAAATCTTGTCATCCGAGAGCACCGCGAACGTGGTGGTCGATGACGTGGGGGCGCAATCCTTGTCGATCTTGTCCAGCTTGACGGGTTTCTGGCCCGACGCGGTCGATGTGGACCTGGTCTGGTAACAGGATGCATCGATCAGCTTACCGTCGAAATCCTTGGCATAGCCGGACGCGCCTGCGATGCAAAGGATAATTCCCAGTGTCGTAGTAGTTTTCATGGTATTTCCCCAAATCAGTTTCAACCCCTTGGGGGTCCCTTATTTAGGGGCAATCGGCCTGCCAAACGGCTAACGCTTTCGAGTGCGCACAATCAGAGAGTTAGCGCCGCCCTGCTCCCCGGCTGCCTGCACTTTTTGCCCGGCGAGCTTGAATCAGTACATTCTTCAGCCCTACATGCTCCGTCGCATATCTCCCGACGTTCCGCCTGCTGCGGGAATGTAGCACTTTTGCGTGTAATCCATCACCATGCGGTTGGCATTGAAGCGCCAGCCCAGCGTGCGTATAGTGCGTTTCATCCGCTTGATCCAGTTGCGCGGCAGGCCGTCGCGGTCGCGCTGGTAGTACAGCGGGATCACCTGCTCGCGCAACGTGCGATGCAGATCCTCGCCATCGCGCGAATCGTGGACATTCATGTTGGAGTGCGTACGTCCGGTCCCGATGGAAAATCCATTGAGGCCGTCGTAGGCTTCGGCCCACCAGCCGTCGGGAACCGAGAGATTCAGCCCGCCGTTGAGTACCACTTTTTGGCCGCTGGTGCCGGAAGCTTCGAGCGGACGGCGCGGATTGTTGAGCCACACGTCGACGCCTTGCACAAAGAAACGTCCGACATTGATGTCATAATCTTCCACGAAGACGAAGCGTTCTCCCACCTTCGAATCGCGTGTCAGTTCCGCGATCTGCTGCAGCACCCGCTTGCCAGGATCGTCCTTGGGATGCGCCTTGCCTGCAAAGACAAACTGCACCGGACGATTGGGGTCGTTCACCATGGAGGCCAGCCTCTCCATGTCGGCGAGAATCAGATTGGCTCTCTTGTAGGTAGCGAAGCGGCGGGCGAAACCAATGGTCAGCACATCGGGGCTCAGGATCCGGCCGAGCCTTCGGCGCAACTCTGGAGACTCTTCCCGGCGCTCGGCTTGTTCCACCGCGGCGCGCCGGACAAATTCCAGCAGGCGTGCTTTTAGGCTAAGGTGGGTTTCCCAAAGCTCGCCGTCATCGACGTCTTCGATGCCTTCCCAGATGCGCGCTTCGCCGCTATGTTCATGCCAGCCCGTGCCCAGATGGCGATCGTAGAGCCGGAACATCTGCGGCGCCAGCCATGTTGGGACGTGCACGCCGTTGGTAATGTGGCCGATGGGAACCATATCCTCGGTCTTACCGGGGAACAGTCCGGTCCACATGGCACGCGAAACCTCGCCGTGCAGCGCCGAGACGGCATTCGCCCTCCGGGCAAGCCTGAGACCGAGCACCGTCATGCAGAACTGTTCTCCCCAGTTGGCGGGATTCTCGCGTCCCAGTCCCATCAGGCTCTCGTGTGACAAGCCCAATGCGTCGCGCAATGGACCCAGATGTTCTTCGATCAGCCCGCTGTCAAACCGGTCGTGCCCGGCCGGCACAGGAGTATGTGTCGTGAAGGCAACTTCGCGCGACACGCGCGGAACGGCCTGATGAAAATCGACACCCTCTTCTTCCATCCGGCTGCGAATGGCTTCAAGCACCGCGAACCCGCTATGCCCTTCGTTAAGATGCAGGACACCCGGAGTGACTCCCATGGCTCGCAGTGCACGGAAGCCTCCTACGCCCAATAGCAACTCCTGCCGGATTCGAATCCTTCCATCGCCGCCGTAGAGCCGCGAGGTTAATTCGCGATCTTCGGGCGCGTTTCCTTCCACGTTCGAATCCAGGAGCAACAGGTCGCAGCGGCCTACTTTGACCCTCCAGACCTTGGCCCGGATGCATCCGCTGCGGGTCTCGATCTGCACATTCACCGGCTGGCCGTTGGTACCGATCGCCAGTTCCATAGGAAGCTGGTTAAGATCGGTCAGAAGATATTCTTCCTGCTGCCAGCTATTCTTGTCCAGCCGTTGACGGAAGTAACCTTGACCGTAGAACAAGCCGATCCCGATGAGGGGGATGTCCAAATCCGAAGCGCTCTTGATGTGATCCCCAGCCAGCACGCCCAATCCGCCTGAGTACACTGGGAGCGATTCGTGAATTCCGAATTCGGCCGAAAAGTAGGCCACCGGACGTGGACGCAGAACTCCGGCATGGGTCGCTCCCCAGGTACGGTCCGCCTGTAAGTACTCCTGCTGGCGGCGATATGCGTAGTTGATGCGGCCGTGCAGGACCAATTCACCCGCGCGGCGTTCGAGCGTGGCGAGCGGCATCTCGTTCAGTAGCGCCACCGGATTATGATTCAACTGGCGCCAGCGCACCGGGTCCAGATCCCGGAAGAGGCTGGTCGATTCGTTGTCCCAGCTCCACCACAGATTGCGAGCCAGAGACCACAGCCGCTCCTGCGCGGGAGCGATGAAGCGGTCGAGCGTGCGCGCTTCGCTCACTACCGGCGCCACCTGCGCGGCCGCGTCCACCAGCATACGAATCTCGTCCTCGTGAAACACGCGGGATTCCTTGGTCTGGACCACCAGAACGCCCTGGAGAACGCCCTGATCGATCAGTGGGACGCCCAGGAATGACTTGTAATCGTCTTCTCCCGCCTCGCGGAAATACTTGAAACGTGGATGCCGTTCCACCTGCTCCACCGCGATCGGGCGAACCTGCTCGGCCACTAGTCCCGCCAGGCCTTCCTGGATTGCCATCCGCAGGGTGCCGATACACTCGGGGCGTAAGCCAAGGGTTGCCGCCAGCACCAGGTTGGCCCGGTCAGGCTCCAGCAAATATGCGGAGCACACGTCGGTCTGAAACCGCCGCGCGATCAGCGCCACCACGTTCATCAGCGTCTCCGCAGGCTTGCCTCCTTCCTGCGCAAGGTTGCCGATTTCCTCCAGGGTCAAAACGTAGTTTGCTTCGCGGGCCATTGCTGGGTTTGCCATCTCCTGCATTCCTCGTTGTCCGTGCAAGTCTTGCGTCTTCTCAGAACAACGTGGTTGACATGGTCGCGTACAACGGGGGCGGCTTGCGGCAGGTCTTGGCCGTTCCTCCAGTTTAAGGCATCTTCCCGGTCTAAATCTGGGTGTGAAGCGGATCGCCGCGGTACCGCCACGCGCCGCAAGGTTCTGATTTGGGGGAAACTTCGCGGCCGGGTGCGGGGTATTGGCCTTTAGCGCTCGGGCCAGCGCAGCAGCCGGTTTTGGGACGGAATTTGAGAGGTATTCCCGTTTTTGAAAGGGACTACAATGTTAAGGTTCAGATAGTATAGGCGCGCGATGATTACGACTCCAGGAGAAGTGTCGGTATTGCTGGAGCGAATTCTCGGCGGGGACCGATCGGCAGAAGGCCGCCTCTTTGACCTGCTGTACAGTGATCTTCGCCGCATGGCCGCCTATCAGCTTCGGAGGGAGCGGTCGGATCATACACTTCAGCCTACGGCACTGGTTCACGAAGTTTATGTAAAGATTTTTCGGCAGACTGCTCCCGAAGCTCGCAGCCGGGCTCACTTCATTGCTCTTGCGGCTCAAGTGATGCGCCATTTCCTGGTGGATCACGCGAGGACCAAACAAGCCGACAAGCGCGGACGCCATCCGCAGATGATTCCGATCGAGAATGCGCTGATCTACGATGAGCGCCGCTCGGATGAATTCCTGGCGGTCCACGATGCTTTAGAACGCCTGCGGGAATGGGCTCCGCGGCAAAGCCAAATTGTCGAAATGCGCTACTTCGGCGGCATGTCGGAAGAGGAAATCGCCGAGTATCTCAAGATAAGCGCGCGTACCGTCAAACGTGACTGGTCGATGGCGAGGGCTTGGTTGCACGCGGAACTATCGGTATGACTCCGGAACAGTGGCAAGAGCTGCAAAATCTGTTTGAAGAGGTGATACAAAATCCCCTTCAGGAACGCCCAGGTGTCTTAAACCGCCTCGAATTGGAGATCCAGGATTCCGCGGTTCGCAGGGAACTGAGACGACTCGTGGAGCACGCCGAAGTCGGTGCGGAATTTCTTCGTCCAGTTGCGGGGCGTGGAGTCTATCCCGATCGGCCCGCACTCCAGGCGGGCGATGTAATCGCGAACCGGTTCGAAATCCTCACGTCTATCGGCAAGGGCGGGATGGCGGAGGTCTTCGAGGCCTTCGACCGGAAGTTAGGGGAACGCGTCGCGATCAAAATAATCGCGCCTGAATTCACTCGCGATCCATCGCTCCTCGAGCGGTTTCATCAGGAAGTTCAGATCGCCCGCCGCATAACTCATCCCAATATCTGCCGGATTCACGATTTGGGAGAGCACCGTGACCTTCCCTACCTGAGCATGGAACTCTTGGAAGGCGAAACTTTGTCCAAGCGGCTGGAACGCGGACCCTTATCGCTCGAAGCCTGGCATGAGTTAGCCCAACAGCTTTTGCTCGGACTTCGAGCCGCGCACGCGGCGGGAGTAGTTCATCGGGATCTTAAACCCTCCAATTTAATGCTGGTCGGATCTCGCTTAGTCATCCTCGATTTTGGCCTGGCCCGTCCGATTCTTACCCAGGAAGATGACGGTCTCACGCGTACGGGAACCTTGGTGGGCACGTTGGACTGGATGGCCCCTGAGCAGCTGCTTGCGAAATATGACGAACGGAGTGATCTATACTCGGCGGCTCTCATCCTACTGCGTTCGCTCAAGCCAATCTCCGATTCCACCGGCAGCGGTGGTTTAGTCGGCGCCCTGCGACGGGCCACAAGCGACACCGAGTTTCGGGCGCAGATGCCAAAAAAACTTCCCGCACTGTGGCAGTATGCTCTGTTGGGATGTCTCGAGCGCGATCCTGAACGGCGCCCACGAAGTGTAGAAGAAGTTCAGAAGATCGTCCAATCCCAACACATCCTTCCGCTGCGGCTGCGCCATTTCGCGGGTGCGAACTGGAAGACGGCGGCAATAGTTTTGGGAGTACTGGCCCTTTTGGCCATCAGTCTTCGCTCTCTATGGTATTCAAGGCCACTGCTACGGGAAGGGCTCAAACCCGGAACCGTGCTCATGATCGCATTCACAGACAACGCGACGCGGGATAACCAATTCGATGGCATCACATCGGTACTTCGTGCTGACTTCGGGCAATCGTCTCGCTTCAATATGTGGAATCAGCAGCGCTTTGGTGAGGTCGCTCGCTCCATGCGTCTGGATCCGAGCGTAAGACCCACTGCGAAGCAGTGGCGTGAGTTTGCATTCCGCGAGAAGACTCCGCTGCTTGTGTTTTCAACGCTGAGCAAGCTGGGGGACGGGTATATCTTTTCGATCCGTTGCGAGCAGATTGCCGGTTCGCCTGACCCGGTCCAATCCTGGGAAGAGACCGAGAACGCTTCGGGACCCTTGGAGCTCTTTGAGGCGATTCACAAAGTAGCCACGCGTGTGAGAGCGCGCGCCGGGGAAGATGCCGTGGAGATATCAGCGAACAACCGCTTACCTCAAGACATCACGAGTTCCAGCTGGGAAGCTCTGGAACTCTATTCGGATGCACAAAAACTTAGCGACGAGCAGAATCCTGAGCAGGCGGTTTCTCTGTTGCGTCGAGCCGTTCAGCTGGATCCAAACTTTGCCCTGGGCCTAATGCGCTTGGGAGATATTCTCAACGCGCAAGATAAGCGGGAGGAGGGTTTTGCCAACTGGCGGCGGGCCATCGCGCTCGCCGACACCCAGCACCTTTCCGAACATGAGCGGCTGAATATCGAGAGCCGCTACCAACTCGAGATTAAGGATTTCAATAAGGCCGAACCGATTCTTAAGGATTGGACGCGCAAATTTCCCAATGACCCTTTGCCGGCGCAGCTCCTGGCCTCCTGTTTGCTTCAAATGGGGAATTTCGAGGAGGGCGTTCGTATAGCGCGTGAGAACCAGGATCGTTTCCCTCCGAATATCTTCGGGACGTCTGTTTTGATTCGGGGTCTTGCCGCCAAGCATGATTTTACCGATATCGACAAGCAGCTCGCGACTCTTGAAAACTTCGGTGGAAGGCCTCTTGCACGAGGCTTCCGTGGAACCGTAGCGGCCGTGCGAGGAGACTATGCGGAGTCGGCGAGTCTTTTTCGAGAGGTCATGAGTTCGGACGACGTAAAGGAAGCTTCCCGCGCGACGGCCCAACTAGCCAATCTTGAAGCTGATCAGGGGAGGATAGATTCCGCGCGCCAAATCCTTTCCGGCGGAATCCTCAAGGACCGCGCAACAGGGCAGGATGGTTTTGCCTCGCAAAAGTCCGTTGCGCTGGCTTATTTGGAAGGGGTCTCTAAAAACCCGGGACGCGCGGTAGCGCGCGCGAAGGACGCAGTCTCGATTAGAAGATCCCCTTCAGTCATCGTTCAGGCTGTAAGCATTCTCGCGCGTTACGGTTCTCCGGAGGATGCCGCGAGTCTCATGAACACCTACCCGGCCGGGGAAGGTCCGAAATATGAAGCGGACGTGCTTCGGATGAAGGGTGAAATCCTTCTGGCTAAACGTAACTTCAAACAGGCGCTCGACCTTTTGGATCGCGCGGCACACCTAGATCGGCCGCAGGAGCCGAAGGAGTACCTCGCCAGAGGGTTAGATCTGGCAGGGGACCGCGAGCGCGCAAAACTCATTTATCAGCGAATTGCAGATACCTCGTTCCTCACCTGGATCGCCGAGGTTGAGTGGCCTGCGACACGTTTTTTGGCCGGAGAATACCTCAAAAAGTCGAAGGGAGAGTAGGATGAATCAACACTACGGAACAACAGGCATTAAGCACGCGCTCGCCGTTCTCCTTATCATGGCGCTGGAAGACGCCCAACACCAGCGCCCCAATCTTCAGTACATTTCGTCTCAAGCCACGCCTCCGAATATCAGTGCACTTAAGGACGCCAAATGGCTTCGCGATCTGCTCCCGGTTGTCGATCAACAAGTTTATGAGCAGATTCGATTGCTTATGAATGGAAGCGTCGCAGTCCCAGGAGGGCTGGTGGATGGGCAACTGTTTGACGACACTGCCAAGAATCTTAGCCTGATTCTTCGCGGACTGTCGGAGAGCCATCATTCACATTACGCGACCACTGCAGCCGATGGGTTAACCTTGTGGGATCCGGATTGCTATCCGCACCCGTCGACTTGGCGGATGCGCGAGGCGATCAGCGCTCTGCTCGCGTAATCGGCAATGCCGCGCCGCCTCGGTTGGATCGCTGCCGTCTTGATCGAGTTGAGTTCGGTGGCGGTGATCTGTTCCCAGCCGGCTCCCTTCAACTCGCCCCGCATCGAAGCGTGGAAGCTGGCGCAAGACTCAATCCGGCAAAGTGGATCCCGAAAGGGAATTCCGAAATTCGTCGCATGGGAAACCGCACGCGAAATTTTCCCTTGCGGTGGCCACTCCTCCGCCGCGGTGCGGGTGGTTTCGACGCATAACCTGCTGGACGAAAGCTTCCATTACAGCCCCAAAGCCGCCGCACGTATGTGCGACCCGCTTGCGCTCAACACCGCAGGTGTCCCGCTGGATGCGGCTCAAGCAGTGTGGGAGAAGTCAGAACCTAAGCCATCGACGACTACGCTGCGATTTCCTGATGATGCGCATCTCGCCGCGGCATTCTGGAATGCTGTGCGGCGGCCAGCCGACCCTCGGAATGGCAAGATCGTGCAAATGGCCATCCGGTCCGGCAACGAAGTGCGTACGCGAAGAATCCGAATTACTCTGCCGAAGAACTTCGGAAAAGAATCTGCGGCCTGCGATCCTCCCACGAGCAACGGTGATTCTGCTGCCGTGGATGCAGCAGACGTTTCTGTAGAAGAGTTCTTCTGGATCCGGCTAAACTCCGGTGAACGATATAACGGGGCTTCCTGTGGCGATTTCGCGGTCCTGATGGCGTTTCATTTGGTCCATAAAGTACACGGGCGGTGGTTGTGGTCGACGTTCTGGTGGGATCCCGATTCGAAGGAGTTTGGAGCGGATCGCCCCCAGGCTTTCGACGGCGCGGGCGCCGCACCGCGGGCGTGGCGAAACTACGCCATGGATGCCTCCTTTGAATCTACCGCGACCATCTTTAATCCCTGGCGGATCGAGGAACGCAAGGATAACTGCGCGCGCTGTCATGCCGAAGTTACGGTTTATAAGAGCGCGACGGCAAACGCCCAGATCGACTTTGATTCCGTGACGGCCGCCCGCAATCATTTTCAATGATCTGAGAACATCGCCGTCCCTTTTGCCGCCGCTCTGACGCTGTATATAGCGATGGCAGCGCCCTCGGTTTTCACAGTCCCAGAAGATGTCTACCTACGGTTAGTGGCGCTGAGCGATGCGCGGGATGTGGCCCGCAGCACTGTGCTCGCTGCCGCAGTCTCCCTGTTGCTGCACAAATTTGCGCGCCAAGGCACCCTGGCCATTCGCACCACAAATCTCGTTGGACTGTTACCGGTGAGCCTCGTCATCTCTGATCAGGTGACGGATGATCCGTCGTTCGAGCAGATCTTGGACCGCGCGCGGAAGATCCTCCCGAATCGGCTTGAGGGCCCTGAAATCGAGATTCTGCTACCGCCTGATTTTCAGAATGAGTTTCAGTCTGAGATGAAAGGTCAACCACTCAAACTGAGGTCTCGGGCAGGGCGCGAAAGTCTCATTGGAACTTTCGAACCACATGTGCCGCGATTGGCCGAGCATCTGCAAACCCTGCTGCGCGAAGTAACGTCCGCGCCGGCCGCACCCGTCTCCTCGATCAACATCCTTGGCGAACAGGAAACCCGCCGGATCGTCATCGAGTGGAACCAGACCGATCGTGGGTCCACGCAAAGCACTGTACCTGAATTGGTGGAACAGCAGGTGCAGCGAACGCCGCACGCCGTCGCCCTGATTCAGGGAGACCGCAGGCTGACTTATAGCCAGATGGATGAGAAAGCCAACCGGCTCGCGAACCACCTCTGTAAGCGCGGCGTTGGATCGGAAGTGCCGGTCGGTCTTTGCATGGAGCAGTCGCTCGAAGCCGTAG
>Ga0105245_10001011_pt1 | contig 25525 bp, 21 predicted proteins | sample KBSM54metaG_FD_81523 | JGI IMG/M metagenome (GOLD analysis project Ga0105245, IMG submission 81523) | Miscanthus rhizosphere microbial communities from Kellogg Biological Station, Michigan, USA - KBS M5-4 metaG | ecosystem: Host-associated > Plants > Roots > Rhizosphere > Soil | place...
GCCACATGCCGGTGCTGGCCAGCATCCGGGCCCGGTTCGAGAAGGAGCGGCCGCTGGAGGGCGTCACCATCGCCGCCTGCCTCCACATCACCACCGAGACGGCCAACCTCCTGCGCACGCTGAAGGCGGGCGGCGCCACCGTGGTCGCGTCCGCGTCCAACCCCCTCTCGACCCAGGACGACGTGGCCGCCTCCCTGGCCCTCGACGACGGCATCCCCACCTACGCCATCAAGGGCGAGGACACCGAGACGTACTTCCGCCACCTCGACGCCATCCTCGACGCCCACCCCCAGGTCACCATGGACGACGGGTGCGACCTCGTCTCCCGCCTGCACCGGGAGCGCCCCGACCAGGTCGGCGAGGTCATCGCCGGCACCGAGGAGACCACCACCGGCGTCATCCGGCTGCGGGCGATGGAGATCGACGGGGCCCTCAAGTTCCCGATCGTGGCCGTCAACGACGCCAACACCAAGCACATGTTCGACAACCGCTACGGCACCGGGCAGTCCACCCTTGACGGGATCATCCGGGCCACCAACGTGCTGCTGGCGGGCAAGACCATCGTGGTGGCCGGCTACGGGTACTGCGGCAAGGGCGTGTCCAGCCGGGCGTCGGGCATGGGCGGCCACGTCATCGTCTGCGAGGTCGACCCCCTGCGGGCCCTGGAGGCCACCATGGACGGCTTCCGGGTCATGCCGATGGCCGACGCCGCCCGCGAGGGCGACATCTTCATCACCGTCACCGGCGACCGCGACGTGCTGCGGCGGGAGCACTTCGAGGTCATGAAGGACGGGGCCATCCTGGCCAACTCGGGCCACTTCGACATCGAGATCGACCTCAACGCGCTGGCCGAGATGGCCGCCGCCGCCGGTGGCCGCAAGGCGGCGCGGCCGTCGGTCGAGGCCTTCGACCTGGGCGGGCGCCGGCTGTTGGTCGTGGCCGAGGGCCGTCTGGTCAACCTGGGGGCGGCCGAGGGTCACCCGGCCGCGGTCATGGACATGAGCTTCGCCAACCAGGCCCTGTGCGCGGAATGGGTCCTGAGCAAGCGGGGTGAGCTGGAGGCCCGGGTCTACGACGTCCCGCCGCTGATCGACGAGGAGGTCGCCCGGCTCAAGCTGGACACGATGGGCATCACCATCGACGTCCTCACGCCGGAGCAGCAGGAGTACCTCACCTCGTGGACGGTGGGCACCTAGCCCGGTTCTCGGGCGGCCCTCCAGTCAGGGGGCCCGGATGTCGATAGCCCGAGGGACATGCTGCCCACCGCGGAACCAGGGTCGCGGGGCAGACGCCGCTCCCGCATCGGCGGGCTCCGGATCGACCGGCTGCTCGCCGTCTTCGTGTCGGTCGCCCTGGTGCCCGTCGTCGCCCTGCTCGGGGGGACGGCCCAGGCGATGGCGCCGACGCCCGTCTTCGCGCCCTACGTCACCCACGACGTGGGCCGGGCCCGGGGCGTGGCCGTCGGCGACTTCACCGGCGACGGTCGGGGCGACGTCGTGGTCAGCGCCGAGGACAACGACTACACCAACCACCCCGACGCCGACCACGTCGACCTGTTCGCCCAGGCGCCGGACGGGTCGCTCACCCGCGTCCAGACCCTCGCCACCCGGCTCGACTACGACTCCGAAGGGGGCATGGCCGCGGGCGACCTCGACGGTGACGGCCGCGACGACGCCGCCCTGGCCACCGGCCACTCGGTCGAGGTGTACCTCCAACGGCTCGGCGCGCTGGCTGCGGCGGTGGCGGTCCCGGTGGCCGGCGCCCAGCAGGTGGTCGTGGCCGACGTCGACGGCGACGGTGTCGCCGACCTGGTCGTCAAGACGTTTCGCATCGGCCCGACGGCCTTCGAGGGTGAGGTGGTCGTCCTCCGGGGCCAGGGCGGGGGTGGGTTCGCCCCGCCGGTGATCGTGGCCGCCGGCCGCCAGGTCGAGCTCGAAGTCGGCGACCTCACCGGCGACGGGCGTCCGGACGTCCTGACCTGCAACGGCGCCGAGCTGCGGGTGTACGCCCAGGCGGCGGACGGCTCGTTCGCGCCGCCCGCCGTGTACCCGACGACGGACTTCCAGTGCAACGGTGTCACCATCGGCGATCTCGACGGGGACGGGCGCCTCGACGTGGCCTACGTCGGCGGTGGCAACCAGCCCGGCAGCCGGGCCAAGATCCTCTCCCAACGGGCGGACGGCACCTTGGCCCCGGAGATCGGCTACGCCACCACCGACAGCCCCGATTCGGTGGCGGCCGGGGACGTGAACGGCGACCATCGCACCGACCTGGTCGTCCTCCACGCCGGGTTCCAGTCGGTCTCGGTGCACGCCCAGGCCGCCGACCACAGCCTCGATCCGAAGCGCTCCTTCCCGATGCCGGGTGGCGACCACGTGCTCCCGAAGATGATGGCGCTGGGCGACGTCAGCGGTGACGGCCGCACCGACGTCGTCGTCGCCGACTCGCAGAGCGGCCTCGTCGTCCTGGTGGGCCGGGCGGCGGCGCCCTCGACCACCACGTCCACCGCCTCCCTGCCCGCGAACACGTCCACCCGGCCGTGTTGCAGCACCGCGCCGCTCTTCCTCGAACCCCAGACGTACGGCGTGTCGAGCCGCTCGCAGGGACTGGCGACCGGCGACTTCAACGGGGACGGACGGCCCGACGTGGCCATGGCCACCGCCGGCCACACCGATCCGGCCAATGACCACAAGCTCTTCGTCTTCCTCCAGGGACCGACGGGGTCGCTGGCCAAGGTCGTGCGCTACGACACCGACGGGGTCTCCGCCGACGTGTTCCTGGCCGCGGGCGACATCGACGGCGATGGCGACACCGACCTCGTCCTGCGCAAGTGGTACGGGATCGACCTGTTCATGCAGCGCGACGGGGGGTTCGCCGACCGCAAGTTCATCGAGCTCGCCGCCGGCTCCGACGTCGACGTGGCCGACCTCGACGGGGACGGCGCGGCCGAGATCGTCATGACCGGATCCTCGGGGATCGTCGTCTACGACGGCTCCGACGGGACGACGCTGGGCCCCGTCGCCACCGTCTCCACCGCCTACCACTCCTCGGTCGCGGTGGGCGACGTCACCGGCGACGGCCGGCCCGACCTCGTCACCTACGCCCCGTTCCGCCCCCAGTCGGTCGAGGTCTTCGGTCAGGGGCCGGATGGGTCGTTCGCGGACCCGGCCGTCTACCCGATCCCGGACTGGTCCGCGGGCCCGATGACGGTCGGCGATCTCACGGGCGACGGTCGGGCCGACGTCGCCTTCTCCCAGGGGTACGTCCTCGGAAGTCTCGACCACGACGACGTGGCGGTGATGGCCCAGACGGCGGGCGGGACCCTGGGCCCGCCGGTCACGTACGAGAGCTTCCAGGCCGAGGCCGTGCGGGTGGCCGACGTCGACCGCGACGGTGACGGCGACCTGGTCATCACCCATGGCGGCGGGCCGGTCGGCGTTCGGCTCCAGCAGGCCAACGGACGCCTGGGGCCGGAGGACGCCTACTCGCTGCCGACCAACTCCGGCCACGACGACCGCGGGCTGGTGGTCGCCGACCTCAGCAGCGACGGCCGCCCCGACGTCGCGATCGGCGCCTACGAGCCGGGGCTGGTCGTCCTGCGCAACCTGGCGCCCCCCGTGCCGGTGCTCGACCCCGTCGCCCGCTACATCGATCGCCTGGGGGGTGATCTCCTGGGGCGGCCCCCCACGCCAGGGGAGTCGGCCGCCTGGCGCCCGATCGCCGGCACCGCCGCCGGTCGTATCGACCTGGCCGTGGCCCTCGTCGGCACCCGCGAGTACCGGCTCCGTCGGGTGGCCGAGGAGGCCGCGCCCCGGTTGGGTCACGCGCCCGATCCCGGGCAGTCGGCGGCGCTGGTCGACGCCATGGCCGCCGGCGCCATCGTCGAGATCGCGCCCGCCCTGTTCCTGGGCTCCGACGACTTCTACGTCCGGTCCGGCGGCTCCCCCGAAGGCTTCGTCGACGCCCTCTTCCTCGACGTCTTCGGGGTGCGGCCGGACGCGTCGAGCCGGGCCGCCCTGGCCGCGGTCGTCCGCAGCGGCTACAGCCGCACCGCGCTGGCGGTGCTCGTGCTCCTCCACCCGGCGGCGCGCGGCCGCCTGGTGGACGCCGCCTACCAGCGCTACCTCGGGCACGGACCCGATCCCGCCCTGCGGGCCTGGTGGGTGGACGCCATCGGCCGGGGCGTCCGCTCCGAGTACCTCGTCGCCTGGCTGGTGTCGACCGAGGAGTACCGGGCCCACCTCGGCTAGAGCTCTCGACGGTGCAGCTCGATCGCGGGAGTGTCGCTCCCCCGTCGTAACCTCCGCCGGCGTGTTCCTGCCGACGAGATGCGCGGTGTGCGGCGCCCTCGGGCCGGCGCCGTGCCCGGCGTGCAGGGCCGATCTCCGGCGGGCGCCGGCCCTCCCGCCGCCGGCCCCCGTCGACTCCTGCCTCGCCCTCCTCGCCTACGACGGGGCGGGCCGGGAGCTCGTGGCCCGGCTGAAGTACCGCAACGCCCGCTCGTCGCTCCCGTTCCTCGCCGACGGCCTGGCCCGCCTCGTCACCCGGCCGGTCGACGTGGTCACGTGGGCGCCCACCACCTCCGCCCGCCGCCGCCAGAGGGGGTTCGACCAGGCCGAGCTGCTGGCCCGGGCCGTCGCCCGGCGCCTGGGCGTCCCCTGCCGGCGGCTGCTCCTCCGCCGGCCGGGCCCGGCCCAGACCGGCCAGCCCCTCGACGCCCGCCGCACGGGGCCCGCCTTCCGTCCCGCCCGCCCCGCGCCCCCGGCCGTCCTCCTCGTCGACGACGTGGTCACCAGTGGCGCCACCGTGGCCGCCGCCACCCGGGCCCTACGAGCCGCCGGCGCCCGGGAGGTCCACGTCGTGGCCGCGGCGCGAACCCCGGTTCGTCGCCCCCCCGCGGGCCCGGGCCTACACTCCGAGCGTGTGGCCGTGTGCGGGTCTGTGGTTGAAAGTCGAGGCCAGTCGCAGGCAAAACGACCCACGTAAGGCAACCCGTGGTTGCTGAGCATGGTGCGGCTTAGGAGTAAGCCCTGCCTCGTGGGCGCCCGATTGGCGGGCGCCGGCGGGAGAGGGAGGAAAACGGGAACCACAGGCGGTGCCGGGTCGTCACCGACGACCGCCGCCGCCGGGGCCCGTGAGCTCCCCAGCAGGCGAGTGTGGGGGCAAAGACCAGGTCAGCCGCACACGGCTACGCCCTAGACCAAGGAGCGACAAATTGGACGTCACGATTCGAGGACGCAACGTCGAGGTGTCCGACGGCCTGCGGGCCACCGCCGAGGAGAAGGTCTCCCGCCTCAGCCGCCACCTCGACGGTTGGGAGCACGCCGAGATCCACTTCTCGGAGGAGAAGAACCCCCGCATCTCGGCCAAGGAGGTCTGTGAGGTCACCGTCTGGGGCCACGGCCACGTCATCCGGGCCAAGGCCGCCTCGTCCGACGCCTTCGCCTCGGTCGACCGCGTCATCGACAAGCTCGAGCACCAGATGGAGAAGCTCAAGTCACGCCTGCAGAGCAGGACCCATCCCCGCCGGCCGGTAGACTCGGGTCACCAGGACCGGCAGCCTCCCGGCGACGAGCGCGACGCCGAGGTCGATACGAACGAGTCCCGGATCGTCAAGAGCAAGCGCTTCGACATCAAGCCCATGACCCCCGAGGAAGCGGCGCTGCACATGGACATGCTGGGTCACGACTTCTACTTCTTCACCAACGCCGACACCGGTGTGGCGGCCGTCGTCTACCGCCGCCACGACGGCGACGTCGGTCTCATCGATGCCAACTAACCGGGCCCGCTGACCGATGGCAGGCGGCGAGCCGATCCGGGTGCTGGTCTGCGACGACCACGACCTCTTCCGCAAGGGCCTGCGCATGGTCCTGGAGGCGGAGGAGGACATCATGGTCGTGGCCGAGGCGGCCGACGGCGAGCAGGCGGTGGCCCGGGTGGAGGAGCTGGCGCCCGACGTCGTGCTGATGGACGTGCGCATGCCCCGCCTGGGCGGCATCGAGGCCACCCGCATCATCCGCCAGCTGTTCCCCGCCACCCGGATCATCGTCCTCACCGTGAGCGACGAGGAGGACGACCTCTACGGGGCGGTCAAGGCCGGCGCCAACGGCTACCTCCTCAAGGAGGTCTCGATCGAGGAGGTGGCCGACGCGGTGCGGGCCGTCTACGAGGGCCAGAGCCTCATCTCGCCGTCGCTGGCGTCGAAGCTGCTCAGCGAGTTCGAGGGCGCGGTCGGCGCGCTCAAGGACGCGGTGCTGGCGTCCGGGCCCCGGCTGTCGGAGCGGGAGGTCGAGGTCCTCAAGCTGATCGCCCTGGGGATGGGCAACCACGACGTGGCCGAGCGCATGGGCGTGTCGGAGAACACGGTCCGCAACCACGTGGCCAACATCCTGGTGAAGCTGCAGCTGCGGGCCCAGATCGAGACCGCCCCGTGAGCTCGGGCACCTGAGCCCCCTCCGTCCCCGGGGCACCTACACCGAGTGGTTCTGGCCGCCGCCCCCGTCCGACGGGGGCTTCGCCGGCTTCGAGCACGTCCTCGTCCCCGAGGTCGACCCCGGGCCCCTCACCCCCTGGTTCTGGGCCCACCAGTTCCGCCTCGAGGGGGGCGACGGCGGCTACCTGGGCCTGCAGACGTGGGGCAACCTCACCCCCACCCGCCTCGACCGAATCGCCATCTTCTCCATCTGGGACGCCCTCGGCGCCGAGGGCGAGCACCCGGGGCCGTTCGCGGGGGAGGGCACCGGCTGGAGCTGCCGCATCTCCTACCCGTGGGAGGCCGGCCGTGCCTACCGCCTGCGGATCGCCACCGACGCGCCCGGCTGGTGGGCGGCGTCGGTCACCGACGTGGAATCGGCCGTCACCCGCCGCATCGGCCGCATCCGGGTCCGGCCCGAGGTCACCGGTCTCGGCCGGTGGTCGGTGATGTGGACGGAGTACTTCGGCGCCCTGACCCGTTGCGCCGACCTGACCCACTCCCGGGTGGTCTTCTCCACGCCGATCGCCGACGGCGGGGTCGTCCCCGAGCGGGAGCACAGCCACGTCAACGACGGCGACTGCCAGGAATCGTCGGTGGAGAGCATCCCCGGCGGCGTCCGCCAGGAGATGGGCGCCCCCCCGGCTACGGCGGGCTGACGCCCTTCTTCCGCAGGAGGGTGACGTTGCCCTCCTCGAACACGGTGTCGTACTGGTCCCGGACCTGATCGAGCACGGCCTGGGGCTCGGGGTCGAGGATCGTGGGCAGGAGGATGTACTCCACCCGGTCGGCCTGGGGGAGGCGCTGGCCCTCCGTCTTGAAGGTCCCCCAGTAGGACGCCTTGAACGGGTTGGGGAACATGTAGATCTCCACCCGGTGGTCGAAGTGGGGCACGTAGCCGTAGAAGGCGGAGAGGACGGCGTCCTTGGGGATGATGCGGTTGGCCCGCTCCAGGTAGGGGATGGAGTTGCCGTCGGGCGAGGCGATGGGGGCCTCGTGGCGGCCGAGGGGGGTCGGCCCCCACAGGTAGGCGGTCACCAGGCTGCAGGCCACCACCAGGCCCACCATGATCTGGCGCCCGGCCATCGACCGGGCCCGGGCCACGGCGAAGATGGTCGTGGCCACCAGCATGGGGACGATCATCGTCCCGTAGTGGTAGTGGATGTCGTACTGGTAATAGAAGGTGCTCAGGACGTTGGTGGCCAGTGGGGCCACCATCACCGCGAACAGGCGCAGGTCGAGCAGGGGCAGGAACGCCACCGGCGTGAACATCTGCCACACGTACCAGGTCCGGGGTTTCTCGGTGGCGTAGGTGACCACCTCGCCCGGGTGCAGGAAGAACGTCTTGACGAGGCCCCCGACGCCCCCGAACGGCACCCGCCACGAGTTCAGGCTGCCCACCCCGTTGTACATGGGCAGGATCCACCACAGGGCGGCCGACAGCATGGTCAGCGACATGATGCAGGCGATGGCGCCGATGCGGCGGTCGTGGCGGATGGCGACGTAGAGCCCGAGGGGGAAGATCAGGAGGGCCACGTCCTCCTTCACCAGCAGGACCACGGCGCAACAGATCAGGAACCCCACCCACCGCTTCCTCACCATGAACCACAGGGCGAAGAGGATGAGGATGGGCTCGAAGGCGTCGGGGTGGAACTGCTCCAGGTTGACGAAGGCGATGGCCGGGTGGAGCAGGTAGACGCAGGCGAGGAGGGCGGCCAGCCGCTCGGAGCGCAGCTTCTCCCGGGCCAGCAGGAAGGCCGGCACCGCCGCCCCGCCCAGGGCCGCGGCCTGGGTGAAGAGGAGGACCTTGGCCGACGGCAGGATCCAGTAGACCGGCACCAGGGGCAGGAGGATGAACGACGTGTGGTCGCCGAACAGGTGCCGACCCATGATCGTGACGAACGGCCGCTTGAACCGGCTGAGCAACCACAGCCCCTGGTCGTAGATGCCGAAGTCGAAGGCCTGGGTGCCGTAGCCGTCGTGGTTGCGCATGGTCCAGTAGGCGAACAGCCAGACGTAGCCGACGGTGGCCGCCACCAGGAGGATCCGGGCCAGCCGGTCCCTCTCGATCGGGCGCCGGGCGGCGTCGGGCGTCCAATCGAGCTGCTGCCAGGGCAGGGCCAGTCCCTCCCCCGGCGCCGCCGGCTGCGGGCGCCGGTCGCCGAGCAGGCGGTCGACCACGGAGCTGCCCGCGCCCGCGCCCGCGCCCGCGCCAGCCCCGACGCCAGCCCCGACGCCGAGGCCGCCGACCGGCTCCCCACCCACGGTGCGCTCGGCCGCCGGGATCAGGATCGACGGTGGCGGCCGACGGGGTCGGGGCGGGCCGATGATCCGGCGGGTCCGGAGCCAGGTGGTGACCGGGGTGAAGTCGACCTGGTCGCGGTCGGGCTCGGCCGCCGGGGTCGCCATGGGGCGGGGCCGGGGTGGCGGCGGCGTGGCGGTCGGGGCTCGTGGGGCCGAGCCGGTGGGCGCGACCAGGATCTCGGGGGTGACCTCGTCGTCGGCCGGGGGATGGGCGGGCGACCCGGCCTGGGTCGGGGCCGGGCCCGGGTCGACACCGGCGCCGACGCCGACGCCGGCGCCGTCAGCGGTTGCCCCCGGGCTCTCGGGGGGCGGTTCCCCGAGCTCGTCCTCCGTCCGGGCCACGGCCCCATTCTGGCCTGGCCGGCGACGCCGTTGTCCACCACCCGACCAATCTCGCCCAGGTGGCCCGCCGGTAGACTGGCGTCATGTCGATCCTGACGAAGGTCCTCCGTGCCGGGGAGGGCAAGAAGCTCAAGGCGCTCACCACCCTGGTGCCCGACATCAACGCCTTCGAGCGGGAGATCGAGGGTCTCTCCGACGCCGACCTCCAGCACAAGACGGTGGAGTTCCGGGAGCGGCTCGACCGGGCCGGCCCCGACGGGGTCGACGACGCCCTCAACGACATCCTCATGGAGGCCTTCGCCGTCACCCGCGAGGCCAGCCGGCGCACCATCGGCCAGCGCCACTACGACGTCCAGCTCATGGGCGGGGCCGCCCTCCACTTCGGCTGGATCGCGGAGATGAAGACCGGCGAGGGCAAGACCCTCGTGTCCACCCTGCCCGTCTACCTCAACGGCCTCAGCGGCCGGGGCGTGCACGTGATCACCGTCAACGACTACCTCTCCCAGCGGGACGCGGAGTGGATGGGCCAGATCCACCGGTGGCTGGGTCTCACCATCGGCATCGTCCTGCCCCGGTACGACCGGCCGGAGATGAAGCGGGCCGCCTACGGGGCCGACATCACCTACGGCACCAACAACGAGTTCGGCTTCGACTACCTGCGCGACAACATGGCCATGGCCCGCGACCAGATGGTGCAGCGGGGCCACTCCTTCGCCATCGTCGACGAGGTCGACTCGATCCTGGTCGATGAGGCCCGCACGCCCCTCATCATCAGCGGCCAGGTGCAGGACGCGGCCGCCCTCTATTACAAGTTCGCCAGCATCGTCCGCACCCTCACCCGGGACGACGACTACGAGGTCGACGAGGAGAAGCGCACCGTCTTCCCCCTCGAGGCCGGCATCACCAAGGTCGAGCGGGCCCTCGGCGTCGACAACCTCTACGACGAGCTGTCGGCCAACTACGTCCACCAGCTCCAGGCCGCCCTGCGGGCCAAGGAGCTGTACCGGCGGGACGACGACTACGTGATCCAGAACGGCGAGGTCAAGATCGTCGACGAGTTCACCGGCCGCATCCTGGAGGGTCGGCGCTGGTCGGAGGGGCTGCACCAGGCGGTGGAGGCCAAGGAGCGGGTCCGGATCAAGCACGAGAACCAGACCCTCGCCACCATCACCCTCCAGAACTACTTCCGCATGTACGACAAGCTGGCGGGCATGACGGGCACGGCCGAGACCGAGGCGGCCGAGTTCGCCCACACCTACGACCTGGCCGTGGTGCCCATCCCCACCCACCGCACCATGATCCGGGTGGATCACCCCGACCTCATCTACAAGACGGAAGAGGCCAAGTTCAACGCCGTCGTCGACGACATCGCCGAGCGCTTCGAGTCGGGCCAGCCGGTGCTGGTGGGCACGGTCTCGGTGGAGAAGTCGGAGCGGCTGTCCCGCCTGCTGGGCAAGCGGGGCATCCAGCACGCCATCCTCAACGCCAAGCAGCACGAGCGGGAAGCGGTGATCGTGGCCCAGGCGGGGCGGCTGCACTCCGTCACCGTGGCCACCAACATGGCCGGCCGGGGCGTTGACATCATCCTCGGCGGCAACGCCGAGGGCCTGGCCAACCTCGACACCCTGGCCGAGGGCCACCTCCTCGACACCCCCGAGGGCAAGGCCCGCTTCGAGGAGCTGTTCAAGCAGTACAAGGACGAGTGCGCGGCCGAGGGCGACAAGGTCCGGGCCCTGGGCGGGCTGTACGTGCTCGGCACCGAGCGCCACGAGAGCCGGCGCATCGACAACCAGCTCCGGGGCCGCTCCGGGCGCCAGGGCGACCCCGGCGAGAGCCGCTTCTACCTGTCCCTCGAGGACGAGCTGATGCGCCTCTTCGCCACCGGCGCCATGTCCTGGGTGATGGGCAAGGCCCTGCCCGACGACGTGCCTATCGAGGCCAAGATGGTCACCCGGGCCATCGAGAAGGCCCAGGGCACGGTCGAGGCCCGCAACGCCGAGATCCGCAAGGACGTCCTCAAATACGACGAGGTCATGAACGAGCAGCGCAAGGTGGTCTACCGCCGGCGCCAGCAGATCCTCGACGGGGCCGACCTGCGGGAGGAGGCCCTCGCCCACCTCACCACCGTGATCGAGCGCCAGGTGGGCGTGTTCTGCTCCACCGACTACGCCGAGGACTGGAACCTCGACGGCCTCCTCCACGACATCGCCACCTACTTCCCCACCGGTTTCGTCGCCGACGAGCTGGCCTCGGCTGCGGGCGCGGGCCAGATCCGGGAGAGCCTGCTGGCCGAGGCCCTGCGCTACTACGAGCAGCGGGAGGAGGAGCTGGGCGCGGACACGATGCGGGAGATCGAGCGCCGGGTCATGCTCTCCATCCTCGACCAGCGCTGGCGGGAGCACCTGTACGAGATGGACTACCTCCAAGAGGGCATCAACCTCCGGGCCATGGGCCAGAAGGACCCCCTCTCCGAGTGGCAGCGCGAGGGCTACGACATGTTCGGCCAGATGATCGACGCCATCTCCGACGACTTCGTGCGCTACGTCATGCACCTGGAGGTCGTCGTCGAGAACGCCCCCCAGCCGGACGTGATCAACGTGCAGTACTCCGCCCCCGAAGACCCGTCCTCGGGCTCCGCCGGCGTCAAGCAGGCGGCGGCGCGGGAGGCGGCGGCGAGCGGCGAGGCGGCGCCGGCGGCGGCCGTCGACGACTCGCCCACGGTGGCCCAGGTGGTCAGGAGCGAGCACGAGAAGCTGGGCCGCAACCAGCCGTGCTGGTGTGGCAGCGGCAAGAAGTTCAAGCTGTGCCACGGCAAATAGGCGAGCAGTTCGCGCGGTTGCCCCCTCACGGGTGGAATGGCGCGGAGCAATCGCCGGCGCGGGCTCGGTGAGGGACTTCTCCGACGGCCTCGGGGGCCTGCGGGGCCGGCTGGCGGAGATGGAGAAGACGCTCGACCTTCCCGGCCGGCGGACCCGGCTGAGCGAACTGGAGCAGCTGGCGTCCGACCCCTCGCTGTGGGACGACCCCGACGCGGCCCGCAAGGTCACCGGCGAGCTGGCCCGGGTGAAGGACGACGTCGACGAGCTGGGCAGCCTGGAGCAGCGCCTGTCCGACGTCGAGGTCCTCTACGAGCTGGCTCGGGAGGAGGCCGACGACTCCTTCGAGGCCGAAGTCGACGCGGGGATGGCCGCCGTCGAGCGCGACTTGGCGGTGGTCGAGCTGCGGGCCATGTACTCGGGCGAGCACGACGAGCTCGACGCGGTGTGCGAGGTCCACTCGGGGGCGGGCGGCACCGACGCCCAGGACTGGGCCGAGATGATGCTGCGGATGTACCTGCGGTGGGCCGAGCGGCGGGGCTTCTCCGTCGAGCTGGAGGAGGTGTCGCCCGGCACCGAGGCGGGGATCACCTCGGCCACCTTCATCGTCCGCGGTCGCTACGCCTACGGGCTGCTGAGCGCGGAGAAGGGCGTCCACCGCCTGGTGCGGATCTCGCCCTTCGACTCCCAGGCCCGCCGCCACACCGCCTTCGCCTCCTTCGAGGCCGTCCCCTTCCTGGAGGATCTGTCGGGCGAGGTGGAGATCGACGAGAAGGACCTCCGCATCGACACCTACCGGTCCTCCGGCGCCGGGGGCCAGCACGTCAACGTCACCGACTCGGCCGTGCGCATCACCCACCTGCCCACGGGCATCGTCGTGTCCTGCCAGAACCAGCGCAGCCAGCACCAGAACAAGGAGGTGGCCATGAAGATCCTGGCCGCCAAGCTGGCCGAGCGGGCCCGGGAGGAGCGCCGGCGCGACATGGAGGCCCTGGCCGGCGAGCAGCGGGAGGTGGCCTGGGGGAGCCAGATCCGGTCCTACGTCCTGCACCCCTACCAGATGGTGAAGGACCTGCGCACCGACCACGAGGTGGGCAACATCGGGGCCGTCCTCGACGGCGATCTCGACGGCTTCATGGAGTCCTGGCTGCGCTGGCGGCAACGGCAGCGGGCGTGACCCGGCCCGAGGGTGCTCGCACCCGGCGGCCGGGAACCGTTACCATCGTCCTGCCGTACCTCGCCAGGGAGGGCAAGCCCGCGCACCCATGATCAGACTTCGCAACGTCACCAAGGTGTACAAGGGCAACGTGACGGCCCTCAAAGGCCTGTCCCTCGACATCGCCAAGCAGGAGTTCGTCTTCCTCGTGGGCCCCACCGGCTCCGGGAAGTCGACCCTGATCCGCCTCCTGCTCAAGGAGGAGAAGCCGGACTCGGGTCGCATCTGGGTCGCGGGCAAGGACATCGGCCAGCTCGGCTCGTGGAAGGTCCCCCTCCTGCGCCGCAACATCGGCTGCGTGTTCCAGGACTTCAAGCTGCTCCCCAACAAGACCGCCTACGAGAACGTGGCCTTCGCCCTCGAGGTCATCGGCCGGCCGGCCCACGTCATCCAGGCCCAGGTGCCCCAGGTCCTCGACCTGGTCGGCCTGTCCAAGAAGCGTGACCACTTCCCGAGCGAGCTCTCCGGCGGTGAGCAGCAGCGGGTGTCGGTGGCCCGGGCCTTCGTCAACCGGCCCCTGATCCTCCTGGCCGACGAGCCCACCGGCAACCTCGACCCCAACACGTCGGTCGGCATCATGCGCCTGCTCGACCGCATCAACCGCACCGGCACCACGGTGGTGATGGCCACCCACGACGCCGGCATCGTCGACACCATGCGCCGGCGGGTGGTCGAGCTCGACCGCGGCTCCCTCGTCCGCGACCAGGCCCGCGGCGTCTACGGAGCGTTCACCTAGAGCATGGCGGTCAACCTGTCGTATGTGGCGCGGGAGACGGTCTCCAACCTGCGCCGCAACATCTCCATGGCCTCGGCCGCCCTGCTCACGGTGGCCGTGTCGCTGACCCTCGTGGGTGGCGCCCTGCTGGTGAAGCGGGGGGTCGACCGGGCCACGGTGCAGTGGAAGGACAACGTCGAGCTCTCCATCTTCATGAAGCCCGACGCCACCGCGCCCGAGTCCGAGGCCATCGACCGCCAGCTCAAGGCCATGCCCGAGGTCAAGCGCTACAAGTACGTGAGCAAGCCGGAGGCGTTCGACGAGTTCCGCAAGATCTTCGCCAACGAGCCCGACGTGCGCGACAGCCTCACCGTCGAGCAGATCCCACCCTCCTACCGGGTGGTCCCCAAGCAGGCGGAGCAGACCAAGCTCATCGGCGAGCGCTTCCGCGACACCGCGGGCGTGTTCCGGGTGAGCTACGCCAAGGAGGAGGTCGACGCCCTGGTGTCGGTCACCAACTTCCTCCAGATCATGCTGTGGGCGGTGGCCGCGGTGCTGCTGGCGGCGGCGTCGCTGCTCATCCTCAACACCATCCGCATGGCCATCTTCGCCCGCCGCCGGGAGGTCGCGGTGATGAAGCTGGTCGGGGCCACCAACTGGTTCATCCGGATACCTTTCATGCTCGAGGGCCTCATCCAGGGGCTGGCCGGGGCCGCCCTGGCCTACGGCATCGTGTGGATCGGGCACGACCTGATCCAGAGCCGGATCAACCAGGCCCGCAACGACATCCAGTTGTTCAAGCAGTTCCTGGTCACCAGCGGCGACGTCGCCGGCACCGGGATCCTGCTGTTGGTCGTCGGCGTCCTGGTCGGGACGGTGGGCTCGGCGTTGGCGGTCAGTCGCTTCCTCGACGTCTGACCTTCGCGGTCGGCGGTCTCAGGATGAGGGGTTTCTGTTGTTCCTGTGGCTGGTGTTGCTAGCGTGACCCGAGTGAAGCTGGGGACGGTCGGGCGCGTGGTCATCCTGGCCATCGCCTTGCTCGTGGTCCTGCCCGGGTTCGCGCCCGGATCGGGCCTCCGATCGGCCGTGGCCCAGACCGAGGCCGACAAGTCCAAGATCGACGACCAAATCGAGTCGCTCAAGGGCCAGGTGAGCGAGGCCTCGGCCGAGGAGGGGCGGCTGCTGGGACTGCTCGACGAGAGCTCGGCCCGGCTGGCCGACCTCGACGCCAAGGTCTCCGACTTCGACGCCCGGATCGCCGACGTGCAGGGCAGCCTCGACGCGGCCGAGTCCCGGCTGGCGGCCCTGGAGGCGGAGCAGCACCGCACCGAGACCCGCCTGGGGGAGGCGTCGGCCCAGCTGGGGGCGGCCAAGCAGGCGTTGGCCCAGCAGGCGATCGCGGCCTACACCGGGCAGTCGGAAGCGGCCCGCTACGCGGGGATGCTCCTCGGGTCGGGCAGCATGGACGAGCTCGTCACCCGGCGCTCCTACCTCAAGGCCGTCCTGGGCAGCCAGGCCGACGTCATCGCCGACAACGAGCGCCTGCGCAACCAGGTCAGCGACCTCAAGGACCAGCTGGAGCGGTAACGGCGCGAGGCCGTCGGCCAGCGCGACGTGGTCGCGGCCCAGCGCGACCAGCTCCAGGTGGCCAGGGACGCCCAGGACGTGGTGCGGGGCGACGCCGCCGCCGAGGTCGCCCAGCAGGAGCAGCTCAAGGGTGAGGTGGTCGCCCGCAAGGAGCAGTACCAGGCCGAGCAGGCGAGCCTGGAGGCGGAGTCGGCCGCCATCGCCGAGACCTTGCGGCAACGGGCCGCGGCCCGGTCCGCCGGCACCGCCGGCGCCGCCGACCTCCCGGCCAGCAGCGGCCAGCTGCAGTACCCGATCCCGGGGGCGCCGATCACGTCGCCCTTCGGGTACCGGATCCATCCCATCTACGGGGATGCCCGCCTGCACACCGGCGTCGACTTCGGCGCCGACACCGGCGATCCCATCCACGCCGCGGCCGACGGCGTCGTGGCCAGCGCCGGCAGCCTCGGCGGCTACGGGAACGCCACCGTCATCGAGCACGGCGGCGGCATCGCCACCCTCTACGGCCACCAGAGCGAGATCCTCGTGTCCGAGGGGGAACGGGTGACGGCGGGCGAGGTCATCGGCCGGGTCGGCTGCACCGGCGCCTGCACCGGCCCCCACCTGCACTTCGAGGTCCGCGTCAACGGCGAGCCCGTCGACCCGATGGGATACCTGTAGAAGGGGCTCCTACGGCCTCGGCTTGACGTGGAGCTCGCGCCGCGGCGTCTCGCCGACCCAGGTGGTCAGCAGCTCGGTGCGGCGGGCGGTCCAGTCCTCGGCGGTGAGGGCGTAGCGGATGTGGTCCTCCCAGACGCCGTTGATGGCCAGGTAGCGGTGGGCGATGCCCTCCTCCCGGAGGCCGAGCTTCTCCGCCACCCGGCGGCTGGCCCGGTTGCGAGGGATGATCGCCACCTGCAGCCGGTGCAGGCCCAGCTCCTCGAAGGCGAAGCGGGCCGCCACCACCAGGGCCTCGGGGACGTAGCCGTTGCCGGCCTGGATCTCGTCGATCCAGTACCCCACATAGGCGTTCTGGAACGGGCCCCGCTGCACGCCGGACAGGTTGAGCTCGCCGGAGAACTGTCCGCCGACGAAGATCCCGAAGCCGTAGCCGGAGCCCATCTGCCACTCCCGCTCCCGGGCCCCGCAGCGGGCGACGAACGCGGGACGGCTCTCGGTGTCGTCGGGCGCGCCCGGCGGCGGCTTCGGCTCCCACTTGAGCAGCCACCCCCGGTTGCGCTGGCGGACCTCCCGCCACGCCTCGAAGTCGGCCCCGGCCAGGGGTCGGAGCACGACCCTCCGCCCTCGCAGGTGGGTGGGGATGCGCTCACCGAGGGCCATCCCGCGCGACCCTAACGGCTCAGGCTCATGACGAGCCCGTCGAGGATGTCGGCCTCGCTCACCAGGCACTCGGCGAAGCCGAAATAGCGCATGATGGCGGCCAGCACCACCACACCGCCGACGATGACGTCGGCCCGGGCCGCCTCCAGGCCGGGGTTGTGCACCCGCTGGGCCCGGGTCTCGGTGGCCAGGGTGCGGAACACGTCCTCCACCGCCTCCCGGGTGAGCCGGAAGTGGTGGACGCGGTCACGGTCGTAGTCGATGCCCAGCTCCACCGTGGCCACGGCCGACACGGTGCCGGCCAGGCCGACCAGGCAGGCGGCGTCGGCCGCGGCCGGGACGTCGCGGACCACGTCGTCGAGGTAGTCGCGGACGACGGTGAGGGCGTTGGTCAGCTCCTCGGGCGCGGGCGGGTCGGAGGGGAGGAACTTCTCGGTGATGCGCACGCAGCCGATGTCGACCGACGCCACCCCCTCGGGTCGGGTGGTGCCGACCGCGAACTCGGTGGAGCCGCCGCCGATGTCGACCACCAGGAACGGGCCGTCGGCCGGGTCGAGCTCGGCCGTCGCCCCGAGGAACGACAGGCGGGCCTCCTCGTCGCCCCCGAGGAGCTCGGGCCGCACGCCCACCGCGGCCTCGGCCGCGTCGAAGAAGTCGTCGCGGTTGGCCGCGTCGCGGGCGGCCGACGTGGCCGTCATCCGCACCCGCTCGACGGCGAGGCGGTCGAGGACCTCCCGGTACTCGGCCAGGACCGCCACCGTGCGCTCGATCGCCACCGGCGCCAGCCGGCCGGTGGCGTCGACGCCCTGGCCCAGGCGGGTGATGCGCATGAGCCGCGCCAACGGGGCGCCGTCGGCGTCGACGACGAGCAGGCGGGTGGAGTTGGTGCCGCAGTCGATGGCGGCCCGGCGTCCGGTCACGGCGACGACGACGGGCGGCGGGCGGTCGCGGCGTCGACCGCGGCGTTGACGTCGGCATCGGCGTCGGCGTCGGCGTCGGCCTCGGCCAGGCGGGCCGCCACCCACCGCCCGACGGGGTCGTCCCCGCCGGCCAGGTGCCAGGCGTAGTGGGCGTGGAGGCACTTGACCCCTTTGCGAGTGCCGCCGACGCCGCCCGACGGCCGGGGGCCGGCGTAGCCGGGGGGCAGGGCCGAGTCCCGCTCGGCGGCGTGGCGCCGGTGGGCCCGGACCAGCTCGTCCGGGTCGACGGCCGCCTCCGCCGCCCGCACCCCGCCCGCCGACTCGAGGCCGCTGACCAGCCGCCGCAGCTCGGCGTGGACCAGCCAGTAGCGGGTGGGCATGGGGGTGCCGTCGTCCATGAGGGGGGCGTTGCGGATGACCACCGGCCGTCCGTCGGGATCACGGACCACCACCTCGAAGTCGCCCTGGGGCGGCCGTCCCAACAGGAGGGTCACCGAGCAGACGTCGTCGTCCGCCGCCGGGGTCACTGCCCCGACAGCAGCTCGACCAGGCGCCGGGCGTAGCGGGGGCCGTCGCCCTCCTGGTCGTGCTTCAGGTAGACGTAGCAGTCGCGGCCGTCGGCCCGGACCTTGCCCAGCTTCTCCGCCCATGCCTCCAGCCCGGCCCGGTCGTAGCGGTCCCGGCGCAGCCGGACGTAGGCCACCGGCCCGACCGTCAGCGGCGCCGGCCCCTCCCGCTCGTTGTCGCTGTCGACCACCACGAGCGTGGCCTGGTGGGCCTCGATGCGGCTGATCACCTCACTGGTGTACCAGTTCGGGCCCACCTCGAAGGCGGTCACGGGGCCCGCGGGAGGCGGCGGGAACGCGGCCAGCAAACGGTCGAGGCGGCCGAGGTCGGGGTCCTTGTGGGGGAGGCTGAGCAGCACCGGGCCGAGGTTGCCGGCGAGGGGGGCGATGGCGGCGAGGAAGGCCGCCACCCGGTCCTCCACCCCGTCGAGGTCGCGGCGGTGGGTGATCCCCATGTGGGCCTTGGGGGCGAAGCTGAACCCGGACGGCACCTGCGTCCGCCACTTCTCGAGGGCGACCGCGGTCGGCAGCCGGCGGTAGGTGGCGTGGGCCTCCACGGTGGTGAACCGGCGACTGTAGAAGTCGAGCATGCGGCCGGGCGACGTGCCGTTGGGATAGAAGCGGCCCAGCCATTCGGGGTACGACCAACCACTCGTCCCCACGCGTATCGCAGTCGAGGGGACGTCAGCCACAGGCCAACGTTAGAAGTCCTCAGAAGATGGAAGAAATCCGGTCCCACATCCGGCCCACGAACCCACGGTGCGCGGGCGGGGGCGCCGGCGGCGGGGGCGCCCCGGTGGTGGGGGGGACGCCGTCGGGGAGGATGACGTAGGCCTCCTCGCCCGGCTTCACCAGCTGGTAGTGGAGGCGGGCCAGGCGCTCGATCTCCTCCGTCGAGTCGAGCTCGGCCGCCCTCTGGGCAAGGCCCTGGTTGGTGGCCTCCAGGCTGGCAACCTGGGCGGCCAGGTCGTCGCGGTGGTGGCGCTGGGCGAGGTAGGCCTGGGTGGGGAACACGGCCAGGAAAAGGACCCCGGCCAGGGCCAGGGCGGCGACGGCCACCCCCACCCGCCGCCGCACGGCCCCCCGGATCACGCGACCGGCCCCGTCGGGCGGCGGCCGGCCAGCTCCGCGCCGCCCCGGAACACGGCCGCCTCGCCCAGGTCGTCCTCGATGCGCAGCAGCTGGTTGTACTTGGCCACCCGCTCCGACCGGGCGGGGGCGCCGGTCTTGATCTGTCCGCAGTTGGTGGCCACGGCCAGGTCGGCGATGGTGGTGTCCTCCGATTCCCCTGAGCGGTGCGACATCACCGACCGGTACGCCGACCGGGAGGCCACGCCCATGGTGTCGAGGGTCTCGGTGAGGCTGCCCACCTGGTTGACCTTGATCAGGATGGCGTTGGCCACGCCCTCGGCGATGCCCCGCTCGAGGCGCTCCGAGTTGGTGACGAACAGGTCGTCGCCCACGAGCTGGATGCGGCCCCCGAGGGCGGTGGTCAGCGCCTTCCACCCGTCCCAGTCGTCCTCCGACATGCCGTCCTCGACGGAGACGACGGGGTAGCGGTCGACCAGGCCCACGAGGAAGGCGGCGAAGCCGTCGCCGTCGAGCTCCTTTCCGTCGCCGGTGAGGCGGTAGACGCCGGTCTCGGCGTCGTACAGCTCGGTGGCGGCCACGTCGAGGGCGATGGCGATGTCGTCCGCCGGCCGGTAGCCGGCCCGCTCGACGGCCTCCAGCAGCAACCGGACCCCCTCCTCGTTGCCCACGTGGGGGGCGAAGCCGCCCTCGTCGCCCAGCCCGGTGGACAGGCCCCGGTCGTGGAGGATCTCCTTCAGCGCGTGGTAGCACTCGGTGGCCCACCGCAGTCCCTCGGAGAACGACGCCGCCCCGACGGGCACGAGCATGAACTCCTGGATGTCGAGGGGGTTGCTGGCGTGGGCCCCCCCGTTGAGCACGTTGAGCATGGGCAGGGGCAGGACGCAGGCGTTGGCCCCGCCGAGGTAGCGGTAGAGGGGCAGGTCGAGCTCGTCGGCCGCGGCCCGGGCCACGGCCAGGGACACGCCCAGGATGGCGTTGGCGCCGAGGCGGGCCTTGTTGGGCGTGCCGTCGAGGTCGATGAGCTGGAGGTCGAGGCCCCGCTGGTCGAGGGCGTCCCAGCCGAGGAGGGCGTCGCGGATCTCGGTGTTGACGCTGTGGACGGCGCCCTGCACGCCCTTGCCCAGGTAGCGGGTGCCGGCGTCCCGCCGTTCGTGGGCCTCGTGGCTGCCGGTGGACGCACCCGACGGCACGATCGCCCGTCCCCGGCCGCCGTCGTCCAGCATCACCTCCACCTCGACCGTCGGGTTGCCCCGCGAGTCGAGGACCTCTCGCCCTACCAGGTGCCGGATCCCGCTCATGTCGTCGTCGTTCCCGCGTCGTCGTGTTGCTCGTGTGGCTGTTGGGGGAAAAGTTAGCGGACGCGCGGTGCCCACCGGCAGCCATTGGTCGTGCGGGTCGTCGGCACGGCCCGGCCGGGCCCGACGGATCGATCGTCGACCGGGCGCCGGTGGCGTAGCTTCGGCGGCCAGTGAACCTGTTCGACCTCGCCGTGCTGGTGGCCGTCGCCGGCGCGACCATCGGCGGCTACCGCGTCGGACTGCTGGCTCGGGTCGCGGGGTGGATCGGGTGGGCGCTGGGGCTGATCCTCGCGGCGTCGTTCTCCCACCGGGTCCTCGACCTCGTCCACTCCCCCGATCCGCAGGTCAAGCTGCTCATGGCGGTCGGCATCTTCCTGCTAGTGGCCAGCCTGGGGGCGGCCCTGGGCGAGATGGTGGGGTTCCGGCTGCGGGGGCTCCTGCCCCTCGGCGGGCTGCGCCTCGCCGACCACGTCGGGGGGGCCGCCGCCGGCGGCCTGGGCGTGCTGGTGGTGCTGTGGCTGCTCCTGCCGGTGCTGGCCGATGTCCCCGGCGAGATCTCCAAGCAGGTCCGAAACTCCACCGTCGCCCGGGCCATCGACGCCGCCGCCCCCCGGGCCCCCGGTCCCCTCCAGGACCTCCGCCAGCAGGTGGTCGACGCCAACTTCCCCGAGGTCTTCTCCCGCCTCCGCCCCGCGCCCAGCACGGGGACGCCGCCCGTGGCCACCGCCCTGTCGCCCGACCTCGTGGCCCGGGTCATAAACTCGACGGTGAAGGTCAGCGGGCAGGCGTGCGGCCGCATCCTCACCGGCAGCGGGTTCGCGGCCGACTCCGAGATCGTCGTCACCAACGCCCACGTGGTGGCGGGCGTCGACAACCCGTCGGTGATCCGCCCCGACGGCCGCCGGCTGGCGGCCACGGTGCGGGTGTTCGACCCCAACCGCGACCTGGCCGTGCTGTCGGTGCCGGGGCTGGGGGAGGCGCCGTTGACGGTGGGCACGGTGGAGACCGGCGCCGACGGCGCCGTCTTCGGCCACCCCGGGGGCCAGGACGAGGTGGAGGTCTCTCCGGCTCGGATCGAGTCGGCCATCGACGCCGTCGGCCGCGACCTCTACGGCAAGTCGACCACCCGCCGCGAGATCTACATCCTCGCCGCCCAGTTGGCGCCGGGCGACTCGGGCGGGGCCCTGGTCGACGGCGACGGGGAGGTGGTCGGCGTCGCCTTCGCGGTGGCGCCCGACCAGCCCGCCACCGCCTACGCCCTGGCCACGTCCGAGCTCACGGCCGTCCTCGGCCAGCCCCGGGGCGACGCCGTCGACACCGGACCCTGCCTCCGCTGACGCCGCGCCGTCACTTCCCCAAGATGCGCCGGAGCGCGGGCTCGATCTCCTCGTCGACGAAGGCGAAGCCCGACGCCTGGAGGACGGCGGGCAGCACCCGCTGACCGGCCAGGAGCATCTCCGCCACCATCTCCTTGCCGAACATGGTGTTGAGGGCGAGCCTGGGCACCGGCATCACCGTCGGACGCCCCAGCACCGCGCCCAGGGCCTTGGTGAACTCGGCGTTCGTCACCGGGTTGGGGGCGGTGAGGTTCACCGGCCCCGCCATCGACGGCGTAGCCAGCAGGTGGCGGATGGCCGACACCTCGTCGTCGAGGGAAATCCAGCTCAGGTACTGCTCGCCCGTGCCCACCCGTCCTCCGAGGCCCATCTTGAACGGGAGCAGCTGCTTGTCGAGCGCGCCCCCCCGGTCAGTCAGCACGACCCCGCTGCGGAACCGGGCCACCCGGATCCCGGCCTCGGCGGCAGGGGTGGTGGCGTCCTCCCACTGCCGGACCACGTCGGCCAGGAACCCGGACCCGGGGCCGTCGACCTCGGTGACCGCCCGGGCGCCGGTGTCGCCGTAGTACCCGACGGCCGAGGCCGAGGCCAGCACCGCCGGCGGCCGGTCGAGGTGGGCCAGGGTCGTGGCCAGCAGCGACGTCCCCTGCACCCGGCTGTCGAGGACGGCCGCCTTGTGCTCGGCGGACCACCGGTGGTCGCCGATACCGACGCCGGCCAGGTGGACGACAGCGTCGTGGCCTTCGAGCCCGGCGGCGTCGATGGTGCCGGCGGCGGGGTCCCATCGCACCTGGTGGGAGCCCTGGGCCGGGCCCCGCACCAGGGACGTCACCTCGTGGCCGTCGCCCGTGAGGGCTTCGAGGAGGGCGGTGCCGATGAGTCCGTGGGAGCCGGTGACGGCGACCCGCATGGCCGTGGGCCTAGGCCGCCACCTGCCGGGAGCGCTCGATCACGTGGTCGATGATCCCGTAGTCACGGGCCTCCTCGGCCGTGAACCACCGGTCGCGGTCGGAGTCGGCCAGGACCGTCTCCACCGACTGGCCGGTGTGGAAGGCGATCCGCTCGGCCATGATCTTCTTGGTGTAGATGATCTCCTTGGCGTGGATGGCGATGTCGACCGCGGTGCCCTGCATCTGGGCCGACGGCTGGTGCATGAGGACCCGGGAGTGGGGGAGGGCATAGCGCTTGCCCGGCGCCCCCGCGCACAGGAGGAACTGGCCCATGGAGGCGGCCAGGCCCAGGCAGATGGTGCCGACGTCGCAGCTGATGTACTGCATGGTGTCGTAGATGGCCATGCCGGCCGAGACCGACCCGCCGGGCGAGTTGATGTAGAGGAAGACGTCACGGTCGGGGTCCTCGCTCTGCAGGAGCAGGAGCTGGGCGCAGATGAGGTTGGCCGAGACGTCGTCGACCTGGGAGCCGAGGAACACGATCCGCTCCTTGAGCAGCCGCGAATACACCTCGCTCGAGCGGTCGCCCACGTAGGTCTGGGCGTTGTAGGTGGGGACCACGAGATCGGAGGTCATGCACGCTCCTTGGCGTTGTTCCTGGGCTGAGCCCACGGTAGCGGGTCCCCCCCGCTTCGGTGTCGGGCGGTTCGGGGGTGGGGAGGGGCGTGGGCGCGGAGAGACTCGAACTCTCATGCCGAAGCACTGGCACCTAAAGCCAGCGTGTCTGCCAATTCCACCACGCGCCCGGCGGGCCCCACCTTACCGCCGGGGTCGGCCGCCGGGCCCCGGTCGGCAGGTTCAGGTGAGGACGGGTTCGGAGCTGGAGGGCGCCTGGTAGTCGCGGGTGACGGTGCCGTCGGTGGCCGACGAGCCCAGGACGGCGGCCGATCCGACGGCGATGCCGGTGATCTCGGCGACCACGGTGCCGTCGCGGGGGGCGACGGCGTCCGGCAACGCCACCTCGGCGGAGCCGCTGCCGTCGCGGCCGTCAGTGGCGGCCGGATGGTGGCCATCGGTGGCGACCAGGACCTCCGGCTTGCGGCGGGTCCGGTCCTCGACCGCCAGCCGGATGGCGGTGCGGCTCTGGCCGTCGATGAGGATGTCGGCGAACGTCGGGATGCACACCAGGTCGAGGTTCGAGGGCGCGACGAAGCCACGGGCGATGGCGATGGCTTTGATGGCCTGGTTGAGGGCGCCCGCGCCTACCACCTGGACCTCGACCGCCCCCGTCTGGCGGAGCACTCCGGCCAGCGCGCCCGCGACCGAGTTCGGGTTGGACTTACTGGAGACCTTCAAGACCTCGACCACGTGTCCCCCAATGACGGGCTGGAGCTCGAACCGTTCGACGGCGGCCGGCGCCGTCCTCCATGGACGAGGCCGCGCACCGGTGACTGAGAGATCTACCATGCCGCCGCCGCGGGGGGAAGGGGGGATGCGAGATGAGTGCGGCGCCGGTCTCGCCCGCGGGGCCGGGTGAGGCGGTCGATCTCGACCCGATCGCGGGCCACCACGGTCGCCGGGCTGGGCCTGGTGGCGCCGGGGGGGACGCCATGGGCTGATGGGCGGGATCGCCCACCGCGGCCAAGCAACCGGCCTTCGTGGTGAGCCGCCGCCCGACCCTCGGCCTGTTCCGCGACCTCGTCGTGCGCCCTCGCACTGCTCCTGTTTGCGTGGCCGATGGCCGGGAGCGGGTGGATCCCCACCCGCCAGACCCGGCTGACCGCCCTGTCGGGCGTGCTTCTTGTCGTTATATATATGGGCCGTCTGACGCAGTGACCGACCCCGCCCACCGGATCACCCTCGCCCCCGATCCTGTTCGGCCTGATCGTGAACCCGGCGTGGTACCTCGTGATCGGCCGGTGGCTCCGACCGGCCCCGGACGACGCCACCGTCTCCCGAGGCCGGATCGGACAGCGGATCGCCCCCGTCAGTCGCGGGCGACCGACCCGTTCACCGCCGAGCCGTTGGCAGCCGAGCCGTCGGCGGCCTGGGCGGCCTCGGGGGCGGGGGCGGGGGCGGCCGGGTCGACGCCCTTGACCTTCAAGCGGATGCGTTCGGAGACGTCGACCATGATCTCGGGGTTCTCGATCAGGAACGCCTTGGCGTTCTCCCGGCCCTGGCCCAGCTGCTCGCCGTCGTAGGTGTACCAGGCGCCCGACTTCTTGATGAAGCCGAGGTCGACCCCCACGTCGAGGACGGACCCCTCGCGGCTGATGCCCTTGCCGTACATGATGTCGAACTCGGCCTGGCGGAACGGCGCCGACACCTTGTTCTTCACCACCTTGACCCGGGTGCGGTTGCCGACGACCTCGACGCCGTCCTTGATCGACTCGATGCGGCGGATGTCGAGCCGGATGGAGGCGTAGAACTTCAGCGCCCGCCCGCCGGGCGTGACCTCGGGCGACCCGTAGATGACCCCGATCTTCTCCCGCAGCTGGTTGATGAACAGGGCGATGGTGTCGGTCTTGTTGAGGGTGGCGGTGAGCTTGCGCAGGGCCTGGGACATGAGCCGGGCCTGGAGGCCGACGTGGCTGTCGCCCATCTCCCCCTCGATCTCGGCCCGGGGCGTGAGGGCGGCCACCGAGTCGAC
>Ga0105245_10001014_pt1 | contig 25513 bp, 22 predicted proteins | sample KBSM54metaG_FD_81523 | JGI IMG/M metagenome (GOLD analysis project Ga0105245, IMG submission 81523) | Miscanthus rhizosphere microbial communities from Kellogg Biological Station, Michigan, USA - KBS M5-4 metaG | ecosystem: Host-associated > Plants > Roots > Rhizosphere > Soil | place...
AGGTCGCGGATTCGGAGCTGGCGGCCGATCTCGTCCGCGGCCTCGAGGTTCGTGTTGAGCGCGGTTTCTTCGATGTCGCCGCCCTTGGTCGAGCGCGCCGAGTTGATGTCGATCGCCGTCAGCGCCTCGGTGCGGTCGATCACGATGCTGCCGCCCGAGGGCAGCGACACCTTGTGGTTGAACGCGGACTCGATCTGGCTCTCGATCTGGTAGCGCGTGAACAGCGGGACCGTCGGGTCGTCGTAGAGCTTGAGCTTGCGCAGGTTGTGCGGCAGCACGCGCTCCATGAACTCGAGCGCGTCCTGGTGAACGGTCGGATCGTCGATCAAGACCTCGCCGATCTCGTCGTTGAAGTGGTCGCGCAGCGCGCGGACGATCGCGTTGCCTTCCTGATAGATCAGGAACGGGGCGGGGCGCGTGACGACGACCTGCTTGATCGCCTCCCAGACGCGCAACAGGTAATCCATGTCCCAGCGCAGCTCTTCGGCGCTGCGGCCTACGCCCGCCGTGCGCACGATACAGCCCATGCCGTCGGGCGGTGCGAGATCCTCGAGCGACTGGCGCACGATGTCGCGCTCCTCGCCCTGGATTCGACGCGACACGCCGCCGGCGCCCGCGTTGTTCGGCATCAGGACGATGAACCGGCCCGCGAGGCTGATATAGGTGGTGAGCGCCGCACCTTTCGTGCCGCGCTCCTCCTTATCTACCTGGACGACGATCTCCTGGCCTTCGCGTAGAACGTCGCGAATCTGGACCCGGTCGCCCTGGTCGGGCTGGCGGACGAAGTACTCGTTGGAGATCTCTTTGAGCGGCAGGAAGCCGTGCCGCGGCACGCCGTAATCGACAAAGCACGCCTCGAGGCTCGGCTCGATCCGAGTGATGCGGCCCTTGTAGATGTTGGACTTACGTTGCTCTCTTGAAGGGACCTCGATGTCTAGGTCATAGAGCTTCTGGCCATCGACCATGGCCAAACGCAACTCTTCCTTCTGAGTTGCGTTCACTAACATTCGCTTCATAACGCTTGAATCCCCTAGGGACGTGCTCGGAGCCAGGAATGAAGCCCGAGGTCTGCGCGTTTGTTCTTCGAGGAGCGCGTAAGCCGGCTATAGGCGGCAGCGTTCTTGAGGGCGGCGATGCTCGATCCGTCGACAGATGATTGAGGTTATCTTCGCTACGGAGAGCCATTGCCTTTTCGCAGATCGCGGGAACCAGGATCCGGTCCCACCATGTTTGATGTTTCGAACCAAGCAGCTCGTCGGTCGAGCTGACGCCGGAATTCGGCTTCGGAAGCGGACCCTCTATTAAGCTCGGGCCCGTTCCGCGACCGGTACTATAACATAGACAACTCGGTCCTCAATTCGTACGCCATTGAATCCAACGCAAAAAAGCCCGAAGCCCACGGCTCGCCAGGAACAAGTCGGCGAAGCGGCGGCCGGTCAGCGCCTCGATAACTACCTGCTCGGCGCGCTCAAGGGGGTGCCCCGGAGTCATATTTACAGGCTGATCCGCTCGGGGCAGGTGCGCGTGAACTCGGGGCGCGTGAACCCGAAACACCGGTTGAAGGCGGGCGATCGCGTGCGTGTGCCGCCCGTCGCGACGCGGGCGCCGGCGCCGGTTCCCGCGGCCGGCGGCTCGCTCGATTGGCTCGCCGAGCGAATCGTGTTCGAGGATCAACGGCTTCTCGTGCTCGACAAGCCCGCCGGGCTCGCGGTCCACGGGGGCACGGGCGTCGCGCTCGGCTGCATCGAAGCGCTGCGCGCGCTTCGGCCGGAGCTGCCGGAGCTCGAGCTCGTGCATCGCCTCGACCGCGCAACGTCGGGCTGCCTGCTCGTCGCGAAGCGCCGCAGTGCGCTCCGGACGCTGCACGCGCTGCTTCGCGAGGGCCGAGTCGACAAGCGCTATCTCACGCTCGTGCAGGGGCGCTGGTCCGAGCCGACCGCCGAGATCTCCGCGCCGCTCGTCACGAAGCGGGGCGCGGGTGAGTCTCGGGTCCGGGTCGCGACCGGCGGCAAAGCCGCGAGGAGCGAGTTTCGGCTGATCGATTCGCTCGGCCGGACCGCCTCGCTGCTCGAGGTTGCGATCGCGACGGGGAGGACGCATCAGATCCGCGTGCACGCGGCCCACGCGGGGCACCCGGTCGCGGGCGACGACCGGTACGGCGACCCCGAGTTCAACGAGGCGATGCGTCGGTTCGGGCTGCGCCGGATGTTTCTCCATTCGCGCTCGATCGCGTTCGTCTGGCCCGAGAGCGGCGAGGAGTTCTCGGTCGACGTGCCGCTGCCGCAAGAGCTGTCGGCCGTGCTTACGGCGCTGGCCGAGGGGAAGCGGGGGCCAGCGGATCGAGCCCGGCGCGCTTGAGCGCCGCCGCTAGCCAGATCAGCGGCAGCCCGATCAACGCGGTCGGGTCGCGCGATTCGATGCTCTCGAACAGCACGACGCCGAGCCCCTCCGCCTTGAAGCTCCCGACACAGTCGTAGGGTTGCTCGATCTCGAGGTACCGAGCGAGCTCGCCGCGCTCGCGGCGCGCGAAGCGCACTTCGGTCCGGTCGACGTGGGACCACGAGCGTCCCGAAGCCGTGTCGAGCACGTGCACGCCGGTGTGGAACACGACGGTCTTGCCTTGTGCCGCTTCCAGCTGCGCGAGCGCGATCTCGTGGCGGCCCGGCTTGCGGAGCAGCCGCCCGTCGAGCGAAGCGGTTTGGTCGGAGCCGATTACGATCGCGTCGCTCGCCGCGACGCTCGCGGCCTTGGCCGCCGAGAGGCGCTCGGCCATGCGTTCGGGCGGCTCGCCAGCGAGCGCCGTCTCGTCGGTCGTCGGCGCGCGAACCTCGAACGTCAGGCCCAGCCGGCCGAGCAGCTCCCGCCGATACCGAGAGGTCGACGCGAGAAGCAGAGGACGCGGCGAGAGAGTGCTGGCGTAACTCACGGTTTTGACAGTAGAAACTCAGTCACATATTATGCGCGCCCTATGTCCGGCTCGCTGCGTGCCTGGTACAGCCTGCGCGATCTGGAGGCGCTCGGCGGACGGCAAAGCGGGCTTGACGGAGAGCTCGAGCTCGCGAGTCTGCCGAGGCTCGCCGGGCTGCTCCATTCCACGGCCGGCAGTGTAAGAGCAAGCTTGCATTTCCGACAACGCGGAGTCGGGGCGGTCGCGGCGACGCTCTCGTTCGATACGACGGTCGAGTTGCTGTGTCAGCGGTGCCTCGAGCCGTTCGCTCAGCCGATCGAGGAGCGCGTCGAGGTCATGCTCGTGGAGCCGGGCACATCGAGCGCTTCGATTCCGGATGGCTACGAGCCGGTCGAGTTGGATAACGGCCGCTTGCTGCCGGCTCGATTGATCGAAGACGAGCTGATCGTGTCGATTCCGCTCGTGCCGAAGCATGCGCGGATCGAGGACTGTGGTAGCCTGGCCCGCAATTTGACGAATGGATGACTTCCCGTCGGCGCCGCGTCGGCCGCCGACTTGGATCGGTTTCTAGGAGAACGCAATGGCAGTTCAGAAAAGCCGTAAGACGCCTTCGCGCCGCGGAATGCGTCGTGCCCACGACCGGCTCACCGCGCCGACATTGTCGGTGGACGCCGGCACCGGCGAGACCCATCGCCGCCATCACGTGACGGCGGACGGGTACTATCGCGGCCGCAAAGTCTTCGACGTCCCGCAAGAGACCGAGCAAGAGTAAGTTTCGACTCGCCACGAGCCGTCGAGCTTCGATCCGCCCTTCAAAAAGCGAGCCCTGATGAGTCGCAAGGTCACAATTGCCTTGGACGCGATGGGTGGCGACCGCGGCCCCGTAGCCGTGGTTCCGGCGGCGCTCGCGGTCCTCGAGAAGGACGACTCCGTGAGCCTGACGCTGGTCGGGTTGCCCGAGGTTCTCGAGGACGCGAAGCGCGAGGCGAAGGACCGCTATGGCTCGCGCTTGAGCTTCAAGGCCGCTTCCGAAGCCGTTGCCATGGACGAGTCGCCGGCGAGCGCGCTGAAGAACAAGAAGGACTCGTCGCTGCGCGTAGCGCTCGAGCTCGTGAAGAGCGGCGAGGCAGACGCGTGCGTGAGCTCCGGCAACACGGGCGCGCTGATGGCGACGGCCCGATACGTGCTCAAAATGCTGCCCGGTATCGATCGGCCGGCGATCATCTCCGCCGTGCCGGGCGTCAAGGGTCCTACCTACATGCTCGATCTCGGTGCGAACGTCGGCGCCACGTCGCAGCATCTTTTGCAATTCGCGCTAATGGGCTCGGTCGTCGCGGGCGACATGCTCGAGACGGCGCGCCCGCGGGTCGGCCTCCTGAACATCGGCCAGGAAGACATCAAGGGCAACGAGGTCGTCCGCGAGGCCGGCGAGTTGCTCGCGCGCAGCGGTCTGAACTACGTGGGCTTCGTCGAAGGTGACGGGATCTTCAGTGCGGACGTCGACGTCGTCGTGAGCGACGGTTTCGTCGGCAACGTTGCATTGAAGACGATGGAAGGTGTGGCGGGCCTGATCGTGTCGTTCCTCAAAGAGGAATTCCACAAGACCACGCTGCGCGAGCTTCAGGGCCTCGTCGCGAGCTCGGCGCTCGAAGCCCTTCGCGAGCGCCTCGATCCTCGCCGCTACAACGGCGCGAGCCTCGTCGGCTTGAACGGAGTCGTGCTCAAGAGCCACGGCTCGGCGGACAAATTCGCGTTCGAGACCGCGGTCAACACCGCGATCGTGGAAGCCCGCAAGGGCGTTCCCGTGCAGATCGGCAAACTCATCGAGACCCAACCGCAAGAATGTATTCGCGCATAATCGGCACCGGAAGCTACCTGCCGGAAAAGATCCTGACGAACTTCGACCTAGAGAAGATGGTCGACACTTCCGACGAATGGATTCGTTCGCGGACGGGAATCGAGGAGCGCCACATCGCGAGCGACGACGAGGCGACCAGCGATCTCGCATACCGGGCCGCGCTCGCGGCGATCGAGAACGCGAGCCTGACGCCTGCCGACATCGACTTCGTGCTCGTCGGCACGACGACGCCCGATCTGATCTTCCCGAACGTCGCGTGCTTGCTCCAGGAGAAGCTCGGCATCCGCGGCTCGCCCGCGTTCAGCATCGAAGCGGCGTGCTCCGGGTTCCTCTACAGCTTGATCGTCGCGGACCAGTTCGTGCGCAGCGGGCAGGCGAAGCGCGCGCTCGTGATCGGCGCCGAAACCATGTCGCGAATCATCGACTGGACCGACCGCGAGACCTGCGTGCTGTTCGGCGATGGCGCGGGCGCGGTGATCCTCGAGGGGTCCGACGAGCCCGGCATCATCTACAACACGTTCGGCGCGGACGGCCGTTACCGCGAGCTGCTTTACGCGTCGAGCGGCGTCGCAACGCGGCACCGCGACGAGTTCGAGGTCGCCGCGCTGCGCATGAAGGGCAACGAGGTATTCAAGGTCGCGGTCAAGAAACTCGAGGGCCTCGTCGATGAGGTGATCGAGAAGAACCATCTCGAAAAGGGCCAAATCGACTGGCTGATTCCGCACCAGGCCAATATCCGGATCATCGCGTCGATGGCCAAGCGCCTGGAGCTGCCCATGGAGCGCGTCGTGCTCACGGTGCGCACGCACGGCAACACGTCGGCCGCCTCGGTCCCGATGGCGCTCGACACGGCGATCCGCGACGGGCGCATCAAGCGCGGCGATCTGCTGCTGCTCGAGGCGTTCGGAGGCGGGTTTACTTGGGGCGCGAGTCTCGTTCGTTATTGAGTGAGGAACGATGCGGAAGTACCGGAAGCCGTCGACCAATTCTCATTCCACATCCACACCTGACCCTATAATCCGACCCATGCATCGCGTGCTCAGGGTCGTCTCGCTGTTATCGCTCGCCGCAGGCAACGCGCTTGCGGCCGAGTATTCGGTGCCCCAGCACGACGAGATGTTCGGCGCCGCCCAGGTGATCTCGGCGCACTACGAGGACACCTTCGTCGCGTTCGCTCAGAAGTACAACGTGGGATACGAGGCGCTGAAGCGCGCGAACCCGGGCGTGGATCCGTGGCTGCCGGGCGAGGGCACGCGGGTCGTGATCCCGACGCAGTTCGTCATTCCGCACGCCCCGCAGCGCGGCATCGTCGTGAACATCGCGGAGCTAAGGCTCTACTATTTCCCGGACGACGCCGCGGGTGCAGCCGATAGCCACGGCAACCGCCGGATCGTGACCTACCCGATCAGCATCGGCCAACTCGATTGGTCGACGCCGCTCGGCACCACGAAGGTCACGGGCAAAGTGCTGAATCCGAGCTGGTACCCGCCGCAGTCGATCCGCGCCGAGCATGCCGAGCGCGACGACGTCTTGCCGCGCGTCGTGCCACCCGGGCCCGACAATCCGCTCGGCAAACACGCGTTGCGCCTCGGGCTGCCGAGCTATCTCATCCACGGAACGAACATGCCTTCCGGCATCGGCATGCGCGTCACGCACGGCTGCGTGCGGATGTTCCCGTGGGACATCGAGGCGCTCTACAAGGTCGTGCCGGTCGGCACGCCGGTCACGATCGTGAATCAGCCTTACAAGCTCGGCTGGACCGAGCAGGGCCTTTATCTAGAGGCTCACCCGCCGCTTTCGAAAGACGCGCCGAAAGAGACGGACGAGCCGAGCAAGACCGATACGGCCGAGGCCGACGTCCCGCTCGAAGGGTCGTTGACCGAGCTCACGCGCGCCTATGTCGCCGCGACTCAGACGCGCCGCGCCGACATGCGCTGGGATTTGGCCGAGACGGTGATCCAATCGGCGCGCGGATTGCCCGAGCTGATCACGACGGGCACGCCCGCGGTCAAGGACGTCGCGGCCGCGAACAAGGACTAGGCGCAAAAAAAAGCCGCCGAGCTATGTCGGCGGCTTTGAATTCAGATGCGGCCAAAGCCGCATCCAATAATCCTCGAGTACTCTCCGCGTCGTTACTTCTTCTGCTTCTGCTCGAACATGCGATCGAGTCTCTGATTCGTCGCATCGCAGCACGCTTGCGCCGCTTGCGCCGCTTGGAGCGCCTGATTCGCGGTGCTCTGAGCGCCGGAAGCCGCTTGCTGCGCCTGGGTAGCCGTGCGTTGCGCAGCATTCGCTGCGTTCTGCGCAGCTTCCGCTGTGGCGCGAACCTTGTCGAGATCCTCGGTCTTCACGGTCGCACAGCCGGTCACGGTCAAGATCGCAAAGCCGCCGACGAGCGCCGCTGCCCGCAGAGCAGCCTGGATTTTAGTGGCCATTTGCATATACCCCTGGCAAGTGATGACAAACCGGCGTCATTATTTCCTAAAGCTGCGAGTACTGCAATTTCAACCGATGCGACTTTAAGCGTGCACAAGTAGTGCACAAGCGATCGATGAGCAATTTTCAACGTCGCTGACGTGCTGCTGACGAGCTTTGCTTCGCCTTCGAGCCCTGCTTGACTCGCTCATGAGATCCGCTGTATATATGACCAGCAGGCTGGTCTTATATACAGGTACAAAAAATGCGCGATCTCACCCCTCGGCAGAGGCAAATTCTGATGCTAATTCAGAAGGCTATGCACGATACCGGCATGCCGCCGACGCGTGCCGAAATCGCTCGCACACTCAAGTTCCGGTCCGCGAATGCTGCGGAAGATCATTTACGAGCGCTCGAAAAGAAAGGTGTGCTCGAGCTTTTGCCCGGCACTTCGCGCGGCATTCGACTCAAGGATTCGTTGCGTGAGCAACTTGGCTTGCCTCTAATCGGACGCGTCGCCGCCGGTCAGCCGATCTTGGCAGAAGAGCACATCGAGGCTCGCTATCAAATCGATCCCGATTTGTTCAAGAAGCCGCCGCACTTCTTGCTGCGCGTTCAAGGCATGAGCATGCGCGACGCGGGCATCTTGGACGGCGATTTGGTCGCGGTTCATCGCACGCCCGAGGTGAGGAATCGGCAGATCATCGTTGCGCGATTGGAGAACGAGGTCACGGTCAAGCGCTATCGACAAGAGGGTCATCGGGTTTGGTTGCTGCCCGAGAATCCCGATTTCACGCCGATCCAAGTCGATCTGCGCGAGCAAGATCTTTCGATCGAAGGCATCGTCGTCGGCGTCGTCCGAGACGCGATGAAGTGACGGTTCTCGCGGGCGGCCGCCTCTCATGGGCTCGAATGATCTGCTCGATTCGGATGAGCTTCGCGGCCGCATCTGGCGCGGCAGCGGCGCTCGCTCCGCGCGGGTCGCTTTGCCGACCGGGTTTGCCGCGCTAGACCGTTATCTTCCCGGCGGAGGTTGGCCGCTCGGCCCACTCATCGAAGTGTTCGTGGAGCGCTACGGCGTAGGCGAGCTCTCGTTGTTGATGCCCGCTCTCGCGGCGTTGACTGCCGGCGAAGGATCTCGGGCGTCTACCCGAAAGTGGGTCGCATGGATTGCACCGCCTTTCGTGCCGTATGCGCCCGCGTTGCAGCAGCGAGGCGTTGCGGTCGACGCCCTGTTGCTCGTGCACCCGAGCGGCAAAGAATGCCTGTGGACGGTCGAGCAAGTCATTCGTTCGGGCTCGAGCTGCGGCGTGTTGGCCTGGCTCGCGGCCGCCGACCACGTCGCGTTGCGGCGTTTGCAGTTGGCGGCCGAAGCTCAGGGCTGTTGGACCATTCTGTTCAGGCCGATGGCCGCCCGTCGTGAGCGGTCTCCTGCGGCCCTGCGTCTCGGTCTCGAGCGGGAAGGCTCGGTCACTCGAGTGCGGATCGACAAATGTCGCGGCGCATGGCCCGCCCTCGTCGATATCGGAGCAATCGATATCGGAACGGCCCCGGACGGAGCAACTCCGAACGGAGCAGTTGAATAGTGGTCGTGAATCATGTCGCGGTCGTTACCCTCTCGCGATCTCGCCATTCGGGAAGCCGTCACCGTCCCGAGCTTCGATCGCGAGCCCGCGCTTGCGACGCGCCAGTCGTGGATCGCTGTGTATCTGCCGAATTTGGCATTCGACGTGTTCAGGAGCAGGGCGACGGACGGGCCTGCGGTGGTCGTCGAGCCGATGCATGGCCAGGTCTACGTCGTCGCGACCAATCGATCCGCGCGCAGTTGCGGCATCGTGCCCGGCGTCAAGCTGAACGCGGCGTTCGCGCTCGCCGCATCGTTGCGAGTATTCGAGCGTTCGATTCGCCGCGAACGGGCGAGTCTCGAGTCGCTGTCCGCATGGGCAGAGAGGCTGACGTCCACGGTGAGCCTCTCGCCGCCCGACGCGGTGTTGCTCGAGGTTGCGGGGAGCGTCAGGCTTTTCGGTAGCCTCGCCGCGATCAAGCACAAGCTCGGCGAAGAGCTCGCTAGGCGGGGTTGGACGCGGCGGCTTTGTGCCGCGCCTACCGCGACGGCCGCTCTGTGGCTCGCACGCGGTGCGGTCGAAGACGTCGAGTCGCTCGCCACGTTGTCCGGAAAGCTCGGCTCGTTGCCCGTGCGAGTCACGCGCTGGCCGCTCGGAACCCAAGCGTTGTTGCGGGATCTTGGGGTTCGCACGATCGCCGACTGCTTGCGTTTGCCGCGCGACGGGTTCGCGCGCCGCGTCGGTCTCACGTATCTGCACGATCTCGACCGAGCGCTCGCGCGGCGCTTCGATCCGCGGGAGAGCTTCGTCCCGCAAGAGCGTTGGAGCACGAAGCGCGAGCTCTATCAGGAGACTTCCGACTCGGCGATTTTCATGGCGGCAGTCGAGGACATGCTCGCCGCCCTGACGTACGAGTTGCGGCGGCGTCAAGCCGAGGTGCGGAGCGTGCGAATCGAGCTCGAGCACGTGCGCTTAAAGCCCACTTTCGAGAGCTTCGATTGGGCCGAGCCGACGCACGAGCGCGATCGCTTGCTGAGCCTGCTGCGCGATCGGCTCGAGCGCATCGTGTTGCCGGCGCCCGCGATCGCGCTGCGCCTGACGACGGGTTTTCTGCTTCCGGTGCAGGCTAAGCCCAACGACCTGTTCGACAAGGTGCCGGTCGAAACTTTGGCGCACGTATTGCTCGAGCGGTTGCGCGGGCGGCTCGGCGCGGAGGCGGTTCACGGCATCGCCGCAGTCGCGGAGCATCGACCGGAATTCGCCTGGTCGAGGTCGGAGGCGCGCTCCGCAACCTGTCTGCGCGACGACGATCCTCTGTCGCCATGGGCGCGGCAGAGGCCTCTTTGGCTATTGCCGATTCCATTGCCGCTCGGGTCTACCGAAGCGCATCGCTATTACCGAGGCTCGGTCGAGCTCGACTCGAGCGCGGAGCGCATCGAAAGCGGCTGGTGGGACGGCCGAGATGCTTGCCGGGACTATTACGTCGCGCAGAGCTCGTGCGACGAGCGGCTCTGGATCTATCGCGATCGACGCAGCTTCGATTGGTATCTGCACGGTTTGTTCGGCTGATGCGGCGCTCTTCGACGATGAGCTGACGATGGCTTCCCGAACGTCTCGAGCCGACGTGCAATACGCAGAGCTCCACTGCCTCAGCAATTTCTCGTTCCTGCGCGGCGCGTCCCATCCGGCCGAGCTCGTGACCGCGGCCGCCGAGCTCGGTTACGCCGGGCTCGCGTTGACGGACGAATGCTCGGTCGCGGGCGTGGTTCGCGCGCACGGCGCGGCGAAAAAGATCGGGCTCAAGCTCGTGATCGGCAGCGAGATCGTGCTCGCGGACGGTCTCGAGATCGTCGTGCTCGCGGTGGACCGGCAGTCTTACGGCGCACTGTGCCGGCTGATCAGCCGCGCGCGGCGCGCGACGGAGAAAGGCTCGTATCTCGCGAGTCGCGAGGATGTCGCCGACTGCCTCGCGGATTCGCGCTGCGCGCTTCTCTGGGTTCCGGACGAGCATCGTGCCGAGCGCGCGAAGCTGCTCGCGGACGGCAGCTGGCTCGCGGAGCGCTTCGGCGGCCGCATCTGGCTCGCGGCGGAGCTGCCGCGCGGCGGCAACGATCGACGTCTATTCGCGGAATGGCGGACGGCGGGGCGCGAGCTCGGCGTGCCGCTGGTCGCGGCGGGCAACGTGCTGATGCACACGCGCGAGCGGCGGATGCTCCAGGACACGCTGACGGCGATCCGCCTCAAGACGCCGCTCGACAAGCTCGGCTTCGCGCTGGCGCCGAACGCGGAGCGCTGTTTGCGGCCGCTCGAGGAGCTCGCGCGGCGCTATCCGCCCGAGCTCCTTCGCGAGACGCTCGCGATCCTCGAGCGCGTCGACTTCTCGTTGGACGAGCTCCGTTACGAATATCCGCACGAGCTCGTGCCCGACGGCGAGACGCCCACGAGCCATCTGCGCAAGCTCACCGAGAGCGGCGAACGTTGGCGGTGGCCTAGCGGCACTCCGTCCGAGGTGCGCACCCGCATCGAGCACGAGCTCGCGTTGATCGCAGAGCTTCGCTACGAGGCCTATTTTCTGACTGTCCACGACGTGGTTCGCGAGGCGCGCAGGATGGGCATCTTGTGCCAGGGCAGGGGGTCGGCCGCGAATTCCGTCGTCTGCTTCTGCCTCGGGATCACCGAGGTCGATCCCGCGCGGATGCAGACGCTCGTCGAGCGCTTCATCTCCAAGGAGCGCAACGAGCCGCCCGACATCGACGTGGATTTCGAGCACGAGCGCCGCGAGGAGGTCATTCAATACATCTATCGCAAATATTCGCGCGAGCGCGCGGCGCTCGCCGCGACCGTGATCAGCTATCGGCCGCGCAGCGCGATCCGCGACGTCGGCAAGGCGCTCGGATTCGAGGACGGCCGGATCGGTGCCGTCGCGCGCTCGCTGCATTGGTGGGAAGGCGGGCTGATCGAGCAAGAGCGCATCGCCGAGGCGGGCTTCGATCCGAAGAGTCCACGGGTTCGGCTCTGGCTCGAGCTCGTCGAGACGTTGCTCGGCTTCCCACGCCATCTGTCGCAGCACGTCGGCGGGTTCGTGATCGCCGAGCGCGCGATCGACGAGCTCGTTCCGATCGAGAACGCCTCGATGCCCGAGCGCACGGTGATCCAGTGGGACAAGGACGATCTCGAGGAGCTCGGTCTGCTCAAGGTCGACGTGCTAGGCCTCGGCATGTTGACCGCGATCCGCCGCTGCTTCGATCTGATCGAGAGTTTCTCCGGCCAGCGCTACACGATCGCGACCGTCCCGGCCGAGGACGAGGGCGTCTACGGCATGATTTCGCGCGCCGACACGATCGGCGTGTTTCAGATCGAGTCGCGAGCGCAAATGGCGATGTTGCCGCGGCTAAGACCCAAGGAGTTCTACGACCTCGTGATCGAGGTCGCGATCGTCCGCCCCGGGCCGATCCAGGGCGACATGGTGCATCCGTATTTGCGGCGGCGCACGAAGGAGGAACCTGTCACGTATCCGAGCGACGAGGTGCGCGGGGTGCTCGAGCGCACGCTCGGCGTGCCGATCTTCCAAGAGCAGGTGATGAAGCTCGCGATGGTCGCCGCGGGCTTCACGGCCGGTGAAGCGGATCAGCTGCGCCGCGCGATGGCCGCGTGGCGGCGCAACGGCGAGCTCGAGCGCTTCGAGCGCCGGCTGATCGACGGCATGACATCACGCAAATACGACCGCGAGTTCGCCGAGCGGCTCTTCAACCAGATCAAGGGATTCGGCGAATACGGCTTCCCGGAGTCGCATGCGGCGAGCTTCGCGCTGCTCGTCTACGTGTCGGCGTGGCTCAAGCATCACGAGCCGGCTGCGTTTTGCTGCGCGTTGCTGAACAGCCAGCCGATGGGCTTCTACGCGCCGCAGCAGCTCGTGCGCTCCGCGCGCGAGCATGGAGTCGAAGTGCGTCCGGTCGACGTGAATCGCAGCGACTACGAGTCGACGCTCGAACGCTGCGAGGACCTGAAGCCGGCACTCAGGCTCGGCCTCGACAACGTGAATGGCCTATCGACCGAGGGCGGCAAGCGCGTGGCCGAGGCGCGCGCCGCTGGAGCGTTCGTCACGGTGCGCGACCTCGCCGAACGCGCGGCGCTCGGCGCTAAGGATCTCGGCGCACTCGCCTCGGCGGGCGCGCTGCAAGGGATTGCAGGCCATCGACATCGCGCGCGCTGGGACGTCGCAGGGGTCGAGAAGCCCGCAGAGCTCCTGGCTTCGATGCGGTTCAACGAGGCGCTGCCGATGTTGCGGCGCCCCACGGAAAGCGAGGACATCGCGGCCGACTATCGGCATCTCGATCTTACGCTCGGCCGTCACCCGCTCGCCCTGTTGCGCGAGCGGCTCGTCGAGCACGGGATTCTCGATGCGCGCTCCGTGGCCGGGGCCGCGCCCGGCGCGCGTGTCCGCGCGGCGGGGCTCGTGATCACGCGCCAGCGGCCGTCGAGCGCGTCCGGTGTCACGTTCGTCACGCTCGAGGACGAAACCGGCTACCTGAACCTCGTGATCTGGGACAGCCTCGCGCAGAGCGAGCGCAGGATCGTGCGCGCGGCCGCGCTCATGGGAGTCGTGGGCAAGGTGCAGAAGGAGGGGGACGTGCTACACGTGATCGCGGAGCGCCTGTTCGATCACAGCGAGTGGCTCGGGGGTCTAGCCACGCGCTCGCGCGACTTCCAGTGAGACGCGCCGACACGATTGCTGGCTGGTTTGTCGCGGAGTGATCTTTTTTCAGGCATGCGGCGGACTAGACCTCGTAATCGTCGAAGTCTTCGAGCTCGCGCTTCGAGCGTTTCCTCTCCATCAGGTCTTCGAGCCGGCGTTTCGCAGCCAGTTCTCGACCCGGACGTGAGGCCTCGCCCTCCGCCTCGATCTCGTGGATCAATGCTTCGACGTTGATCTCGACCGATGGGTCGCCGACGTTATCCGTCTCGGGTGGGGCCGCGGTCTCTTCGCCCTCGTCCTCACCCTCGCCGGATTCTTCGGCTTCCTCGGTTTTCTCGTCGTCGGTCTCGTCGGCCTCGGCACCGTCGGCCTCGTCGTCGAGCTCCTCGTCGAGATCCTCGTCTTCTTCTTCCGACTCCTTGAGCTTCATCCTCCCCTCCATGTGAGTCGGTCAATCGGCGACAACGGCCGCTTTATAAACCCGCAAACTGAATCTTGGCAATACCCCCCGACCGGACCTGTGAACGACAGCACAAACGCCGAAAACAATTGTTGCGCGTCGCGGGCTTTGCGGTCATCGCACGAGCTGATTGATTTGAAAAATCGGTAACAAAATTGCCATGACAATCGTGAGCACCATGAGACCCATCACGACGATCAACAGCGGCTCGAGCACGCTCAACATCGTCGACAGCAAGGCGTCCATCTCGCTCTCTTGATGCGACGCCGCGCGGCCGAGCATCGCGTCGAGCTCGCCGCTCGTCTCGCCGCTCGAGATCAGATGGATGCTCATCGGCGGGAACAGCTTCGACTGCGCGAGCGAGCGTCCGATCGCGCCGCCTTCGCGGACGCGTACTGCGGCCTCTGTTACGGCCTCGCGCATCGGGATGTTCAGGATCACCGCCGCGCTGATCCTGAGCGCCTCGAGCGCTGGCACGCCGCTCGAGGTCAAGATGCTCAACGTCCGCGTGAATCGAGCCGTGTTCAAGCCGCGCGTCACACGGCCGAAAATCGGCGTCTTCAGCATCCACCAATGCACGCGGCGGCGCGTGGCCTCGTTGCGCAGCGCGCGCGACGCGCCAAACACCGCGAGCACGATTACGGCGATGATCACGAACCACCAATGCTGGATCAGCCCCGAGAACGCGATCAGAGCCCGAGTGAGAAACGGCAGCTGCTGGCCCGTGGTCTCGAACACGCCGACGACCTTCGGCACGACATATACGAGCATCAACGTGACTATGAAAAAAGCGATACAGGTCAAGACGATCGGATAAATCATCGCCTGCGTGATTTTTTGCTGGAGCGCGTGCCGCGACTCCGTGAACTCCGCGAGGCGCTCGAGCACCGTGTCGAGCTGGCCGGCCTGCTCGCCGGCCGAGACCGTGGCTCTGTAGACGGCGGGGAACGCATGCGGAAAGTCCTCGAGCCCGACGGCGAGCGAGTGACCTTCCAGCACCTTGGCGCGCACGCCGAGGATGATGCTCTTGAGACGCGCCTTTTCCGTCTGCTCGCTGACGGCGAGCAACGCCTCCTCGAGCGGCAAGCCTGCGCGCACGAGCGTTGCGAGCTGGCGCGTGAGCAGCGCGAGGTCGAGACCCGAGACGCCGCGCCGCAGGCTGAGCTGGCGTCGAGCGACCCGCTCGCGCTGCTCGACCTCTGCGACCTCGACGGGGAAGAGTTGCTTCTCGCGAAGCAGTTGGCGGACATGGCGCGGCGTGTCGCCTTCGAGCACGCCCTTGTGCTCTTTGCCGCCCGGGTCGACCGCGACGTATTGATACGCGCCCATCAGTCGGCCCGCGTAACTCGGACAACCTCCTCGAGCGTCGTCGTTCCGGCGAGGACCTTCTGCATTCCGTCGTCGCGGATGCTCGGAGTCAGCGTGCGCGCGTAGCGCTCGAGCTCGTGCTCTGCTGCGCCGTCGTGAATCATCGTGCGCATCGTGTTGTCGACCTGGACGAGCTCGTAGATGCCCGTGCGGCCCGCGTAGCCGTGATCGTCGGCTGGCGAACGGTAGAGGGTCGGCGGCTTCGCAGGATCGACGTTCAGAAGCCGGCATTCGTACTCGCTCGCGGTGTACGGAACGCGCAAGGCCGGGTCAATCACTCGCACGAGACGCTGCGCGAGCACGCCGATCAAGCTCGACGACAGGAGGAACGGCTCGACTCCCATGTCGCGAAGCCGGGTCACCGCGCCGACGGCCGTGTTCGTGTGCAGCGTCGACAGCACGAGGTGACCCGTCAAGCTCGCCTGCACGGCGATCTCCGCCGTCTCGAGGTCGCGGATCTCGCCGACCATCACGATGTCGGGGTCCTGGCGCAAGATCGCGCGCAGGCCGCGCGCAAACGTCATCTCGACTTTCGTGTTCACCTGCGTCTGGCCGATGCCGTCGATGTGGTACTCGATCGGGTCCTCGACGGTCAGAATGTTGCTCGAGAGGTCGTTGATCCGCTCGAGCGCCGCGTACAGCGTCGTCGTCTTGCCCGAGCCGGTCGGCCCCGTCACGAGCAGGATGCCGTGGGGCCGGTGGACGAGCTCGTCCATCAGTGCTTGATCCGGGTCGGACATGCCGAGATTGGACAGCGTGAGCCGCCCGGCTTGCTTGTCGAGCAAGCGGAGCACGACGCGCTCGCCGTGGCCCGACGGGATCGTCGAGACACGCACGTCGACGGCGCGCCCCGCGATTCGGAGCGAGATGCGGCCGTCTTGCGGCAGGCGCTTCTCGGCGATGTCGAGCTTCGACATGACTTTGATGCGCGACACGACGAGCGGCGCGACCGCGCGCTTCGACTGCAACACCTCGCGCAGCACCCCGTCGATCCGGAAACGCACCGTCATCCGGTTCTCGAACGGCTCGATATGAATGTCCGAAGCGTTGTCCTTGACGGCCTGGGTCAGCAGCGCGTTGATCAGCCGGATGATCGGCGCCTCGTCGTCGCTGTCGATGAGGTCGGACGGCTCGGGCAGCTGCTGCGCGACGGCCAGCAGGTCGGTCTCGTCGTCGAGGCCTTCGACCATCGTCATCGCGGCGCCGCTCTCGTACGCAGCCTGGAGCCGCGCGTCGAACGCCTGCGGATCGACTTCGGCGAATCGGACGGGGCCGCCGGCGAATCGCCGGACCTCGGCCAGGATCAGGGGCGCGGTGCCGGTTCGGTAGATCGCCTTGAGCACGCCGTGCTCACGTTCTTGGAACAGCACGCCGTTGCGCTTCGCGAAGGCGAAGGGGAGGGTGCGCTCCGGCTCGATCGCGACGGCGTCGAGCGGCGCGGCTTCCTCTCTAGTTGGGTTGACCGCCATCAGCCGGCTTTGGAGCGGACGTCGATGTTGGCGTCGGCGTCGGGCTCTGCGGCGCCTGCGCACCCGGGGCGGCGGGCTGCTGCAGCGACTCCTCGGGCCCCGGCGGCAACGGCGGCAGCAAGGGCTGCTTCTCGTCCTTCAAGAGCTTGACCGGGCTCGCGGCCATCTGTCGCTGGAGCTCCTGAATGTAGCTGTACTTCTCGCCCGTCTTGAACCGCGCGTCGGCTTCGTTGTGCAGGATCGTCGGTCGAATGAAGACCATGAGGTTCGACTTGTCGTGCTCGCTCTTACGCGCGCGGAACAGCCAGCCTAAGCCCGGCACCTTGCCGATGCCTGGGACGTGCTGCTCGTTTTGGCGCATCTGGTCGTCGAGCAGGCCGCCGAGCACGAGCACGTCGCCGTCGTTCACGAACACCGAGGTCGTGATCGTGCGGGTATTGGTGACGAGGTCGACGGCGCCGCTCGACCCGCCCGCAATGCTCGACGTCTCCTGCTCGATGGTGAGCTTCACGCCGTTGCCTTCGTTGATTTGCGGCGTGATCTTGAGCCGGGTGCCGACCTGCTGGCGTTGGATCGTCTGGAACGGATTCACGGAGCCCGTGGCCGCGCCGGTATTGGTGAACTGGCCGGTGACGAACGGGACTTCCTGGCCGACCTTGATCTCCGCTTCCTCGTTGTCGAGCGTCACGATGTGCGGCGTCGAGACGATGTTCGTGTCCGCATCGCCGGCGAGCGCGTCGACGACGGCCGCCCAGCTCAGGCCGTGGTCTGCGATCTTGCCGACCGCGAGCGTGAGGCCGTCGCGGATCAGGTTCGGGCTCGGCGTGCCAGAGGCGGCCGCGCTGCCGAGCTGGACGATGCCGCCGGTCGTGCCGCTGAAGTTCGTGAGGCCGGCCGCCTTGCCGTTGTTGCCGACAGCCCACGTCACGCCGAGCTCGGCGGACTTCTGCTGCGTGAGCTCGACGATGATTGCGTCGACCGCGACCTGGAGTCGCGGGATGTCGATCTGCTTGATCACCGCCAGCATGTCTTGGCGAATACGCTCGGGCGCGTTGATCACGAGCGCGTTCGTGCCGGCGTCGGCCCAGATCGTGACGGGGCCCGTGGCGGCATTTTCCGCAGCTGCGCCCGCCGCGGGCGGCTTCGCGGCGCTGCTGGAGCCTCCGGCCGAGCCGAATTGAGACTGGAGCTTGGTCGCGAGGTCCATCGCGTCCGCGTAATTCAGATAGACGACCTGCGTGTTGCCACCCTGGGCGGTTGGCGTATCGAGGTGCGCGATCAACGCGCGATACTGCAGGCGCGACGTGCTCGCGCCGCTCAAGAGCACGCTGTTCGTGCGCGTGTCCGCGATCACCTGCACCGGCGGCGTGCCGCCGGCTGCCTGCGCGGCCTGGTTCAGCGCGCCCAGCGTCCGCACGACCTCATCGGACGACGCGTTCTCGAGCGCGATGACCTCGATCTCCGCGGTGCCGGCTTTGTCCATTCTCCGGATCAGCCGCATCATTCGTTCGATGTTCTGCGGGCGGTCGGCCACGATCAGCGAGTTCGAGGCCGGATGAGCGGCGAGATGGGCCGACTGCGGGAGCAGCGGCCTAAGTATCGGCACGAGCTGCGCGGCGCCGATATTCTCGAGCACGATCGCTTGCGACACGTAGTCGTCGCCCTCGCCGAATCGCGCATTGGCGTCCGGCACGATCTCGATCGCGCTGCCCGAGTCGAGCGCGACGAAGCCGTGCACCTCGAGCGCCGATTGGAACAGCTTGTAGAACGCGTCGGGCGACATCGGCGCGTTCGACAGCACCGTGACCTGCGCGCGCACGCGCGGATCGATGATGATCGGCCGGCCGATGACCTGCTGCACCTGGTCGGCGACGACACGGATGTCGGCCTCGCGATAGTTCGGCGTGAGTTGCGGCCCTTGGAGCGGCGCGCGCTGTGGCTGCGCCGAGGCGGAGCCCGCCCAGAGCGCCGCGGCGAGCAGGACCACGCAGACGGGCGAATGCGAGAAATCGAGCGCTGCCGCTCGGCTGCCAAGGCCGCGCGGGCGCGGCGCGGTTGCGCGCGTCACTGGCGGTTCTCCTTGTCTTTGAGGCCCTGAAGCTGTGTCGTGTCGATAACGATGGCCTGCGGAGAGCCGTCGCGAAGCACTGTCACGTTTGCCTGCGTCGCCTCGCCGAGCGCCTCGAAGGCCTGCAAGCCTTTGCTCGCGTCGTCGAGCGCGACACCGTTGATTTGCGTAACCACATCGCCGGGCACGAGGCCGAGCGCGTCGAAGGTCGGGCGATCCTTGGCGGGCTGGACACGAAAGCCGATGGTCTTGCCCTGTTCGACCTGCGGCATGATTCGAACGATGTCGCTGAACCGCGACGCGTTCGCGCTGATCACGGTGCGAAGCGACTCGTTCGCTGCCGGTGCCGCGACCGGTGGCGGCGCCATCACTGGGCCCCTCGACCGTGCCGCAGGCGAACCCAGCAGCTCCTTCGGTAACCGCAACGTCTCGACGCGGCCGTCGCCGCGGTCGAGCAGCACCTTGTCCCAATAGACCGAATAGAGCTTGGTGCCGCTCGCGCTATCGATCGACTGACCGACGTGGTAAGTCTTGTCCTCGCCGCGGTTGGCCGCAATGATCGCCTGACCGTTCGAGCCATCGCTGCCTGTCGAGAGGATGCCCCTCAGGTCGAGGCTCAGCGTCGTGTCGGGGGCGTCAGTGACGTTCTCTGCGACCGGCGTGGGCGCTGCCTTGTCGGCTTCGCCGAAGAGATGTGAATGGATCAGCGCCTCGACGTCCGCTGCCTGCGCCTCGGGCGTCGACGGTTCGACGGACGACGCGGAACGCAGTCGGACTGGAGGCGGAGCCCCGGGTGCGATGACCCAGGTCAGCGAGGCGAGTTGATATGCGATCGCGAGCACCAATATCGCGGTGGTGCCGGTAGGAAGATACCGGTTAGCCGTGCGGACCCATTGCTCGGGCGATTGTTCCTTCCAAATACCGAGGTGCTTCGCAAGGTCCATACGGGTGTCCGACTCCGAGCGCGGACTACAATCGGCTGGCCATGATAGGCCAGCAGCACATCAAGCAACAAGTGACTGAATTCACTAAAACTGTGACGCCCGATTGCGACACCCGTCACACGTTCGAAGCCCCGGAGCGGGCGACGTCGCGCGCCTTTCCATTGACAGTCGAGGGTCGATAGAATTCCCGACAGATGGCCAACGAACGTTTCAAAGTTGACGGCGATCACGGTTTAGTCACCGAAGAGGCCAAGCCGCGACTCAAACGCCCGCCTCTCTACCGGGTCATCCTGCTGAACGACGATTACACTCCGATGGAGTTCGTAGTTCAGGTGCTCGAGAAGGTGTTCTCATTGGATCGCAACACGGCGACCCGGATCATGTTGGAGGTTCATACGAAAGGAAAAGGAGTCTGCGGCGTGTACACCTACGAGATCGCGGAGACGAAAGTCGCGCAGGTCACTGGGCTCGCTCAGCAGCATCAACATCCACTCCTTTGCACCATGGAAGAGACCTAAATGCTGTCGAACGAGCTCGAATATTGTTTGAACGATGCGTTCCAACGCGCGCGCGATGAGCGCCACGAGTTCATCACGGTCGAGCACTTGCTGCTCGCGCTGCTCGATACGCCGCCCGTCGTCGAGATTTTGAAGGCGTGCGGCGCAGACCTCGTGCGATTGCGCCGCGAGCTCAAGGAGTTCATCGACGCTTCGACTCCGCGCCTGCGCGGCGAGGAAGAGGACGAGTCGACCGACGTGCAGCCGACGCTCGGCTTCCAGCGCGTGCTGCAGCGCGCGGTGTTTCACGTGCAATCGAGCGGCCGCAAGGAAGTCACGCCGGCGAACGTGCTCGTCGCGATCTTCGGCGAGAAGCAATCGCAAGCGGTGTATCTGCTCGGCTTGCAAGAGGTCGGCCGCCTCGACGTGGTCAATTACGTGTCGCACGGCGTGCCGAAGATCCAAGAGGCGAAGCCCGAAAGCGACGAGGGCAACGCCGAGGAGCGCGCCGGCGAGGCGAGCCCGCTCGAGCGCTTCACCACGAACCTCAATGCGCTCGCCGAGGCCGGCAAGATCGACCCGCTGATCGGACGGCAACTCGAGATCGAGCGCACCGTGCAGATTCTTTGCCGCCGCCGCAAGAACAACCCGCTGTTCGTCGGCGAAGCCGGCGTCGGCAAGACCGCGCTCGCAGAAGGGCTCGCGCGTTTGATCATCGAGGGCAAGGTCCCCGACGTGCTGCGCCGCTGCACGATCTACGCGCTCGACATGGGCTCGTTGATCGCCGGCACCAAGTATCGCGGCGATTTCGAGAAGCGGTTGAAGGGCGTGGTCGCGGGCCTGAAGAAGCAGCCCGGCGCGATCTTGTTCATCGACGAGATCCACACCGTGATCGGCGCGGGCGCCGCGTCGGGCGGGGTGATGGACGCGTCGAACTTGATCAAGCCCGTGCTCGCCAACGGCGAGCTGCGCTGCATCGGCTCCACTACTTATAACGAGTATCGCGGCATTTTCGAGAAGGACCACGCGCTCGCGCGGCGCTTCCAGAAGATCGACGTCACGGAGCCGTCCGTCGACGAGACCGTCGAGATCTTGCGCGGCCTCAAGAGCCGCTTCGAGGAGCATCACGGCATCTCGTACTCGGACGACGCGCTGCGCGCGGCCGTGGAGCTCTCGAGCCGGCACATCAACGACCGGCACTTGCCGGACAAAGCGATCGACGTGATCGACGAGGCCGGCGCGTACTGTCGGCTCCAGCCCGAAGCGACGCGGCCGAAGGTCGTCGACGTCGAGCTGATCCAGAACATCGTCGCGAAGATCGCGCGGATTCCGCCCAAGAACGTGTCGGCGTCGGACCGCGACGTGCTGCGCCACCTCGAGCGCGATCTGAAGCTCGTGATCTTCGGTCAGGACCGCGCGATCAACGCGCTCGGTGCGGCGATCAAGATGGCGCGCTCGGGTCTCGGCGACGAGCGCCGACCCGTCGGCTCGTTCCTGTTTTCCGGTCCAACGGGCGTCGGCAAGACCGAGGTCACGCGCCAGCTCGCGATGACCATGGGCGTCGAGCTGATCCGCTTCGACATGTCGGAGTACATGGAACGGCACACGGTCTCGCGCCTGATCGGCGCGCCGCCGGGTTACGTCGGCTTCGATCAAGGCGGCTTGCTCACCGAAGCGATCGCGAAGCATCCGCACTGCGTGCTCTTGTTCGACGAGATCGAGAAGGCGCATCCCGAGGTCTTCAACCTGCTGTTGCAGGTGATGGATCACGGCACGCTGACCGACAACAACGGCCGCAAGGCCGACTTCCGCAATGTCACGATCGTGATGACGACGAACGTGGGTGCGCAGGAATCGAGTCGCGCGTCGGTCGGCTTCACGACGCAAGATCACTCGACCGACGCGATGGAAGTTCTGAAGAAGCTCTTTTCGCCCGAGTTCCGCAACCGGCTCGACGCAATCATCCAGTTCGAGCCGCTCGACGAGCTGTCCATCGCTCGCGTCGTCGACAAGCTGATCGTCGAGCTCGAAACGCAGCTCGACAAGAACGGCGTGACGATCGAGCTCGATCCGGCCGCGCGCGAATGGATCGCGAAGCGCGGCTACGACAAGAAGATGGGCGCGCGGCCGATGGCCCGCGTGATCCAGGAGCACATCAAGCGCCCGCTCGCGGAAGAGCTCTTGTTCGGCAAGCTCGCGGGCGGCGGCCACGTGCGCGTCGAGGTCGCGGCGGACGGGGAAGGCCTCGTGCTCACGAGCGAGCCCGAAGTTCGTGAGCTCGAGCATTTGCCCGAGAGCTCACAGCACTAGGCGAAAGAGCGGCGCTCTTCCAGGCGCGCGCGGTCAGCGCGCGCGATAGGTAATCCGGCCCTTCGTAAGGTCGTAGGGCGTGAGCTCGACCGTCACGGCGTCGCCTTTCAGGATCCGGATGTAATGCTTGCGCATCTTTCCCGAGATGTGCGCCGTGACGATATGGCCGTTCGCGAGCTCGACGCGAAAGGTCGTGTTCGGCAGCGTCTCCACTACCGTACCTTCCATTTGTATCGCTTCTTCTTTTGCCATTCAGCGTGAGTTGGTGCCCGATTTGGGCGCGGCATTGTTGCATATCGGGCGCAAGGGCGGCAAACGAGCGGCGGCGAACGAGCGGCGGCGCGCGAGGTTACGAGCGCATCTCTGTCGCACCTTTGCGACCGGACTGTGAATTCCAGCGCCCGGGCTCCCCCGGCGGCTCGCAATATTCGTCGAGCAGGGCGAGGAAATCGGCGCGCGAGACCGTCGTCGCGCCGAGGCTCGCGACGTGCGCGGAAGCGACTTGGCAGTCGATGAGCCGAAAATCGTGCACTTGCAGGTATTCGGCTAGCCGCACGAACGCGACTTTCGACGCATCGGTCGCGCGCGCGAACATCGACTCGCCGAAGAACACGCGGCCGATGGCGACACCGTAGAGCCCGCCGACGAGCTCGCCGTCGCGCCAACTCTCGAACGAGTGCGCCCAGCCGAGCCCGTGCAATCGCGTGTAAGCTGCAGCCATCTCGCGTGTGATCCACGTCGAGTCCGTGTAGCGGCGCGGCTCGGCGCACGCCGCGACCACTTCTCCGAACGCGCGGTCGATCCCAAGCTCGAAGCCTCCTTTATTTAAGGAGCGGCGCAGGCTGCGCGATACCTTGACGGCGTCCGGCTGCAGCACCGCGCGGGGGTCCGGGCTCCACCAGAGTATCGGCTGACCCTCCTCGTACCACGGGAAAATGCCGCGGCGGTAGGCGGCAAGCAGGCGCTTGGGGCTGAGGTCACCGCCGGCCGCGAGCAACCCGTTCGGCTCGGTGAGTGCCTGGCTCACGGGCGGAAAGCGGTCCGCGGCATCGGCGCTCGACAGCCAGCGCAGCGTCGACATCGGACTAGGTTGCCGTGATCGTCGGCAGCGCGTCGTCGCGGTATGGCACGTGATCGTCGAGCTCGTCCATATATGCGTCGACGTGATGGGTCTCGCGCGCGAGGAAGTCCGCGACCGCGTCGTGGAAGTCGCGGTCGCCGAGCCAATGGCATGACCAGGTCGCGCTCGGCGTGAAGCCGCGACTGATTTTGTGCTCGCCCTGCGTGCCTGGCTCGAACTTCGCAAGCCGCTCGCGGATGCAGTAGTCGATGCCTTGGTAATAGCACGTCTCGAAGTGCAGGCTGTGGAAGTCAGCCGCGCTCCCCCAGTAGCGGCCGTAAAGCGTGTCGCCGCCGCGGAAGCAGATCGCGCACGCGATCGGTGTGCCACGAAAGCGCGCGAGGATGATCACGAGGTTCTCGGGCATCGTGCGCGCGATCTCCGCGAAGAACGCGCGATTCAAGTAGGGCGGCCGACCTCGGCGCTCGAACGTGCGCGAGTAGAACTCGAAGATCGCGTCCCACTCGGCATCGCTCGGCTCGTCGCCGCGCAGATGGTCGAATGCGATTTCCGCTTCGGCGACGCGCCTGCGCTCGCGCTTCGCTTTCTTGCGCTTCGCGGAGCTGAACCGGGCGAGAAAGTCGTCGAAGTCGGTGTAGCCGTCGTTGTGCCAGTGGAATTGGCATGCTTTGCGGCTCAACAGGCCGGCGGCGGCGAGGCGCTCGCGCTCCGCCTCGATCGGGAATAGCACGTGCAACGACGAGACGCGCAGCTCGGCCGCAGCCTCGAGCGCGCCGGCGATCAGCTCCTCGCGGACGCGCGCCACGTCGGCACCCGGCCGGACCAGCAGCCGTGCGCCGGTGGCCGGCGTGAACGGCACGGCCGCGACGAGCTTAGGGTAATAGCGCCGGCCGCTGCGCTCGTAGGCGTCCGCCCAGCCCCAGTCGAACACGAACTCGCCGCGCGAGTCGTGCTTCATATATAGAGGAATGGCGCCGACGAGCTCGCTTGCCTGCGTCGCGAGCAGATACGCCGGTTGCCAGGCCGTGCGCCGACCTACGCAACCGCTGCGTTCGAGCGCGGTCAAGAACTCGTGGCGCAAGAACGGGCTGTCGCCCGCGAGCGCGTTCCAGGCGCCCGGCGCAACGGCTTGGAGGCTCGCAACGCGCTCGAGTTGGAGTGACATGTGTCGCTTCGGCGAGTCGTAGAATGGGTCGAACCGATGTTAGAGGTAAGTAGGATCCCTGGCGAGCGAAGACGATTTTCGACGCGCTATGCTCGCCGTTGGTTATCAGTATAATCAGGCGCCTAAGAGAGCTTACTGACGGATAGCTTGAACAAACCGAAGGACACGGCCGTCGCCGACGGTTTCTTCGTGCCCCGGATTCGGGGGCTGCGAGAGTCTGCGTTTTGGATCCTCGCGGGCTTGAGCGTGATCCTGCTGCTCGCGCTCCTGAGCTACAACCCCGTCGACCCCTCGTTCAGCGTCGCGGGCGGCGACGGTAGCATCGCAAACCGCATGGGGCCCGCCGGGGCCTGGTTCGCGGACGTCGCGTTCCTGCTCGTCGGCGAAACGGCGTACCTGTTCCCCGTGCTCGTGCTGATCGCCGGTGTGTTCCTGTTTCGTCATCAAGAGCTGCCCGAGCGTTCGGCGACGCTATGGCGCGGCGCGGGCTTTCTGCTCACGATCGCGACGAGCTCCGGCCTCGCGACGCTGCATTTCGACCCTCACGACATGCGCGAGAGCGCGGGCGGCGTCTTGGGTCAGCTGGTCGGCCACGGGCTCGAGCATGGGCTCGGCATGCTCGGCGCGACCGTGCTGCTGCTCGTGCTTTGGCTCGCGGCCGTGTCGCTCGCGACCGGCGTGTCGTGGGTCGCGGTCATGGACCGCGTCG
>Ga0105245_10001015_pt1 | contig 25483 bp, 27 predicted proteins | sample KBSM54metaG_FD_81523 | JGI IMG/M metagenome (GOLD analysis project Ga0105245, IMG submission 81523) | Miscanthus rhizosphere microbial communities from Kellogg Biological Station, Michigan, USA - KBS M5-4 metaG | ecosystem: Host-associated > Plants > Roots > Rhizosphere > Soil | place...
GCGCGGGTCAACCCGCAGGGCTGGCGCCGGGCGCGGGCGATCCTGCAGGGCTCCGGCTCGCAGGAGCTGAAGCGCCGCTTCCTGCTCACCTGCGTGCAGCGCAACCGCACCTCGCAGCTGAAACTGAAAGCGCTGAGCGAGATCGCCGACCTCGGCGACGCCGACGCCTTCGACGACGCGATCGACATCGTCGGCACCTGGAGCCGCGAGGACAAGCGGGCCGGGACCAAGACGCTGCTGCAGGCCCTGGTCGACAAGCGGATCGGCCGCCGCGACCAGGCTCAGGCCTGGGTCTGGCGACTCGCCTCCTATACCCCGGAGCTGCACGAAGAGTATGCGGTGCAGCGCTGGCCGGAGACGAAGCGGCTGCTCGGCCTGCTGGTCAACTCCTCGGGCCGCGCGCACGGGCGCAACGCACGCCGGCTCGTGCACTCCGCCCGCAAACAGGACCGCCGCCTGGCAGTGGCGCTGCTGGCCGGAGCGGTCTCGCACACGCCCGAGGGCGAAGAGGTGCTGCGTGGGGCGCGGATGCGGATGGCCCGCAAGCCCTCCGCGATCGCGCGCGAGCTGCTGCGCAACTTCCCCAAGGGCGGCAAGCGGCGCAACAAACGCGGCAAGAAGCGGCCGAAGCGGGACGGGGCGCCGGCGAATGGGGAGGCCACGGCGGTGAACGAGACAGTGGCAGCGACTGACGATCAGGACAGCGGCGAGACGCAGAAGAAGAGCAGGACGCGGCGGGGTGCTGATGGCCAGGAGAGCAAGGACGAGGCCGTCAAGAAAGCCGCCAAACCGAAACGGCGTCGCAAACGGACGAAAAGACCCGCCAAAGACTCAGAGGCGCAGCTGGACCTCGCCGGCGCCGAGGCTGACTCGGTCCCCACCGGGAATAACGACGACGAGGTTGCCACGGTCGTCGATTCCGTCAGCGACGCCTGAGCCGTTCTCCCAGGAGACCGCGCGGCCGAGCAGGCCGTCGCGGCGGCGCCACTCGCTGAGGATCTCGTCCTCTGACGCGTAGACCCAGTGGTTGAGGTAACGACTTAGAACTACCGCAGCGGTTGAGGGAGTCGGGGGAAGCCCCGCCGGAGCAACAGCGGGGAGGCTCCGTCGGGACTTCCCCCGACTCTCCGCAGTCGCTGAGAAGAGCGAAATCGCCGGTTGACGGAGGTCAGCGGGGAACTCATCGGGAGCTATGGAGAGGTTGAGGCCGACGCCTATTACTGCCCAGCCGTCCTGGGGGCGCGCCTCGATCAGGATGCCGGACAGCTTGCGGCCTTCGAGCCAGACGTCGTTGGGCCACTTGACTTGGCAGGAGATGCCGGGACGTAGTGCCTCGGCTGCTGCGCAGACCGCGAGGGGGACCGAGAGCGGTAGCAGTAGGTGGCGCTCGTCGAGCGGGCGCAGGATTGCGGAGTAGAGCAGGGCTTTGCCTTCGGGCGCGGTCCAGACGCGGCCGACGCGTCCCCGCCCTGCGGTCTGTTCGCGCGCGGTGACCACGGTGCCGCCCGCTGCGCCGGCTTCGACCAGCTCGCGAGCGCGAGTGTTGGTCGAGTCAGTAGCTCGGTAATGGCGGTGGGGGCTCCCAAACCCACCCTCTCTCGGCTGACTTCGTCTTTTGGTGTCCATATGGACTACTAAGTGCGAAGTCAGCGGATGGGGGTGGTATCCGCGAGGAGAGCGGCTACGAGGCCGTCGATGTCGTGACGCTTCGCTTCGACGTCGACCTGGAGGCCGGCGTCCCCAACGGCCTCGCTCGTTACTGGGCCGATCGAGACGATGCGGGCGACCTTCGGGAAGCGCTCGCCTAGTGCCTCGGTCAGGTTGCGCACGGTCGAGGAGGAGGTGAAGGTGACGTAGTGGGCGTCCTGTGCGGCCTCGACTGCCTCGGCGCTGGGCTCCTCGCGCACTGTCTTATAGAGGGCGACGACGTCGACTTCGGCGCCGCGGCCCTCGAGGTGCTCGGGGATGACGTCGCGGGCCTCGGCCGCTCGGGCCACTAGAACCTTCTTGCCGGCGACGTCGACCTCCGCCAGTGCCTCCACCAGAGACTCTGCGACGAAGCGCTCGGGAATGATGTCGGCGCTGATGCCGCAGCGGGAAAGCGCTCGCGCGGTGCCGGGTCCGATCGCGGCGACCGTCGTGCCGGCGTCCCCTCCTCCTACTTGCTGCTTTTTCGGCTTGCTGAGCGCGCGTGCGTCGAGGCCGGCGTTTCGCATCGCCTCGAAGAGCAGGCGAACCCCGTTGGGGCTGGTGAGGACGATCAGCGAGTAATCGCCGATTCGCTCGGCCATCCGCTTCACCTCATCGCTCTCGATTGTAGGCTCGATCCGGATCGCCGGCAGCTCGACCACCTCGGCGCCGAGGTTGCGCAGGGTCTTGGCCAGGCCGCTGGCCTGGGCGCGGGCGCGGGTGACGACGACGCGCTTGCCGTGGAGCGGGCGGTGCTCCAGCCAGGCAAGCGACTGGCGGCGCGCGACGACCTGCCCGACGACGATCAGGGCGGGGGCCTGTACCTGCTCGCGCTCGACCGCCTCGGCCAGAGTGCCGAGGGTGGCGACGACGGTGCGCTGGTCCTCCATCGTCCCGCGTTCGACCGCGGCCGCGGGTTCATCGGCATCGCGGCCGGCGGCGATTAGGGCAGTCGCGTTGTCGTCCAGCCGCTTGACCCCCATATAGAAGACGAGCGTGCCGGGGAAGCGGGCGAGCGCCTCCCAGTCGAGCGCGCTCTCCTCCTTCTCGGGGTCCTCGTGGCCGGTGATGAAGGCGACCGCGGAGGCGTCGTCGCGGTGGGTGACCGGGATGCCGGCGTAGGCGCTGGCGGCGACCCCGGCCGTGATCCCCGGCACCAGCTCGAACTCGATCCCGGCCTCGCGCAGCGCCTCGCCCTCCTCGCCGCCGCGACCAAAGACAAGCGGATCCCCGCCCTTCAGCCGCACCACGCTCTTGCCCGCCCGTGCCGCCTCGATCAACCGCTCGCCGATTTCCTCCTGCGGCACCGAGGGCTTGCCGGGCGCCTTGCCGACATAGATCAGCTCGGCGTCCCCGCGCGCCCCGTCGAGCGCCCCCGGCGGGATCAGCCGGTCGTAGTAGATCGCGTCCGCCGAACCGATCAGCGCCAGCGATCGCGCCGTCATCAGCCCGGGATCCCCCGGACCCGCGCCAACGAGGTAGACAACCCCCGCCCGCGCCGTCATTCCGGTGCGCCTTTTACTCCGTGTGGGTGCATAAAGCGCACCGGAAGCTTCACGCGGCCTGCTCCTCGGCGCGCTCGAGCAGCTCGCGGGCGCCGGCGCCGATCAGGCGCTGGGCCAGCTCGGCGCCAAGCGCGGTCGGCTCGGTCGAGTCCCCCTCGACGCTGTCGCGCACCCACTCACTGCCGTCGGGTAGCCCGATGAACGCGTCCAACCGCATCCGGTCCTTCTGCCCGTCGACCCTGCCATGAACCCCGATCGGACTGGCGCAGCCGGCGCCGAGCAGAGCGACGACGGTGCGCTCCGCGGTCAGCTCACGCAGCGCCGCTTCGTCGACGATCGGGTCGACCACCCGCAGCGCCTCCGCGTCCTCATTGCGGATCTGCAGCAGCAGCGAGCCCTGTCCCGCGGCCGGCGTCATCACGCCCTCCGGAATTGGAAAGGAGATCTCCTCAGCCCGCCCGAGCCGCCGCAGCCCGGCGACCGCGAGCACGATCGCATCAAGCTCCCCCTCGGCGAGCTTGCGCAGCCGCGTATCCACATTCCCATGCAGCTCGCTCACCCTGAGGTCTGGGCGAGCGGCGAGCAGCTGAGCCTGACGCCGAAGGCTCGCGGTCCCGACCTTGGCACCCTCGGGCACCTCATCGAGCGAAGACCCGACCCCGACCCAGGCGTCCCGCGCATCCTCCCGCTTAGGCACCGCCGCCAACATCAGGCCCTCCGTCAACTCCGCCGGTAGGTCCTTTGCCGAGTGCACCCCGATCTCCGCCTTGCCCGCGAGAAGCGCCTGCTCAACTCCGCGCACGAACCGCGCCTTGTCCTCAGCTCCGCCGTCCGAAGCGACCTGGACCAGCTCAGCTCCGCCCAGCATCTCAGCGACCTGCCCGGCTTGGGCCAGGGCAAGCTTGCTTCCGCGTGTGGCAATTCGAAGCATCAGCGTCGGTGTCGGGTCGATCCCGGTAGGGGTGAAACGTCTTGCACTTTTTGGGCACGCGCCCGCGGCGTCAGCAGGTAACTCTCCACCCAAAAAGTTAAGTGGAGCCCCTACCGGGATCGACCCGGCGCAGCTCGGTCACGTTTGAAGCGCCACCCTCGGCCTCCGGCTCAGTCTCCACGTCCAACCCAAACAACTCCCGCAACGCACTGACGTACAGATAGGCGTCGTCGCTCCCCGCGCTCCGCTTCATCCGCAAGGTCGGCTCGTGCAAGAGCCGCGAAGCAATCGCCTTGGCCATCACGCCCAGCCGCTCGCGGTCACCCTCGCTGAGCTCCTCCCAGCGACCGTCGTTCTCGGCCAGCACCCGGCGCACGACCTCGTCGGCGCGCTCGCGCAGGGCGGCGATCGTCGGCACCACCTCGAGTGAGGCGAGCCAGCGCTCGAAGCGGTCCTGCTCGGCGTCGATCAGGAGCTCGGCACGGCGCGCCTCGGCCTCGCGGCCGCCGGCATTGCGGGCGACGATCTGCTGGACGTCGTCGATGTCGTGCAGGCTGACCCCGGCGATCTCGCGGCAGGCCGGCTCGATGTCGCGCGGCACGGCGATGTCGACCAGCAGCAGCGGGCGCCCCTCGCGGGTCGCCATCACCTGCTCGAGGTCGTCGCGCTCAATGATGTGGTGGGGGGAGTTGGTCGCCGAGACGACTATGTCGGCCTGCTCGAGCTGCTCGGGCAGCTCCTCGAAGCGGACCGCGTTGCCGTCGAACTGCTGGGCCAGCCCGATCGCGCGGTCGTAGTGACGGTTGGCGACGAAGACGGTGGCGACGCCGCGGCTGACCAGGGCGCGAGCAAGCAGCTCGGCGGTCTCACCGGCGCCGACGACGAGCACGCGGCGGTCGCTGAGGTCACCCAACGTGCGCCGCGCCAGCTCAACCGCAACCGAGGGGATCGAGACGTTCTTCTCGCTGATCCCGGTCTCGTCGCGGGCGCGCCCGCCGGCGGCGAGGGCGCCGCGGAAGAGGCGGTTGAGGATCGGCCCGGTGCCGCCCTCGACCAGGGCGAGCTCGTAGGCGCGCTTGACCTGGCCCTGGATCTCGGCCTCGCCGAGGATCATCGAGTCGAGCCCGGCGGTGACGCGGAAGAGGTGGCGGACGGCGTCGCTGGATCGCAGCGAGTAGAGGTGGCCGAGCAGCTCAGTGGGGCGGATCTCGGCCTGGCGCGTGAGCACGCCGAGCGCCGTCGACTCGGCCTCGACCGGGTCGGAGACAACGAGGTAGAGCTCGGTGCGGTTACAGGTTGAGATCGCCGCCGCCTCGTGGATGCCGGCGACCTCGGTCAGCTCACGCAGGGCGCCGGCGGCGCGGCCCTCGGTCAGCGAGAGCCGCTCGCGCAGGTCGAGTGGGGCGGTCTTGTGCGAGACGCCGAGGGCGAGCAGCTCAGACATCGGCGCTGACCTCCTCGCGCTCGCTTGCCGCGGTCTCGCCATCGGCGCGGTGCTCGGCGAAGCTGGCGAGCTCGCGCAGCTCCTTCTCCATCCGCTGCAGTTTGCTCGCCATGATCGCGACGTAGATCACGATCAGGACGAGGAAGACGACGTAGGCGCCGGCGACGTACTTGCCGGCCTCATCGAGCGGTAGCGCTGGCGTCTCGGCGAGGAGCAGGCCGATCACCTAGCTCACCTCCGGCGCGATCCGCGATCCGCCGCCCCCGGGCGCCGGCGCGTCGAGCGCCCGCCGCAGCCGCTTGAGCTGGCCCGAGGTGCTCTTCGCGGTCAGCTCAAGCTTGACCAGGGTCACCCAGAGCAGCGCCGTCGCGGCGAGGCAGACGAGGAAGGTGAACATCATCGAGCCGGGCAGACCGCCGTTGGCGGTACCGAAGGTGCGCGGGTGGACCAGGCTCTGGGCCATCCGCACCGCCATGAAGTTGAGCGGCACAAAGGCGCCGGCGGTGACGGCGAAGACCGAGGCGTAGCGTGCCTGGCGCTCGGGATCCTCGATCGCGTAGCGGAAGGGGTAGTAGGTCGCGTACATCAGGAAGACGATCAGGAAGCTGACCAGGGTCGGCTCGTCCCAGACCCACCAGTGTCCCCAGGAGGCCTTGGCCCAGATCGAGCCAGTGATCAGCACGGCGACGCCGAAGATCACCGACATATGGATCGAGACGTAGGAGTAGGCGTCCCACTTGCGATTGCCGCTGCGCAGGTGCGCGATCGCGAAGACGCCGCCGATGATGAAGCCAACCAGCGCCACCATCGCCAGCGGCACGTGCAGGTAGAAGATCTTCTGGATGAAGCCCTGGTCGGCGTCGAGCGGCGCGTAGAAGAAGACCAGCGAGAGCCCAGCGGCGATGGCCACGACGGTCGCGATCGAGAGGGGTCTGAGTCCTTTGCCGTACATGCCTGAGTTTGGGCGGTGGGGAGGCGCCTGCCCGCTAGTCCTCCAGGAGGAAATCGAAGACGGCCCAGCCGAGCAGGAGGAAGATCAGATCGTATAGGGAGAGCACCGCCAGCCAGCTTCCGAAGCGGTGGTAACCGACTCCCCCGGCGGCGAACAGTGGCTCACTGGCGCCCGTGGCGGCGATCATCAGCGGCACGACAAGCGGTAGGAGAACCAGGGGGCCGAGCAAATCGCGGGCGCGTGAATGCACCGCCATCGAGGAGATCAGGGTGCCGGTGGCGGCGATGCCGAGGTCGGCGAGCAGCAGCACGATGACGAGCGGTCCGAGCGCCGCGGCGGAGCCGAGGAAGAAGAGGGCGAAGATCGGCACCACGACCAGCTCCAGGGCGAATAGGTAGGCGAAGAGCGCCGTCGCCTTGGCGGCGAAGAGGGCGCTGCGGTCGATCGGGGCGAGGCGGATCGCGTCGAAGCCTCCCTCCTCGCGCTCGGCGACGAAGAGGCGGTTGACGCCGAGCAGGGCGGCGAAGAGCAGCGTCGCCCAGAGCACCCCGGCGGCGAGGCTGCCGGAGAGCTGGGTGCGGTCGAGGCCGAAGCGGAAGATGACGAAGGTGGTGGTGGCGAAGAGCGCCATTGCCGGCAGCGACTGCAGGGTGCGCAGCTCGGCCCGCAGGTCCTTGGCGAGGATCGTGATGTAGGCGATGCGCGAAGGGGTCATGCTGCCACCGCCCGCCCGCCCGCCTCGAGCCGCAGCACCTGGTCGGCCTCGGCTTCGAAGCGCTCGGGGTCGTGGCTGACGATGACGCGGGTGCGGCCGGCGCCGGGGCCGATCAGCGCCCGAGCCAGCTCGCGGCCCTCGGCGTCGAGGTTGGAGTCGGGCTCGTCGAGCAGCAGCAGCTCGGGTCGGTGCAGGACACAGCGGCAGATCGCCAAGCGCTGGCGCATCCCGGCCGAGAGCTCGGCGACATGCTGCTCGGCCCGGCGCTCCATCCCGACCGCGGCGAGCAGTTCCGCAATCCGTGCCTCGCCCGGTTCGCCGGTGAGCCCATGCAGGCGGGCGTGGAAACGCAGGTTCTCGCGGCCGCTGAGGTCGCGGTAGAGCAGCGGCTCGTGGCCGAGGAAGCCGATCTTGCCGCGCAGCTTCCAGGCCTCGTCGGGCAGCGAGCAGCCCAGCGCCTGCACCTCACCGCTGCTCGGGCGCAGCAGGGTGGCGAGGATGCGCAGCAGCGTCGTCTTGCCGGCCCCGTTGGGGCCAAGCACGAGCAGCGTCTCGCCACGCCCGAGCCGTAGCCCGACGCCGTCGAGCGCCGTCCGTTCTCCGTAGTCGCGGCGCAGCCCGGCGAGGCTCAGCGCCGGCTCGTCTGTCGCCTGACCGGGCTCCACCGCTGGGATTGTGACCGTCTAGGCTGCCGCGGCACATCTCAACAGGAGGGGCGAATGAGCAGGACCAAGAAGGCAGGGGCGTTCGCGGCGCTGGCACTGACTGCGATCGCGCTGGTGGCGATTCCCGCCGGCGCCGCCGGACCGGGCCAGACCGTCAACGTCAAGTCCGAAGTGACGCTTGGGGCCACCGGCTATCAGGGCAAGGTCAAGGCCGCCAACTCGAACTGCGTCGGCGAACGGACCGTGGTCCTCAAGCAGAAGGGCAACGGCGTACTCAGCCGGACCAAGTCGAAGGCCAACGGCAACTGGAAGGCCGATCTCGAAGAACTCAACGCGAACCTCAAGATCCCGGCCAAGGTCTTTGCCGAAGTGAAGCCTCTGACGCAAGCGACTGCCGGCCCGATCTACAAGTGCGGCGCGGCGATCTCCAAGACGGTTGAAATCGCCGGCGGCTGAGCAGCGAGAGCGGCGCTAGCCGAGCTCGACCAGCACCGGTACGGGGGTTGATCGCTCGCGGTACGCTTTGGAATCCGTGAGCGATCAACCGCTAATTCTCAACGAGGTAGACACCTACGGCCCCGCCTACATGCGGGTCGCCAACCAGCTCGGCCGCTATGAGGGCAACGAGGAGGAGGCGCCGCTGGCGATGGAGCTTCTCGGCGTCAAGGCGGGCGACCGCGTCGTCGACGCCGGCTGCGGCCTCGGCCGCTTCGTCGCTGCCCTGGCCGACAACGGGGTCGACGCGGTTGGGGTCGACATCTCCGAGATCGCGATCGCCGCGGCGAAGCGCGAGTACCCCGGCCCGGCCTACTACGTCGCCGACCTGATGCAGCCGCTGCCGCCGGAGCTGAAGGGCTTCGACGGCCTGGTCAGCCTCTCCTCGAGCTTCGGCTTCGGCGAGACCGTGGCCGAGGACGAAGCGATGATGCGCGCCTACCACGGGATGCTGCGCCCCGGTGGCAAGATGGCGATGGAGCTCTCCGACCTGGAGCGCTCGCGCTACCGGCTCAAAACCGACGAGGGCGTGGTGGAACGCGAGACCAACGGCGTGCAGGAAACGCTCGACGTCAATTTCTCGACCGGGATGCTGCACGTGCACTACGTCTACGGCGACGACGTGGTCGACTCGCGCATCCGCATGTACGAGGCCGAGGACCTGGAGCGGATGGCGGCCGAGGCCGGCTTCCGCGAGATCGAGCACTACGGCAACTTCGCCGGCGGGCCGAAGCGGCCCGAGGACCGCCTGGTCCTCGTCGGCACGGCATGACCGTCCACGGCGCGGCGGTAGTCGTCGACGCCTACTCGACCGGAGCGAGGCTGGCGCCGCGCTTCGCCGCCGCGGGACTGCCGGTCGTCCACGTGCAGAGCAGCCCCAGCCTGCCCGAGTTCTACCTGCGCGCCTTCCGCGCGGGCGACTTCGTCGAGAACGTCATCCACGAAGGCGACCTCGACGCGACAGCGGCGCGGCTCGCCGCCCACGACCCGGCCTTCGTCGTCGTCGGCGCCGAGCCCGGCGTGCCGCTGGCCGACGCGCTCAGCGAGCGGCTCGGCCTACCCTCCAACGGCAGCGCCCAGAGCGCCGCGCGGCGCGACAAGAACGCGATGTCCGAAGCGCTGCGAGCCGCCGGTCTGCGCACGGCGGAAGCGCTGAAGACGGCGAGCGCCGGCGAGGCGGTCGCCTGGGCGGCCGAGCGCGGCGGCGCTCCCGTGGTGGTCAAACCGCTCGACAGCGCCGGCACCGACGGGGTCAGCATCTGCCACGACGCGACCGCGATCGAGGCCGCCTTTGCCGCCAACCTCGGCCGGCCCAACGCCCTGCACGGCGCCAACGAGCAGCTGCTGGTGCAGGAGCTGCTCGAGGGAACCCAGCTATTCGTCAACTCGATCAGCTGGGACGGCGTCCACCACGTCTCCGAGGTCTGGCGCGACAACAAGCTGCGGGCCGGCGCCAACTTCATCTACGACTACGAGGAGCTGCTGCCCCGCCACGGTGAGCAGCAGGACCAGGTAGTGCCCTACGTCGAAGCGGTGCTCGACGCGCTCGGCATCCGCTTCGGGCCGGCCCACACCGAGGTGATGCTGACCGCGAGCGGGCCGGTGCTGGTCGAGTCCGGGGCGCGCATGCACGGCTCCGTCCCCGACGAGATCGTCGACCGCTGCACGCCCAGCCACCAGACGCTGACCGCCGAGGCCTACCTGGACCCGAAATCGGTCGAGCGTCGCGCCCGGCAGCCCTACGAGCTGGCGGCCGGGGCCTACTGCGTGATGCTGATCTCCCAGCACGAAGGGCGGATCGTCGACGACGCCGGCATGCGCGAGATCGAGGCGCTGCCCTCCTTCGCCGGCACGATCTCGATGCTCGGCCCCGGCGACCAGCTGAAAAAGACCGTCGACCTCTTCTCCTGCCCCGGGATCATCTACCTGGTCGACCCCGATCGCGGCCGGCTCAAAGCCGACTACGACTGCATCCGCGAGCTCGACGCCTCAGGCGCCGTCTTCGAGCTCGAGCAACTCGTCGCCTCTTAAAGCTGGCGGGGGAGACCCCCAAGCCAGGGGTCAGCCGCCGCGCTTGCGCAGGGTGCGGCGGCCTACCTGCAGAAGCGGGCCAGCGCCCTCGCGCAGCGCCCGCGTGCGCGTCGCGCCCTTGCCATAGAGGATCTTGGCCGAGGCGCGAACGGCTTCGCCGAGGGTCTTGTCATAGGGGTGCCACCAGAAGTCACGGGTGAGACCCGGCTCCCAGGCGTTCATCTTGATGTTGACGCACTCGTAGAAGCCGAATTTGGAGTGCGAGCGGCCGACGCCGGAGTCCTTGACCCCGCCCCACGAGCACTGGCAGGCGCCGTGGCTGAAGGAGTGGTCGTTGATCCAGACCATGCCCGACTCGATCCGCCGCGCGATCCGTTCGCCCTTCTGGCGGTCCTTGGTCCAGACCGAGGCGCCGAGCCCGAACTCCGAGTCGTTGGCGAGGTCGATCGCTTCCTGCTCGGATTTGACGACGACGATCGGCAGCACCGGGCCGAAGATCTCCTCGTTCATGATCCGCATCTCGTGCGTGACCCCGGTAAGGACGGTGGGGGCGACGAACTTGCCGGGCAGGCCGGCGACGTCGACGGGGCCGCCGCAGAGCTTGGTCGCGCCCGAGGCCTCGGCGTCGGCGATCAGGTCGACGACGATCTCGTACTGGCCGTCGGAGGTCATCGGGCCGATCTCGGTCTCCCACTGCAGCGGGTCGCCGAGGCGCAGCTTCTCGGCCTCGCGGGCGACGCCCTCGACGAAGCGCTCGGCGACCTGCTCGAGCACGTAGACGCGCTCGATCCCCGAGCAGGTCTGACCGGCGTTGGCGAAGCCGCCCCAAACAGCACCGGAGATCGCGTTGGGCAGGTCGGCGTCGGCGCAGACGATCATCGGGTCCTTGCCGCCGAGCTCCAGCACCGAGCCCTTGAGGCTCTCGGCGCAGACGGCGCCGACCTTGCGACCGACCTCGACCGAGCCGGTGAAGAAGACCTTGCCGACGCTGGAGCGGGCCAGCGCGTCGCCGACCGCGCCGCCGCCGTGGACGACGCGGACGAGGCCCTCGGGCAGGCCGCCCTTCTCGAAGACGCGGCGGATCGCCTCGCCCAGCAGCGGCGTCAGGCTGGCCGGCTTGAGCACGACCCCGTTGCCGGCCATCAGGGCGATCGCGACCTCGCCGAAGGGGATCGACCAGGGGTAGTTCCAGGGAGCGATCACGCCAACGACGCCGATCGGCTCGTAGGAGAAGTGGCCTTTCTTGGAGAGCAGGAACCCCTGCGTCATCCGCACCTTCTCGTCGGCGAGGATCTTGGGGCCGGCCTTGGCGCACCAGTGCAGGGCGTCGACCGTCGGCAGCAGCTCCATCGTGTAGGCCTCGGCGCGCGGCTTGCCCTGCTCCTGGACGAGCAGCTCGGCGATCTCGTCGATGTCGTCGAGCAGGGCGTCGGCGGCGCGCTTCATGTAGCGGGCGCGGTCCTGCAGGGAGAGCTCCGCCCAGGCGGGCTGGATGCGGGCGACGTCGTCGACTACTGCCTGGACCTGGTCCGGCGTGATCGTCGCGACAGAGCCGACTAGCTCACCCGTAGCGGGGTTGAAGGACTCAAGGGTGGACTGGGCGGGGGGTGCTCCTGCTGTGGTGGCCATTCGTCGATTGTAGGCGGTGCGTGAGAGCCAGGAGAGGTCTCGTCGGATCCCACGCACCGCCTACGGCGGTGCGCATCTAGTGCCGCTTCGCGAAGGATCCGACGAGACCTCTCCTGGCTCCCTCATACTCATCCGCAATGGACGACCGGCTATTCGAGAGCGAAGAGGCGCCCCCCGCTGACGTTCCAGCTTCGGATGCTCCGCTTGCCGTGCGGATGCGGCCGCGGAGCTTGGACGAGCTTGTGGGGCAGGAGCACGTGCTGGCGGAGGGGTCAGCGCTGCGGACAGCGATCGAATCCGGTCACCCGCACAGCGCGATCCTCTACGGGCCGCCGGGCGCCGGGAAGACGACGCTGGCCAGGATCGCGGCCGCCGGAGCTGAGGGGGCCTTCGAGGAGGAGTCGGCGGTCAATGCGGGGCGGGCCGAGATTCGGGCGGTGATTGAGCGGGCTCGGGAGCGGCGAGGGAGTGGGCGGCCCACGGTGCTCTTCCTCGACGAGATCCATCGCTTCAACAAGGCGCAGCAGGACGCGCTGCTGCCGGCGGTGGAGGAAGGGCTGCTGACGCTGATCGGGGCGACGACGGAGAACCCCTACTTCGAGGTCAACTCGGCGCTCTTGTCGCGCAGCCAGATCTATGAGTTGCAGCCGCTTGAGCCGGCGCATGTGGAAGAGCTTTTGCGGCGGGCGCTCAACGATCCGGAGCGCGGGCTGGTCGACCCGCCGCCGGTTGAGGACGCGGCGCTGGCGATGCTGGCCGAGCGCAGCGGCGGCGACGCCCGGGTGGCGCTCTCGGGCTTGGAGCGGGCGGTCGAGCGGGCATCCGAGGTTGACCACACTGGAAGTGGGACAAAGTCGGGAGCGGTCGACGTGGCCGCGATCGAGGACGCGCTGCAGCGCAAGGCGCTCGACTACGACCGCCAGGGCGATCGTCACTACGACTTCGTCTCGGCCTGGATCAAGGCGACCCGCGGCTCCGACGTCGACGCCTCGCTCTATTACCTGGCGGTGATGCTGGAGGGCGGGGAGGACCCGCGCTTCATCGTCCGCCGCATGGTCATTCTCGCCTCTGAGGACATCGGCAACGCCGACCCGCAGGCGCTGCTGATCGCCGATGCGGCCGCGCGGGCGGTCGACCGGGTCGGTCTGCCCGAGTGCGCGCTCAACCTCGCCCAAGCCGCCGTCTACCTGGCGCTCGCGCCGAAGTCCAACGCCTCCTACAAGGCGCTCGAGGCCGCCCGCGCCGAGGTGCGGGAGAACGGGGCGAAGACGCCGCCGGACTACCTCCGCGATGCCCACTATCCCGGCGCCAAGTCGCTCGGCCGTGGCGAGGGATACCGCTACGCGCACGACGAGCCGGGCGGCGTCAGCGACCAGCAGCTGCTGCCGGAGGGACTAGAGAATCGCCGTTTCTATGACCCCACCGAGCGCGGCTTCGAGGCCGAGCTGGCTCGGCGCTGGGCCGCTCTGCAAAAGAAGATCCGGCCCGGTTGAGGCAACCGCAACTTCTTTCGGATTCCGTGTTTTAGAGGGCGGCTTTCCAAGCTAGAGCCAGGGAGAGCCGACACACCGGCCGGAGGTCTGGACTGGGGACCTCCGGCCGGGTATCGAAAAGGGACACAGGGGGGAAACGGTGGCGCGCCTCACTCGATGGGCGCCGCCACCGCGTAAGGGGCCATGTCAGGGAGCGGCGTATTGCGCCGCCGCTCCGCCCCGCGCCCATGCGGCCGACCGCCTATCGTGGACGCATGGCCACTGAGGAGAAGGAGCGGCTCCGTCTCGGCGGCATGGCGCTGCGCAATGGGCTGCTGATCCACGGCCCGACCCACTGGGCCGCTGCGGTGCGCGACGCGGACGGCAGCATCGAAGTCGCCTCGGAGCGCAAGCCGGAACTGGCGCCCGCGCTGGCGGCGCGGCTCCCCGGCCTGCGCGGCCCGTTGAGGCTTGCCGACGCCCTCGCGGTCTTGCCGCTAGTCCGGCTGCGGATGCCCGCGGCGCGGCTCCCATTCGAGAATCTGCGGGTGCTCGGCACGATCGCCATCACCCTGGTGGCGACGGCGACCCTGCGCAAGCGCTTCGGCAGCTCCGCCCTGCGCGAGGGCGCGGTTCAGGTCGTCGGCGCCGCCCCGGCCTTGGTCGCCCTGCTCGACCGCGACCTTGCCGCCTACCACGGGGTCGAGCACAAGGCGATCGCCGCTTACGAGCAGGGCATCGAGGATCCCGCCGGTGTGCCCAAGGAGCACGACCGCTGCGGCTCCAACCTGATCACGCCGATGATGCTGCTCTCTGTCGGCGGCACTGTGCTGCTCGAGCGCCTGGTCGAGAAGCCGAGCCCGGCCGCCCGCGCGGTCGTGGGGCTGGCCGGAGCCTCGATCGCGGTCGAGATGTTCGCCTGGAGCGATCGCCACCACGGCGACCCGCTGGCCGAGGCTTTCCACACGCCCGGCCGCGAAATCCAGCGCCTGATCGCGACCAAGGAGCCGACGCCGCAGCAGCTCGAGGTCGGCGTCGCCGCCCTCGCCGAGATCCTGCGAGCCGAGGCGTCGTAAGATGCGCCGCCCGCGGCGGACGCGGGAGAGAGTGAGCGAGATCGCCGGTAATGATGAGCGCGAACGAACGAGAGCAGAGCACGCGGGCGGGATTGTGATTTTCGGAAGGATCGACCACATAGGCGTCGCCGTCGAGGGTCTCGACGCGGCAATCGAGCTCTACGAAAAGAGCTTCGGCATGGAGCTGGGCCTGCGCGAAACCGTCGAGGAGCAGGGCGTCGAGGCAGCGCTGATGAACGTCGGCGACGGCCACGTCGAGCTGATGGCGGCGACCGGGCCCGACACCCCCGTCGGCAAGTTCATCGCAAAGCGCGGGGCCGGCATGCACCACGTCGCCTACGCCACCGACGACATCGACTCTGCGTTGGAGCATCTGGCGGCGAGCGGGATCGAGCTGATCGACGCCAAGGCTCGGGTTGGCATCGGCGGCAGTCGTGTCGCCTTCCTGCAGCCGCGCTCAACCGGGCGCGTGCTCACTGAGATCGTCGAACCCCCTGAAGGAGGGCACTGATGGCGGACGCACAGAAGGTTGAGATCGGCTTCGAGGGTGGTCAGGTGATCTCGGTCCGGCTCAAGGACGACGAGCTCAAGGACCTGCGCAAGCAGCTCGAGAAGGGCGGCTGGCACGACGTCAAGACCGAGGACGGCGTGCTCGCCCTCTACGTCGGCAAGGTCGCCTTCCTCCGCATCGACTCCGGTGAGCACCGGGTCGGCTTCTCGCTCAAGAACTCGGACTGATGCCGGCGCGCAAGCTGCTCGGCGCGGCCGCCCTGGCGACGCTGGGCGCGGCGCTGTGGTGGCGCAAGAACCCCTCGGCCTGCCCCTACGGCCAGCGCTTCTGGGTCGAAGCCCCGCACCCGATCATCACCCGCGAGCGCCTGCGCTCGGTGCTGGCGCCCGAGCCCGGCGAGCGGATCCTCGAGATCGGCCCCGGCGTCGGCTACTACACCCTCGACATGGCCGCGTGGGTCGGCCCCGAGGGCACGATCGAGACCTTCGACGTGCAGCAGGAGTTCCTCGACCACGTCGGCAAACGCGCCGACAAGCGCGGCCTCAGCAACATCAACCCCACCCAAGGCGACGCGACGGCGCTCCCCTTTGAGGACGACGCGGTGGACGCGGTCGTCCTAACGGCGGTGCTCGGCGAGATCCCCGACCCGGTCGCCGCCCTGCGCCAGATCCAGCGAGTGCTCAGGCCCAGTGGCCGCCTAATAGTCGGCGAGCTCTTCGGCGACCCCCACTTCACCACCCAGTCCGCGCTCAAACGCCAAGCCGGCGAAGCGGACCTTGCCTGGGAGACCCACTCGGGTAACTGGTTCGGCTACTTCGCCCGGCTCACACCGGCGGCCGGCTAACCGAGCGCTAGTAGCGCGGCGGCAGATCCTGGCGTTCCTCGGGGACCCGTTCCACGCGCTCTTCCGGCACGACGACGGCACCGCGACGGGCGCGTCTGGACCAGATCATCTCCTGGAAGAGGCCGAGGATGAGGCCGGCGGCGCCGGCGATCATCAGGATCACCCCGACGGTGTCGAGGCTTATGCCTTGAACATGGACGTTGGTCGCGAACTTGAGAATCGCGCCAACAGCGATCAGGAATATCCCTCCACCAATAGTCATAGGAGCCTTGGTACCCCCGGTTTAGATCGGCAAACGGGTTACTGACTTCGCCTTTAGGCGTCCGATAGGGCACTTAAAGGCGAAGTCAGTGCGAGGGGCGTTGGCAGTTGGGGCACCAGTAGGTGGTGCGGTTGGCGTCGCCCTGGCCTCGGGAGCGGATCTTGGTGCCGCAGCGGGGGCAGGGACGGGCGGCGCGCTTGTAGACGGCACGGTCCTGGCGGCCAACCTCGACCGCTTCGTGCATCAGGTCGTGGGCGGCCTGGGCGACGTGGCGCAGTTGCTCGCTCGGCACCTCGTCGACCCGTTGCCACGGGTCGAGGTGGGCGGCGAAGCAGGCCTCGCTCTTGAAGATGTTGCCGATACCCGCGATCAGGTGCTGGTCGAGCAGGGCGTCGCCGAGGGTGCGGTCGGGGGCGTCGGCGAGCGATTGGGCGATCTGCTCGACATCGAAGTCGGCCGCCAGGATGTCGGGGCCGAGCCGGGCGAGGACCGGGTCGCGGCGCAGCGACTCAGCGCGCAGCAGGCGCAGGGTCGGGCCACCGAACTGGACTGCTTCGGCGCGCTCGGTGGAGAGCACGGCCCAGGCGGCGCCGGGCGGCTTGCGCCAGGGCTCGCCGCGCCGATATGTGTGCCAGGAGCCGCTCATGCCCATGTGGCTGTGCAGGATCAGCTCGCCGAAGTGCAACAGCAGGTGCTTGCCGTGGGCGCTGGCGCGCTCGAAGGTGTGGCCGTCGAGCCGCTCGATCCGCGCCGCCCGCCCGCGCGGGTTTGGCGCCCTGGCCTCGACCACGCCGCCATCGAGCGCCGCTTCGATCCGCCGCGCCGCCCGCAGGATCGTGTCGCCCTCGGCCACCGCTCAGGCCAGGGCGGTCCAGAGCCGCTGCTCGGCCTCGAAGACGCGGTGGGCGGCGCCGTCGATTTCGCGCCAGAGGCCGGGCTCGGGGTCGTCACGCTCGCTGGCTGCGTGGAAGGCTCCGGCCAGCTCGGTCCAGCGAGCGGCGGCCTCGGCAGCCAGCGGCGCCTCGGGGCGCCCGGCCTCCTCGAGGAAGCGCGAGTACATCAGGCGGAAGGCGCCGCCACCGGTGCCGCGGCGCTCGATCACCTGGTAGCCGAAGCGGGCGCACCACTGCCAGTCCTCGGCGACATCGGGCCAGCTCCCCGCCTCCTTGGCCAGTCGCTCGACCGCGCCGAGGCCGGAGAACTCGCCGAACTCCGAGGCGACCATCGCCTGCGCGGCGCGATCGATCGCCGCCGGGATCGCCGCCCGTAGCTGCTCCTGCGTCACCCCGCCCGAGGCAGTGAACATGTGGCCCGAGAGCGGGTAGGCGGGGTGGCCGCTGTGGCGGGCGCGGTTGAGGTCCTCCAGCCGAGTCGTCGTCTGCAGTTGTTCGAAGCCGGTGTCGGAGAGATGGGCGTGCTCGTCGTCGTAGCCGGCCAGGACGACGGCGTGGCCGGGGAAGTGGGCCGAGTTGCCGTAGTGGTCCAGGTAGTAGAGATCGGTGAGCAGCAGCACCGGGTTGCCGGCGTCGACCTCTTCGCGCGCCGCCTCCCAGGCGCCGTCGTCGCCCTCGTCGAAGGTGCGCAGCTCCAACGCCGCCCCGGTCAGCTGGTCGAAGTTCTCCTCCAGGCGGGCCGTGCGACCGTTGAACCAGCGCGTCGGTGAGGCGTCGTCGAGGACCACGTAGTAGAAGCAGGCGCCGGCGCCGAGCCCGAACGCCATCTCCTCGCTGATCTCCGCCCCGTGGAAGCCGAGCAGGTTGCGCAGGGCGGTCGAGCCGCAGTGATGGCCAGGCGTGTGGACGTAGCCGGGGACCGAGGGCATGACGGGATACTGACCTACCGGCTTATCCTGCGCGCCGATGCACGAAGCCGATCTAAAGCTCTTGCGCCTGATGCGCACGCGCGGGCACTCGCCCGGGCTCGAGTCCGCCGCCAAGGCTCTGGGCAAAGCCGGCAACAACGGTGCGGTCTGGGTCGTGCTCGGGATCGCGCTGGCGCTGCTCGACCCCGAGCGGCGCGAATCGTGGCTGATCTGCGCCGCGCTCGGGCCGATCGCGATCGGCCTCAACTACGGGATCAAGCTGCTGGTCAAACGCCCGCGCCCGGTGCTCGAGGGCCTGCCGCCGCTGGGCGGCGCGCCGAGCTCGCTCAGCTTTCCCTCCGCCCACGCGCTCTCCTCGTTCGCGGTGGCGACGGCGATGTTCCGGGTCGACCCGGCCACGGCGGGCGCCCTCGTCGTCGCCCTGGCGCTCTCGCTCGGCCGCCCCTACCTCGGCATGCACTATCCGTCCGACGTCCTCGCCGGTGCCCTGCTCGGCATCGTCCTGGGCCTGATCGTGCCGCTCTCGCTGTGAAGGTCGGGATCGTTGGGCTGCCCAACGCGGGCAAGTCGACCCTCTTCAACGCGCTGACCGAGGGCGGGGCGCAGACTGGCGACTATCCCTTCACCACGATCGAGCCCAACGTGGCGATCGCCGAGGTGCCCGACGAGCGGCTCGAACAGGTCGCCGCCACGCTCAAGTCCTCCAAGCTCGAACCGGCGACGATCGCCTTTCACGACATCGCCGGCCTGGTCAAGGGCGCCTCCGAGGGGGAGGGGCTCGGCAACCAGTTCCTCGCCTCGATCCGCGAGACCGACGCGATCTGCCACGTCGTTCGCTGCCACGCCGACTCCGGCGTGCCGCACCCCGATGGCCGCGTCGACCCCCTGGCCGACATCGAGACGATCGAGACCGAGCTGATCCTCTCCGACTACGAGCAGGCCGAGCGGCGCCTGCACCGGGTCGGCAAGGGCGCCAAGTCGGGCGACGCCGAGGCGATCGCCGAGCGCGACTGGCTGGAGAAGGTTGTCGCGGCGCTCGCCGAGGGCAAGCCGGCCCGCTCGGTCCCGGTCCCCGATGCTGCCGCCCACGGCCCGCGCAACCTGCAGGCCCTGACCTCGAAGCCGATCCTCTACGTCGCCAACGTCGACGAGGGCGATGCCGAGCCGCCGCAGGCGGTGGCCGAGCACTCCGCCGCGGTCGGCGCCGGGGTGGTCGCGGTCAGCGCCCGGATCGAGGGCGAGCTGGCCGAGCTCGACCCGGCCGAAGCCGAGGAGATGCGCGAGTCCTACGGGGTCGAGGGGTCGGGCCTCGCCCGCCTGATCCGCGCCGCCTATGAGCTGCTCGACCTGCTCACCTTCTTCACCGCCGGCGAGGGCAAGGAGGCGGTCGCCCGCCCGATCCCGCGCGGCTCGACCGCCTGGGAGGCGGCGGGCACGATCCACACCGAGATCCAGGATGCCTTCGTCAAGGCCGAAGCGATCGGCTGGCAGGAGCTGGTCGAGTGTGGCGGCTACGCGCCCGCTCGTGACAAGGGCCTGCTGCGGATCGAGGGCCGCGACTACGTCGTCCAGGACGGCGACGTGATCACGATCAAGGTTTAGAGGCCTGCAAACCGGCGCATCTCGGGGTCCTCGGTCGGCTGGATCGGGTCACGCACCTACTGTGCGCTCCCCTCACCAGCCTCCCTGCGTCCCCCGACCTGCTTGGTTTTCGGCCTCTAGGGTTAGCTAATGGACGAAGGCGCGCGTTTCCCAGGGGTGGCGGCCAAGGCCGGCCACTACGAGAGCTTCTACATCAAGGCCTGCCGTCCCGGCGGCGGCCAGGGGATCTGGATCCGCCACACGGTCCACAAGCGGCCCGGCGCCGAGCCCAACGCCTCGATCTGGTTCTGCCTCTTCGACCGCGAGGCCGATGGCCCGCGCGCGACCAAGGTCACGGTGCCGGCGGCGCAGCTCTCGGCCCCGGTCGGCTTATGGATCAGGGTCGACAAAGCCGAAATCGGGCCGGGCCGGGCGGCTGGCTCGATCGCGACCGAGGCGCTGAGGGCGAGCTGGGATTTCACCTTCACGGGCGACGCGGAGCCCTGCAAGTACCTGCCGGCCGACTGGCTCTACGAGGCACCGGTGCCTCGGACCAAGTTCGTCGCGCCGTTCCCCAACGCCGTTTTCAACGGCCGGCTGGAGATCGATGGCGAGGAGATCGCGCTCGATGGCTGGCCGGGCATGATCGGCCACAACTGGGGCAGCGAGCACGCCGAGCGCTGGGTCTGGCTCGAGGGCACGGGCTTCGCCGAGGACCCGTCGATCTACTTCGACGCCGGCGCCGCTCGGGTCCAGGTCGGGCCGTGGACGACGCCCTGGCTGCCCTCGGGGATGCTGGTGCTCGACGGCGAGGCGCACCGGCTCGGTGGCTTCGGCCAGATCCGTTCCGCCTCGATCGAGGCGGCGCCGGGCGCCTGCGAGTTCACCCTGCCGGGCCGCGACATTGTCGTCCGCGGCCGTGTCAGCGCCCCGAAGAAGGACTTCGTCGGCTGGGTCTACGCCGACCCCAAGGGCCCCGAGCACCACACGCTCAACTGCTCGGTCTCCGACCTCGAGTTGACCGTCGAACGCCCCGCGCTCCCCGCCCGCCAGCTCACCCTCAGCGCCGGCGCCGCCTATGAGTTCGGCATGCGCGAGAACGACCACGGCATCCCGATCCAGCCCTACCCGGACGGTTGAGCGGGCTGAGTCGCACCGGCGCCCGCCGCTACTGGTGGATCTGGGCGGCGGTCATCCCGATCGTCGTCTGGACCGCGATCCGCCTCTTCGGCCTCGAGGGCGGCTACCCGCTGGTCGCGATGATGGCCTTCACGCCCTACGCCGCGATCGCGGCGCTGCTCGTCGCCGGTGTGGCGGTGGCGCTGCGCAACTGGGCCGCGGCAATGCTCGCCGCGCTGGCGATGATCGCTCTCGCGATAGTGATCCTGCCGCGCACGATCGGCAGCGAAACCGCCGAGGCCGTCGGGCACGAGACGCTGACCGTGCTCTCGACCAATATCCACCACGGCACCGCCGACCCGGATGCGGTCGTCGCTCTGGTCGACCGCTACCACCCCGACCTGCTCAGCGTGCAGGAGCTGACCCCGAGCTTCGCCGCGAAGCTGAGGCGCGCCGGAATCGAGAGGCGTCTGCCCGAATCGATGCTGCTGGTCCACCGCAGCGCCAGCGGCGCCGGCCTCTACTCGCGCCTGCCGCTGACGCCGCTGCCGCACCAGACGCGCTTCTTCTTCCGCATGCCGCGGGCGGCGCTGACGATGCCCGACGGGCGGCGACTGCGCCTGGTCGGCGTCCACCCCTACCCGCCGCTCAGCGCCCACAGCGGCACCTGGGAAGAGACGCTGGAGAGCCTGCCGAGCGCGGGCGAGGGCAGGCCCTGGGTGCTGGCCGGCGACTTCAACGGGACCTTCGACCAGGCCGAGTTCCGCAACCTCGTCGACCGCGGCTACCGCGACGCCGGCGCGGTCACCGGCAAGGGCCTCGAGCCGACCTTCCCGACGATGGGCCACCGCCTGTTGCCGCCCTCGATCACGATTGACCACGTGCTCGCCGACCGCCGCCTCGGCATCGCCGATTACGGCGTCGACGACCTTCCCGGCAGCGACCACCGCGCGATCCACGCGACGATCGTGCTGCCCTGATCGGGTTAGCTCGCGACCTTCTGGAAGCTCATCCAAGTGCTGTAGCCGCCGAGCGCGACCTCGAGCTGTTCGCCGCTGACCGTGGTCACGCCGCCGGTGCCGATCAGCTTGGCGGCGATGATCCGTGGCGAGACGCCGCGTTTGGTGATCACCACCTGCTTCAGCTTGCCGTCGAGATAGCCGCCGAGCTTGGCGCTGATTTCGGGGCCGGAGAATTTGAGCGTCCAGTCGTGCAGCGGGCAGTAGGAATCGTAGGGGTCGGGGACTCCCTGCAGGTAGGGGATGGCCGGACCGCCGAAGACGTTCTGGATGCTCTCGGTGTAGCCGCCCGAGCAGGCGGAGAAGTAGGTCTCGACGATCTTGCCGCCGTAGGTGACGACCTGGCCCCGGGTTGCTTCGGTCGCGGCGTTGGTCGTCGTGGTCTCACTGGAGAGGCCGTCGTAGACCTGGCTGCGGGTGTCGTTGTAGAGGTCGAAGCCGTTGCCGCCGACCCCGGCGGTGAGGGCAAAGGAGCGCGACTCGATCGCCTGCGACTGCAGCTCGGCCGCCGGCCAGGAGGGCGGCGACTCGTTGGGGACCACGCCCTTGACGTACTGCTCGACCGGCAGCGCGTTGATCACGTTGAGCGAGCCCGGGTTGCTTTCAGTCGGCACCGCCTCGAGTACGCCGCGATAGGTGCCGACGCCGGCGATCGCGATCTTGCCCCGGCCGGCGGCGCGCAGCGTGGTCCCGCAATCGGCCAGCGGCTTGCCGGCGGAGCTGCGCAACTTCACGTGGGTGCCGTCGCGGTGTGCGTCGTAGGTGCGGGCCGGGTCGAGCGCGACGCCGCAGGCGCTGGTGGCGGCGCTGAAGCCGATGTCGCCCGGCGAGATGTCGAGCAGGACGCGGACGATCCGCGTCCCTTCGATCTGGCCGATCGAACTGCCCTGGTAGTAGTGGGCGAGGATGAAGCGGTAGTCCTTGTCGTGCAGGGCGTAGCCGTAGGCCCCGTACTGGCTGACCCCGACCCCGTGGCCGAAGCCGTGCCCGCGCACGACCCAGTTGACGCTGGCCTGAGCGCTACTCGCGCAGAGCAGAAAGAGAATCAGGGCTGTGACTCGAAACCGCATCATCGAGACAACAGGTTCGCGCTAACCGAGTCGCGGCCTGCACTACCCTGGCTTCCGGTGGTCCTTTTGCACGCTCTGGGTGCATAAGGCGCACCGGAACCGAAAAGGAGAGCAAATGGCTGACGATCACAAGCTTCTCGCCGCGGGCGAGTGGATCGAGACCGGCGAGTGGGGCGAGGTGAAGAGCCCTTATGACGGGACCGTGGTCGGGCGGGTCGCCGAAGGCGACGCCGCGCTCGTCGACCGGGCGGTAAAAGCCGCCCACGAGGCCTTCGAGACGGCCGACTTTCCCCAGCACGAGCGCGCCGCGCTGCTCGACCGTGCCGCCGCTCTGGTGCGCGAGCGCCGCGACGAGCTCGCCCTGGCGATCGCTGCCGAGGCGGGCAAGCCGCTGAAGACCGCCACGGTCGAGGCCGAACGCTGCGTCGACACCCTCACCTTCTCTGCGACCGAGGCACGCAAGCTGACCGGCGGCACGGTGCCGATGGGAGCGTCGCCGGCCGGGGTCGGCAAGCTCGGCGTGATGCTGCGCGTCCCCTACGGGGTGGTCGGCGCAATCAGCCCCTTCAACTTCCCGCTCAACCTGGTCGCCCACAAGCTCGGCCCGGCGATCGCCGCCGGCAACGCGATCGTGCTCAAGCCGGCCGGCCAGACGCCGGTCTCGGCGCTGAAGCTGGCCGAGATCCTGGTCGAGGCGGGCCTGCCCGAGGGCTGGCTCAGCGTCATCCCGGGCCCCGGCAAAGAGGTCGGCAACGCGATCGTCGAGCACGAGCTGACCCGCGCCCTCTCCTTCACCGGCTCAGCTGAGGTCGGCTGGGGCATCCGCAGCAAAGTCCCGCACAAGAAGGTCAACCTCGAGCTCGGCTCCAACGCGCCGCTGATCGTCAACGCCGACGGCGACTGGGAGACGGCCGCCGACAAGGCGAAGCTGCACGCCTTCTCGCACGCCGGCCAGAGCTGCATCTCGATCCAGCGCATCCTCCTCCACGAGAAGATCGCCGACGCCTTCACCGAGCGGCTCGTCGCCAACACCGAGGCGCTGCGGGTCGGTGATCCGCTCGATTCCGAGACCGACGTCGGGCCGCTGATCACCCCCGGCGACCGCGACCGGGTCAAGGAGTGGATCGACGAGGCCGTGGCCGCCGGTGCGAAGCTGCTGAGCGGCGGCGAGCTGGTCGACGAGGGCCGCTGCCTGACCCCGACCCTGCTCGGCGCGCCGCCGCGCGACGCCAAGGTCTGGTGCGAGGAGATATTCGGCCCGGTGGCGACGATCGACCGCTTCGCCGACTTCGGCGAGGCGCTGGCGATGGCCAACGACTCCAAGTTCGGCCTCCAGGCCGGGGTCTTCACTCGCGACGTCGGCCGCGGCATCGAAGCGGCCAACACGCTCGAGTTCGGCGGCGTCCTGATAAACGAGGTGCCGACCTTCCGCGCCGACCAGATGCCCTACGGCGGCGTCAAGGACTCGGGCAACACGCGCGAGGGCCCCGCCTTCGCGGTGCAGGAGCTGACCGAGGAGCGCTTCGTAACGCTGCAGGGCTGAGGATCAGTCGAACGGCAGCGGGACGCCGTGCACCGCCCTGCTGCAGGGCTGAGGATCAGTCGAACGGCAGCGGGACGCCGTGCACCGCCCCCGCCTTGATCGCCCAGAGGCGGGCGTCGTCGTAGTCAGTCGTGCCGAACTGGCTTTTGCAGGAGAAGACGATCGTCTGCGTCGCGCTGAAGGCTGCGGCACCCGCGAGCGTTGCGGACTCGCTCGAGAACTCGCCGGCGATTTTGGGCAGGCTTACACTCGTCTGGTCCCAGATGTCGGGTCCGCCCGAGACTTTCGCCGCGATCTGGCACTCCGCTATCGCATGTTCTTCTTTTTCCGGGTCGAGGATGGTCGTCTTCGCCTCGAGCAGGTACTCGCCCGGCGGCACGGTGATCGAGGCGATTTCCGTGTAGGACGCGCCGAGCGCGCCGAATGCAGCTCCGCCCGCGTAGATGTCGCTTGGGCCGGCTGGCCCGGTTGCCCCGGTAGCTCCGGGCCGCCCCTTGGCTCCGCGCAGCTTCTTGACGGTCGAGTGCGCGAGCTTCGGCGGTGTCACCGCGCCGCGCTTCAGCTGCCTGGCGCCGACGCTGTTCTTGGGCAGGTTGAGCGCCGCGTAGGCGCTACCCCCAAGAGCGACGAACAGGGCGATCAAGGCGATGACGTGAGCACTGCCGATGTGATGACGCAGGCGCGAGAACATGCTGGAACCTCCCGGTCGCGGACGGGCCAAATGCTACCCGCGCCGGCTCGGCCGCCGGACGCTTGGCCTACTGCTCGTGCGGCCGCGCCATGCGCCGGTGATCGAGCGCCTGCTCCAGCACCGAGGGCTCAACGCCCTGCTCCAGCGCGACCTCGCGCAGCGAGCGGCCGGACTCGGCCGCGGCCTTGACGATGTCGGCGGCGCGGTCGTAGCCGATGTGGGGGTTGAGCGCGGTGGCCGTGGCCAGCGTTGCCTCGGCGTGGCGCGTCGTCATCTCCTCATTGGCCTCGATTCCGGCGACGCACTTGGCGTCGAGCAGGCGTGAGGCGGAGGCGAGCAGCTTGATCGAGTCGAGCAGGTTGCGGGCGATCAGCGGCACCCGCACGTTGAGCTCGAACTGGCCCTGGCTGCCGGCGA
>Ga0105245_10001016_pt1 | contig 25475 bp, 22 predicted proteins | sample KBSM54metaG_FD_81523 | JGI IMG/M metagenome (GOLD analysis project Ga0105245, IMG submission 81523) | Miscanthus rhizosphere microbial communities from Kellogg Biological Station, Michigan, USA - KBS M5-4 metaG | ecosystem: Host-associated > Plants > Roots > Rhizosphere > Soil | place...
GCCGCTGCCCTGGACGGTCTTGTAACAGACGAGGGTGCGGTTGCCGTCCTCGTAGCGGACCTTCCAGTAGGCGGTGTTGGCGCTGAAGGAGGCGATGTTGACGCCGGCGTTGCGGGCGGCGAGGAAGCCGTCGAACTGCGGCAGCGACCAGTACTCGGAGTGGCCGGAGACGACGACGATGTCGTGCTGGCGCAGCAGCGCCGGTTCGTTGTGGACCGCGACGTCGTCGGTGTAGGAGATGTCGTAGCCCTGCTTCTCCATCCAGGAGAGCAGTTCGAAGTCGGGGCCGAGGAACCAGTTCTGCAGGGCGCCGGCCTGCGCGTAGGGGCGGTTGAAGGAGACCTTGACCGCGCGGTCGGTGCCGGAGACGGTGTTGCCGCCTTCGTATCCCCAGTAGAGGGACTTGCCGCCGAAGGTGTTGTAGGCCTGGTAGGTGGCGTCGGGGAGGACGTAGAGGATCTTCGAGGCGGGGGTCCGTTTGTCGTCGCGGACGGTGAAGACGACCTGCGTCTGCTCGCCCGAGGAGGCGGTCAGCTTCGCCATGTAGATGCCGGAGGCGGTGAAGGCGCTGGCGGGGATCGTGTACGTCGGCGCCCAGTTGCTGCAGTCGACGAGGCCCGTCGTTTCGTCCATCGCTTTGCAGGAGAACGTGTTGTTGATCGCGACGTTGGACGCGCTGTTTACGAGCCGGCCGCCGAGGCCGTCGTAGTAGCCCATCCGGAAGACTTCGATTTTCACCGTCCTGGTCGGCGAGATCGGGGCGTTGCGGCCGATCTTGAGGACGACGGGTTCGCCGACGTTGACGCTCGACTGCGTCGTGAAGCCGCCGAGGTTGGGGCTGTCTTCGTTGACTTCCCAGCTCGAAGTGCCCGTTTTGCACTGGTTCTCGTTGACGACCGGGTTCGCGTTCGGGCAGGTCACCGCACTGGCCTTTGCCGGGCCGATCGCAGCGATCAGGAGGAGGAGCCCGACTGCACAGGCGAGCATTTGACGCATGGTCCAATTGTCGTGGCCACGGGTCGAATCAAAGTTCCAAATACGGGCAGATCTGGCGGTCATCGATTCAGGTTCCTCCTACGGCTCGCTCGGCCGTGCGGCGTACTCGGAGCACGCCGATTGGATTGGTTGGCACCGGTAGGACGCGTCGCGTCAACTGTGCGACGTCGTCCCAGAGGGCGGGGAAAAGACTGCGCAAGGCGGTGAGGTAGACGGCGGCTCCGACTGCTCCGACTGCGAGCAGGAAGACGGGCACCGGCGCTTCGATCCCCCGCATCAGCTCCGCGGCAGGGGCGGCGACGGCGAGCAGCAGGACGCTGCAGGCGACGGCGGGGAGAAGGTCGGTGACGAGGCGCCGGACCGGGATCTCGAGGACGCGGCGGAAGAGGATGCCGTAGACCGAGACCAGCAGGAAGACGTGGACCCCGACGACCCCGATCGCCAGCGCGGTGATCCCGTAGGGGGCGGCGATCCAGGAGACGAGGACGTAGACGCCGAGCAGGATGACGTTGAAGGTGAGCAGCGCCCGCGGCTTGCCGGCGGCGAGCAGGATCTGCGGGTAGCCGGTGAGGACGGCGGCGATCATCCCGGCGACGCAGAGGATCTGGACCGGCCCCGCCGCCGGCGCCCAGCGCTCGCCGAAGAGCCAGGGCACGAGCTCGGGGGCGGTGACGGCCAGCAGCGTCAGCAGCGGCAGCAGCACCGCCGCGTGGATCCGCGTCGCCCGCTCGTGGAAGCGGCGGAGCTGCACCAGGTCGCTGGTCCGGGAGTAGACCGGGAAGGCCAGCCGGATCATGATCCCGCTGATCTTTTCCTGGTAGATGACGCCGAGCTGGAAGGCGCGCCAGAAGATGCCGACCTGCGCCGCGGTGAGACGGACGGCGGCGACGGCGAGGGTCGCGTTGGTGATCGCGACGTAGGTGAGTCCCGCTCCCGAGGCCGGCAGGCCGAAGGCCAGGACCTCGCGCAGCGCCCCGCGGTGCCACGTCGGCAGCGGGGGCGGCGCGGCGACGAGCAGGAGGACGGTCGTCACGAGGGAGCCGCAGAGGGCTCCGAGGACGATCGCCGGGGCATCGAGGCCGGAGCCCGCCGCCAAGGCGACGGCGGTCGCTGCCCCGATGCCCAGCGAGAGCATTTCGATCAGGCTGGCCCGGCGGAAGTCGAGTTCGCGCCAGAGCATGCTGCGGGAGACGGCGCCGATCCCGGCCAGCAGGAAGACGGGGGAGATCATCACCAGGAGCCGGGCCGGGCCGGCACCGAAGAGCGGCTCGCCGACCGGGCGGGCGAGGACGACGACGAGGGAGGTGAAGACCGCCCCGGTGACGATGCTGGCGAACATCGCCGCCTCGGCGTGGGCGCGCTCGATCGTCTTGCGCTGGACCAGGGCGCTGCCGAACCCCTCGAAGGTGAAGATGACCGCCAGCGGGACGAGGATCAGCGGCACCACTGCTTCGCCGAATCCGGAGGGCGGGATGAGGCGGGCGAGCGCGACCGCCGAGGCGAAGGTGATCGCCTCGATCGCGATCCGACCGGCGGTCGTCCAGCGCACGCCGCTGACCGCGGCCTGCTTCAGGTCCGCCTGGGAGATCTCCCCTTGATCGGGGTCGAGTTGCCTCACGCACTACCAACGGCTGATGGGGCGGGTGACTTGCGCCGCAAGCCGAAGCCGGCCTCAGTCGTTGTTTAGGCGATGGGCGCCAGGCACGCGATCTACACCTTCGACGACATCACCTGGGCGGCTGCGCAGGCGCGCGGCATGTGCTTTCCGCAGGACCAACTGGTGCTGGCGATGCTGCGCGATCCGGCGATCGAGCGCCTGCTGATCTGCGACCGGCCCCGCAGCGCCCCGGTCAAGCTGGCCAAGGACCTGCTCCAGCGGCCGGTCCGCTTCGAGAACAGCGAGCGGGGCCGGCTCTGGCAGCCGCTGCGGTTGCGGCGGCAGGATCCCACCGGGGTCGACGCCCTGCGTCGCGCCTACGCCGCCTACGACCGCCGCCTGCGCCGGGTGGCCGAACGCGCCGGGCTGGAGCGGCCGGCGGTGATCACCTCCCAGCCGCTGCTGGCCGGGTTCGCCGAGCTCGAGTGGGCCGGTCCGGTGACGCTGTACGCCAGCGACGACCTCGCGGCGCACCGCGATTACCAGCGCTGGCGCGAGGGCCTTCTCGCCGCCTACCGCGAGGTGGGGGAGCGGGGCCGCCGGGTCTGCGCGGTCAGCAGCGCGATCGTCGAACGAATCGATCCGCAGGGGCCGAGCGCGGTCGTGCCGAACGGGGTCGACCCGGGCCTCTGGTCGGAGCCGAGCCAGGCGCCGGCCTGGTTCTCCGAACTGCCCGGCCCGAGGCTCCTTTATGTAGGGACCCTGGACGACCGGCTCGACGTCGAGGCCCTCCGCTCGGTGGCCCGCGACTGGCCGCAGGGCTCTGTCGTCCTGGTCGGCCCCCTGGCCAACCGCTCCCACCTCGTCCCGGCCCTGGCCGAGCCGAACGTGGTCCTGCACGAGCCGGTGGCCCGCGAAGAAGTCGCCGCCCTGGCCCACGCCGCCGACGCCTGCCTCATTCCCCATCGCCAAACCCCCCTGACCGAGGCGATGAGCCCCCTGAAGCTCTACGAGTACCTGGCCTCCGGCAGCCCCACCGTGGCCACCGACCTGGAGCCAGTCCGCCGCGTCGACGGCCCCGTCCTCCGCGTGCCCCCCGGAGGCGACTTCGTCGCCGCGCTGCGCCTGGCCCTGGCGAACGGCCGCACCCCCGAACCCGAGCGCCGCCGCTTCATCGCCGAGAACTCCTGGTCCACGCGCACCGCCGAGGTGCTGGACCTGGCGCTCTCGCCCGAGTCATCGCGATCAGAGCTTTTGCGGCACTAGCGCGAAGTCTGCTCTCGAGATTCGCGCTAAATCGGCTGAGCCTGGCGGATACCGTCTGGCAAGCTAGTTAAGTTGAGCATTCATGGGTCCATTGCTTCTATCTGAGAGAAAGTCGGTTCGAGCGCATCATCCGCTGGGTGCGTCGACCGGCTATATGGACGAGCAACGAGGCGATTGGCAGCGGCTGGTTGAGGAAACGCTTTTCATCTCGCCTCTTGTGGCCGAGCTCGCGGCTCTTACCGAGCCCGAGTTTAGAAGCCTCATCGCCTATCTAGATACGAATCCGATGCTCCCTTACCGCTATCTGTCGGTCCACGCCCCAAGCAAGGATCGACAGCTCTCTGACCGAGAGCTCGTTGAGTTGATCGGGCGACTCCCGGCGAGCGTCGATGCAGTCGTTATCCACCCCGACACGATCTCTGAGCCCGAGGCCTATGCGTCTCTTGGACGAGTCGTCACGATCGAGAACATGGACTCACGGAAGGAGGATGGCCGGGACGCGGTCGAGCTCGATCGCTTTTTCGAAGCCCTGCCTGAGGCCGGCTTTTGTTTCGACATAGCCCACGCATGGTCGCTCGATCCCTCGATGGAGCTTGCCGTGTCGCTCCTCGATCGTTTCGCCGAGCGCCTCCGCCATGTCCATGTCAGTTCCGTCAGCGGCGATTGCGTGCACGCGCCCCTGACCGCCGAGCATGAACGGCTCTTCCTGCCCGTTCTCGCTCGCTGCAGCGACGTTCCCTGGATCCTCGAGGCGCCCCTCCGAGAAGACTGAAGTGGTTGAGCAGACGGCACTCAACCGTCTGGCCGAGATGGGAAGCGGGTTTCCCAACCTGCTTAGGGCTCGCGCCTATACCGAAGCCTCCCTTGAGTCAAAGCGTCGCGAGCTCGCTTCGCTCGGAGAAGATCCCGACTTCGCGGTCATCATGTTCGGCTCCTGGGGCCGCGGTGAGCTAAGCAGCGGCAGCGACGACGATTGGGCGCTTCTCGTCGACGGCCCTCCTGGAGAGGGAGTCGAGGAAAGGATCTCTGGACTTGAGGGTAGTCTCGGTCATGCTGAGCGCAAGCCAGGCGCCCAAGGCGTTTTCGGCGGACCGGTCTTCTGCGACGACCTGATCGGGAACATCGGTCTTGACGAGGATCGAAATCAGAACCTGACCCGGCGCATCCTCCTGGTGCTCGAGTCGGTTGCGATCACCAATCCCGAGCTTCACGGTACGGTCCGCGACCGCGTACTCGAGGTTTACCTCGATCAGTCGATCAAGGACTTCCGTCCGCCGCGCTTCTTCCTCAATGACGTCGTCCGCTACTGGCGAACGATGTGCGTTGACTTCGTTGGCAAGGAACGACGTGAACCCGAGGGGGAGAAGTGGGCGATCAGGAACGCCAAGCTTCGGACCTCTCGGAAGATGCTCTTTGCCTCAGGCCTCCTGCCTGTGCTTCTCGCTGCTCGCTTTAACCGGGCACAAATCCGGGGCTACCTGCGCGAGCAGTTCTCTCTGCTGCCAAGTGATCGAATCGCCGAGGCCTTTCTTGAGTTCGGTGCGATTGATGCCGGCCTGCGGACCTTTCGCGCCTATGACCGCTGGCTTGGGATGCTTGCGGACGCTGATCTGCGTGCGGAGCTCGAAGCGCTTCCTCGTGAGGACGCGCAGGGCTCCCGTGTCTTCCGCGATGTCACCCGGCTCGCCGAGGAGCTCGAGGCCGGCCTCCTGACCCTGCTCTTCGATACCGATCTCTATCTGCAGGTCCGCGACTTCGGAATCTTCTAGGGCTCCAAGCCGGCGCACGGCGACGTCATCGTCCAGCCCTAGCGCTCGGCGACGAGGTGCAGGCAGTCGCCCTCTAGGACCCGGTCGCTGAGGAAGAGGAGCGGGGCAAGGGCCCAGGCGAGGATGCGGAAGCCGCGGCCCTCGAAGCGGAGGCGGCCGAAGGTTGCGTACTGGAGGCTGCCGAGGGGGCTGGGGCGCATCGAGGCGGCGGCGATCTCGACCGGGCGGAGGCCGGCGGACTTGACGAGGGTCGAGAGGGAGTCGCGGTCGAAGTGCTGCAGGTGGCGGGGGAGGTCGAGCTGGAACCAGGCGGAGCCGAAGAGGCGGCGGTGCCAGCTGCCGAAGTTGGGGACCGCGATCGCCAGCAGGCCGCCGGGGCGCAGAAGGCGGGCGGCGTCGGCGACGGCCTGGGCGGGGTCGTCGATGTGCTCGAGGGAGTGGTTGAAGAGGATCGCGTCGAACTCGCCGTCTTTCCAGGGCGCGTCGGCGAGGGTGCCGGCGACGGCTTCGACCCCGATCGCCCGCGCGTGCTCGGCGGCCGCGCCGGAGGGCTCGATGCCGGCGACGCTCCAGCCGCGGCGGCCGAAGATCGCCGCCAGGTCACCGGTGCCGCAGCCGACGTCGAGGAGCCGGCCCGGCGGGCGCTGCCAGACCTTGCGGTAGGGGCCGAACTGGACGATCGCCTGCCGCTGCAGCGCCCCCAGCCGTTCGCCGAGCGAGGGGCGGTGGTCGCCGACGTTCGGCTCATAGGCGCTGTAGCTCTCGGGGTAGTAGGTGGCGAAATCCTCGGGCCGCAGCCGCGGGTGGGTGAAGGCGAGGCCGCAGCCGGGACAGGAGAGAACGTTGAAGCTTCCCGGCGCCCCGGTCAGCCGGTCGTGGCCGCGGAGCAGCACCTGCGGCCGCTCCACCTGGTCTCCGCAGCCGGGGCAGGCGGGGCGCGAGGGGGCGGCGGTGCTCATGGCGATCAGCGTGGTGTTCATCGGGCGACCCTCCTGGTCGTCTGGTCGTGCGCGAGGACGAAGGCGATCGCCGCGATGAAGCAGAAGAGATAGGGCAGCTGGGGGAAGGAGAGGAAGTCGAGCAGCGCGCCGCTGATCAAGGCGACGACGATCGCCGCGGCCGCCGCCATCGCCGGCGGCGCCCGCTCGGGGTCGCCGGAGCGGGCGACGCGGTTGGCCTCGCGGAAGGAGGTGACGTAGATCGCCAGGTAAGCGAGCAGGCCGAGCAGCCCGACGCCGATCGCCAGGGTCAGGTAGAGGTTGTCGAGGATCCGGTGCTTCTTCTGGTCGTAGCTGCCGTAGCCGCGCCCGAGCAGCGGGTGGTCGACGACGTCGGGAACGACCGCTTCGTAGTCGCTGACCCGGTCCTGGGTCGTGTTGACCTTGTTGACCGACCCCGGCGCGAACTGGTTGATCACGCCGCCCAGCGCCCCCGGCGCCGTCAGGTGGATCACCACGAACAGGACCAGCGCGAGCGGCGTCAGCCGCAGCATCGCCCGCGGCCTGTAGGCGGTCAGGACCAGCACGCAGACGACCGGCCCGACGATCGCCGTCTTCTTCTGGGTCGCGACCGCCCCCGCGATCAGAACCACCACGACCGCCCCGTAGAGCAGCCGCTTCGAGCGATCCGGCGCTTTCAGCAGCCAGGCGAAGGCGAACGGCAGCGTCATCGAGAGCATCACCGCGGGGACCAGCGGGTGGATGCCGGGCCCGAAGATCTGCACCCGCCCGATCGAGTCGACCATGCCGAGTTCCGGCGGCCGCACGTAGCCGGGGAACATCGGCCCGATCCAGTCGTGGAAGGGGTTGATCCCGAGCCGGTACTCGGCGACCACCGAGAGGGCGACGACGCAGGCTAGGACCAGCATCGCCTGGATCATCTTTGTCACCTCGCTCGCCCGCAGGATCGAGGCCGAGAGCGCGAAGAAGATGCCGTAGGTGGCGAGCAGGGCGAGCTGCTTGACCGCGAGTTCCATCTCGCCGAGCCTGATCAGCGATTCCCCCCGCAGGAGGATGCTGATCGCGGCGACCGCGGTGAAGATCGCGAAGGCCCAGTGGACCGGGCTCAGCCGCAGCGACCAACCGCTGCGGACGGCCTTGACGCTGAGCATCCAGAGGCCGATCAGGAGCACCAGCATCGGCCGGTCGAGGGTGGCGTCGATCGGGCCCCCGACAGGCAGCTTGATGCTGTCGAAGGGGACCAGCCACAGCATCGCGACGAAGGAGAAGAGGGCCCACGGGAGCAGGCGGGTGGTCCGCGGCCAGTCGGCGGTCCGGCTCGCGGGATGCAGCGCGGTGCGCGCCGATGCGCGCCGCGCGCCGCTCACGGGCTGCCCGATCAGCGGGCCGGACCCGGTCGTCGCCTCCATTAGCGCAGCGGCGTCGTTGCGCGTTTGGCGACCGGCTCGTCGGGCTCGTCTTTGGCGAGCCGCGGCGGTTCGAACCCGGAGCCGGGATCGGGCACCGGCTGCACCGCTTCGTGGACCGGTTTCACGGGGACCCGGGCGGCCTCCCGCTGGTCGAGGCGGTTGAGCGCCCGCCAGCGGGCGACGAAGGTCGGCACGACCAGGATCGCCGCGCAGCCCAGCCCGAAGACGAGGAGGAAGGCGAGCACCATCAGGATCGCGTTGTTGGAGCCGCCGAGGGTGCCCCCCTCGGGCGCGCCCAGCTGCCTGACGATGACGCCGTTTCGCACCGGCGTGCCGTCGGTGCGCAGTTCCTGGACGTATTCCTTCAAGGTCGCGAAGGAGGCGCTGGCGAGAGCGACGGCGCGATCGGAAGTCGCCGCCTGGGCGGAGACGGTGAGGATCGGCACGCCTTCCTGGGCGGTGAAGACGAGGCGGTTCTGGGCGCCTTCCTGAAGCAGTTCTTCGGCCCGTTCGTCGGCGGGCTGGGAGGCGTAGCCCTGCTGCCCGTTGGCGGGGCTGAAGGGGCCGCTGGTCGAGATCGTCTGGGCCGGGATGCCGACGCGCTTGGCGATCTTCGCCCGCGCCGCGAGGCTGCTCAGGTACTGGCCGTAGATTTTCGCCCGCGTCGCCAGGGCGTCGAGGGTCCCCGCTTCGGCGCCGGTGACCAGGGTCGACTGCGGCGAGTCGATCAGGATCTGGCTCGAGGCGGCCGACACCGACAGCTCCCGGTTGTGGATCCCGGGCGGGTTGAGGTTGATCTGGTACGCGGAGTAGATCGCGGCGATGAAAGCCAGGGCGACGACCAGGCCGACCAACAGCTTGCGCTGCCACAGCTCTCGGGCGATTTCGACGAATGCCATCGAGCTATGAACGCATGAAAAACGTAGGAACTTCCGCCGCTTCCGAACGAACCCTAAATCTTCCCTTAAGGCTGCCCGCCGCCCGGGCCCGCCCGCGCAGCTCGCGGGCGACGAAACGGCGGTACTGCTCGTCTTCGACGCGGCCTTCGCGATGCAGCGCCGCCCGCAAGTAGCCGTAGAGGAAAGCGAGGCCCGAGAGCCCCCGCGGGCGCAGGCAGGCGACCTTCAGCGAGCGCAGCGCCACCCACCAGAAGCCGTAGCGAAGGATGTAGGCGCACTGGCCGTGCCGGGCCCGGCCGCGCAGGGTGCCGCCGCGGGTGGCGACCGGCCGGTGGTGGCGCGCGGCGAGCTCGGGCAGCGAGCGGGTCTCGTAGCCCCGCATGCGGGCGTAGGTCTCGTCGATCGTGTCCCAGCCGAGCCGCTCCTGGATCCCGCCGATCGCTTCGAAGCACTCGCGGCTGTAGAGCTTCAGCGCCCCCCGCACGTGGTGGGCGGGCACCTTGGTCGGGTGCCAGCCGCCGTCGCCGGGCTCCAGCAGGGCGCCGCCGGCGATCCCCAGGTCGGGCTCCTCGGCGAAGCGCTCGAGCAGGCGCTCCAGGTACTCCGGCGGCAGCTCGACGTCGGCGTCGAGCTTGCCGACGTGGGTGAAGCCATCGAGGTCGACGCTCGCCAGGGCGGCGTTGAAGGCAACCGCCTCCGCCGCCAGGGCCAGGCCGTCGTCTCCGGCGAGCCGATCCCGCGCCGGCGCCTGGCGGATCTGCAGGAACGGCACCTCCTCGGCGCAGCGAGCGAGCAGCTGCGGGGTCTCGTCGGTCGAGCCGTCGTCGACGATCAGCCAGAGGTCGGGCGGGCGGCTCTGCGCCGCCACCGCGCGGATCGTGCTCTCGAGGTGGACGGCCTCGTTGTAGGCGGGGGTGACCAGGAGGAGGCGCGACAACTCAAACGCTCCTCGCGCCCTCGACCAGGCCGTCGACCAGCTCGAGGTACTGCCGGCGCTGGCGCCGCCACTCGATCTGGGCGAGCCGCTCGGAAGCCCCTTCCGCGCGCGCCAGGGCGCTCTCGGGGGCGCGGCGGACCCCTTCGATCGCCGCGGCGAAAGAGCCCGCGTCGCCCGGTTCGGCGAGGAGGACGTCGTCGCCGAAGTAGCGCTCGATCACCGGCAGGCGCGAGGCGACCACGGGCAGCCCCATGTGCACGTACTCGAGCAGCTTGACCGGCAGCAGCATCTCGGTGAAGTCGTCGCGGAGGGTGGGAACGACTCCCAGGTCGGCTTCTTCGAGGCGGGCCGGGATCTCCTCGACCGGGGTCGGCCGGGGCGCGATGTGCACTCCCTCCGGGGCGAGCTCGGCAGTGACGGCAGCAAGCTGGGCGGCCGCCTCGGCATCGGAGCCGAGGACTTCCAGGCTCACCTCGGCACCGCGCCCGCGCAGCGTCCCCACCGCCTGGACGAGGGTCTCGACGCCGAACCGGCCCGCCAGGCCGCCGTGGTAGACGATCCGCATCTCGCCCTCGGTCGGGGGAGGGGAGGGCGTCCGGCGCTCGCCGAAGACGCGCTCGTCGGGGGTGTTCATCACCACCTGCGTGCGCTCGGCGCTGACGCCGCGCGCCGCGAGGAGATCGCGGGCCTCGGGGGTGACGAAGACAAGACCGTCGGCGAGGGCGGCGCTGACCCGCTCCTCGGCGCGGATCAGCCGCACCAGCGGGTGGCCCGGGGAGCGGTCGAAGAGGGTCGCGAACAGCTCCGGGAAGGTGTCGTGGAAGTTGAGGATGATCGGCGTTCCCCGCAGCTTCGGCCGCCAGGCGGCGAAGACGAGCGCGTCGGGCATGTTGTGGATCTCGATCAGGTCAAAGGGGTCTTCCCGGTCGAGGGCGCTCACCTTGCGCGCGGCGCCAGCGAGGAAGCGGGCGTTGCCGCTGAGGTAGGCGCGGGCGCCGCCGCGCGGCTTCGTCGGGGAGGCCTGGTGGAGGGCGATCTGGCCGGAGCCGACGCGGATCTCCTCTGCCTCGTTGAGGCAGACGCAGTCGACGCGGTCGCCCCGTTCGGCCAGGGCGCGGGCCTGGCGCTGGATGCGGGAGTCGACGACGAAGTCCGAGTAGTGGACCATGCAGACCCGCAGGCCGCCGCGTCGTTCGGCGGCCGGTGGGGCCTCAGTTATCTGCCGGGCCTTCAAAACTTCTCACCGCCGCCACGATCTCGTCGATCTGCCGGTACTCGATCGCCGGGAAGATCGGCAGCGAGCAGTTTTCGCCGGCCAGGCGCTCCGCCACCGGCAGGCTGCCGGGACCGAGGCCCAGGTCCGCGTAGGCCGGCTGGAGGTGGATCGGAGTCGGGTAGTGGACGGCGCTGGCGATCCCGCGGGAGTCGAGGTGGTCGCGCAGGGCGTCGCGCTCGGCGCAGCGGATGACGAAGAGGTGGTAGACGTGGTCGCTGTCGGCGGCAGCCGGAGCGGGGGAGATGACGCTGCTGCCCTCCAGCCCCTCGCGCAATGCCTGGGCGGCGTCGCGGCGGCGCTGGTTCCAGTCGGGAAGGTGGCGCAGCTTGACCTCGAGGATCGCCGCCTGCAGGGTGTCGAGGCGGTGGGTGCCGGTGGCGAGCTCGTGGTGATGGCGGATGCCCTCGCCGTGCGAGCGCAGCAGCCGCACCTTGGCGTCGAGCGCGGGGTCGCTGGTCACCAGCGCGCCACCGTCGCCCCAGCCGCCGAGGTTCTTGGTCGGGTAGAAGCTGAAGCAGCCGGCGTCGCCGAGCGAGCCGACCGGGCGGCCGCGGTAGAGGGCGCCATGCGCCTGGCAGGCGTCCTCGATCACGGCGATCCCGCGCTCGCGGCAGAGCGCCAGCAGCGGGTCCATGTCGACCGGGCGGCCGAAGAGGTGGACGGGGATCACGCAGCGGGTCTTCGGGGTGAGGGCGCGCTCGACGATCTCCGCCGTGATCAGCGCGGTGTCGTCCTCGACGTCGACGATCACCGGCGTCGCGCCGACGGTGCTGACCGCCTCGGCGGTGGCGATGAAGCTGTAGGTGGGGACGATCACCTCGTCGCCGGGGCCGATCCCGAGCGCCCGCAGGGCGATCTCCAGCGCCGCCGTGCCGGAGGAGACACCGGCCGCGTACTCGGTGCCGCAGAACTCGGCGAAGGCCGCCTCGAAGCGCTCGAGTTCGGGGCCGAGGGTGAAGGCGGACTTGCTGGCGATGCGCTCGACGACTTCCATCAGCTCCGCGAAGAGCTCGGGGAAGGCGCTGTCGAGGCGGATGAAGGGCACGCTCGTGCCCTCGGTCGCGGCCAGCGGCAAGACGGGATTGGAAGCGGTAGCGGTGCTCACGTAGTTACCTCTCTGGGAGTGGACTGATCAAACTCGAGAAACAGGGCGGCGGCCTCACGCCGCGAGCTCACGCCGAACTTCGCGAAGGCGGAGGAGAGGTGACTCTTGACCGTGCTTTCGGAGAGGTACAGCTCCTCGGCGATCTGGGCGTTGGTGAGTCCCTCGGAGACGTAGGTGAGCACCTGCCGCTCCCGGTGGGAGAGGGCAGGCGGCTGGACGGTGGCGCGCAGCTCGCGCGGGACCACCGATTGACCGGAGCCGACGGCGCTGACCGTCACCGCCAGGGTCGACTCGATCAGCGGCTCGAAGACGATCGCGTCGGCGCCGGCGTCGAGGCCGCGGCGGACGCCGGTGCCGGTCGCCGGCGGCGAGATCGCGATGATCGCGACTCCCGGTATCTCGCGGCGGACGCGGCGCAGCGTCGCCACCTCCGCGGGCTGGTCGAGATCGCAGACAAGGACGGCGATCGCCGGCGCTTCGAGGCCGAGGCCGATCAGCTCTTCGGCCTCGTCGACGAAGATCAGGGCGGCGGTTCGCTCCAGTCGCTCCAGCGCCTCCTCGATACGGCGGCGGGTGTTCTCCGAATCGGCACCGAAGACCACGCAGAGCTGGTCGGCTGAAGTTTGGGTAGCAGCAGTTGGCTCACTGAGGACGGCCACGGATCACAAACGGACGAGGCGACCGAAAGCTTGCGCACGCAGGGCCCGTTGAGAGGGCAATGGGTGGGAACGAGCCGGCAGCCCCTGCGAACGACGCTCCGTACCGTCTGCTCAACGACGTTTCGCTGGGCGAGGGCGTCGCCGTCTACTCCTTCACCAACCTCTACGGGTGCACGGTCGGGTCGGGCACGCGGATCGGCACCTTCGTCGAGGTGCAGCGCGGGGCGTCGATCGGGTCGGCCTGCAAGATCCAGAGCCACACCTTCATCTGCGACGGCGTCCGGATCGAGGACGAAGTGTTCGTCGGCCACGGCGTCGTCTTCGTCAACGACAAGCACCCGCGGGCGACCGACGCCGAAGGCTCCCTGCAGGGCGAGGCGGACTGGGAGCTGCAGGAGACGGTGGTCGAGCGAGGCGCCAGCATCGGCTCCGGCGCGACCATCCTCGGCGGCGTGCGGATCGGGGCCGAGGCGACGGTCGGGGCGGGCGCGGTCGTCGTCGCCGACGTTCCCGCCGGCGCCACCGTGGTCGGCAACCCGGCGCGGGTCCTTCCCGGGCGGCGGGCGGGCTCAGCGCCAGCGCTGCAGTAGGTCCGCCTCGGCGACCTCGCGCACCGCGCGCGCCGGCACTCCCATCACCACGGTGCGCGGAGCGACGTCGGCGGTGACCACGGCGCCGGCGGCGACGAAGGCCTCCTCGCCGATCTCGACCCCCGGGCAGATCGTCGACCCACCGCCGACCCGGCAGGCGCGTCGCAGCAGCGGCCCTTCGAACTCGAACTCCGGCCCGTGGCGGTCCATCGTGTTGTCGTTGGTCAAGGTCACGCCGGGGCCGACGAAGACGTCGTCCTCGATCCTGGTCCCGCCGGTGATGTAGCAGCGGGTCTGAACGCTGACCCGCTCGCCGATCGTGACCCCGGGGTCGACCGAGACGTAGCTGCCCACCGTCGAACCGGCCCCGATCACGGCCCCGTCGCGGATCTGAGCATGGTCGCCGACCCGCGCCCCCGCCCCGATCCAGACCCGTGAGTGGATCACCACATGCCCCCCGATCAGAACCCCGTCCCCGATCTTCACGTCCTCGCCAAGCAGCAGGCCGGGGGCTAGATCGGAGGGAGTGAGGATGGCTCCGGGCATGAGGGCGGGGATCGTAGCGCCGGGGCGCGGCTGACCTGCACCCTCACTAAGCAGGTAAGCGTGCAAGGGAGCCGCGCAGTTTTCCCTCGGCTGTTCCTTTTGCTCGCTATGTCGGCAAAAAGAACAAGAGCCACTCGCATCTCCCTCGCCCTCCTGTTTCTTTCGGCTGCTCAGGGACCAAAAGGAACACGAAGGGACAAGAACTCACTGATCCAATGCGGCGAGCGGCGGAAGAGCCGTTCAGCTCGTTGGTGTCGAACCAAGTCCCCTGCCGCAGAGTTTCGCCTCTCCGAATTTGTCCTCGCTATGGCGGGGTCAAGTTCGGAGAGGCGAGATCTCACCCGCTTCCCGCGCGGGGAAGTGCAAGCTGCGGCCGCTGCCGCGCGTTATTTCTCGTGATGCACGACGTCTGCGCGATCATCGTTTCCCATGACGGCAAGCGCTGGCTCGACGCTGCGCTGACTAGCCTCTTCGCCAGCGCGGGCGGGGTCGATCTCGACGTGGTCGTGGTCGACAACGGCAGCGACGGCTCGGCCACCTACGTCGAAGAGCGCTTTCCCCGCGCTCGCACGATCACTTGTCCCAATCGCGGCTTCGGGGCGGCCAACAACGAGGGTCTGGCGACGGCGGATGCCCGCTACGTCCTCTTCCTCAACCCCGACACCGAATTCCTCGACGGCAGCCTCGCCGAGCTGATCGCGGTGATGGACCGTCGGCCCGGGATGGGCCTGGTCGGGGTGCGCCAGGTCGGCGGCGCCGGCGAGCTGGCGCCGAGCATGCGGCGCTTTCCGTCCACCGCGAACATGGTCGCCGAAGCGCTGGCGGTGGAGAAGGTGCCGGTGCTCAGGCGCTTCTTCGGCGAGCGCGTGCTCGACCCGCGGCGCTACGAGCGCGAGTCTCCCTGCGACTGGACCTCCGGCTCCTTCATGCTCGCCCGCGGCCAGGCCCTGCGGGTCTGCGGCGGCTTCGACGAGCGCTTCTTCCTCTTCTCCGAGGAGACCGACCTCTGCTGGCGCCTGCGGCGCGGGGGCTGGGGGATCGTGCACCTGCCGCTGGTGACGATCCGCCATTTCGAGAGCGAGCGCTCGGCCAGCCCGCTGATGGAAGCCCAGTCCGCCTACGCCCGCCTGCAATTCGCCCGCAAGCACTTCTCCCGGGTCTCGCCGTACCGCTGGGCGATGGCGCTGCGCTACGCCCTGCGAGCGGGTCTGCCGGCCGGTCGCGGCCGTGACCAGAGGCGGCGGGAGGCGGGCCGCGCCGCCCTGGCGGCTGTGATCGACGAGGTGCCGCCGATCGCCGCGCCGGCGCCCCCGTCCGCTCAGGCGACGACGGTCAGCGCCGCGGGAACGGCGCGCAGCTCGATCCTGTCGCGCTCGCCGATGTAGTCGCCGTCGACCTGGATCGGAAGCGGCCGGAGCGAGCCGTCCTGGTCCTCGGAGATCGTCTCCACGACCGCATGGGCGACGTCGTCGAAGTGGGCGATCTGCTTGTGGCGGGCCGCCGGCCGCTTCTCGCTGAAGAGGCGATTGATCAGGGTCGGCATGTCGCGCTGGGTCGCCCGCTTCAGCACCGCGAGGGAGAGCGTGCCGTCGTCGATCGCGACCCCCTCGCAGACCCGGATCGGGCGGCTGGCGAAGTAGGTGAAGGGGTCTGAGTTCTGGACGACCGTGGTCACGCCCTCGACCGGCTCGCGACCCTCGACCGTCGTCCGCATCCGAATCGGGTTGACCAGATATTTGCGGTAGAAGCTGGAGACCCCGGCCCAGGAGTAGTAGTAGGGGCCGGCGTTCCCCTTCATCGTCGGGTTGCGATCGACCCGTTTGACGACGCTCGCGTCGATCCCGGCCCCGCAGGCGAAGACGAAGTAGCGGTCGTCGACCATCCCGAGGTCGATCCGGCGCGGCTGCCAGTCGTCGGCCAGCGAGAGCAGATGCTCGGTCGCGTCGACCACGTCGTTGGGCATCCCCAGCGTCCGCGCGACCACGTTGGTCGAGCCCCCGGGCAGGATCGCCACCGGCAGCTCCGTCCCCGCCAACCCGTTGACGACCTCGTTCAGCGTCCCGTCGCCGCCGAAGGCCACGACCACGTCGTAGCCCCCGTCCAGCGCCTCCCGCCCGATCTCGGTCGCATGGTTCTGCGCCTGGGTCGAGACCGCTTCCACGTCGAACCGCCCCTGCAAGGCATAGACCACCAGGTTTTTCAGCCGATCGGAAACCGTCGTCGCATACGGATTGACGATCAGCAGCATCCGTTTCTTCGCCGACCTGCCGCGGTGGCGTCCGCGAATCCCCGGGAGTCTCGCCGCCGCGGTCAACGCCGGCAGGTCTCCGCGGAGATTTGGGTGGGAAAAAGAACGATTTTGTTGTCCGGGGAGAGCGAATCGTGCACGGTTGCAGGGTATTGCTAAAGCCCGCGCGCCCGTCTCCAGCAGGGCACCGCTAAAGAATTGAACGTGACTTTTCAGAATTTCTTGACTAAAAAACCTGTGGGGATGTATCAACTTCTTCGCAATGAAACAAAACTCGTTTCAAACTGATGCATTCGTTTCACGCCGCAGCACCGGAACGTCGGTGCCGAACGCGAGAAGCAACCACCTTGCGCCCGTAGTTCAATTGGCAAAGGATCGGAAATCCCCGAAGACAGCGGTGCCCGCCGTTGTTTCGCTACCAGACGAAGCTCCAATCGTGGTCAAAATCGATGCTTGCGCGACGGTAGCGGTGCATTACTCGCACGGGAGGAGGCTCAAGCTTCGCAGCGCGCGGGGCGGTATTGGAACCAGTCCTAGGGAACCCCGGTCTAAAGAGCAGCGGCCTTTTAAGCCGCAGATACGGGTTCGAGTCCCGTCGGGCGTGCTCGAGCAGGAGAAATGAGCATGGCCACCAGAGACCTTCGCAAAGAGTGTGAAGCGATTCTGGTGGAGCATGGCGCTACCGAGCTCTGCGTGGTGGTCGAGCCACGGCGCCGGGAAGACACGATGGCGGACCTCCGCCTCGTCTTCGCGGACCGGCAATGGCTGCAATCGGCCGCCGGTCAGAAGCTCGCCCATGCGCTGAACGACCATCCGATGACCGCCAAGGTGCAGCGGCGGAAGTCGGCGATCCAGGTTCGCTTCGAGGACCAGGTATTGGTGGATCTGGAGCGGGACCTGGCAACGGGGGAGCCTTTCGGCCTCGAATCGCCCGAGCCGGCTGCCGACCAGAGGGCGATCGTCAGCTTCATCGGCCCGAACACCAACAAGGCCCTGCATGTCGGCCACCTGCGCAACGCCTACATCGGCGAGGCTCTCGCGTGCGCCCTGGAGATCGCCGGAGCGGAGGTCCACAGGCTCAACCTGGTGGGCGACATCGGCCGTCGGATGTCGGAAGCGATGGCCGGCTATCTCGGCACTTACCAAGGCGAAGAACCCGCCGATCTCGAGCTGCCCAGCGACCGTTTCGTCGAGCTGTGCTGCCGGAGCTTCGCGAAGGAGCGTGGGCTGAAATCGTCCGAGGGCGACCCGAACGGCGAGGAGCGCAAGGCGGTCGGCGATCTCGCCGACGAACTGCTGGCGAGGTGGCTGGAGGGATCGCCCGCCGAGAAACAACTTTGGTGGCAGATGCGCGAGTGGACGCTCGAAGGGCACGAGCAGACCCTGAAGCGACTGGGGATCGATTTCGACGAATACGGCTACGAGTCCGATGCCATACCCCATGCGCTCGTCGTGATCGACGAAGGGGTGGAACGGGGGATCTTCGAACGCGAGCCGGAGGGCGGGGTCGTGTACCGAACCGACCTGTCGGAGTACCCGACGATGGTCATGCTCCGGGACGACGGCTTTCCCACCGAGCACGCCCGTCTGATGGCGGCCTACGACCGCATCCTCGGCAACCTCTCCGAGAACCAGGTCTACGTCGAGCTGGCCGGGTTGGAGTGGCAGCCGGCGATCGCCGTCATCTGCAGGATCCTCGAAGACCTGCGGCCGGGCCCGCACAACGAAGCGAACCTGCGGGTCTTCCACGGTTCGCTGACCGAAGCCGAAGGTCAGAAGATCGGGTCGAGCGTGGGGGAGCCGATCTGGGTTGACGACTTCATCGACGAAGTCGAACAGGGGCCGGCGGTGGCCGCCCTGGAGCGGCTCTGCAGCGGCTGCGTAGGGCCTCCCGAACTCGCCGACCTGCTGATTCGCGGCACCTTCCTCTGCGCTCCCACCAATCACCCGCTGGCCTTCTCTCCCGAGGCCGTGAGCGAGGGCCGGCCCGGTCCCGGATGGACCATCGCCGAGGCCTGGTGCAGGGCGAAAGCCGCACGGGAGCAGGACGCCGACGAACCCCTTGTCAGCCGCGCAGTGGTGATGCAGTCTCAGCAGTTCGGGCTCTCGCTGCACCGGACGATCGAACGTCACGACGTCACCAGCCTCTCCCGTTACCTGCTGAACCTCTCCGAGCTCTGCATGAGCCTGCCTTCGCCGGGCCCGGCGGCCGCCGGGATGATGGAGCAGGTGCTGCGATCGCTCGGGTTCCTGGCCGGCAGGCCCGAGGCGGGCGCAGACCTCGACAGCCGTGCCGCGGAGGCGGGCGTACTGTGACCTCGAAGCTGAATCTGGACGAGGGGGTCGTTCTCGCCTGCCGCGCGGCTGCGGAGCAGATATCGGCCGACGTCATCGCCAAAACCGACGACAAGACCACGGTCTCGGTCGAGCGTACGGTTCTGCGCCTCCTGGGCCTCGAGGGCGCCGACGAGGAGGGTGTCCCGCTGGCGAATTCCGTCGTCGACGAGGTGCTGCGGGAAGGCGGCCTCGATCGCGGCGCTGCCTTCTGGGTCGGCAACGGGCTGATCCAGACGGAGATGAGCCTGGAGTCGCTGGCGAGGGCCGTGGTCGACGGATCGGTCGAGCTCTGCACGCTGCCCGTCGAGGACGAGCGGATGGCGCGCGACGTCGTCGAGAGGGGCTGCCGGGAGCGGATCGAGGAGCTCTCGGCGGCGAGGTCCGACCGGCACGAGATGCGGGAGCGTCTAGGTGAAAACTCCCAGCCCCTCAGCTACGTCCTCACGGCGACCGGAAACGTCTACGAGGACGTGGTCCATGCGCGGGCCGTCGCCGACTACGGCGGCGACATCGTGGCGGTGATCCGCTCGACCGCTCAGAGCCTCCTCGACTACGTCCCCGACGGACCGACCACCGAGGGCTTCGGCGGCACCTTCGCGACCCAGGAGAACTTCCGGATCATGCGGGAGGCGATGGACGAGTGGTCGGAGGAAAACGAACGTTACATACAGCTGTCGAGCTTCTGCTCCGGCCTCTGCATGCCGGAGATCGCCCAAATGGGAGTGGTCGAGGGCTTCGACAACATGGTCAACGACGCCCTCTACGGGATTCTCTACCGCGACATCAACATGGTCAGGACCCTGATCGACCAGCGCCTCTCGCGGGCGATCAACGGTTACTTCGGGATCGTCATCAACACTGGTGAGGACAACTACCTGCGGACGGCGGACGCCCTCGACGCCGCCCCCTCCGTGGTTGCCTCACAGTTCGTAAATTTCCAGCTCGCAAGCGACTCAGGAGTTCCCGCCGAGCAGATCGCCGTCGGCAACGCGTTCGAGATTCACCCGGACGTCCCGAACGGTTTCCTCCTCGAGCTCTCCCAGGCACAGCTCACGCGTGAGTTGTTTCCACACTGCCGGGTGAAGTACATGCCGCCGACCCGGCACATGAACGGCAACCCGTTCCGTACGCATGCCTGCGACACCCTGTTCAACCTGGTCACGGTTGCCACCGGCCAGAGCATCCAGACCATCGGCGTCCCGACGGAGGGCATCTTCACGCCCCACATCCACGATCGGGTCTTGGCCCTGGAGAACGTGTCCTATGTGGCGACCGCCGCCGCCGGGCTCGCCGAGGAGATCGAGTTCAGGTCCGACGGCCTGATCCAGCGACGTGCGCAAGAGGTACTGAAGGCGGCCCTGGAGATCCTCGAAGAAGTGGCGGAGGTCGGCCTCTTCGAGGCGATCGCCGAAGCCCGCTTCGGCGACGTCTCGCGGCATGAGTCCGAGGGGCGCGGAGCCGAAGGCATCGTCTCCAAGGCGGACACCTACTTCAATCCCCTGGCAGAGGTGCTTGGGCATGCGCCCGTCGTCCACTCCTGAGACGGGAACGGGGGTTCGGCCCTACGCCGACCGCGACGACGGAATCGTGCAGGCCAGCTTCACGCTGCCCGTGCGCGATTCCCGGGCCGCGCGGACCGCTGGCTTGGAGATCGCCAGGCGCATGGGCTTGGTCCGGGCGGAGGTCGTCCACTCCCAGCCCGTTACCGCCGGCTACACCTACCTCGTCCTCTACGGAAGCTTCGACGACCGGGTCGACATCGAATCGATCCGGCGCGAGGACTTCGACATCGAGTACATGGACCACGACGAGGTCGATGCATTCGTCGCGTCCCGAATCGGCAGGCCCCTCGTCGTCGTGGGCGCCAGCACGGGTTCGGACACGCACAGCGTCGGGATCGACGCGATGCTGAACTTGAAGGGGTACGACGGCCACCACGGGCTCGAGGCATACGACGCCTTCTCGGTCCACAACCTCGGCAGCCAGGTGCCGAACGCGAAGGTCGTCGCCCATGCCATCGAGGTGGAGGCGGACGCGATCGTCGTCTCCCAGACGGTGACCCAGCAGGACCTCCACATCCACAACCTCACCGAGCTGGTCGAGATGGTGGAAGCAGAGGGCTTGAGGGGACGCACCATCCTCGTCTGCGGCGGGCCCCGAATCTCGAACGAGCTGGCGAAGGAGCTCGGCTTCGACGCCGGGTTCTCGAAGGGGACCTTTCCCAATCACCTGGCGACCTTCCTCGCGTCGTCCGTCGCCGAGCGGGTCTCGGTGCCAAGAGCCGCATGAGCACTCGCCCCTCGCTGATGCAGGTCCTCGCCGATGCCCGCAAGGTGGTGTTCGTGGGCCTGGCCAAGAACACCGGGAAGACGGTGGCGGTCACCACCCTGATCGGGGAACTCTCCGCCCACGGTCGCTCTTTGGGGATCACGTCGATCGGCCGGGACGGCGAGGAGTTCGACGCGATCCGGCCGCAGATCCGCAAGCCGTCGATCTTCTGCCCGGCGGGGACGCTGGTCGCAACTACGCAGCCGCTGCTGAGGCGCTCGGCCCCTGCCCACGAGGTTCTCGTAGAGACGGACCTGCGGACGCCGCTGGGACGGGTCGTCGTGGCGCGCCTGCTTAGAGAGGGCAGGTGCGAAATCGCCGGACCCAGCTCCTCCGTCGAGATCCAGGCGATGATCGAGGAGATGCTGTCCCGCGGGGTGGACTCCGTGATCGTCGACGGCTCGATCGATCGCAGGGCGGCGGCGACGCCGCCGATCGCCGACGCGGTGGTGGTCGCCACCGGCGCGGTCCTCGGGCCGGAGATACAGGACGTGGTCGCCGCCACGGCCCGTGCTTTCAGCTGGGCGACCATCGCCCCGGTCGAGGACCCGAGAACCAGGGACCTGGCCGCAGCCGCGGCCAATCGCAGCCTGCTCGCGCTCGCCGAAGACGTCATTCCACTGCCGAGCGCTTTCGCCCTCACCGTCGAGCCCCGTGACCTCTGGTCCCTGCTCGGCACCGGCGCGGGCATCGAACCGGTGCTCCTGGTCGGCGGCGTCGTTCCGGAGTCGCTGCTGGAAGCTTTGCTCCCGCACGGCAGGAGGAGCCGGGTGCGGGTAATCGCCGGCGATCCGACCAAGGTCTTCGTCAAGTCGAAGTCCGTCGAGTGGTATCGACGGCGAGGCGTGTCGGTCGAAGTGCTGAGGCGGGCGCGGCTGGGAGCGGTAACCGTGAACCCGGTGAAGCCGCCCTCGGGCCGGCTCAATTCCGAACGGCTCTGCCAGGCGATCGGCGAGAGCCTGAAGCACCGGGTGCCGGTCCTGGACGTCCTGGGTCCAAGCTACCGCGGCGCGGAGAGTTGGCCGAGGCCGGCTGATCGAAGGGTCTTCCGCGGGGCCAGCGACTACCCTGCCCCGGTGGTGGAGCGCGCTGAGCTGAAGGCGATCTTTCTTGGCGGCGCGGCGGGGGCGCTGGTGCGGGCGGGGTTGGTGGAAGCGCTCGGGGACGGGGCGCCGAGCTGGCCCTGGGTGACGTTCGCGGTGAACGTCGTCGGGGCGTTCCTGCTCGGGTATTTCGTGACCAGGCTGCAGGAGCGGCTGCCGCTCTCCACCTACAAGCGGCCGCTCCTGGGCACGGGCTTCTGCGGCGCCCTGACGACGTTCTCGACGATGCAGGTCGAGCTGCTGAAAATGCTCGACGCGGGGCGGGTGGGGCTGGCGGTGACCTACGGGGCCGGGAGCGTGCTGGCCGGCTACGCGGGGGTGCAGATGGCGAGCGCGATGGTTCGCAGGTTGAGGTTGCGCGGGTGAGCGTCCTGCTCTGGATCGGGGTCGCCGTGCTGGGCGGCGTGGGGGCGCTGGGGCGCTTCGCCCTCGACTCGGTCGTCTCCTCGCGCTTCGGACGGGATTTCCCGCTCGGCACCCTGGCCGTCAACGTCAGCGGCGCCTTCGTCCTCGGGTTCCTGGTCGGCATCTCGCTCGGCGGCGACCGCTACCTGCTCGCCGGCACCGCCGTGCTCGGCTCCTACACCACCTTCTCCACCTGGATGCTGGAGGCGCAGCGGCTGGGGGAGGACGGCGAGGCCGGCGGTCTCTTCCTCAACCTCGCGCTGAGCGCCGCCGTCGGACTGGGCGCGGCCGCGCTCGGCCGGGCGATCGGGGGAGCGTTTTGACCTCGCCGCTGTCGAGGCTGACGGTCCACTTCGGCGAGCGCGACCGGGCCGGAGGCGGGCTGCTCGCCGACGCTCTCTTCGCCGACTTCGCCCGCCACGGCGTCCACACCAGCGTCCTCCTGCGGGGGGTCGAGGGGTACGGCCTCCGCCACCACCTCCGCACCGACCGCCTGCTGACCCTCTCCGAAGACCTGCCGGCGATGGCGGTCGCGATCGACGAGCCGGCGCGGATCGAAGGCGTGGTGGAGGAGCTGCCCGGCCCGCGGCGCACCGGCCTGGTGACGCTGGACGAGATCGAGGGCCGCGGCGGGGGAGAGGGCGATCGGAAGCTCACGGTCCACCTGCACCGCCGCCAGCGCTGGAACGGCGCGCCCGCCTACGTCGGCGTCTGCGACTTGCTCCGCCGCCACGGGGTCGGTGGCGCGACCGCTTTGCTCGGCGTCGACGGCACGGTCGGCGGCGAGCGCCGCCGCGCCCGCTTCTTCTCCGCCAACTCCGACGTCCCGATGATGGTCGTCGCCGTCGGCGCCGCCGCGCCGATCGCAGCTGCGGTCGCCGAGCTGGAGCGGGCTTTGGAGGCGCCGCTGCTGACGACCGAGCCGGTCCAGGTCCTCAAGCGCGACGGCGAGCGATCGGGCGGCCTCTCGGCCGGGCAGGGAGAGGCGGGCGGCTGGCGGCGCCTCACCCTCTACAGCTCCGAGTCGGCGACCGTCGGCGGCCACGCCGTCCACCACGAGCTGATCCGCCGCCTGCGCCAGGCGGGCGCCCGCGGCGCCACCGCGGTCCGCGGCATCTGGGGCTTCCACGGAGACCACGAACCGCACGGCGACCGGCTCCTGCAGCTGCGCCGCCGCGCCCCGATCGTCACCACCGTCGTCGACCGGGCCGACCGCATCGCCTCCTGGTTCGAGATCGCCGCCGAGCTGACCCCGGAGGGGGGGCTCCTCACTTCGACGCCGGTCGGAGTGGTTGGCTACGCGGAGGCCGACTCCCCCTGACCCCGATCGCTAGCGAAAGGCATTGACCATGGAAGCGCTCCGCAGGAGACTCAGTTACGCCAACGTGATGGCGACGATCGCAGTCTTCGTCGCTCTGGGAGGGAGCGCCTACGCCGCCATCCAGCTGCCGAAGAACAGCGTCGGTGCCAAGCAGCTGAAGAAGAACGCCGTGACCGCCGCCAAAATCAAGGACGGCACGATCACCGGCCAGAAGATCAAGCTCTCCTCCCTCGGCACGGTCCCCAGCGCAAGCACCGCCGCCACGGCCACCACCGCCGGCAGCGCGAACAGCGCCGCCACCGCCGGCAGCGCCGGTACGGCTGGGAACGCCGCAAACGCCGACGCCCTCGGCGGCAAGCCGGCCTCGGCGTACGCGGCCTCCACCGTCGTGCGCAGCGCCACCGTCGATGCCATCGGGGCGCTCGTGGCGGCGAAGAGCGACGGCGTCGCCTTCAAAAACTTCCTCCACACCGGCGAAGGCATCTACTGCCTGAAGGGGCTGGACCCAGCGCCGCGCACGGCGGTCGCCTCGGTCGACACCGGGGCGGAACAGGGGAGCACCGCCGCCACCGCGGTCAACTCAGAAGCCGAATCCGAATGCCAGGTGGAAATCTTCACCTACGACAAAGCCGGCAGCGACGAAAACGAGCCGTTCTCGGTGATCGTGCACTGAGCGCCGGCGGCGCTCAGCTCGCTTCGTAGCGGATCACCGAACCGTCGTCGGCTTCCCGCACCCGGCCTTCGTTGACGAGCAGGTCGGCGTGGCCGATCACCTCGGAGAGGGTGAGGAAGGCCTGGGTGACGGCGACGTTGCCCCACAGCGCCTGCGCCAGCTCATAGGCGTTGCGGGGCTGCTCGGCGACGAGGCGGTGGATCTTCTCCTTGCGGCGGTCGTAGCCGGCCATCCGCGAGTCGATCAGCTCGGCGTGGTCGGTGATCGGCTCGCCATGGCCGGGAAGGACGATCTCGGCCGGCATCTCGCGGGTCTTCTGCAGCGACTCGATGTAGGTGGCGAGCGCCTGGGTCCGGCGTGAGGAGCCGTCGAGCGGGCGGGTAATCAGCGGGTTGGAGGAGATCTTCGGCAGTAGGTGGTCGGCGGCGATCAGGATCCGCCGCTCCTCGTCCCAGAAGACCGTGTCCGAGGGGCTGTGGCCGGGCCGGTGCAGGACTTCCAGCCGCCGCTCGCCGAGCTCCAGCGTGCCGCCGTCCTCCAGCGGCCGCGTCACCTCGACGTGCGAGCCCCAGCCGCGGAAGCTGCGGGAGACGCTGCGCAGGGCCACGGTCACGTCCTCGGGGATGCCGTTGCGCAGCATCACCTCGACCGCGAACGCGTCCTCCTCCTCGGCATCCTCGTCGAATGCCGCCAGCCGCTTGGCCGCCGCCCCCAGCGCCGCCACCTCGGCGCCCGAGTGCTCGACCAGGATCTCGACCAGGCCGAGGTGGTCGATGTGCTGGTGGGTGACGACGATCAGCTCCAGGTCGGAGAGTTCGTGGCCGCGCTCGGCCAGCCGCGCGGTCAGCTCGTCGAGCGCTTTGCCCGAGTTCGGGCCGGTGTCGACCAGGGTCAGCGGCTCGTCCTCGATCAGGTAGCAGTTGACCCTCCCGACGGCGAAGGGCAAGGCTATTAGCAGGCAGGGCATGACCGCAAGCGCGTACTGCAGGAATTGGGTGTCGATAGCGTTGAGTGCGGCATCATTAAGAAAAAACAGTAAAACCTCGATGAAA
>Ga0105245_10001018_pt1 | contig 25459 bp, 25 predicted proteins | sample KBSM54metaG_FD_81523 | JGI IMG/M metagenome (GOLD analysis project Ga0105245, IMG submission 81523) | Miscanthus rhizosphere microbial communities from Kellogg Biological Station, Michigan, USA - KBS M5-4 metaG | ecosystem: Host-associated > Plants > Roots > Rhizosphere > Soil | place...
AGGATCGCCCTCCTCTAGCTCTTATGAATCGGGTCGATCCACTTCACCGCTTCCGGCTTCTCGGCCGGAGCGATGTCGAGGTTGACGACCACCGCCTCGTTGTCGGAGCGCACCAGCACGCATTCGAGCGGCTCGGTGTCGCTGGCGTTGATCTCCTGATGCGGCACGTAAGGCGGCACATAGATGAAATCGCCCGGCCCCGCCTCCGCCACGAACTCGAGGTTGTCGCCCCAGCGCATGCGCGCGCGGCCGCGTACGACATAGATCACGCTCTCGAGCGCGCCGTGGTGGTGCGCACCGGTCTTCGCGTTGGCGTGGATCGTCACCGTGCCGGCCCAGATCTTCTGCGCGCCGACGCGCGCGGCGTTGATCGCCGCCTTGCGGTCCATGCCCGGCGTCTGCGCGGTATTGGGGTCGAGCGAGTTGCCCGGAATGACGCGCACGCCGTCGTGCTTCCATTTCGGTTCGTGCGAATGTTCATGCATGATCGAGGGTCCCTTGGCGCGCTCCGGACGGTAGCGCAAGCGCCCGCCGCGGCTCAACAATTTCCGCTATCGACCGGCTGGCACGCAATGCGTAAGCTTGCGCCCGGAGGCCACATGCCGGACCATGTCGAGGCGGACAAAATCATTGCCGCCAACAATGCCTATTACAAGGCGCTCTCTGCGCGCGACATGGACGCGATGGCGAAGGTATGGACGCGGGCCAACGACAACATCCTGATCGCGCCGCCGGTCGATCCGGTGACGCATGTCGGCTGGGACGCGATCAAGCGCAACTGGGAAAAATATTGGGCGCAGTTCGACACCTTCAGCGTGTCGATGGGGGAACCGACGGTGAGCATGAACGGCCCGGTTGCGTGGGTGCACGGGATCGAGACCTCGAAGCGGCGCACCAAGGGCGGCAAGAAAACGTCCAGTACGAACTACGGCACCAACATTTTCACCCGCGATGACAGCGGCAGCTGGCGCATGGTGTTCCACCAAGCCGCGCTGATCGAGCCGCACGACGACTAGCCGGCATGTGGCCTGCCCCGATTTCCGCGACGGTGAATCTCACCACCGACGTGCCACGCGAATACGTGTGGCGCGCCTTCGAGAGCGCACCGCGCTGGCCGGAGGTGCTCAAGGATGTCGAGGAAGCCGCGATCGAGCCTGACGGACGCCTCGTCGCCGGCGCCGTGATGCGCTCGCGCGCGGTGCCGGGCACCATGGCGGTCGACATGGCCTATCACGTGCTCACGGCCGAACCGCCCGAGCATCTGTGCACACGCAGCCGCGCGGCGGGCTTTACCGCCGAGGCCGACTATCATTTTGCCGAAGCCGCCAACGGCGGCACCGAGCTTTCACTCGCCGCCCGTGTGATCGCCGAGAAATTCGCCATGCGCGTCTACATCGCGACGCAACGCGGCAAGCACACCACGATGATCGAGGCCTCGCTGCGCCGGCGCATTGAGGCGATGCTGACCCTCGGCGAGAAGCTGTGGAAGGAAACGTCGGGAAGAACCTGACACCCGATCGTTTCGATTGTCGCCAAATTTGCGACGCCCTTGCGGCAACCTGCACACGCACGTGACGGGCGTGCGACACGTTAGGTCAGCGTCGCTGCTTCATCGCAGCCGCTCGGGCGCGCTACGATTCGATCCGGGGAAGAATGGGGTGGCCACAAGCAAGAAGCGGCAGGAGGCACCATGCAGATCCACGGCAAGGGCGATCAGAAATTCTTCCCGCGTCCGATGACCGAATGCGCGCAATGCGGCGCTGTGATTTTCGTTTCGTCATGGTCGGAGTACGTCAGCGATCATCGCGTGCGCGACCTGTGGGAATGCAGCGCCTGCGGCTACACGTTCGAGACCGAGGTGGTGTTCGCCACGCGTGAGCTCGACGCCGCCTGATCGCCGGAACCGGACTTCAACATAATGAATTGAAGCATCGCGCCGGTGCGGCCGGCAGATCGCCGCGCCGCCGGCAATCGCCTTGGGAGCGACAATCATGCTTCATCGAACCTTGTTAGCGGCGGCGCTGCTGGGCCTGCTTATTGGAACGCTGGCGCCATCCGCCGTTTATGCCGACGCGCGATCCGACTGCATGGCAGGACAGCGCCAGATCAAGGCTGCGCTCAAGAAAAAGCAGCCGCCGGAAGTGCAGGACCGTCTCAAGCGCGCCCTCGCGTCGATTGAGACGGAAATAATGGAGAACGACTGGAGCGAATGCGTGGACTATGTCGCCCAGGCGCGCCAGGCTTTGCGGCAGAAGTAGTGCTTACCGCTAGCGCAAACGCTTGCTGATGATCAGCACGGTCATCGCCGCCGCCATGAACGCCACGTCGACATAGCCCATGGTGTAGTGGAAGCCGCGCACGAACAGTTCGGCGCCGAGCGCCGAGCCGATCGCCTGCCCGACATAGTTGGCCGAGGTGTTGAGCGCGACGGTGGCGCTGGCAAGCGGCGGAGCGGCCGCCACCAGACGCGCCTGCTGCATGGAATTGAAAGCGGCGAAGCCCAGCCCCCAGACCGCGCAGCCGAGCCCCATCAGCACCACCGAGCCCGCGCCGAAAGCCCAGATGGCGGCGCCGAGGAACAGCGCCGACAGGAAAATCACCGAGGTGCGGAAGGCGCCGAGCCGGTTGACGATGGTCGTTGCCGCAAGATTGCCGGTGAATCCCATGATGCCCATGGCGGCAAAGCTCGCGCCAATGGCTTCGGTGCCACCGCCGGCAAGTTGCGTGATCAGCGGCCCGAGATAGGGAAACACCACGAACTGGCCGCCGGTCCACAGGATGGTGATGAGCAACAGCGTCACGATCAGCGGACGCTGCGCAATCGTGGTCCAGCTCTTGAGCGAGATTGGCGCGTTGCGCAGCCCCGAGGGAATGCTCACCAGCAGCAGCACGGTGACGAGCGCGGCCGCAACGCCGATGCCGGCGAAGGTCTCGCGCCAGCCGATGTGCGCGGCAACGAACGCGACCAGCGGCAGGCCCGCCGCCACCGCCAGTGACCAGCCCATGAAAACGAACGAGATCGCACTTGGCCGGGCCCGTTCACTCACGATCTGCGCAATGGTGCCGGCAGCAACCGGTGTGTAGGCCGCGGCGAGCGTGAGTGTGACGAGGCGCAACGCCAGCAGGCTGGCGTAGTCCGGCGCCAGCGCCGAGGCGATGTGGCCGGCAGCGATTACGATCATGGCTGCGACTACGAGCCAGCGGCGATCGAACGTGCTGGTCCCCCACACCATCAGCGGCGACATGAAGCACAGGAGGATGGCGCCGAACGTCATCAGCAGGCCGGCGTCGCGGATCGACACCGACAGGCCGGTCGCGAGATCGCTCAGCATCCCGGCCGGGCCGATGATGGCCATCGCCGTCACCAGGTTGCCGAGCATCAGCGCCACGGCGGCAAGGCGCGCGTTCGTCGTCATGCGGGATCAAATGCAAATGGCCGCCCGTACGCGCAAGCGCGCGGGCGGCTGGGGTGAGAAGAAGAAAACGAACTACGAGGCTTTGGCGACCGGCGGGGCCTTCATGTCGCTGAACAGCACCCCGCCCTTGGCTTTGTTTTCCTTGGACGTCTCGGAGATCGTAATAACGACCGCGTCAACCGGGACATTGAGGTTCTTCACGACCGCGGCGGTGACGTCCTTCACGAGGCCGCGCTTCTGCTCGGCGGTGCGGCCTTCGACCGCGTAGATCACGACTTCAGGCATAGCTCACTCCGTTCGATGAAGGAGTGAACCTAGCACGCCAACGCCGCCCGTTGGGACGGCGCGACGCATGGCCGCCCCCTGCTGGGCGCTAGACGCCGTACTCGTCGTCCTCGATCGAGCCCGGCCGCCACGAGCCGATCGCAAACAGGATCAGCAGGCCGCCGATGAGCGAGAGGTTGAGCAGCGTGAGCGTCATGGTCGCCGCCCGCGCGTCACCGGTCATGTTCCAGAAATCGTAGAAGAAGTAGGCCACCACTACGGTGTAGATGAGCAGCACCAACGCCGAGAAACGCGTGGCGAGGTTGAAGATGATCAGCAGTGCGAAAATGATCTCGATGCCGGAGACGGCGATGGCGAGAAGCTCGTAGGGCGTCATGCCGGTCGAGGTCTGCGCTTTGCCGGCAACGTCGGCCAGGCTACCCGGAATGGCGAACTTCGACTGGATGGCGGCCGCGGTTTTGGCGCGGTCCATCAGGTTGAAAATGCCGGTGATCAGGAAGATGGCGACGAACGCGATCCGGCCGATCAGAAACGTCACGCTCATGACAAAACCCCTTCAGTGCAGCACGGTTTACGCGCCTCGCCACAGCGATCACGCGCCAAACAGAATCTTCAACGTTTTGATGGGAGCCGCACCCCCGGCACGCATAATAACGCCCGCCCCCGCGACCGACGAGGGGCAAAAGGCAGGCCGGGTCGGCCGATGTGCGACGTGGTTACCGCGCTAGTGGAAGCGCCGGTCGGTTTCCCAAAACGGCCGAGCCTCGCTTCGCGCCGGCGCGGGCGCGGGCGCAAACGCCCGGTCGGCATCCCGGATCAGGTCGGCAATGCGCTCTTCGTCATCGGCCAACCGGGCCCAGTCCTTGGCCATGGCCGTAAGCGTCTCGGACTCACCGGCGTCGAGGCGCAGGGCCAGTTCGGTACAGCGCTGGGCATAGCGGCGAAAATCGTCAGGTTTGGACATGAGGAGCCTCTCCGTCGGCTTCTTCAACACGGAAAGGGCAAAAAGGTTGCATGCTCCGCAGGAAACGGTTCCGCCTCCCCTGCCAAGTCCCTTTCAGGGCGCCGGAATCCGGATCAAGTCCTGGACCTGTTCATGGGTCAGCGGGGCCGGAATGAACTTCAACCGGACGGCGTCGGCCATGATTTGCTCCATGCCCACGATCTGCCCAGGCGCCATCGTCTCCTTCGGGATGAAGTCGCGCACCTTCTGCACGATCGCATCGGGCAATCCCGAATAAGCGGCAAAATGCTTGAGCGCCTCCGGGTCGGCGTACATCCAGTCCACCGTCTCGAGATAGGCGCGCATGAAGCGCTGCATCACGCCAGGACGTCCGAGTGCCGGCAGGCCGGCGACGTTGACACGCACGGTGCGGCCCTTGAGAGCCGTTATGTCGGCCCCGCGCGCAACAAGACGGATCTTGCCGTCGGCGAGGAGGTCGAGGCCAAACGGCGCGGCCGCCCAGCCGACGTCGATCTGTCCGGACATTGCTTGCGGGAGCGTCGCACTCATGCCTCCGACTGCGACCGGCGTGGCCTTGATGTTGTGCTGCTGCAAAAGCTCGAGCAACCCGGCGTGGCTTGACGTGCCGTTCTGCGAGAAACCGATCGTCTTGCCTTCAAGATCGGCAATGGTGCGGACCGGCGACTCGGGTTTGACGTACCAATAGAGATCGGGCGACCCGATCATCTCGCTGCCGACGATGCGGATCGGCGCGCCTTTCGAGAACGTGCCGAGCGCGGCCGAGACACCCACGCCGACCGACGCATCCATGCTGCCGGAAATGACCGCCTGGATCGATTCAGGGCCGCCCTGCGTGTAGAGGATCTCAAGCGTGAGGCCGTGCTTCTTGAAGATGCCGCCGCGCCGGCCGAGTTCGGGCACCGAGGTGTCCCAGGCGCCGCGTTGAGGGATCGCAACCTTGAGCGTCTCCTGCGCGGGTGCGGACGCGCTCCCCACAACCAGCGAGAGCAGCGCCAGAGCGGCGCAGATCAGCCTGCGATCCATCGTTTCCTCCCGATCGTCCGAGCCTTTTGAAATGGCCTGCCACGATCAAAGCGGATAATCCCGCTCCCGTCCACACTGCCGTACCGCAAGCCATTGAGAATCTTTGCGAACTCGGTTCAACGGGAAGTCTTTGCACTGGTGTCTGGGCCCCCCCTGCACTAACCTTAAATGGGGAATCTGGAGGGGGTGGACGGACGCCGTCTTGATCTAAGGGCTGGCGCCCTTGATTAACACGCAATTCCAGCGTTTGACTCGATCAAGATTCGCTTTGAATTGGAGGTTGTTCATGCGGGTTGTCATCGCCTGCGCGGCTATCGTGCTGTCGGTTCTGGCAGCGCTCGGTCTCGCGCACACGCAAAATGTGTTCTCGTCGATCACGGGACGCATTCCGGGAACGTCGGCGACTGCCGCAACGTCGTCGGCTGAGACTCCCAAAGCCGCCGCGGTGGTCAAGGATCAGGATCGCCCGACCACCAGCCAGATCAACACCGCCGCCGTCGCTTCGACGCCGGCAGCCAGCCCGGTGAGCACGACCCCGACGGCTGCGACCGGCTCGATCAGCGCGCCAGCCGCTGCGCCTGCGCCGACTGCTGTCGTCGAGACGCCGGCGATCGCGCCGGCTGCCAAGAGCATGCCCGCGCCGGTTTTCGCCCAGGCCGCGCCGGCCATGGCGCAGGCCGCTCCGCCTGCCGCCCGTCCGGCTCCCGCGCCGGCTCCTGCGGCTGCGCAGGCCGCCTGCCCCGGCAATGCCGACGCGCTCGGCGTCGCGCGCACGGTCGAGATCGACACCACCGGCGGCCCGGGCTTCGGCTTCGAGCACTTCAAGCAGCACGATTTCCTGCGTCCGGGTGAAGTCGTCCTCACTTTCGACGACGGTCCGTGGCTCAACAACACGCCGGCCGTTCTGGCGGCGCTCGCCAAGCATTGCGTCAAGGCGACGTTCTTCTCGATCGGCAAGCACGCCACCTATTACCCGGAGATTCTCAAGGCGGTCGCAGACGCCGGCCACTCGGTCGGCTCGCATACCTGGAGCCACGCGGATCTCGCCAAGAAAATGGCCGACCTGACGAAGAATGACTCATCGGATGCGGCCAAGCAGAAGGCGTTCGAGGAAGCCAAGACTGAAATCGAGCTCGGCATTGCCGCCGTGCACGCGGCGGTCGGCGACCAGATGATGCCGTTCTTCCGCTTCCCCGCGCTCCGCCATCCGCCTGAGCTCGTGACCTATCTCGGCAACCGCAACATCGCGATCTTCTCGGCCGACTTCGATTCGTTCGACTTCAAGATGCGCAAGCCGGACCAGGTCGTGAAGTCGGTCATGGAGAAGGTGAAGAAGCACGGCAAGGGCATCATCCTGATGCACGACTTCCAGCACGCGACCGCGGAAGCGATCGGGACTATCCTCGATCAGCTCAAGCTCAACGGCTACAAGGTCGTGCACATGCGCGCCAAGACGCCGCTGAAGTCGCTGCCGGAGTACGACGCCATGCTGGTCAAGGAGCAGAAGCTCCCGACCGTGAGCTCGCGTCCGACCAACGACATCGTAAAGACGGTCGGCGAACAGTAAGGCTGGCCGGTCCACCGACCGGAACCCAATACAGTCTGACGCGTTATCCGGGGCCGCTGCTTTAACCGAGCAGCGGCCCCGGAGCTTTTCAGCTGTGCCCAACCGCGGTTGATTTCCCCGCGCTCCCCTGCCAGTCGCGCCAGCAACCACGGAGATTGAACGTGGCCATCCTCATCAACGCCCTCATTACGTTTCTGGTCGTCATCCTCGTACTTTATCTCGTCAACATGCTGCCGATCGACGGGCGCGCCAAGCAGATCGTGCGCGTCATCGTGATCATCATCGGCGTGCTGTCGCTCTTGCGACCTCTCGCCGTCGGCTTCTAGCCGCGCCTCTGAGGCGCCGTTGACGCGACGCATGCGCGCCGCAACACTGCGCGCATGAGCCTGAATCGCAGGGTGATGGTAGAGGCAGCGAAAAAGCCGGTCGCTGCGCTCGACTATGAGATCGCGCAGGAGATGGCGTCGACCCTCGGCCGGCTCGGCCATGCCCTCGAGCAGGCGTTGCAATCGCTTGCACGCTTCGACGCTGACCATCCGCGTGAGACGCTCACTCCGCACGAGCGCGACGCCCGCCGCGCGCTGGTGTCGGCAGCAGGACATGCCTTGTGGAATTTCGTGGTGCAGCGGGAGGCCTGCGGGCTACGCGATAGCCGGCAGATCATGCGCGACTATCACGTCCCGCTCGACGTGCAATATCGCATGGGTGCGGTCACGAGCCGCGCCGGCGGCTCGTGACCTTAAGCTCGCTACCCGAAGCCGCTGCTTTAGACGCCGCAGCGACGCGGTGAGACCTGCTGATAGCCGCCGGGAACGGCGCGATAGCAGGCGCCCCGGTGCCAATAGTAACCGCGCCGGCGTTCGGCTTCGGCGCCGATGGCCGCACCGGCCACGCCCCCGATCACTGCTCCGACGAGGGCACCCTCGGCGCGTCCGGTGGCTGCGCCACCGATCACACCGCCGACCACGCCGCCGACGATCGCGCCGCCGACGGCGTTATTTTGAGCTGCCGCAGGCTGCGGAAGAACTGCGGTCATCGCCAGCAAGGCGGTCGCAACGATCGTGCCCTTCATGGAATCTCCCCGTGTCAAAGCCGCCACGCATGTTACGGTATAATCAGCGCTTTTTCAAACGCACGTGGCCCCGACAAGCTCAGGCAACGGCCTTCTGGGCTTCGTCGACAACGGCCTGCAGCGCTTCGTCTGCGTCGACCTTGGTATCACCTTTGGCGGCCGGGTTGAGTGAATCGACCAGTTGCACGTAGGCGCCGACGGGGAGCGCAGGCGCAAATATGAAGCCCTGCGCCGAACGGATGCCGCGGCGGCGCAGTTCCACCACCTGCTCGAAGTGCTCCACCCCTTCGGCAACCGTGTCCATGCCGAGCTTGCGCGCAAGCTCGACCAGGGTCGCAATGATGGCCGCCGAATTGCGGTCATCGTCCATCGAGTCGACGAACATCTTGTCGATCTTGATGATGTCAACGCCGAGCTTGAGGATCGACGACAAACCGCTGTGGCCGGTGCCGACGTCGTCGAGCGCCACCTTGCAGCCAAGCACCTGCAGCGACGCGATGACCTGGCGAGTCTTGTTGAAATCAGCGGGCTCCTGCCGCTCGGTGAGCTCAAGCACGACCTGCGACATCTTGATCGGCGAACGCAGGAAGATCGAGCGCACCTCGGCAACAGTCGATTCGTCGGCGAACTGATCGGCGGTGAGGTTGAAGCTCACGCGCAACTGCGGGGCGCGACTATAAACCTCGCCGAGATCGATCAAAGCCTGGCGCATCAGGCGGAAGCTGAGCTCCACGACGAGGCCGCTCTGCTCCATCTGCGGGATGAACGTGCCGGGCATGCCGATCGTGCCGTCCGGCTTGCGCCAGCGCACCAGCACCTCCGCGCCACTCACGCGGCCGGTGGTGATGTCGATGATCGGCTGGTAGTACGGCACGAACTCCCCGGCCGCAAGCGCGGCACTGAGCGTTTCCTGTGGAGCCTGGTTGCGCCGCTGCAACAGCATCGTCGCCAATCCAAACACGATGAGCGCGATCGCGCCGCACAAGATCAACCCATTCGTGCGCAATTCCGCGACCGCGTCGAGAATCTCGGCGCGCGTGCGCCAGACGGTCAGGCGGATGCCGTACTGCTCAGACTCCGCATTGGCGACAAACAGATCGTTGGTAGGCACTTGCGCGATCGCGGCAACGCCGACCTCGGCGATCAGCGTGCCGTCGCGCGCCTGCACGCGCGAGTGAATTGGGCGGCCGTTGCTCGATGGCCCGTCCGCCACCGGCATGAGCTGATCGGGTGCGATCAGGCCGGCGACGGCGTCGCCGTTGTCCAAAACCCGTCGCAGCCGGATCATGCTCTGCTTGAGGTCAGCGAAATACATGATCTCGAGAAATGTGTCGGCAGGACCGGTCTTTTGCGGCTCGCCGATGAGCTGGCGTTGTCCGAGCTTGAGACCGTGGTCGGTGCAGGAGGTCAGCCCGTCCAGCCCGATGATGCTGATCTCCTTCACCGACGAGGTCGTGAACGCCGCGAGGCGCAAGGCCTCGAGATCGGCCGGCTTGCACGTCATCACTCCCCGCTCGACGAGGCTGTCGATCGTCGCCATCGCGCGGCTGACGCGCGTCTCGACGATGCCGATCGCGCGCCGCGCGTTGACGCTGACTTCCGCGCGCGCTTCGCGCTCGACGCGACCGTCGAGCCAGAATTCGAACACGGCAAAGGGAATGCCCGCGAGCACGAGCCCAACCATCACCGGCAGAAATTTCCGCAGAATGCTGAGCACGCGGCCCCCAAGAAGCTTCAACCGGAAGAATTGGGGGGAGAGCTTTAACGCACGATTAAGCCTGTTGGTCCGCCGCGCTGCGCCGCGACATGGCCGCCGGCGATGGTTAACAGATCATTGCCGTGCGCCGCGGCCGACAGCGTCAATCGAACAATCCGCGCGCCGCGCCGGCTTCATGTGCCTCCACGACAGCGAACGCCGTCATATTGACGACCCCGCGCGCCGTCACCGACGGCGTGAGGATGTGCGCGGGCCGCGCGGCGCCGATCAGGATCGGGCCGACCGGCAGCGAGTCTGCGATCACCTTGATCATGCGCGAGGCAATGCTCGCGGCATCAAGGTTCGGCATGATCAGCACATTGGCTTCCCCGCGCAGGCGCGCGTGCGGGAACACACGCTCTCGGATGACGGGGTCGAGCGCGGTGTCCGCATGCATTTCGCCGTCGACCTCGAGCTCGGGATTGTTCTTCGCGAGCAGCTCGGTAGCCGCGCGCATCTTGCGCGACGAGTCGCTGTCGTAGCTGCCGAAGTCGGAATGCGACAACAGCGCGATCTTCGGCTCGATCCCGAAACGGCGCACCTGCGCGGCCGCCAGCACTGCCATCTCGGCGATCTCCATGGCCGTCGGATCGAGCCGCACCTCGGTGTCCGCGAGGAAGTAAGGCCCGCGCGGCGTCACGAACAGCGAGAGCGCGGCGAATTCGGCGATGCCGGGCGCATAACCGATGACGTCGCGGATATGGCGCAGATGACTGTGGAAACGGCCCTCGACGCCGCAAATCATGGCATCGGCCTCGCGTCGATAGAGCGCGAGCGCGGCGATCACCGTGGCATTGGTACGCAGCAGCGTGCGGGCCGCGTCCGGCGTGATGCCGTGCCGTCCGGCGGTCTTGATGTAGTCCTGCGCGTAGTCGCGATAACGCGGGTCATCTTCCGGATTGATCAGGTCGAAATCCTGCTTGGGCCGGATCGACAAGCCGAAACGCTTGAGCCGCGTTTCGATAACCGATGGACGGCCGACCAGAATCGGGCGAGCCAAGCCTTCCTCGACCACCACCTGCACCGCGCGCAGGATGCGCTCGTCTTCGCCTTCGGCGTAGACGACCCGTTGCGGCCCTTCCTTGGCCTTGGCGAACACCGGCTTCATGATGAAGCCGGAGCGGAACACGAAGCCGTTCAGGCGCTGCTGATATTGGTTGAAGTCCTTGATCGGTCGCCGCGCAACGCCGGAGTCCATCGCAGCACGGGCGACGGCGGGAGCGATCCGTAAGATCAGGCGCGGGTCGAATGGATTGGGGATGAGCGAGCCGCCGCCGAAGTTACGGGCTTCACCGCCAGCTGCGCGCGCGGCGACATCGGAGGGCGCCTCGCGCGCCAGCGCTGCGATCGCGCGCACGGCCGCAAGCTTCATCTCCTCATTGATGGCGGTCGCACCGACGTCGAGCGCGCCGCGAAAAATGTAGGGAAAGCACAGAACGTTATTGACCTGGTTCGGATAGTCGGAGCGCCCGGTGCAGATCATGGCATCGGGCCGCGCCGCGAGCGCCGCCTCCGGCGTGATCTCGGGCGACGGATTGGCCAGCGCCATGATCAGCGGCTTTTCCGCCATGCGCTTCGCCATTTCCGGCTTGAGCACGCCGGGCGCGGACAGCCCGAGGAAGATGTCGGCGCCGTCGATGACGTCGGCGAGCGTGCGCGCCTTCGTGTTCTGGGCGTAGGGCGCCTTCCATTTGTCCATCAGCTTGGCGCGGCCTTCGTAGACCACGCCCTCGAGGTCGGTGACCCAGACGTTTTCGCGCTTTAGCCCGAGCGCGACCAGCTGGTTGAGGCAAGCGATGGCGGCAGCACCCGCCCCCGACGTCACCAGCTTGATCCGGTCGAGCTTTTTTCCGGAGAGGTGCAGCGCATTCTCGACGGCGGCAGCGACGATGATCGCCGTGCCGTGCTGGTCGTCGTGGAACACCGGAATCTTCATACGCGCGCGCAGCTTGGCTTCGACCTCGAAGCACTCGGGCGCCTTAATGTCCTCGAGATTGATGCCGCCGAAGGTTGGCTCGAGTGCGGCCACGACCTCGACCAGCTTGTCGGGATCGTCGGCCGCGACCTCGATATCGAACACATCAATGCCCGCGAACTTCTTGAACAGGACCGCCTTGCCCTCCATCACGGGCTTCGAGGCAAGCGGCCCGATCGAGCCGAGGCCGAGTACGGCGCTGCCATTGGAGACGACGGCCACCAGATTGGCGCGTGCCGTCAATTCGGCAGCGGCGGCTTCGTCGGCGACAATCGCTTCGCAGGCGGCCGCCACGCCGGGCGAATAGGCCAGCGCCAGGTCGCGCTGGTTGCCGAGCGGCTTGGTAGGCACGACTTCGAGTTTTCCGGGACGCGGCAGGCGGTGATACACGAGTGCGCCCGAGCGCAAGTCATCCGACAGATCCGACGCCACCATTGCCTCCGAAGCCGCCCGCCCGCCGGGATTCGGAGATCAACTTAGCCCAAGACGCTGTGCATAAATCAGGGTTTTTCGAAGCGGATGTCGATGCCGTAGCGCTCGACGAATCGCCAGCCGAAGGTTGCCATCAGCTCCTTGATCACCCCGGCGACGCGGTCAATGCGCCCCTCGATCTGCACAAACCCGCGATTGCGGGTGAACAGCTGGGCGGCGCCCATCAACACTTCGAGCTCGAAGCCCTCGACGTCGATCTTGGCGGCAATGCTGGTGTCATCCAGCTGGAACATGTCGTCGAGCCTGACCACCGGCACCGAATAGCTACCCTCGGTCTCGCCGTTGACGATATGCGACATGCCGCGGTTCGCGGGCGCCGATGACACGAGATAGGCGCGGCCGGGCTCCGCCCCGACCGCCTCCTCGCGCAACTCGACGCGATCGGCCAGGCCGTTGAGCTTCAAGTTCGTGACCATGCGCGCATGATTGGCGCGGTCAGGCTCGAAGGCGACGACGCGCGGTACCGCGTTGTTCTTGGCGAGCACGCAACTGTAGAGCCCGAGGTTCGCACCGACGTCGAGGAAAATTTCCGGCTTCAGCCGCCGGCAGGCATCGAGCATGATCTTGAGTTCGCGCCATTCGTAGCGATTGATGGCAATCTCATAGCCGACCATGTCCTCGAGATTGACCACGAACTGCGCGCCGAAATAGTTGCAGCGCACCACGCGCCGCGTGCCCGGGCCGCGCTGCGGTCCGAACCAGCGCTTGCGCAGCGAGATTCTGAACTTCTCCGAGAAGCGCAGCTTGTGCGGAAAAGCCGATATGGTTGCGGTCGAAGCCATGCAAAGCGCGGGGAATACCGTTACTGTCATTGTCGCAGAACGCGCCCTCCTACCACAACGCGGGCCGGCGGATTAGCCCGGCTGTGCCGCCACTAAGGTTAATCGCGATGGACATGATCACCCGCCGCAGGTTCACCCGCGGATGCCTGTGCTGCGGCATTCTCGCTGGGCCGACGCGCTTCCAGGCCACCGCCACCGCTGAGACTGCGGCATCGCTTGCCGGCGGCCGCACCAGCAAGGCCCGGCGCATCGACGTGCACCACCACGTGGCGCCACCGAAATGGCTCGACGAGGTCGTCGGACGCGACTTGCTGCAGCCGGCGACGCGCAACTGGAGCGTCGAGAAGTCGATCGACGACATGGACAAGGGCGGCGTCGAGGCCGCCGCGGTCTCCGTCACCAATCCGGGCCTGTGGTTCGGCGACAAGGCCCAGTCGGCGCGGCTCGCGCGCGCCAGCAACGACTTCATGGCACAGATGGTTCGCGACCGGCCGTCGCGCTTTGCGTTCTTTGCCGCGATGCCGCTGCCTGACGTTGACGCCACGCTGCGCGAGATCGCCTATGCGCTCGATACACTGCGCGCCGACGGCATCGGCCTGTTCACCAGCTACCGCGACGTGTGGCTCGGCAACGAGACCTTCGCGCCGGTGATGGAAGAGCTCAACCGACGCAAAGCGCTGGTGTTCGTGCATCCGACGGCCGCGCAGTGCTGCATGAACCTCCTCCCCGACGTGCAGCCCGGCGTGATGGAATACGGCACCGACACCACGCGCGCGATCCTCGGCCTCTTGTTCAGCGGCCAGGCCGTGCGTTTCCCCGACATCCGCTGGATCTGGTCGCACGCCGGCGGCACCGCCCCGTTCCTCGCCGGGCGTATCGAGGGCTCGGTGCCGCGCCTCAAGGATCACGCCAAGCGGCTGCCGCACGGTGCCATCCACGAGATGAAGCGCTTCTTCTACGATGTTGCCGGCGCCGCCAACCCGGGCGCCCTCACGTCACTGCTGCAGCTCGTCACGATACAACAGGTCCTGTTCGGCACCGACTATCCGAGCGGCGCCAGCATGGACATCCTGGCCGGGCTCACAACGATGAAATTCTCCGAGGCCGAGCTTGCGGCCATCGATCGCGGCAACGCCGTCAAGCTGCTGCCGCGCCTGAGCGCATGATCCCGAAAAGTGGCCACCGGTTTTCGGACAGATCGTGCGCCGATCTAAGCCCACTTAGTTCGTCGGCAGCTTGCCCTTGAATAGGCGCTCGGCATTGCCGTGCGCGATGCGACGCGCCTGGTCGTCGGAGAGTTGCGCCAGCCACGCGCGATAGCCGCCCATGATCTGGTCGTAGCTCGCCCAGCGCTCAGGGACCCAGGTATCGGAGCCGAGCAGGAAACGGTCGGGATATTTGGCAAACAGCTGCACCCAGTCGGGCGAAATCTTGCCGGACCCATCGGTGATGCCGCCGCGATAGGACAGTTCGGCCATCAGCGCCGGATATGTGTTGAGCAGTTCTGCCACGCGTACCGGCGACGTCGAGAAGCCGGTGTGCGCCCAGATGATCTTGGCCTTGGCATTGTGCTTGTGCAGGATCAGCAACGCCTGCTCGTCGCAATGCGCGAGAATGTAGAGGTCGCGCTCAGTCGCGAAATTGACGGCGTGCTTGACCACCGGCCGCTCGGCCGCCGGGCCGTAGATGTGGAGTTCGCCGACCCCAACATAGTAGCCGCGCTTATACTCGCTCTCGATCAAATCACTGATCGCCGGATCGTTCGGCCAGTTCTGCACGTCGTCACGGGTGCGGTACGGCCGGATGAACGGCACCACCCACAAACCCGGCGCCTTTGCTTCGACCAGCTGGTGCGTGCCCTTGTTCGGCCGGCTGTTCGATAAAATCCCGGCGACGCCGTTGCGCTTGAAGATCGCGAGCACCTGATCGAGTGGATAGGTCGGGTTGGGCTCCTGATTGTAGTGCAGATGGGCGTCGAAGATCTTCAGCGCCGGTTGCGCCGCCGCCCCCGACCCGACGGCGATGCTCATCGCCACCAATCCCGCGCCCAGCAATCGCATGCAATCCCCCGGTCTTCGACTACAACACGCGCGGAATTCCCAGCCGATCAAGTTCCTTCAGAATCTCGGGCATGTGCTGATGCCCCGCCCCCAGCCGCGTGTTGGGGTCGCGCAGCGGCACCGTATGGACGCCCGGCAGACTGTAGTACTTGTCGTGCACGAGGCAGCGCTCGCGGATCAGCGGCCACAGCTTCGTCCCCAGCATACGCTGATCATGCCCATATTTTGCGTTGGGCCCGCCCGTGAAATATTGCCGCATCAGCTCCACGATATCGATGCCGCAATCGGTGCGGCCCGACCACAGGCATCCGATCATCAACTCGTTGTGCAATACATGGTCGCGAACGGCATGGAATGGAAAGTCGCTGCTGATCCACTCGTTGGTGAGATCCGCCTCGACCGCCGACAAGCGCGCGTCGCAATCGCGCACGAGGAACCGCTCGACCGTCGGATCGTTCATCACCAGGAAGCGCTGGAACAAGCCGACACCGGGATAGTCCTTTTCGATCTCGAACAGCTCGCCGCCGTTTGCCGCCAGAAAATCAATGCAAGGCTTCGGCACAGTAGCGCCGACATAGAAACGGCAGGTCCAGCCCGGGTAAATGGTGCGGCTGAGCACGAGGTTGATCATGGCGCCGTAGCTGTAGAACGGCGCCGTACCCCACAGCGAATATGAAATGACGTGGCGGCCCGTCCGCCCGAGCGGCGGAGCCACCGCCATCTTGGGCGGGTGGCGGCGCGCTTCAGCATCTCGGATCGAAAGACCGCGCTGCCCGTAACCGATCGCCTCGTCGACCTTGCCCGAATAGAAACACGCCACCTTGAGCACATCGAGGATCACGAGGTCCTCGCCATGCTGCTCGATGTAGCGCCGCGCGTAGGCGATCGCTTCGGGAAAGCGCTTCAGGTTCGACAGCGTGAAGGTGACGAATTTGAGGTAGCGCTTGGAGTCCGGTTGCGCCTTGAGAAGTCCTTCCGCCAGCGCGAGCGCGGGCGCGAAGTCGCGTTCCTCGGTGAGCGCATCGAAGAGCAGCTCTCTGGCGGCGGGATCGTCCGGACGCGCTTTTAGGATCGCTGTGAGTTGGGCGATGGCCTCGCGGTTTTTGCCCGCCTTGATGAGCGCCCGGATGGGTTGATGGGGCTGCGTGAGGACCGATCCGCTGAGCGTGCTGACCTTCGACATTGATCGGCAAAGTAGCGAAATGCCGGCGAAAGGCCAATTCGTCGGCGCCGGCAACCAATAGAAATTCGCTGTGCAACCATGCTCCTTGTCGTCACCCATCGGTGGTGGCGGTGCGCTAATATGGGTCTCACCATTCGAAAAGCGCGTAACCAAGGGGCTGCCCCATGCGCAAGTTTCTCGCCGGGCTGATCGTCGCCATCATCGTCGGCGCAGCCGGTCTGTATTTTGGCCTGCCGTACTACGCGCAGATGCAGGCCGAGCGCGCGGTCGACGCCACCTTCGATGAGGCGCGCGCCGGCGGGGCCAATGCCAGCCACGGAGCCGTGCAATTCGAATTCTCCGGCAAAACGCTGAGCATCGCCGACATTTCGGTCAAGCCAACGGGCACCCCGGCGCAGACACTGACGATCGGCCGAGCGGTGGCGACCAACGTCCACCAGCCAGACCCCCAGCACATAACGGCCGATCGCATCGAGCTTACCGATATAGAATTTGCCACGCCCAATCTCGCTGCTGGCATCAACGTCAGCTACAAGGCCCCCAAGGTGGTGATCGAAGGCTACTCTGGGCCACTCGCGCCTCCATCCTTCACGGCCCCTTCCGATGTCGTCACTGCCATGCGGCAGGCCCTCGCCTCGATGATGGCGATCAATGCGCAATCGATCACGGTGCCGAACCTCGTCACGAGAGCCTCGGCCTCAGGCAATCAGCCGCTCGGGACTTTCGAATACGCCTACAACGACCTGGTGCTGCGCGATATTCGCGGCGGCCGCATTGCCGCTGCATCAATCGACCGTGCGACGCTGACCGCCTCTGGCCTGCCGGACGGCGGCAAGATGACGGGTCAGTTCAGCAAGATGTCGATGAAGGACATCGACATGACGCCATTCGCGGCGGCGCTCGATCCGCGCGCGCCGGCCGGCGATCGGTATACGCCGGTCTACAAGCAGGTCGAGCTGGGCTCGGTCACGATCACGACGGACAAGGCCGGCGAAATCCGGATTGGCCGTACGACACTCGACGAGGTCGCGATCAATCCGTCCAAGCTCAAGCTTGCCGAGCTGTTTGCGATCAAGGACCTTCTGCCGGTGCCCGGGCAGCAACCGACTCCTGAGCAGACGCGCGTGTTGGTCGAGCGGATGGCCGGCCTTTACGAGGGCATGCACCTGGGAAAGTTCGAAATGCGCGACATGACCATGAACGTCGCGCCGAGCGCGCCGGCCAAGATCGCCGCGGTCCGGATCAGCAATCTGGAGAACGGAAAATTCGGTGAGATCGCGTTCGAAGGATTCGACGGCCGCACGCCCGCCGACGAGCCGGTCCACATGGGCCGGCTGGCAATCAAGGGATTCGACGTCGCCAAACTCTTGCGCGCGGCCGCGCAACTCGGCCAGGGCCAACCCTCTCGCGACCAGGTCTACGGGATGCTCGCGTGCCTTGAAGGCGTCCAGTTCAACGATGTGGAGGTTGTCGGCAAATCAATGCCGCGGCCGGTGAAGATCGCTGCGTTCGATCTGTCATGGGGTCAGTTCGTCGGTCCGCTTCCGAGTCAGGCGAAACTTTCCGCCAAGGTCAGCACACCGATCAAGGCCGGCGAGAGCGAGCCGTTCTTCGCCGACCTCGCCTCCGCCGGGGTAAAGGTCCTGGACGGCAGCGTCGACATCGCCCTTGCCTGGAACGAGAGCACGCAAACGCTCTCCCTCACGCCGGCGGTCGTCGACCTCAGCAACACAGGCGTCGTGTCGGCCAAGCTCCAGCTACAAAACGTCTCTCGCGGCATGTTCACCACCGACCCCGCGGCGTTGCTGGGCGCAGCGGCCAGTCTCGAGGCCGGCCCGGTTGAATTGAGCGTGCGTGATGCCGGCATGATCGACATGGCGCTCAAGCAAGCCGCCGCCGCACAAGGCATGACGCTGGAGTCGGCGCGGACGATGGTTGCCACGCTGATCACCAGCCAGTCGGCGCAGCTTGCGCAAGGCAATCCCGACGTTCAGGCCGTCGCCGACAGGCTTGTCGAGTTCATCAACAGTCGCGGTTCAACGCTGACGATCACTGTCGCGCCGAAGGCGCACGTCAACCTCATGCAATCGGTCGAACTCGCGAAGATCGACCCAATGAGCTTGCTGCCCCAGTTCAAGTTCGAGGCGAAAGTCAGCAAATAGCCGCGCGCCGCTGCGTCAGCTTTTGTCCGGCAGGTTGAGCCGGATGTGCAGCTCACGCAGCTGCTTGGGCGTGACCTCCGAGGGCGCGCCCATCAGCAGGTCTTCGGCGCGCTGGTTCATCGGGAACAGCACGACCTCGCGCAGGTTTTCCTCGCCGCACAGCAGCATGACGATGCGGTCCACGCCCGGCGCGATGCCGCCGTGCGGCGGCGCACCCAGCGACAACGCGCGCAGCATGCCCCCGAACTTTTGCTCGAGCACGCGCTCGTCGTAACCGGCGATCGCGAAGGCCTTCTTCATCACGTCGGGCCGATGATTGCGGATCGCGCCCGAGGACAGCTCGATGCCGTTGCAGACGATGTCGTACTGAAACGCCTTGATGCCGAGCAACTTGTCGTTGTCCTTCGGATCGAGCGCCAGGAATTCGTCGACCGGCAGGTTCGGCATCGAGAACGGATTGTGCGAGAAGTCGATCTTTTTCTCCTCCTCGCTCCACTCGTACATCGGAAAGTCAACGATCCAGCAGAACTCGAAGCGGTCCTTGGCGACAAGGTCGAGTTCAGTCGCAATGCGGTTACGCGCCTCGCCCGCGAACTTGTATTGCTTGGCCGGCACGCCGCCGACGAAGAACACTGCGTCGCCGGTCTGGAAGCCGTTCGGACGCATGTCCGTGTATTTTTTGACAAACTCGGGCGGCAGACCAGGCGCCATCTTGATCTGCTCGCCCGGCGCCAGGAACTTCTTGAGTAGCGCGGTGCGCTCAGGTCCGAGATTTTTCGCGATCGGCCCTGCCCCGTCTTCTTCGCCCTCACGCCAGAAGATGTAGCCGAGGCCCGGCTGGCCCTCGCCCTGCGCCCAGGAGTTCATGCGGTCGCAGAACGCGCGATTGCCCCCGGTCGGCGCCGGGATCGCCCAGACTTCGAACTTTGGGTCGTTCTTGATCATGTTGGCGAAGATCTTGAAGCCGGAGTCGCGGAACACTTCGGTGACATTCGCGATCACCAGCGGGTTGCGCAGATCCGGCTTGTCGGTGCCGAAGGCTCGCGTCGACGCCGCGAACGGGATCATCGGAAACTTCTGCGTCACCGGCTTGCCGCCGCCAAATTCCTCGAACACGCCCCGCAGCACGGGCTCGACTGCCGCGAACACGTCGTCCTGGGTGACGAAGCTCATCTCGATGTCGAGCTGATAGAATTCGCCGGGCGAGCGGTCGGCGCGCGCGTCCTCGTCGCGGAAGCAGGCCGCGATCTGGAAATAACGATCGAAGCCCGACACCATGATCAGCTGCTTGAACTGCTGCGGCGCTTGCGGCAGCGCGTAGAATTTGCCGGGGTGGATGCGCGAGGGCACGAGATAGTCGCGCGCGCCTTCCGGCGACGACGCGGTGAGGATCGGTGTCTGGAATTCGAAGAAGCCTTGCTCTTGCATGCGCCGGCGCAGCGAGTTGATTACCTTGCCGCGCGTCATGATGTTGTTGTGGAGCCGGTCGCGGCGCAGATCGAGGAAGCGATAGCGTAGCCGCGTCTCTTCCGGATATTCCTGCTCACCGAACACAGGCATCGGCAGGTCGCCGGCCGGACCGAGTACCTCGATGTCGGAGGCAAAGACTTCGATCAGGCCGGTCGGCAGTTCGGTGTTGTCGGTGCCCGCCGGACGCCGGCGCACGCGGCCCTCGACCCGCACCACCCATTCCGATCGCAGCGTCTCGGCCACCTTGAACGCGGGCGAGTCGGGATCGGCGACGCACTGGACGAGCCCATAATGATCGCGCAGATCGATGAACAGCAGGCCGCCGTGGTCGCGGATGCGATGGCACCAGCCGGCCACGCGCACGGTCTGGTCGATATCGCTCTCGCGGAGCGCGCCACAGGTGTGGGTGCGGTAGCGGTGCATGATTCTGCTGATCGCCGATCTCGAAAAGGCGCGCGAAAAGCGCATGCAGGGTGAGCTTTGTCAAGGCGATATGGCCTCGACAGGAGAAAGCCAATCTGCACACTTTAGCTCGGTAAACAGTGCGTGGATTCGCCCATGGAGACCATGACCGCCGCCGAGGCGACCGTTGCGTCGCTGATCGCCCACGGGGTGGATACGATCTACGCACTGCCCGGCGTCCATAACGACTTTCTGTTCGAGGCGCTGTTCAAGGCTGCCGACCGCATCCGCACGGTGCATTCCCGCCACGAACAGGGTGCCGCCTATATGGCGCTGGGCGCCGCCGTGGCCACCAACAAGCCCAAACCCTACGCGGTCGTTCCCGGCCCCGGCCTCCTCAACACCAGCGCGGCATTGCTGACGGCCTATGCGATGAATGCGCCGGTCCTCGCCCTGATCGGGCAGATCCCCAACGATGACATCGGCAAGGGCATCGGCCACCTGCATGAGATTCGGGATCAGGCCGGTATCATCGCGCGGCTGGTGGACTTCTCGACCCGCATCGGATCTCCTGAGGTCGCCTCGCGCTATGTCGCCGAAGCTCTGCGCTCGATGGCGAGCGGCCGCCCCGGACCGGCTGCGCTCGAATGCGCGATCGACATGTGGGGCCGTTCCGCCCCGATGAAGCTGCAGGCTCCCCTTCCCGTTCCGAAGACCGTCATTGACGAGGACGCCATCGCCGCCGCGGCCAAGCGTCTTGCCGCCGCCAAGCGGCCGATGATCGTGTGCGGCGGCGGCGCGCAGGATTGCTCGACCGAGATCAATGAGCTCTGCGCCATGCTGCAGGCGCCGGTGCTTTCCTATCGCCGCGGCCAGGGCGTGCTCGACGGCCGCAGTCCGTTCTCCGTCACCTTGCCGCTGGGGCGTGAGTTGTGGGGCGAGGCCGACGTCGCGCTCGGCGTCGGCACGCACATGTACATCCAGCACAAGCAGTGGGGCGTCGACGACGACCTCGCCGTCATTCGCGTCGATGCCGATGCGGCCGAGCCGGCGCGCGTGCGCAGGCCCGCGGTCGCGCTCGTCGGTGACGCCAAGCCGATCCTGCGCCGCCTCATCGACGTGCTTTCCCCACGCAGTGGCAAGCGCGCGGCGCGCAAAGCGGAAATGGAAGAACGCCAAGCGCGCTGGCGTGACAAGCTGCAGGCCAAGATCGCGCCGCAGCTCTCCTATCTCGCCGTCATCCGCGACGAGCTGCCTGACGATGGCATTTTCGTCGACGAAGTCACCCAGCTTGGCTTCGCCGCCCGCCTCGCGTTTCCGGTATACAAGCCGCGGACGTTCCTCTCGCCGGGCTATCAGGACAATCTCGGCTGGGGCTTTGCCACCGCGCTCGGTGCACAGGACGCGCGCCGCGACGTGCCAGTGGTGGCGATCAGCGGCGATGGCGGCTTCATGTTCACCGCCAATGAAATGGCGACCGCCGTCCGGCACCGCATTCCGCTAACCGCCATCGTGTTCGCCGATGGCGCCTTCGGTAACGTGCGCCGCATCCAGCAGGAGCGTTTCGGCAATCATGTGATTGCGAGCGACCTCGCCAATCCGGATTTCGTGCGTTTCGCCGAGAGCTTCGGCGCTGCGTCCGAGCGCGCGCGCACACCCGACGAACTGCGCGGCGCGCTGCGGCGGTCCTTCGCAAGGCGCGACGGTCCGACCCTCATCGAAGTACCGCTTGGACCCATGCCCTCCCCCTGGGAGTTCATCCAGATGCCCAAGGTCCGCGGCCTATGACGGCACACCGAGCCGAAGTAACGACAGCGCACGCCGATTCCGCTAAGGTCGGCGCGATGCACACGATTACGACGACCGACGAACTGTCTGCCGCATGCGCCCGCTTGGCCCGCCATCGCTTCGTGACCGTGGACACCGAATTCCTGCGCGAGACAACCTACTACCCGCTGCTGTGCGTGGCGCAGCTCGCGAGCTCGGATGAATCGATCGTCGTTGACGCGCTTGCCGAGGGGCTCGATCTCAAGCCGTTGTTCGAGCTGATGACGAACGAGAACGTGCTGAAGGTCTTTCATGCCGCCCGCCAGGACGTCGAAATCTGCTGGCACATGGCGGGACTGATCCCGCATCCGATCTTCGACACGCAGATCGCCGCCATGGTGCTGGGCTACGGCGACTCGATTTCCTACGAGCAGTTGGTGCAACGCATCACCGGCGACCAGCTCGACAAGTCCAGCCGCTTCACCGACTGGTCGCGCCGCCCGCTCACCGATGCGCAGATCGCATACGCCGCGTCCGACGTCACCCATCTGCGCGACGTGTTCCTCGCACTCGACACCGATCTGCAGCGCCGCGGCCGCGCCGAATGGGTCGGCGAGGAAATGGAAATCCTCACTTCCCCCGAGACCTATCGGGCCGAGCCGGACAACGCTTGGAAACGGCTCAAGACGCGCGTGCGCAAGGCGAAGGATCTCGCGGTCCTGATCGAGATCGCGGCCTGGCGCGAGCGCGAAGCGCAGGCCCGCGACGTGCCGCGCGGGCGCGTGCTCAAGGACGACGTGCTGGGCGATATCGCCACGCAGGCGCCGACCTCGATCGAGCGATTGGGCCAGCTACGCTCGCTGCCGAAGGGCTTCGAGCGCTCGCGCTGGGGGCAAGACATCGTTGACGCGGTCAAACGCGGCGTTGCGCGCGACCCCAAGACGCTGCCGGAACTCGAGCGGCAACGCTCGAACGGCAACGGCGCGATCGTCGAGCTTCTCAAGGTGCTGCTGCGCATGACGTCGGAGCAGAATGCCGTGGCCGCCAAAGTGATCGCGACTGTGGACGACCTCGAAGCCATCGCCGTCAACGACAAGGCCGACGTGCCTGCCTTGCACGGCTGGCGGCGCGAGATGTTCGGCGAGAAGGCGTTGTCACTCAAACGCGGGAAGCTGTCGCTCGCGATCGAGCGCGGCCGCGTGGTGGCGCACGAGACGCCGGAAGCGGGCTAGCTCACTCGACCTGCACCACCGGCTCGCGCCCGATCAGGCGCGCGAGCTGACGCACGCGCGCAAACAGGCGATCGCCGTCGGCGTTGCCAAAGCGGCCGCGCAGCTTGAGCCGCAGCTTGCCGTGCGAAACCGTCATCGGTGTCATCGGCAGCACGCCCGGCATTGCGGCCGAGACGAGATAGGCGACGCGCATCGCCGCTCCGAGGATGCGCGCATGATCCAACAGACGCGCGGAGACGAGTTCGCGCACACTCGGCGACAATTCATCGTCGATCAGGCCAACGTGGCGATAGAACACTGCCAGCGCGATGAAAGCCCGGCCGGGGTGGTCAACCGCCACAAAGGCGGCATTGGCAATGATGTTGAGCGACTGCTCGCCGCGGTAATCGGGATGCGCGCGCCAACCGATGTCGCCGAGCAGGCAGGCGGCGTGGCGCAACCGCTTCTCCTCGGGAGTCTCATCGATGCCCGAGGACGCCATGAACCGGTCGGTCCACGCGATCAACTCTTCGCCGTGCTTGGGCGAACGTGAACGCAGGACATTGAGCTCCTGCGCAGCCGCCATCAGCGGATCCTGCTTGCGCAGCGGGACGCGCAGCGACTCGTAGAGCAAACCCTCGCGCACGCCGAGCGCGGAAATGATCACTTCCTTCGGTCGCGCCTTGCGCACCAGGCACTCGAGCACGACCGCCGCATAGGCGAGCAGCGGACGGCGGGCGTCGGCAACGACCTCGATCTGCGACAACGTCTCGGCGTCGACGCGGCGCACGAGACGCGCGAACTCGAGCGCCTCCTCCGCCGGAATAGAATAGCCGTGCATCACATGCAGCGGGTATCCGGTCTGCCACATGTGCAGGCGCGCGAGCGCACGCCATGTGCCGCCGACCGCGTAGAAGGTGCGTCCTCGACCGCGCGACAGCCGCACGTGCGCAAGCTCGTGCTCGACGAAATCTTCGGCCTTCTTGATCGATTTCTTGGAGATGTCCTGCAGCGCAAGGCCGCCGAGCGGCAACGTCGCCCCGGCGCGGATGCGGGTCCCTTCGACATCGACAAGTTCGAGCGAGCCGCCGCCGAGGTCTCCGACAATGCCGTCGGGCTTATGGAAGCTCGAAATGATGCCGAGCGCTGAGAGCTTCGCCTCGCGCGTGCCGGAGAGCACCTCGATCCTGGTGCGACAGATGCGCTCGGCGGCGCGGATGAAGGCCGGGCCGTTGTCGGCATCGCGGCTGGCGGCAGTCGCAATCGCCCACAGGCGGCTGACCTTGATGGTGTCGCAGAGCGAGCGGAAACGGCGCAGCGCCGAGAGCGCGCGCTCGATGGCGTCCTCGGCGAGCAGGCCGGTGGACTGCACCTCGCGCCCGAGGCCGGCCAGCACCTTTTCGTTGAAGATCGGCGTGAGCGCGCGCGTCAACCCCTCATAGACGACGAGGCGGACGGAATTGGAACCGATGTCGATGACAGCAATCGGCGGCCCGTGATCGAGCCGTCCTTGCGCCAACGACGATCTGGAGCGCTTTCGCTTGCGTTCAGGCACGGTCCATCCGGCGAGTCAGGCTGCGCGGTTGCGACTCTTTGAGCGATTTTCCGCGGCCAGACAAGCTCGGATTAGTCATAAAATACTTATGTGCATTAAACGGTTCATCCCCAGCAGCAACCTTGATCCTTTTGGTGGTGCCGTCCGGGAGAAACTCCCAGCTCTGTTCGTTATCCTTGAAATTCGCGACCATGATCTGCTCAAGCACCTGCTCGTGCACGGTCGGGTTGAGAATCGGACACAGCGCCTCGACGCGGCGGTCGAGGTTGCGCGGCATCAAGTCGGCCGAGGAGATG
>Ga0105245_10001019_pt1 | contig 25438 bp, 26 predicted proteins | sample KBSM54metaG_FD_81523 | JGI IMG/M metagenome (GOLD analysis project Ga0105245, IMG submission 81523) | Miscanthus rhizosphere microbial communities from Kellogg Biological Station, Michigan, USA - KBS M5-4 metaG | ecosystem: Host-associated > Plants > Roots > Rhizosphere > Soil | place...
TAGGTCAACCATTCCTTGCCGGAATTGGACAAATTTTGAGTCTGGCCCAACGCGGCCCCTGATAGAAATATTAATCCGCCCGTAATGGCTGCTATGCGCAAAAGCATTTTGGACATCCTCAATGTATACAATAAAACAGCTATGCCCAGCGCAACGACGGTCGTCACTCCAGAGCGGTTCACGCAAGGCCTTACTTACGCCGATTTTCTGGCGCAAGCCGCCGTGAATCGTGATAAATTCGAGGCCAATTATCAGGACGCCCCCCTCACCGGCGACGACATGAAGCCCGCCGCTACGGCGTGATGGTTCCCATCGTGGTCTGGCCCGACGGGCGCGTGGAACAAGCCTTCGAGAGAAATTTGGGGTGCTTCATTTGACGCAGCGGTTGACGTGGCGAAATGCGCCTTAGACGGCAGCTTGCAGCGCGCTGAATTCCCGTTTGAACTTTTCAATGAACTCCGCGGGAGAGGGTATTTTGAGCGCGTCCAGCAGTTCAATCGTCCGCTGGGGGTCCTCACCGTTATCGAAGGTGGAGATGCCGTTCGCATCCGCCAGCAAACTGGCCGTTTTGACAATGGCGCCCAGTTTCGGCGGCTGTTCATTGGCGGATTCCACGGTTTCGCAGGACCAAACCGCTTCCTGAACCATCCGCGGGCAGTTCCAGCGAGACAACAATTCCGCGCCTAGATCGAAGTGCGTGAAGCCCAGCAGATCCCGCTCGCGCTCGATGATTTCCGCATCGTTCGCGGCGTTCGCCGTAATACTTCGAAACTCCTCGGGCAGGCCTACCGCTAGCAGCGGGAGGCCAATGTCATGCAGCAATCCAGCCATAAACGCCCATTCCGGGTCGCCGGACTCGACGGTCTGCACCAGCAGGTCGCTCAAAGTCGCCACGGCGAGCGAATGCGCGTTAAAGCGCGCCAATGACCAGGTGCCCAGAATCCGTACCGAATTGAAACATTTGCTGACGGTTAATCCCAGCAGCACGTTCCTGGTCTTATTCACTCCCAGGCGTGCAATGGCCAGACGCACCGACGCCACGCTGCTATTCCTTGAATACAGCACCGAGTTGGCAATCGCCAGCAGGCTGCCGGTAATGACGGCGTCTTCTTCAATGACCGTTCCTAGATCGCTGATGGAAACGTCATCGCCCTGCCCTAACAAACGAATCGAGCGGTGAAGGACGGACGATAAAAGGGGTAAGCGATCCGCGGCCCGAATCGCAGAATCGCGGAAGGCATTGTGAGTACGGGCTATCATGTCCGTACTAACATCGTCAAAAATGGCTAGATGCTTTAATGCGCGATTTAATCGCGGACGCGGGCGCAAAAACACCTTAGCTTCGCGTGCGAACGGCGGACACATTAACGGCAATTCACGCGGGAAGGGGCTGCGGCGGAGGATCGATCACGTCCGGATCGGTATACTCAGGTTCGCGGATGGGCACCGGCAACGGACCCGGCTCTCGGGGGTCCGGATCGGGCGGTGGCAGCTTCGGGTCGCTATTGAATGTCTTCATAGTGGTTTCCTATTGCGCCGCGTTGGGCTCAGCGGAGGCGGTGGCTTGCATTTGCATCAGCTCATCCATTAATTTGGCCCACGCGGTATTTTCTTTCTCCGCTTCTTTGGGAGTCTTGGCGCGGACAGGTTTTTTCGCGCCCGCGTAAAACGCGAGAACATTGGAGCGAAGATCAGCCGGCAGCCCTTGGAACTTTTGGTCCGCGAGTTTATCCACCAGTTTTTGGTACGCCTCATCGGCGCCCTGATAGGCGCCCAGGCGCGTGAGATCGCCTACATCGAAGTTCCGATTCGGCAATTCCAATTGGCCCGCGTCGACGCCGGCGAGCAGGTTTTTGTAGGTGTCGACGGTGGCGTTGAAACTGGCCATGAACATTTTTTCCACTTCGGGCGTTGGTGCGCGGAACTTCAGCGATTTTAAGGGGCCCACTTTTGGCAGAACGCGAATGAACCAGGCCAAAACGCGAGTCCCCACGCCGGGACGCTGGTATTGCGTGCCCCAGTCCTTTTCATAACTCGATCGCGAAAGATTGTAGAGAAACTTCTTGCGCGTCAGTCCGGGAGTGTCTTTCACCAGCTGATCCTTCTTGAGGTCCCAGGCCACGCGCACCATACTTGGAATCACGGAGCTGACTGCGTAACGGTAAGTACTGAACGCCAGATCCAAGCTCTTGAACACATCCTTGAGTTCAATGCCGTAGGTGTCTAAGAAAGCGCGTTCGAGGACTGGCTTTGAGACTTCGAAGCCGATGAACTTGTGATATTGATTGGGCGCATAATGCCCGCTCGCCACCTGTAAAACATCTAAACCAAACTCGGTTCGCATGTGCGAGTTGTGATCGTCCCAATAGGTCACGCTGGGGCCAAACTTCTGTTCCAATTTCGGATAGAGCAGCGGTACGCCGGGATTGATCGCGATCCGATGGCCGTTATTGTCCGCCGCATAATGCGCCAGTGCGCCCAGCGCGAAGGCATACTCATTGAGGTCCTGCGATTCGCGAATAAGCGCTTGGATAAAATCGCCACTGCGCACGTAGTGCGTGAGATCGCTAAAGAGATGGCTGCCGAAGGGGTAATATCCCATGTCCTGAATGATGCAGCCGCCGTAGGTGAAAGCGTGGGCTTTCTCGAGATCGTCCGGCGTCGCGTTGGGAAAACGTTTTAATAGTAGCTTCTGAATGGACGAGTCCCAGACGGAATCGACGATGGCTTCGTGGGTCAAAACGGAGTAGCCGTATAACGATGAGCACAACGCGAGTCCGGCTAGAAGACGCGCGATCATGGCCGGGGCACCGGTGCGGCGGCTTCGAGTTCGCCCAGTTTGTATTCGACGTCGTGCGAAGTAAGCGTGTGTTCGCCCAGTAAACGCACGTTCGCACTAGAACGCAAGTCGGTTTGCAGCCACATGCCGTGAACCACTCGGAAATCTAAAGCCACGTGTATATTGCGCACCCACCAGGATGGGGCCCGTGCCGGCTCGCCTTCCATCCGCAAGATCAGATAGGTGGACGCGTCGATCCAAATCAGGCCGTCAAGAAGTTTGGCATCTTTGCGCAGCGGCCGCAGCTCCAACAAGTAACATGGTTGTTGATTGAGTACGTCCTCACGGAGGTAGCGGAACGAGTAATTGGCAGGCGAGACATCCGTCGCGCTTTGGTTGGTAAGCATTTCGCTTTCCGCTTCGAGAATTTTGCGCACAATAACTTCGCCTAGACTCGCGCCCTTGTTCTTGTGGATCGTGAAGCGTTGCACGTCGGGCGGAACGTAGTCTATATAAGCGGTCACTTCAGACTTGCTCTTTTGCTCTTTGCCGAAGAGTTGATAGTTGCGCACCACTTGGTAGGCGCGAAGCTGAGCGCGATACTTGGTCCGAGCTTCGTGCATCCGGGCAACGATGCTTTCGGTGCTGGGAGTGATGGCTGACGGTTCGGCGCCCCACGCCGCTGTCGCTAGCAACAGCAGCGGTGGGCCCCAAACTCTACGCGAGAGAATCATGCCGCATACCGGACTGTCAAACAATCGGTCGACGGCCTTGTATCACGCCGATGAGCAACGCCACAATGGCGAGCACCAGCAATATGTGAATAAACCCGGAAAGCGTGTAGGACGTGACCAGTCCTAGAGCCCACAATACGAACAGAATTACAGCAATGGTCCAAAGCATTGGTTTACGCTCCTTGATTGGTTGGTCTCGGCAACGGTTTGTCCGTCACCATAAAATCCGCGTGCGCCTCGCTAGCAGCTGCGACGTCACTGGCGCCGGTGTTCGTCAACAGGTGTTTGGCGGTCTTGACCCAGTCCGCGTCATCGCAATGGACCGACAGTAAAATCCCGCCTTGCTTAATGCGGCCTTCGAACCGCCTGGCTTCATACTCGGGAAGGCCCATGCCGATCAGAGCGCCGATGACGGAGCCAACGGCGCCGCCGACGCCGACACCGGCCAGCAAACTCATGATGGGTCCGGCGGCGATGAAAGGACCCAGACCAGGAATGGCCACCATGCCGATTCCCGCAACCCATCCCAATGCGCCGCCCAAAACAGCGCCGGAGCCTGCGCCGGCGATTGCGCCCTCGGGCGCCTTGGTGCTGTTCTCCATCGCGAAATCTTTTGTCCCCGTGTTACTGGGGAGCAGCACGGAGATATCCGTGTTGCGAAAGCCCGCTTGTTTCAGGAATTCGACGGCTTCCTCCACGCCCGGTCGATCTCGGTATAACCCATAAACTGCGGTGTTGGTTGCCATGCGTTTTCTCCTAGCATTGGAGAGTGCACGCGGTGGGCCGTTCGTGAAAGCCATGGCTGGAGAAAGAGATGATTGACATCGCGCTGGAAAAGTTTTCTTGTGTGCGCAAATTCTGCCGCTGAAACAATCGCCGCGGCCCATGGTCTAAAGGGCGTGGGATTTCGCCCACAGGGAGCGCGAAGATGAGTACCTTATTGATGATCATTCTGCTGTTGCTCGTAGTTGGTAGTTTGCCGACCTGGCCGTACAGCTCAGGCTGGGGTTATTATCCGGCCGGTGGACTGGGAGTGATTCTCGTGGTGGCTTTGATTCTGCTGCTGTTTCGAGGACGAACCGTTTAACGTCGCTTACTGCATCAGTTCAAACAAAAAAGGGCGCCGGCGATCATTCTGCGGCGCCCGAAGTTTTTATTCCTTCCGATTCCCCAACACTAGCGGTGCGCAGCTTCGTGCGTGCTGACGCCCTTTTCTCCGGCCGAGGCGATGTCATCGGCTCCGGTGCTTTTCAGAAGATTTTTCGCTCTGGAAATGTCTTCGGAAGTGGCGCAATGAACCGATAGGAGAACGCCGCCCTCCTTAATCCGGCCTTCATAGCGCTTGGCTTCATACTCCGGAATTCCCATTCCCACCAGAGCGCCGATGAGGCCACCTACTGCGCCGCCCACTCCCACGCCGGCCAATGCGGCCATAATGGGACCGGCTGCGATGAAGGGGCCAACGCCTGGAATGGCGAGAGCGCCGATTCCGGCGAGCAAGCCGAGCGTTCCTCCGATGACTCCGCCGGTGGTGGCTCCCGTAGTGGTGCCTTCCGGCGCTTTGGTGTTTTTCTCATGCGCGAATTCTTTGGAGCTTTGGTTATCCGGCAACAACACCGAGATGTCGTTGTTCGAGAAACCTGCCGCCAGGATCTGATCCACGGCGCGTTCCGCCGCCATGGGACTCTTGTAAATGCCAAAAACTGCTGTATTTTTTCCTGCCATATTGGCTCCTTTGATTGAATAACGTGAATGCTAGGCTACTGTTTGACCGACATCTGATCGACGACCTTGTCCGCTCCGCCGGCGATCGAAACCGCCTTCGAAACGATGGCGTTCTTTTCGTCTGCAGACTTCACCGGCCCTTTAAGCGTTACCGTTCCGTTCTGGCTGATGATCTTTACGTTGTGGGCGTAAGTGGAAAGCGACTTGTCGTCCACGATGGATTTGCGGATGTTCTTGGTGAGATCCAGATCCGTGCGATTGTTCTTCTGTTGATCGGCGGTCGCCTCGCCGGCGGAGCGGTCCCGCTTGTTGACTTCCGTGTTGTCCGGCGCCTGCGCCGAGACGGCCAAAGAGGCCGCACCGAAGGCAAGGGCCAAAATCATTGCTTGAATTTTCATGGTGTGTAATCCCCACCCATTAGAGCCAGTCAGAGGTTTATTGTTTCGGAATGACCTACTCCGAAGGAAGCTGCTGCTCTAACTCATGGGCAATGATGGCGGGTTCCGTTTCGTGGGCCAACTCAGTGGCTTCCGCATCGTCGGCTTCGCAAAGGCCGTGATGTGCACATAGCGCCTGCAACAATTGCAGCATTTTGGTGGCTTCGCGCTCCGCGAGCAAATTCACTTGCAGATCCAAGTGCGCACGTTCATCGGCGCGGCGGGATGCGCGATTCTGGCTGACTAAAATGAACAGCGACAGAAAAATCGCTTCCAGCGAGACGGCCGTGGAAAGCCCCATGAAAGGGAAGGGATCAAAGGGCTGAAGTCCGGGCACGCGGCCGGAATTCCAGACGATCCAAATGCCGAACCACGCTACGTGCAGGATGATGGTCCACACGCGCCCGGCGTGGTAGACAATGAAGTCGCTTATTTTCTCGGCGCTGCTTCTGCGCTCGAGCGCTTGCTGCTCCAGAGCGGAGATGGCTTTTATATGGCGGGACGCGAGCATTCAATTCACGTCCGGATCGGGGCGGTGTTTGAAACGGTTGCGCAGATCCGGCGTGAATTCAGTGAAGGCGTTGCCGACGATGCGGCTCAGGAATGACAGGCCGACCTGGACGGATACGTTTCCGGTAGTCGTTGGCGTATCCGGCCGCCAGGTGTTGGACACTAAGATACCGGCCGGGATTGCAATGTAGCGGGCGTAGGCGGGCTGCGGATCGCCGTTGCGATTGTGCGTGACGAAAGCCATTTTCACGACGTGGCCGAGGCGGCTGCGCAGCGGCTTTCCAGCGGCGCGATAATAGCGCGGGTCTTCTCCCCACAGGCTTCCGAAGCCAGCTTCGAATGCGTGACTGGTGCCGCCGGCGGCTAAGCGGGCGCCATAGCGCTGGCCAAAACCATCCCAGTGCGTGGAGTAGCTTTCGGGCTCGCCACGCCAGGTATTGATGCCGGCGACGAACACTCCGGCGGCGAGGTTCTTCGGCCCGATGGTGGTGAGGACGACCCAGCGAAAGCGGTCGCGGGTGGTGAAAGGCGAATCGCCTGCGGTTGCATCATCAGACTGCGCAGCGACGATGGTCGCGGACGCCAAGATCATCGCTGCAATACGCATGTGCACACCCCCGTGAATTAGAGTGCGATGCACCATCCTCCGTTTCGTTTCGTCTGGCAAGTGAAATGCAACAGCGAAGGGGAGGAGTTTCTATGAATGCAAAGCAGCTTGAAAGAGCGTCGTATATGGCCGCGCACGCGATTCTATCGGCCAACACCAGCGCTCCTCACTTGGCTACCCCGGGCGCACGGCGAAGCTACACGGTTGACGCGATCGCGGAAAAGATCAAAAACGTATTTGAACTACATTGTTCGGCACTGGATGAGGCAGCGGCGGACTGGCGGCCGCCCACTTCGCAAAAGCTACAGTTAGTGGTGCAAGAAATGCGTTAGCGCGCCGGTTCCAGCAGCACATAGCTGGTGCGATTGCGAATGGCGAGTTTGCCGCCGTTGGGAGCGGAAACCGCGACTTTAATCTTGCGGGGCGTGGTGTGCTGATCGGGCTGGGGCGGTGTGTAAGCCAGCGTATAACTCGCGCGAATGTCGGCGGCGATGCGCAGACATAGCGGTTCGATTTGAGAGATGTCCATGGGCTCAAAGGCCTCGCCACCGCTCATCCTAGAAAGGCGATGCAGAATGGCGACGTTGTGCTCGCGTTCATCCGGATCGAACAGCGCGATCGAGTAAACCGCGGCGCCGGACATTTGCAGCGCGTGGATGGTTTCCCCAAAATTGTGGGTGCTATTGTTATCGCCGCCATCGCTGATCAGCAGCAGCACTTTGTTTTCCCACTTGCCTTTGGCTAAGTGATCGGCGGCTAACGTGAGGGCGTCGTAGAGCGCGGTTCTTCCTTGCGCCTTTGGCCCTAACAGGGCGGCCCGTAATTGCTGCGGGTCGTTTGAAAAAGGAACTTGCGGCGGAAGGCCTTTGAAAGCGTGGTCGTTGAAGTTCACGATAAAGGTCTCGTCCTGAGGGTTGCTGGCACGCACGAACGCCAGTGCGGCGGTGACGACTTCGGGCTGTCTGGCGCGCATGCTGCCGCTGGCATCGACGAGAATGCCGAGGGTTACGGGGCGGTCCTCGGCGGCGAATTGTTTGATGGTTTGCGGGTGACCATCTTCGAAAATTTTGAAGTCCCGCGCTGTCAATCCTTTGATATTTGTCCCGTGGCTGTCTTGCACACCGACGTTGAGCACCACCAGTTGGCTGGCGGTGTATAAAGTAAATCCCGGCTCGCCCGGCGAAGGGGTTTCCTGCGCCGGAAGAGCCGAGAAACTCAATGTCAGCGCTATTGCGATCCGCCACATCTAGCTGTGATTGTAGGCCAACTTCAACCCTAGCGCAGCCACTATCGAGAGCACCCCGATAAGCGCAAACAGGGGCAAGTTGGACGCGGTCTGCGGAAGGGTGTCCGCCGCCGCGGCCGCAGTCGGAGCCGGCGTTACGCGCTGCGCGTCACTACTGTTGTCGATGGGAGCGGGGGCGGGCGATTGGGCCGCGGCCACTTCAACCGGCGCGGGCGAAGGAGCGGACTCGGCTGCGGGGGCTGGTTCCGCTACCGCAACTGGCGCTGGCGCCGGTTCCGCAGCGGCGGTGGTGCTCACATCGCTGGTCTTTTCCTCGTTGATCGGCACCGTTACATTATTGTTGCTGGCGCTGATGCGAGTTGCCTCATCCTTTGGATACGCGAATTCCTGACCGAAGTTGTCACCGGGGTAAAACCAGGCGCGCAGTGCTTTGGGCTGTCCGGCAGGAGTTTCCCAGAAGGCAAAAACGCTCTTGCCAGTAGGACGAACGCGCTCATTGGGAATGGCCAGGATGGTTGTCACAATGTGTGTTTCATTCTTGTCGAAAAATTGAACAGCGTGGCGATTCGCCGCTGATGTTTCGGCCAGCTTGATCACATAAGTTCCTGGTTGCAGCGTCGTAGTGGGCAATTGCACGGGCTCATCGATGGTGATGGTGGTTTTTTTATCCCACTGATCGGCCACTGCAAAGCCCATGCCCCCGAAACCAACGACTGCTGCTAGTGCAAGTGTTTTAAGGTAAGTATTCATGTCTTTCGAGTCTCCTTTACACGCAGCCCGCTTCTGGCCGGGCTACGAAATAATGAGGGGCAAGTAGAGGGCCATCCTCATAGGTCTAAGGCACGGTTATATCGAGAAAATTGTGCAGGGGTAGTTATTTCCTCCCGCGGCAAAAACTTCTGAGGATGGCCGGAGGTTAACGGCGAGAGGAACTTTCTTCAGGCATGGCAGTTACGGTATCGAGCCATTCGTTGGCCCGGGTTTGCGCATCTTCTTTCTTGATGCCGTAGCGTTCTTGCAGCCTGCCGATTAACTTGTCTCTGGAACCGCTTATGTAGTCCAGGTCATCGTCGGTAAGTTTTCCCCACTGTTGTTTCGCCGAACCCTTGAGTTGTTTCCATTTACCTTCAATTTGGTCCCAATTCATTGGATTGCTTCCTTTCTCTAATAGCAGCGCGGGTCCGTAGTGGACCGCGCCGTTAGTAGACTGCAGGTGAGAGGCCGCTTTGCCGGGGATGCGGACGAGGAGGCGGTGGAGCGCGCCGTCGTCAACTAAGTGCAGAACTTCCGGGGTGGGCGCAGCGCCATCGAGCGATGGATCTTTTTGCACGGTGATGTGGTAAGTGGAAGAGCGATGGCGATAGGTGATTTCAAAGCCGGGCCAGTCGTCGGGAATCGCGGGGCGCAGGACGAGTTGATCGCCGCGTAGATGGAAGCCGAGTACTTCTTCAATCCAGATGCGATACATCCAGCCGGCGGAGCCGGTGTACCAAGTCCAGCCGCTTTGTCCGGCTCTGCCTTGCGCGCTGGATACGTCGGCAGCGGCGGAGTAGGGTTCGCCGCGATAGTGCGCAACCTTGTCAGGTGTGCGGCTGTGTTCGACGGGATTCATCATAGTGAGCAGGCGCACGGCGGCGGCGCCTTCGCCGAGGCGGGCCCAGGCCATTGCGGTCCACAGTGCGCCGTGCGTGTACTGGCCGCCATTTTCACGCAGGCCGGGCGGGTAGCCCATGATATAGCCGGGATGCGGTTGGGAATGATCGAAGGGTGGGGCGAAGAGGCGAACCAGTTGATTGGCCTCATCGACTAAAAGGCGATCCGTGGATTCCAAGGCGCAGCGCGCGCGGGCGGGGGCGGCGTTGGCGATCACGGCCCAGGACTGAGCGATGGAATCGATGCGGGCTTCGGGGTTCGCGTGGGAACCGAGAGGCGCGCCGTTGTCGAAGAAGCCGCGCAGGTACCAGTCACCATCCCAGCAGGTGGACTCGGCGGCGTCTTTCAATGCGGAGGCGCGGCCGCGCCAATCGGCGGCTACGTGGGGATCTTTCTGTTCCATCCAGGGTGCGAAGGAATCGACTACGGCGCAGAGAAACCAGGCAAGCCAAACGCTTTCGCCGCGGCCTTCGATGCCGACCAGATTCATGCCATCGTTCCAATCGCCGCTGCCGAACAGCGGCAGGCCGTGCGCGCCCAGACGCCAGCCGCGATCGATGGCGCGGAGGCAATGGTCCCACAGCGGGGCGGTGTGCGCGGAGATGGGCGGGACGAAAAGGCGCTCGTGTTCATTGGGTTTTAGCGGCTCTCCTTCGAGAAACGGGATGGGTTCGTCGAGGATTCCCAGGTCGCCGGTGACATCCAAATAATGCGCGACTGCGAAGGGCAGCCACAGCAGATCATCGGAGCAGAGGGTTCGCACTCCCATGCCGGTATCGGGGTGCCACCAATGTTGTACGTCGCCTTCGTTGAATTGGCGAGCGGCGGAACGCAGGATGTGGGCGCGGGTGAATTCGGGGCGAGCGTAGACGAAGGCTAAACAATCCTGAAGCTGATCGCGGAAACCGAAAGCGCCGCTCGACTGGTAGAAAGCCGTGCGGCCCCAGAAGCGGCAGCTCAAGGCCTGGTAGGGGAGCCAGCGGTTCAACAAAAAATCGGTGGAGAGGATGGGCGTGCGAACTTGCAACGCGCCTAACGTGGAGTCCCACGATTCTCGGGTTACAGCTAACGCTCGGTCGACTTGATCGGGGGTTTGATAGCGGCTGACGATGGCGCGTACTTCTTCGATGCTGGCAGCTTCGCCTAGCAGAAAAACAATTTCGGTTTGCGCGCCGCGATCGAGGGCGATTTCGAGTTGCAGAGCGGCGGCGGGATCGAGGCCGGCTCCGGTGCGGTTGTCCAGGCGGGCGCGTTCGAGTGCGGCGGGATTGGTGGTGGAGCGGTTGCGGCCCAGGATTAGCGTGCGGTCTCCGGAGTAAGAGGTGGCGTGGGGGCTGGCGGCGGCGAAGGCGAGTTGATTGGTTTGATTGCCGCTCCAGGACTGGCGGGCGCAGACGGCGCCGGATTCCCGGTCATACGTAGTTTGAATGTGCGGGAGTTGATCTTCGCGATTGGTCCCGAGGACCCACTCGGCGAAATACAGAACCGTGAGGCGGCGGCGGCGCGAGGAATCGTTGCGGAGGCGGAGGCGGCACACTTTGACGGGGTCTCCCGAGCCGTTGTCGTTCAGTGGGACGAACACGGTTAACTCTTGTCCGATAGCGTGGCTGTTGTGTTCAAACACGGTGTAGCCTTGGCCGTGGCGCGCGCGGTAGGCGTCGTTCTCGCGAATGGTTTGGGGCGTGGGGGTCCAGTAGGCGCCGCTATCGTCGTCGCGCAGGTAAATGATTTCGGATTGCGGATCGCTGACGGGATCGTTGTGCCAGGGGGTGAGGCGATTGGCCTGGCTATTGCCGCGCCAGGTGCATCCCAGACCGCTCTCGCTGACCAGCGCGCCGAATCCTTGGTTCGCCATGACGTTCACCCAGGGTGCGGGCGTTTTGTCTTTTGGCGAGAGATAAATGGCGTATTCGCGGGCGTCCTGGGTGAAGCCGCCCAGGCCGTTGAAGTAGGGCAATTCCAGAAACGGCAAAGGCACGGAGGGTTCTTCGGCGCTGGTGCCGGAGCGAACGAACGGGGGCGGCTCAGGATTTTTTCCAGCGGTGGCCAACTGTTGCTGGAGCGAGCCGCGGCTGCCGCTGAGAACTACGGCGGACGCGGCTAGCAGCAGGTCGCGGTGATTCTCGGGCATGGCCTGCCAATCGCGTAAGTAGACGGCGCCGCGGTGGTCGGTTCCGGGATTTTGCGAATAGGCATCGATCAGGCGCTGCAACTGATTGCGCAAGGGCTGGTCGTAACTGGGGCTTTCCTGATTCAAGATAATCAGGTCGGCGCGGAAGCCGCGCAAGCGGCAATAGGTATGGGCCAGCAGAAGTTCGCGAACCAAGGGTATGCCGCGCGGGTCGCCGATGATTACGGTCAACATGGGCAGGTCGCCCGAAATTCCGTAGCCCCAGAGAGCGGATTGACCGAGGCGGTTGCGCTCCAGGCGGACGGCCGGCAGGCGGAGGGACGGGTTGGGATACAGGAGATTGCTGGCGAGTTCCAGGAAGCGATGCGCTTTGGCGGGGCCGATGCCGAGGTGACGGAATTCCAGTTGACTGCGGGTCCAGGCCATTTCGAAGGCGCGGCTCACGGATTCGCCGCGGCGATATTTGGCGGCCAGGGCCAGGACATCTTCGCGGGAACTCGCTACGGCGGTGACTAAGACGAATTCGAATTGCGAGATGGGTTCGATGGTGGCGCGGCAACGGAGGCTGAAGATGGGATCGAGGACGATGCCGGTGGCCCCCGAGAGCGGGCGGCGGAGGGCCTCGGCAAACTCGACGGTGTTACAGCGGCCGATAAAATTTGCACGGTCGGTTTCGGATTGAATGCTGCCGGTGGCCCCGACTAAGCAGTGGGCGGCCCACACTGGCGGCTCGTCGGGCGAACGGGGGCGGCGCTGGGCGAGGAGAACGTCGTCCGCGGTGCGCTCGGTTTCGAGGAACATTTTGGAGAAAGCGGGATGCGCTTTGTCGGCGGCATGCGGGGCGAGCGCGAGCTCCGAATAGCTGGTGAATTCAAGAGGGCGGGAGCGGACGGAGCGATTAGTCACGGTGACGCGGCGGAGTTCGACATCGTCTTCGGGGGCGACGGTCACTTCCATTACCGTTTCGATGCCGAATACGTTGCGGTGGAACTCGGCGCGATCGGCGGAGAAGTGCGTGGAACTTGTGCCTTGATTGCCGCTCACGGGTTTGGGGGTGGCGGCCCACAGCGCGCCGGAGCGGGTGTCGCGAATATAGAGGAAGCTGCCCCACGGGTCGAGCGTAGTGTCGGAGCGCCAGCGCGTGAGATCGAGATCATTCCAGCGGCTGTGGCCGCCGCCCGAGTTGGTCACCATGAGGGAGTAGCGGCCGTTGCCATAGAAGTGCACGCGCGGGACGGCGGTGGCTTCTTTCCAGATGCGTTCGGCGGGCTCTTCGGCGATGGCGGGGCGCAGGGGGGGTGCGACGGCGGCGTCCTTTTCGAGTACGGCGTGGGTGAGCGGGAGGCGTTCGAACAGGACGGACTCGACGGCGCGGATACGGAGGTCGGTGTGGAAGCGGCGCTGCATGATGCCGCGATAGAGGGTGTTGTCGAGAGCGACCAGGCTCATGCCTTGGTGGTGCGCCATGTAGCTGTAGATCACGACGCCGCGCTGGCCGTCGCGCTCGGCGGCGCGGGTGAAGTCGATGGCTTCGTAGAGTCCCATGGGGCCTAGCAGGCCGAATTCTTCCAGGTGCTTCAGGTTTTCGAAGGCGGCGGCCGGTTGGACGGGCAGGGCCAGCATGGTAGAGTACGGCGAGATCACCAGGCCTTCTTCTTCGAGGCTGGGCTTCAGGGCGAGTTGCGGGACGCCGAAGGCTTTGTACTGATAGGTCTGGCTGGCGTCGAGTGCGCTGAAGGCGGATTCCGAGATGCCCCAGGGAACCTTCATGTGTTGGCCGTAATCGATCTGGCGTTCGATGGCGTCGTTGCAGGCGTTCTCGAGGAGCGAGTTGGCGAACGTCCGGGTGAAGAGCACCGGCATGAGATATTCGAAAGCGGTGCCGCTCCAGGAGAGTAGCGTCTGGCCAGCGGCGGAGGCGGTGCGAGGGCGGCCTAATTCGAACCAATGTTCTACGGGGACGTCGCCTTTGGCCACGGCGACCAGACTTGCGAGGCGAGCTTCGCTGGCTAACAGGTCGTAGTGGCTGGTGAATTCGACGGGAGTTCCCACCGCGTAGCCGATGCCGAACAGGCGGCGGCGCTGGTCATAGAGAAAGCGCATGTTCATGCCGCTGGCGAGGCGTTCGGCGGAGGCGGCGAGGCGCTGCAAGTTGGCGACGGAGCGGGCGGCGTTGGTGCGGGCTTCCTGATACTCGGTGGCGAGTTGATTGAGCCAGCCGGCGACTTCGGAGGGGAGCGCAGGGTCGAGGCGGCGCGTCAAGATTTCATCGACGGGGCCGGAGTGGCCGGAGGCGAGCGCGTGCAGCGAGGGGACGGCACGAACGCCGCGACGGCGCAGGCGGCCTACATGGCTGCCTAAAATCTGGACGGTTTCTTCGGGAGGACGCATGAGGGTTTCCATCCACTTGAGATAGAGCTCGACGGTTTCGATCCAGGATTTGAGTTCGTATTCGAGGCGCGAGGCCCAATAGGCGGCTTCGGGGCCGCGCTCGATTTCGCGCAACTGTTGCAGGGGCGCGACGGCAAGGCGCAGGCGGCCGATCAAGCCGTAGCCTTCGGCTTTGCCGCGCAAGAGGCGCTGTAAGGCGCCGAGGTGGACGCTGGCGAGGGAATCGGGGCCACATGATTCGCGCAGGATGGTGAGGGTATCGATGAGTCCGCGCATGCATTGCTGGCCGAGCGCAGGGGCGCGGATGGCGTCCTGACAGCCTTGTTCCAGCACCCACAGGCAGGCGAGTAGATTGCCGCTGTCGGCCGTCGAAACATAGCGGGGCTCCAATGGTTTTAGGGTTTCGATGTCGTACCAGTTGAGCAGGTGGCCTTCGTAGTGTTCCAGGCGATCGAGCGTGTCCAGGGTCTGGGTACAGCGCCGGCAGAAGTCGTCTGCTGTGAGATAACCGAAGTCGCGCGCGGCTAAGGCGGAGGTGAGCCAAAAGCCGATGTTGGTGGGCGAAGTGCGCGGGGCTACTTCGATGTGGAGCGAAAGCTGGGTGTTGTCGGGCGGCAGCCAGTTCATGGGGGGTCCGACGAGGTCGTCGAAATAGCGCCAGGTGCGGCGCGCCAGGGTGCGGAGAAAGGCGCTGTTGGCTCTCTGGAAACGCTGGCGGCTGTGGCTGCGGACGGGACGCGCGAGCCACTGCATGAGCAGCGGCGAGAGCGCCCACAGAATCAGGAAAACGGCGGTAGGCGCGAAGACGCTTTGGATCCGCATGACGATCATGAGGACCATGGAGAATCCGGAGACCATGAGCATCTGGCGCATGGTGGAGGTGAAATGGGAGTGGGCGAGCGAGGCGCTTTCCGCGGTTTGCCATTCAAGCAGATGATGACCGCTGATCCAGCGGCGATAAGTGACGCGCCAGATCGCGTCGACGGAGAGCCAGGCTTGATGGGGCAGGAAGGCGATCATGACGGCGGCGCGGATGAGCTCGTCGAAAGCGCCGCGCCATCCGCGGATGGAACCTTGCAAGTAGCGGGCGAAGCGTTCGAACAATGGTGCGACGGCGGGGATCGCAATGGCCAGGCCCACTACCAGACTCCAGACGGCGGGGGCTTTGGAGGTTAGCCAGCCAAACAGCAAAAGCAGAAGAGAAGCGCTGGGGACCAGGCTACGCCGCAGGTTATCGAAGATGCGCCAGCGGTTGATTACGCTGAGAGGATTTCGCTCAAGTGAGCCGTCGGCGGAGGGTACGCGCGAGAGCATCCAGGGGGCGATCTGCCAATCGCCACGAATCCAGCGATGCTGGCGCTTGCTATGGGTGGCGTAGTCGAAGGGCATGTTCTCGAAGAGCTCGATGTCCGTGGCTAGGCCGACACCTACGTGGGCGCCTTCGATTAAGTCGTGGCTGAGAAGGGTTTCGGGCGGGAAGCGGTGGCCGACGCTGTCGCGGAAAGAGCGCACCTCGTAGATGGCTTTGCCGTGAAAGATGGCTTCTCCGAAGAGATCCTGTTGCGCGTCGGAGACGGTTTGGCAGTAGGGGTCGGTGCCGGAGGTATCGGCGAAGACACGCGTGAAGTGGGTGGCGGTGGCGCCCGGCAAGGAGATACTGACGCGGGGCTGGATGATGGTGAAGCCGCGCGTGCGCACGCGCGTTACGGGATCGAGAACCACGCGATTGAGCGGGTGCGCCAGCGTTTCAATCATGCGGCGGGCGGTATCGGGCGGGAGTTGGGTATCGGCGTCGAGCGTGATTACGTGCGGGATGGGCCGCGGAAGTTCGCCCACGCACAGGAGGGCGGGATCGCCTTCACCGCACAGGAACTGGTTTAGGTCTTCGAGCTTGCCGCGCTTGCGCTCGCGGCCGATCCAGCGGCGCTCGCTCTCGGACCAAACGCGGGGGCGGTGAAATAAGAGAAAGCGGTTGCCGGGATAACGGGTGTTGAGATGTTCGATGCCCTGGCGGGCGGCGGCAAGAACTTCGGTATCGCCGAACGCGTTGACCTCGAGCGAATCCGTGAAGTCTGGGAACAGACTGTAGTAAATATTGGTTTGTTGATTGGCGAGAAAGCGGACTTCGAGTTTCTCGACTTCCTGGCGGACTACGTCGGTGCTGGATAACATCATCGGTACGACTACCAGCGTGCTGTGTTCCGGCGGGATGCCCTCCTTGAAGTCCATTTTGGGAAGAGGGTCGGGGGGCAGCAAAGAAATTACCAAGGCGTTGACAATCTGAACAGCGAGTTCGCTCAGGGGGAACAGGGCCAGCGTGCCGAGAATTGTCAGCATGGCGGGCTGGCGCACGCCCACTGCCCACGCGACCGTCAGCGAGAGTGCCAGAAACCACGCGGTCAGTCCGATGGTGCTCCCAAGATAAAAGGGCGTGGCGTGGCGGCGGAGGGCGCGGACGGTGCGGGTGTGCAGCGGCATCCGTGCGCCGGCTTCGCGCTCTAGCTCGGCGATGCCATCATCCAGAAGAAAGTAGGACGCAGAGGCGGCTGGCCCTTGCGCGCGCTTGGCCAGCGCGACGGCGCGGCGGGCCACCTCCAGTTCTCCGGTTGCGCTGTGCCGGGCGATTTCTTCCACGACTTTTCTGGCACGGTCACGAGTGACGAAATCGCTGCCGGCGTGGGTGGCGTCGGTGCGGAGCTCGGCTTCAACCAGACTGCTGGCCTCAAAAATTTTGGTGAAGTCGAGACGCGCGAGGGTACGCAGGCTGCCGAAGGCGTTGGCGATGGAGACGCGCTCGGCGGCTTCACGGTTATGTTCGCCGCGCACCACCTCAGTGAGCGGCAAGCCGAGTCTGGCTTCTACCCACTGCTGGGTTGGGGCGAGTGCGCGGTCTTCGTCCTGGAGTTGTTCGATGAGGGCGGTGGCGAAATAGGGCTCGGCGCCGACGGTTTCCGACTCGAGCTGGTGTAGCGTGCGCTCAAACGATTCGCTGTCGCGGCGGGCGCTGGTGGCCAGGCGGTTGGCCCAGAAGTAGCCGGACTCGCGGAGCTGCTGGGCGCGGTCGACGCGCTGCACTAAGGCGGCCAGCGATTCGATTACGGACAAACGCAGAAGGAGCGGGAAGGACCACAGTTCGGCGATGGAGAGCGGAGTCCAGCGTTGATATTCGAAGAGGGCTTCCGAAATATTTGTTTCATCCAGGCAGTGATCGGAGTAGCGGACGAGTTCGGCAGCCAATTCGGAAACAAAAAGGTAACCGTACTGCCGGGCGTGGATGCGGGAATGGTCTTTGGGCAGGGAGCGGCGGATTTCCGCGATGCCGGTGCGGATGAGATAGGCGTTGTCCAGCAGCCATTCGGCGGAAGCGGTCAAGGTGTGATCCAGACGCGCGGCTTCGGCCAGACTCTGGTGCACGGCCTCGAAGCGGGTTTCGCTCTCGCGAACGCGTGCAAGGATCTGATCTTTCCAGAGGGGCGAAGGGTTACGGTGCTCCGCGCATTGGCGCGCCATTTCCGGGATGGACAAGGCGGAAACGGATTCACGAACAGGCGGTGGCACGGACACATGCCCGGTCAGCATGAAAATGGAAGGCTCGCCGGTGCCGCGAAGATCCTTCACGATGGACTGAATCTGCGAGGGCGCCGCCGCGACTAAAACGGCGTCCTCTCCTTGGAGAAGCGGGGCGTAGCGGCTCAAGCGGGAACGCGCCGGGGGCGGGCCGTCCTTGCTCAGCAACAGACTTTCTATTTTGGTTGTGGACCGCACCGTGCGATAAGCAGCGGCGGCCTCTTCAGTGGATGAATAAATGGCGAGGACAACGCGACTCGACTTGCCTGGCATAGGCAAGTCCGTTCAAGCGCGGTCGCGAAACGCGAGCGTCAAGAGGCACAGAAAAAACAGGAGTGCAAAAGATGCACTGGCTGTGACGGCCGGTATAAGGGCGGCTCCTCCCAGTAACATTGTCAAAAGACTGCACAAAGTCAGGAATGCGAATACCGCTAACCATCCAAGCATTGTTTTTCTCCGCTCGCGTCGACAGTAGATTTATTCACCTACGTTAAGGCAAGTCCAATGCCAGCCGGAAATAACTGAAAATGCTGGAGAAGAGGGGCAAGCCAAAAGGGTTTTCGGCAATTCTGACAACGTTTCCCCTGCAAAAATTGCACGGCTTTCAGTCTGGCACTATGAATCTCGATCCATAAAACGTTGCAGCGATGATTGGATCTCAAGATGCAACAGCAAAGCGCATGAACGTCCCCAAACAGACAATTGAGAGCGGCCGGACTCCAGGATTAAACGGGAGGGTCTCCTGGATCGCGGATGAGTTGATCGGGATCCGCACCCTTGAAGAGCGGCTTTCGAAGAAACTAAAATCCGCGCCTGCAGCAAACAACCGGGTGCTGCTCGATGGGATTCGAGACCTAAACACGCGCGTGGAACTGCTGGATCGTGCACTCGACGAATCAGCGGCACGGGACGCGCAGCCTAACGCTTATGAGTATTAGCGCGCACCGCGATGTGGAGAGTGTGGCCGATCCCATTGGATTGGCAGAGGCGCAGTCGCAGTTGGGGCGGGTATTGCTGGTGGACGACGACGGGGAGATGCGCCACGAGCTGGCAACTCTGCTGTCGAAGGAGGGCTTCATCACGGCGACGGCGGGAGATGGCCGGGAGGCGCTGGAGAAGCTGGAGTCGTGGGCACCGGAGGTGATCGTCACCGATCTGATGATGCCGCGAATGGACGGCTTTGAACTGCTACGCACCCTAAGGGAGAAGGGACGAACGATTCCGGCGATTGTGCTAACCGGTTTCGGGAGCCTGGAAAAAGCGTTGTCGGTGATCCGCGATCTGGAAGCGTACTGGTTTTTAGAGAAGCCGGTGAAACTAAGCGCCCTGCAGCCGCTGCTACAGAGGGCCATCGGGCACAGCCGGCTGCTGCGCGAAGCGGAGAGCCTGAAGCGCGATCTGGTGTTGCGAACGTCATTCGGGCGTCTGGTGGGGCGATCCTCCGCCATGCAGGACGTGTTCTCGTTGATTCGCCAAGCGGCGCCGCGGTCGGTTTCGATTTTGCTGATTGGCGAGAGCGGCACCGGGAAAGAACTGGCGGCTCGCGAGATTCACAACTTGAGTTTGCGCGCCAACCAGCCTTTCGTGGCAGTGAATTGCGCGGCGCTGCCGGAAACGCTGATTGAGAGCGAGTTGTTCGGTCACGAAAAAGGCGCCTTTACGGGGGCTTTTGAGCGGCGTGCCGGATGTTTCGAGCAAGCCGAGGGAGGGACTCTATTCCTGGATGAAATCACCGAGATGCCGTTGGCGACGCAATCGAAATTATTGCGCGCTCTCGAAGAGCGCGGGGTCAGACGGCTGGGCGGGAAGTCCGAAATCCCGGTTGACGTACGAGTGATTGCCGCCACTAACCGACCGCCTGAAGAGGCGCTGCGCGACAACCAGCTTCGCGGAGATTTGTATTACCGGCTCAACGTGTTTCAGATTGAGCTGCCGCCTTTGCGCAAGCGGGCGGAGGACATCCCTCTGTTGATTGATTCCATGATCCCGCTGCTAAACGAGAAGCACGGGACCAGCATTACGTCGATCACTCCGGAGGTGCTGGAGCGCTGTCTCGAGTATTCCTGGCCGGGCAATGTCCGGGAGCTTCGCAACGCCATCGAGCGCGCCACGATTCTCGCCGGCACGGGGGCTATCGACTTGCAGCACGTGCAGATCGATATGGCGACGCCTTCGCTCCGTCCGAGCCCCAAAGGCGCAGCGCAAAACTTTCCGGTTGAAACTCTGACCCTGCGGCCGGGGATACCGCTGTCGGCTGTGGAGACTGCCTTCATTGAACTCACTTTGCGGTATGTGAGTCAAAACCGGAAACGCGCGGCAGCGATGTTGGGGATCAGCTTGCGCACGCTGCACAACCGGATTAACGAAATCCGGCAAAGCCGCGGCGAGCGCGAAAGAATAGACCGGCAAGCGGCCAGCTAGGGCGCAGGCGCGCAGCGGTGCAGCTTCTACCAACAGTGCATCGAAAACAGTAAAACTTTCGGCCAGTGTTGGAGATAGAGGTGGGACGCGCTGGAACAAAGCTATGGACTCCAAAGTGCACTCAAGCAGGCGAGGAGTTTTACAGCAATGACAGTGGAAGCATATGGCGAGGCATACCGGCGGGGTTTTGATCGCACCATCCGGCTGCTGCTTTCGCGAGGAGCGCGGAATGACTGCGCTCGGGAAGCGGCTCAAGCCGCATGGGCGAAGGGATGGGAAAGAATAAACCAGCTCCGCAATGACAGCGTGGTAACCACTTGGGTGAATACCATCGCGCTGAACTGCTATCGCAGCGTGATGCGCAGCGAGAATCATCAGATGCCACTCACGGAGCTGCCTACGAAATCTGATGTCAATCTGGACGCCATCGATTTAGAACGATTTCTGGCGTGGTGCCGGCCGAGCGACCGGCGCTTGTTTGAAGATTACCTGCAGGGTTATCCGATTGAAGAAATCGCGCGCATGCAGGGGATTAGTTACACGGCGGTGCGCATTCGATTGCTGCGCGCGCGGCGTTGGGTGCAATCCCGGATCAAGGAACGGGAGCCCGGGAACCGCATAAGCCGGTTGAAGACGGATACGGAGTGCCAGATCGCCGCTTGAGAGGATCGCATGCTGAAGTGGACGCTCATATTTATATTGATTGCGCTAACAGCCGCGGTCTTCGGATTCACGGGGGTTGCAGTGGCGGCGGCCGGCGTCGCTAAGGTGGTCTTTTTTCTATTCCTGATTTTTTTCCTACTCTCCCTGGTTACTTCACTGGGCCGGGGGAGTGGGGAGTATGACTAGTGCGGGCGCGCCGTAGCTAAATATCATTTAGCGAAGCGATACGGTTCTCAATGACTGTGGCGAATCCTTCCACTTCGTCCGGTGCATAACCGGCTGCGCGGAAGGCATCGCGAATCTGCGCGGGAGACAGGCGCTCCAGTAATCCCGCGATCCACTTAGCGTCGTCGCGTGGTATCTTGCGGCCGATCCAGCGCAGGTGGAGGCGCATCACGAACTGCGGTGGATTCACGAGTTCGAGGAGGGTGGCACGGCGCGGCGTAGCGAAGCTCACGTACTGCGGGGTCACCTTGGTGATGAAGCGCGAGGATGTGTAGGCCGACAGATTTCCGCGCGATTTGCTGTGGCCCTTGACGATGCCGGAGGGTCCAAAGGAAGCCCCTAGGTCGCTCACGTAGTAAATTTCGCGCGGCGTAGCGCTGGCTTTTTCAACAACGATCTTGTTGTTGATGTCCTTGAGGTCCCAATTGTTGATGAGGGCCATGAGCACGCGCAGGCCATTGAGTTCGCGGGTGCCGGTGAAGGGGTCCTGCTTCCATTTCCAGTTGCCTTCCTTCACTTCCGACTTGTCCATGCGTTGCAGGCGGGCGTCGTGAACGGTGCCGTTAGCGGAGACGAACTGGCGGCCGCGATGGAGGTGGGCCGGCAGGCCGCTGATTTGAAGTTCAGGCAAGAAGTAATTCTCATTCGTGAAGTAGCCGACGGCCCACACCAGGCGGGAGGCTGCGACTTCGGGTTTGGCTTCCGCGCCGAGTTTGATTTTCCACTTGGAGCCGGCTTCGTCGGTGACTATGAGCTTGGGATTCGAGCCCGACAGGTCTTCTTTTACGAACTTGAAGACTGTGCCCTGGGGCACGTGGTTTTCGCCGCCGGCGCCGCAGCGAAGATCACGGGAAGAGATATCCGTAGGGTTCTGCCATAGTACTGGCCTGCCGCTGGTAGTTTTTTCCGGTGCCTGCGAGACGAGGCTGGACTCCGGGCGCTGCTGCGCGGAAGCGCTGAGGGCGGCTGCCAAAAAGAGCAAAGTGACGACGTGCAAGCCCTTGAAAATACTAGTTTTTTTGTTTTGGTAGGGCGTGGCCATATCCTTGCATGAGCAAACGCAGTGCCACGAGCCAAAGCGAAAGCGGCAGTCTCGACGACGCGAGCGGGGGCTGCGAAGTTATTGGTGGAACCGGAGGACGGCATCGCTGCGCTGACGCACGGCATCGACGGGGCCAAACAGAGTGTCGACATCCTGATTTTTCGCTTCGACCATCGCGAAGTGGAACACGCGCTGCTGCGGGCCGCGGGGCGAGGGGTGCGCGTACGGGCGCTAATCGCTTATACCAATCACGGTGGCGAAAAGAATTTGCGGGCACTTGAAATGCGGCTGCTGGCGGCGGGGATCATCGTGGCGCGCAGTGCTGACAACCTGGCGCGTTATCACGGCAAGATGATCATCATCGATGAACGCAAGCTGTATGTCTTGGCGTTCAACTTCACGTATCTGGACATCGAACACAGCCGCAGCTTCGGGGTGATTCTCGAAGACCGCAAGCTGGTTCGCGAGGCGATGAAGCTGTTCGAGTCCGATATTTTGCGGCAGCCGTATACTCCGGGAGCGCCGGGGTTGCTGATCAGCCCGCTGAACGCGCGGACGGAGCTGGCGGCGTTTCTGGAAGGCGCGAAAAAAGAGCTGCTGATTTACGATCCGAATGTCAGTGACAGCGCGATGCTGCGCATTCTAACGGAGAAGAGCAAGGCCGGGGTGGAGATCAAGATTCTGGGTGGGGCCGCCAAACTACCGGCGCACAAGCTGGCGCAGATACGATTGCACACGCGCGTGATCTTGCGGGATGGACGGGATATTTTTATCGGGAGCCAGAGCTTGCGCACGCTGGAACTCGACGGACGCCGCGAAGTGGGCGTGATCTTTCGCGACCGCCGTGGCGCGAAGCGCATCGCTAAAACTTTTCAAAAAGACTGGGAACTGGCGGCGGAGCCGGAGACGAGCGAGACGGATGACGAACCGATTCAAACCAAAAAGATTGCGAAGAAAGTTGCTAAGGCGCTGACTAAGGAGATGCCGCCAGTGGCGGAGGTTTTGGACCTGGTGGTGAAGGAAGTGGCTGGGGATTCCATGGAGGTGCCGTTAAATGCGGACCAGTTGCAGGACACGGTGACCGACGCCCTGAAGCGTGCCGTGAAGGAGGCTGTGCGAGATGCGGTTCATGAAGGCGTGGAACATAAGGCGCAGTAGTCTGCCGGCTTGGCTCCTGCTGGCCGCGGTGATGGCGCCGGCGCAAGTTCCGCAGGACACGGAAGAGACCTCCACGGCGGACGCGGTCTCGATGGATTCAAGAGACCGGATTTTCTATCCGGGCGATACCGAGAGGTGGAAGCCGTTAGCCAGCAAGCTTTTCAAAAATACGCTGCTGGATCAGAAAGAAATATGGACCTCTCCTTTCCATATGCGGCGCCAGGATATCAAGTGGTGGGTGGGTGTTGCGGGTGTGACGGCGGTTTTGATCGCGACCGATCACCGCACGTCTAATGTTTTCGAGAACAGCCAAGGGCAGGTGTCCTGGGGGAACAACATCTCACGGATTGGTGCTTCTTACACACTGCTCCCGGTGGTGGCGGGTTTTTACGGGTACGGTGTAATCAGGGACGACCCGAAGCCGCGCGAAGTGGGCGTGCTGGGGGCGGAGGCCTTACTCGACAGCTTGATTGTCGTCGAAATTCTAAAACGGATTGCCGGCAGGAACCGTCCGGATTCTGTTGACAATGCCGGGCATTTCTTCAAGGGCGGCGATTCGTTTCCTTCGGGACACGCCATTGAATCGTGGGCACTGGCTTCGGTGATTGCGCATGAATACGGACATGGATCGAAGGTGGTTCCGGTAGTGGTGTATAGCTTGGCGGGTGTGGTGAGCGCGGCGCGGTTTGCGGCGCAACGGCATTATGCTTCCGATATCGTTATGGGCGGGGCGATGGGATGGTTCCTGGGCCGCTACGTATATCAGACGCATATGGATCATGCGATCCACCGGCATCTGGCGGCGCGGCCCAGAATCACTCCTGAGTTCGATCCCTCGCAAAGACTGTACGGCGTGGCGCTGGCGTTCGGGGACTAGTAGCGGGGACGCGTTTCCGACAACGATTCTTCGCTTGCCATCACTTTCCCGGCGATGGTCGATAGCTTTTCATCCGCTTCTTTCTCTTCCCGCAGAGTCTCGTCGAGCAAAGCCGCTACGTCATCGAGCCCCAGTTCCTCGGCCCAGGCCTTCAAGGTTCCATAGCCGGCGATTTCGTAGTGCTCCACTTTTTGCGCGGCGCAGATCATGGCGGAGTCCGCCAGTGCGCCTTCGTCGCTGCCTTGGATCCGCTCTTGGGCTTCGCTGATTAAACCCTTCATGCCGGCGCAGGCTTTCCCCTTGGGTTTCTGGTCGAGCATTTGGAACGCTTGTTCCAGGCGCTGCACGTGACCCTTGGTCTGCTCCAAATGGCCCGCGAAGGCTTCGCTGAGTTCTTCGCTGGAGGCGGCCTTCACCATTTTCGGCAGCGCCTTCACCAACTGTTTTTCGGCATCGTATAGATCCTGCATTTCCTCGATCAGGAGGTCTCGGATGGTTTCAGTCATGGTTGATCCTTTCAAGTATGAGTTCGGACGCCCCTTAGATCCGAGGACGCTGGCGGCTGTTTCAATATCGCCCCGGTGTTTTGGCCGATGAAATGCAATTGTGCGGTCCAATGCATCAGTCAATGGAAGCGAAACCGCTCTACGGCGGAAGCGTGCCCGAATGGATCGGAGGCGGCGCGGTCCCGGCAAAAGACGCGGACGAATGGCTTATCGACTCGGTACTCGAAGGTCGAACGGACGCTTTCGTCGACCTGGTGCAGCCTCATCTGGGATCTTTGACCCGCTTTGCGAGAATGCGTTTACGGAACGATTCGGAAGCGGAAGATGTGGTGCAGCAGGCGGTGCTGCAGGCCTTCCATAACCTGGGCCGATTTCGGCGGGAGGCGAGTTTTAAGACCTGGTTGAGCAGAATTACGTCCAATGAAGTCATCCACTTGCGGCGCGGTAAGGCAGTTGCTGCGATCAAGCCGCTCCCAGGAAATGTTGCCGAGAGGCTGGCTGACCCGTCCGCTCCAGCCGACATGCAATTGCAACGCAGACAAGAAACCGCACGGCTGCGTCGAGCGTTGACGCAGCTCCCGGAAAAGTATCGACTGATCATAGAGTTGCGCGATCTTCGCGAATTGAGTGTAGCGGCGACAGCGCAATCGCTTTCCTTGACGGTAGCCAACGTAAAGACCCGGCACCACCGCGCCCGCAAGTTGCTACTGCGTTCGTACAGCGGGTGTAAATAGCTGACGGCGCGAACGAGTGGCTGCCGCCACGA